>WNFU01001376.1_pt1 | contig 34093 bp, 31 predicted proteins | sample 5400121 | NCBI WGS metagenome assembly WNFU01 (sample SAMN13153360, study PRJNA577476) | soil metagenome | isolation source: 100 cm soil or saprolite under grassland replicate 1 | place: USA:California | collected 2016-06-15
GAAGGCGCGCGTCGAGGACGCGCTCAACGCGACCCGCGCGGCCGTCGAGGAAGGGATCGTGCCCGGTGGCGGCGTGGCGCTGCTCCGCGCGTCCAAGGCCATCGACCGGGTGAAAGCCGAGGGTGACGAGAAGGTCGGCGCCATGATCGTCAAGCGGGCGCTCGAGGAGCCCATCCGCCAGATCGTCGAGAACGCGGGCGCCGAAGGCAGCGTGATCGTCGAGAAGGTGAAGAGCGAGACGGCCCCGAACCGCGGGTACGACGCCGAGACCATGGAGTATGTTGACATGGTGCAGGCGGGGATCATCGATCCGACGAAGGTGGCGCGGGTCGCGCTGCAGAACGCGGCGTCGATCGCGTCGCTCTTGCTGACGACCGAGGTGTTGATCACTGACCTGCCCGAAGTGGGCAAGCCTGGCGGGCCGCCGATGCCGCCCGGTGAAATGTATTAAGCCGGCGAGTTCAGTTGGCCAGATACTCTGACGAAAAGCAGGCCTCGGTCGGTCGTCCGACCGGGGCCTGCGTTCTCCTGCCGAAGCACCGCCGCGACGACCCTCCTGGCAGCCGTCGACGAGCCCCTCCGCGCTGCGCCTTGACCTCCTGAGAACAGCCGCCTAGGGTGGTGACCATGAGTGACGCAGAAGATTTCGCGACGCTGTTCGCCCGTGAAGCCGCGAGACCCGTGCTGGAAGTCGGCCAGATCGTCAAGGGCCGCGTGATCCATATCGCGGCCGAGAGCGTCTTCGTCGACGTCGGTGGCAAGGGCGAAGCCTGGATCGAGCGTGCCGAGCTGACCGATGAGGAGGGACGGCTGCGCGTCGCCGTCGGCGACGAGGTCGAAGCGACCGTGGTGTCGACCGGGGACGAGGTGCGCCTCTCGCACAAGCTCCGGCAGGGGGCGCAGGCACGTCAGGCCCTTGCCGTCGCGGCGCAGACCGGCATTCCGGTCGAGGGCAAGGTCGCGGCCGTGATCAAGGGCGGGTACGAGGTGACGGTCGGTGGCCTGCGGGCCTTCTGTCCGTTCTCGCAGATGGATGTGCGCCGGGTGGAGGCTGCGGAGGAGTACGTCGGCCGCGTCCTCGAGTTCCGCGTCATGACCTACAGCGACAACGGGCGCAATCTCGTCCTCTCCCGCCGCCGGCTGCTCGAGGAACGGGCGGCCGAAACCGCCGAAGAGACGCGGAAGAAGGTTCTCCCGGGCGCGGTGCTTACCGGTACCGTAGCCTCACTGGCGGACTTCGGCGCGTTTGTCGACCTGGGCGGCGTGCAGGGTCTCGTGCCCTTGTCCGAGCTCTCGCATTCGCGCGTGAGCCGGCCGGCCGATCGGCTGCGGGTGGGCGAGGCGGTGACCGTCAAGGTGCTCAGGGTCGATCAGGAGAAAGGAAGGATCTCGCTCAGCCTGAAGGCCCTCGAGGGCGATCCGTGGGTGGCGGTGCCCGGACGGCTGCGCGAGCGCCAGGTGGTCCAGGGGCGAGCGGTTCGCGCCACGGAGTTCGGAGTCTTCGTGGAGCTCTTACCCGGTGTGGATGGGCTCTTGCACAACACCGAGATCCCGCGCAGCCGACAGGGCGCGATCCGAGAGGCGGCGGCCGGCGGCGCCGAGGTCACCGTGATGATCGTGAGCGTCGATCTCGAGAAGCGTCGCGTCGCGCTCGCCCTGGCGCCGGAGGGTGCCACTCCGGGTCAGCAGATGGAGTCGCGCGTCGAGGTCGGCGCGGTGCTGACCGGCGCCGTGGAGCGGCTGGAGTCATTCGGCATCTTCGTCAGACTCGGTCCCGGGCAGACCGGGCTGATCCCGATCGCCGAGCTCGGCATGGCCCGCGGCACGGATCTGCGCAAGGCCTTCCCCGTGGGGACCGAGATCAAGGTGCTCGTGCTCGCCATCGAAGAGGGCGGCCGGCGCATCCGACTCTCACACGCGCAGGCGCTCGGGCGAGAGGAGCGCGCGGAGACCCAGGCCTACCTCCGAGAGACCACGAAGCAGGGCGACGGCTTTCGGCTGACGCTCGGTGAACGCATGAAGCAAGTTCCGAGGAATCGGTCGTGATGGCCAAACTACCCGATCCCCTCCACACGCTGACTCCCGAAGCCAAGCGCATCTACGACAAGATCACGGCCAAGCGCGGTCACTGACGCTTCAAGAATGCAAGAACCTCCCGATTGAAGTCGGCAGGATTATCTCGGTGAACCTCGTGGGACGCCTTGGTGATGGTGATGCGCTCGACGCGGGCCAGGCAGGACTGGAACGCGTTGAGCACAAGCGGGACGATCCCCGGGCTCACGTCTCCACCGACGAGGAGTGTCGGAGCCGCGATCTTCCGTGCATCGTCGCAGGTGAAGCGCTCGGCGGGGTTCGTCAGGGTCGGTTTGAGAGTGTGGACGTTGTCGCGGTGCGCGGCACGGGCAGCGTTCGGCATCCCCTCCCACATTCCAGGCCCGAGGGCCCTGTTAAGAAAAACCCGCAGCGCCTCATCGATGTCGCCTTGGTCGAGCCGCTCCAGCACCTGCTTCCGAGACTCACCGCCAGCCTTTAGGATCGGCTTCGCTTTCTCGGCATCAGCGCCGGTGATCAGCTCGGCGAGCCTGCCGCCGGGTTCGACCAGCACCAGGCTGCGCACAAGCTCGGGGCGATCACGAGCCACGAGCAGGGAGATGAAGCTGCCGTAGGAGTGGCCGACGAGGTGCACCCGCCCTAGGTTCAGGGCCTGGATGAGCCCGGCCAGGTCGCCCGCATGGGTACGGGGCAGGTAGTCGGAGCGATCTCCCGTCGAGACGTTGGGATGATGGTGGCGTAGGCTATAGGCGACGACGCGATGCCGCTGCGAGAACTGATCCATCTGCGCCTGCCACCAGCGGTAATCGCAAACCGTCCCGTGCACCATCACCACCGGCGGCCCCTGGCCCATGTCGAGGTAGGCCAACTCGGTTCCGCAAACGGCGATGGTCTTCACCTGCGCTCGGGCCGCTCCGGGACTCCAATGACGACCAGCAGTAGCACCAGGAGGGCACACCAAACGGGCCATGGTTTCATGGCGAACCTCCTATCTGCCTGTCGCTTACTCAATCACCTGGTCCGTATGGGCACCTCGGTTGGAGGAGGGCTGCCGGGGAGTCTAGCCGAACGCCACGACGGGCACCGTCACCACGTTGCCCAGACCGTCCAGCCAGAAATCTCGTAGCCCTGATGCGCCATGCCCGCTCGACGGCGCCGATCCCGCGATCACTCGATCACCTGATCCGCCCGCAGCAATAGCGTTTGCGGGATGGTGAGCCCGAGCGTCTTGGCGGTCTTGAGGTTGATCACCAACTCGAACTTGGTGGGCTGCTCGACGGGCAGGTCGGCGGGCTTAGCGCCTTTGAGGATTTTATCGACATAGGTGGCAGCGCGACGAAATAGATCGGTATAGCTCGGAGCGTAGGACATCAACCCTCCAGCTTCCACAAACTCAGGTCCTCCGTACATCGCTGGTAAACGGTTCTTCGCTGCAAACTCCACAATGCGTTCTCGAACAGTATTGATAAGAGGGTGGGGACTCGTTAGGAGCGCATGGGCATTCTCTTTTCTTGCCGTTTCGAATGCGGGCTCAAAATCGCCGAGTTCTCGTACTGGAAGCGATATGATCTGTATCCCCAACGCCTGGGCCGCAATCTCTGTTTCCCTCCGAGGATACGCTGGTCCAAATAGGACGGCCACCCGGCCGGTCTTAGGAACCGCCTCCTTGAGGAGTTCCAGCCGTTTTCCGTCTAGTTCCGGGCCTTGGATACTAAGCCCAGTAATATTTTTCCCGGGCCGCGCCAAGCTCTCGACAAGACCGGTTGCGACTGGGTCCGCAACTGCAAAAAAGACAATCGGAATTGTGCTCGTGGCTTTTTGGGCAGCTTGGACAGCCGAGGCAGAGGCGGTCATGATAACGTCCACCTTGAGACCAACCAGTTCTGCGGCAAGCTCAGGGAGCCGATCCAGCTTCCCCTCTGCGTATCGATACTCAAAAGCGATGTTCTTTCCCTCTACATATCCATGCTCGCGAAGACCTTTACGGAATACCCCGATGCGGGGCGAAACAGATGCGGCGGAGGACGCGACTAGGACGCCTATCCGAGAGACTTTACCGGCCTGCTGCGCTTCGGCGACGAGTGGCGCAAGTGTGAGGCCGAGAGTGAGAATGACCTCGAGCCCGATCAGTCGCATGGACACCTCGGTTGAGGGCGACTGCCGGGAAGTCTAGCCGAACGCCACGACGCGCACCAGCACAGCGTCGCACGAGCACGTTAGCCAGGTCGGGCCGCCCTCCCGCCGCGCACGCAGGCGCGCCGCCTTCAATCGCCGATGCCGCGGCATCGAGGTACGCGGGCGCGTGCGGCGCGGTAAGCGCGGCGGCTCCAGGATCCGCGAGGTGATGCCCGAGGCGTAGTGGCAGCGGCGGGCCGGCGCGGCGCCCGTCATCGTGAACGAGGACCTCTGGGACCGGGCGCACGCCGCGACGAGACGGCCGACGGCGAACTCGCCGAGGAACTGCTGGTGACGTGGCCGGACTGGGCCGATGCCCTGGAGGGCAACGTCGACCTCGCGCGCCAGGCCCTCGGCAAGCTCCTCGCGTCCGCGCCCGTCTAGCGCGCGTCCTCGGTGAAGAGGTCGAGCCACTCCTCGAAGCGGCGCGTGTCCAGGAGCTCGGCCCCGTCGTAGAGGAAGTCCTCGATCTCCCGCTGGACCAGGAGGGGGGCGAGCGCGGGAGCCTCGGCGCTCACGGGGACATCAGGCCCGTCCAGCTGTCGGCCTCCATGAACTGGCGCCAGCGCCCGTAGAAGCCGCGCTGGTTGTTCTCGCTGGCGTTGGCCTCCGTCACGTCGCTGATCGTGCCGGGGAGCTTGAGCCCGTGGTCCTCGAAGGCGCACGTGGCCCGGCCGAGGCCCATCTCGTAGTTGTACGGGTACTGCCGGGCGATGGTGCCGCGGCTCGCCTTGTGGGCGTAGTTCCAGTTCTCCATGTCGTCCTGCTCGGTCAGGCCCGCCGGGCCCGAGTAGCGGATGTAGTAATGGCGCAGGAAATCCTTCACCTCCGCCGGCGCGTCGGCGTCGACGAAGTACCAGCGCCAGACCTCGGTCTGGTGAGGGCCGCGCGGATGCCACACCGCGAGCGTCCGCGGCTGCCGGGCCAGCGGCGACACGTTGGGGAACATCGTGCCGGGACCGCCGAAGAGTCGCCAGTACTCGCCGCGACGGCGCTTGCGCTCCTCCTCGCAGCGCCGGAAGTAGTCGGCCACCACCGGCGCGTCCTGATACGCCGGGGCGAGGGGCGAATCGTGCTTCCGGAGGAACGCGATCATCGAGTGGCCGAGCTCGGGGAACGAGACGTCGAGCCACCGGGCCTCGTTCCGCTCCTGCATGTCGCGGCGCCCCTTTCCGCTCGGTCCAATGCCGACCATGTCCACCGAGCGGTGGCTCACGCCGTGATAGCGGTCTCCGGAGAAGTTCTCAGCGGGGAACTTCCAGTTGCAGGGGATGAGCCACTTGTGGATCCCGCCGATCGCCTCCGTTCCGCCCTCGCGCCCGTCCCACGCGTCGAGGAGAAGGTCGAGGTAGAGCTTGTAGCCGCCGACGTATTCGAGGAACGTGGGGGCCGCCGCGTCCCACGTGGCCCAGATCGTCCCCTTGTAGTTCTCCACCCGGGCGACCTCGATGAGCCCCCACTGGCTCCGGTCGAGCTGCGCGCCGTAGGCGTCCTTGGCGAACGGAACTCCCACCAGCGCCCCGTCGGTCCCGTAGCTCCAGCCGTGGTAGGGGCACTGGAACTCAACTGTGTTGCCCTCGTCGTACCGGCAGACCTTCATGCCGCGGTGCCGACACGAATTGAGGAAGACGCGGATCCGCCCCGTGCGGTCGCGGCACACGATGACCGACTCCTCGCCCATGCACGACGTCAGATAGTCACCCGGCCGCGAGATCAGGCTCTCGTGACCGACGAAGAGCCAGACGCGCGCGAAGAGCCGCTCGAGCTCCTGCCGGTAGATCTCCTCGTTCACGAAGATCTCCCGGCTGATAATCCCACGCTCGACGTCGACCAGACCCTTGAGGCCACACGGCTCTGCGCTGGCCATGCATGTCCTCCTCGAAAATTCTGCGGACGCCGTCTCGCGAACACCCCGCGCAGCCATGGTAGGGCAAGATCCGCCCGCGCGCGATAGTGATAGACTCCGGCTCCATGACAGAGTCACGCCGACCCCTGGACGGAATCCGGGTGCTCGAGCTCGCTCAGGTGGTCGCCGGCCCGTTCTGCGGCGCGCTCATGGCCGAGTTCGGCGCCGAGGTGATCAAGACCGAGATGTCTGCACCCTGACGTCCCCCAGGATCTCGCCGAGCGCTCGCGCGCGCTCGGGCACCCGGCCGGCCGTGACGCTCTCGTGAAGCTGGCGCGCGATGGCCAGGGGGTCGGGCCGCAGGAAGAGCTCGATCAGGAACGCCGCCAGCGCGTAGCCCACAAGACTGATCAGGAATGCGCTGGCCGGCGGCGACACACCGAAGACGGCGGCGACACGCAGCGCCGGCGCCATCAAGTTCGGGCCGACGATCGAGCCCGCGGCCGAGCCCCAGACGAATCAGCCCCATCGCCCGACCGCGTTGCCCGCTCCCGCTCACGTCGGCGGCAGCGTAGCGGCTCAGCAAGTTTGAGGTCTGCGAGACTCCGAAGAGCGCCATCCCGCCCAGCAGCAGGGCGAAGCTGCCGATCGTCACGCCGACCATACCGAGGAGCGTGCCCAGGAAGGCGAGTCCGTAGCCGAGCGCCAGCCCCGGCCGACGTCCGGAGCGCTCCATCAGACGCGCCAGCGGTCAGCTCGCGAGCGCCGTTCCGAGCGCGCCGACGGCGATCGGCGCGCCCGACCACGTGTTCGTGCCGATGATGCCGGCCGCCATGATGCTCCCGACGGCCATCCCGATCGAGTGACCAGTGCTCCCGCAGACCTGCGCCGCGAACAGCGTGGCCATCAGCCGGCCACGGCCTGACGCGGCATGCGGCGTCTTCGCGTCCGTGTTCATCGAGCGGCTAGTGTATGGTTCGGGCATGACGCGGTAAACGGCCATTCCCTCGGAACTGAAGAGGGAATTGGCCGGCGACGGCGCGAGCCTCACAGCTGGTGCTGAACGGGGTGACGATGGACACCAGGGCCGAGAAGACGGACGGTCGGATCGAGGCGATCCGCGTCGACGTGCGCGGCGCCGGGCTCCCGTGAGCCGGGTGACGCTGGTCAGCTTCGACATCGATGGGACGCTCGAGGTGGGCGAGCCCCCGGGCATCGTGCCCGTCGCGCTGGTCAGGACGGCGAAGCGCCTCGGCTATCTCGTCGGAAGCTGCTCGGATCGGCCGATCAGCTACCAGCAAGATCTGTGGGAGCGACTCCACATCGCCGTCGACTTCACGGTGCTGAAGCATCGGCTTGCGGACGTGAAGGGACGCTTTCCGGCGGCGGCGTACTATCACATCGGCGACACGGATACCGACGCCTTCTACGCGACCAGCGCCGGCTTCAGCTTTCTGAGAGCCGAAGCGCGCCGGCTCTGGCCCTCGGAGCTGTTCGCGGAGCCCCACCGCCGAGCCCGCTCCTGATGACGCGGACACCACCGCGCCGTTCCGCGGCCGCTGTCGCCCTGGCGGGTCTCGTCGCGCTCGCGGTGGCGATGGGCATCGGCCGCTTCGCCTTCACGCCGATCCTGCCGATGATGCAGGAGGACGCCGGAGTCTCGATCGCGATGGGCGGCTGGCTCGCGTCGTCGAACTACCTCGGCTACTTGCTGGGCGCCCTGTCCGTCATGTGGCCGGTCGTCTGGTCCGGCATCGCCGCGATCATGATCGCCGCGCTCTTCGTCGGCGGCACCTTCATGGTGATCACGATGGTCGGGATGCAGGAAGCGCGCGACGTGGCCGGTACGCACGCGACGGGGCTCATGGCGGCGCTGACATCGGCCTTCGCGCTCGGACAGATCGTCGGCCCGGTGATCGTGAGCTACGTCGTTGCCGCCAGCGGCAGCTTCTCCGTGGCCCTGATGATCGCGAGCGCCGTCCTCGTCGTCAGCGCGTACGAGCTGTCCTGACGTCGAGGCGACGCCCCTGGTCACCTCCGATGGCTACTTGGCGTCGATTTCCAGGAGCGCGCTCAGTCCCCGATGAAACGTCGGGGCGCCGCCGGGCACCATGCACGTCTCGAGCACCTCGAACAACTCCTCTCGCGTCGCGCCGAAGCGGATCGCCCGTTGCATGTGTGCCACGAGGGCGGCCTTCTCGGCGCCGCGGAACGCGAGGAGCGCGATGGCGACGAATTCTCGCACCTTGGCCGAGACGTGCTGTCCCTCGCCGAGACCGAGCTCGTAAATCTTGTTGTAGGCCTCGACGAACTCCGGGTCTTGCCGCGCCGCGAACTCCCACTCGGGGTAGATGTAGCCGCGAGCTTTCTTCATCCGCGCGATGAGCGCGTCCGCCCGCCGCCCTCGATCGTTGTCCGCCGTCTTCTGCTTCATCGCGTACCTGTGCCCTTCCTGAGAGGGTGTCGAGAGTAGAGGGTGTCGAGAGTGCCGAGAAAGGCGGGGGCGCTCCGTTCAGAGCGCCGGCCATCGGCCGGCCCAGGGGCGCGCCTGCTCCAGCTGCGCGGCAAGCCGCAAGAGCGTTGCCTCGTCACCGAATCGCCCCGCAAACTGGACACCCACCGGCACATTCTCCTGATTCCAGAGGAGCGGGACCGACATCGCGGGCTGGCCTGTCGCATTGAAGATCGGGGTGAACGGGACGAACTGCATCGCCCGGAGGAGCCCCTGCATGGGATTGTCGGGCGTCGGGTCGAAGCTCCCGAGCGGGGGCGGCGGCTCGGCGAGCGTCGGCGAGAGCCAGACGTCGTATTGGACGAAGAACTGCGCGATCTGACGCGCGACGCGCTGGAGGTCCTGGATCGCCAGCAGATAGTCGGCGGCGCGCCGGCCAGTGCCCATTTCGTAGAGGCCCCAGGTGAGTGGCTCGAAGCATTCGGGACTCGGCGCCTGTTTCGTACGGCGCGCCCAGTCGTCGATGCTCCACGCCGCGCCCGCCGTCCACACCGTCATGAACGCCTGGCTGATCGTGTCGCCCGCGAGGGCGGGCGTCGCCTCGGTGACGTCGTGACCGAGTTCCGCGCAGAGCGTCGCGGCCTCCTGAACCGCGCGCACGCAATCGGCGTGTACGGGCACACCGGTCGCGGCGCTGGTCGTGAACGCCACGCGCAGAAATCCCGGCGGCCGGTTGACCTCTTCGCTGTACGGGCGCGCCGGCGCGGGCGCGGCGTAGGGATCGCCGAGATCGGGTCCAGCCGTGGCGTCCAGAAGCGCCGCGCTGTCGCGAACCGAGCGCGTCACCGCGTGCTCGACGGCGAAACCACTGAAGATGTCGCCGTAGTGCGGGCCGAGCGGGTTGCGCCCGCGTGTGGGCTTGAGGCCGAAGAGCCCGCAGCAAGAAGCCGGAATGCGGATCGAGCCTCCGCCGTCGTTCGCGTGGGCCATGGAGACCATGCCCGCGGCCACGGCGGCGGCCGACCCGCCGCTCGAGCCGCCCGGCGTTCGGCCGAGGTTCCAGGGATTGCGCGTCGGACCGAAGAGCCGGGGCTCGGTCGTCGGGAGAATGCCGAACTCGGGCGTGTTGGTTTTGCCGACGATGATGAGTCCTGCCCGCCTCAGGCGACGCGTCAGCTCACTGTCCGTGTCCGGCGTGTAGCGACCGTCGACGAAAGCCGAGCCCTCGGTGAACCTCACCCCGGCGTATTCAGCCAGGAGGTCCTTCAGCAGGAAAGGCACCCCGGCGAAGGGCCCCTCGGGGACTGCCACCGACGCCTCGGCGCGCGCCCGATCGTACATCGGGGTTACGACCGCGTTGAGCTTCGGGTTCAGGCGCTCGATGCGCTTGATCGCCGCCTCGACCAGCTCGATGGGTCTCACCGACTTGTCTCGCACGAGCTCGGCCTGGGCGGTCGCGTCGAGCCGCCAGAGATCGTTCACGGCTCACCTCCGTGGCGGAAATAGTGCGCCCCCGGTAGTCCGAAGACAAGGATGGGGCGCGCGCGAGGGAACGGGCGTGAGAGCCGTCGTGGGCTTGACAATAGCTCAACACCTGTTTAGTATCAAACGGTAGGGAGGTGTCTCCGATGAACCCGGTAGAGCGTGTGTTGCACCAGGAGCTGACAGGGCTCCTCGATCGCCTCGCCACGTCGTTGCCAGAAGGCGGGTTCGACAGCATCCGCGCGGCCAACCCGACGCTGAAGGCGAGACTGGACGACACCGATGCGAAGCTGGCGGCCGCGCGCGAGTCCTTGCTCGATGGCTACGGCCGGTGGCGCCGCGCGCTGGAGGATCTCGAAAATCTCTGGGCGCTGGGGGCCTGGCGGTCAATCGCGGCCGAAGAGCCGGCCGAGCAATCCGCGGCGCTCGCCGCCTGAGCTGACGCGCGCGGCGGTGTAGGCGGCGCGGGCGGTCTCGAAGCGCTGCCAGTAGTCCGGCAGCTCCCTTGCCAGCGCGACGTGCACGCCGAGCAGTCGCTGTGTCTCGTCGCCGGGCGCGCGCTCCGCGACCGCGACTTTCCGTCGCTGCGCCTCGTCGAGGGCTGGCACGATGGCCGCCCGCAGCTCGGCGAGGAAGGCCCGGATGCTTTGCGTGAACTCCTCGCGGTCGCGGGAATTGTCGGCGCTCGGCGGCGGCAAGGCGAGGGCGCGCCGCCGCTGGACGAGCGCGCCGAGGCAGACGAAGTCCACCGCCTCCTCGAGGCGCTCGCGGAGCTGTGCATCGATGCGTGCGCTCAGATCGGCTGGCTGGTTCGGGTCGCGGCGCAGCGAGGTGCCGAAAAACGAGTCGGGCATCACGATCTCACGCTAAGATCCTAGCGTGCTCGTTGCTCGCGTCGTCGGTGTAACGCTGGTCGCCATGCTCGCGCTTCCCGCGCTCGCCATTGCCCGGCCGGGTGAAGTTCCCGGGCCGCTCGATTTTTCCGGAATCGACGAGGCCGCGAAGGAGGCCGTCGCCAGCGGCGAGATTCCCGGCGTGGTAGTCCTCATCGGTCGCGGCGACGCCATTCTGCTCCAGCGGGCGTACGGATTCCGCCGTCTCCTCCCGAGCCCGGCCCCGATGACGGTCGACACGATCTTCGATATCGCCTCCCTCACGAAGCCGGTCGGGACGACGCTCGCCGTGATGGCGCTCGTCGAGCGCGGCTCGATCAAGCTCGCGGCCCCGGTCGGGCAATATCTCAAGGAATTCAGGGGCAAGCAGTTCGACGAGATCACGATCCGGAGACTCCTGACCCACAGCGCCGGGCTCGGCGAGACCCCCCCAAACGCCACCGTCGCCCGCGGCTTTCCGGCAGCGGTGCGTGAGCTTGCCAAGCTACCGCTCGAGTATCCCCCCGGCTCGGCCTTCCAGTACAGCGATACCGGCTTCATCCTCCTCGGCGAGGTCGTCCGCCGGGTCAGCGGTGCGCCGCTCGACCGGTACACGGAGCATATTCTCTTCCGCCCCCTTGGCCTCAAGGACACGACCTTCCAGCCCAAGACGAGCGTGATGCCACGCGTCGCGCCGACGGAGTTCGCCAACGGCCACCTCCTGCGCGGCGAGGTCCACGACCCGCGGGCCCGTCTGCTCGGCGGCGTCGCCGGTCACGCCGGGATGTTCTCGACGGCCGCCGACCTGGCGCGGATCTGCCGGATGCTGCTGAACGGTGGCGTGCTCGACGGGCAGCGGATCCTCGACGCCGCTACGGTGCGCACGATGTGGGCGGTGGCGCCCGACGGGCGCGGGACGCGCACGCTCGGCTGGGACGTCACCTCGTCGTACTCGCGGCCGATGGCGCCGTTCTTCCCCGAGGGCTCCGTGGGCCACACCGGGTTCACCGGCACCGCGCTCTGGATCGACCCGCCGACCCGGAGCTACATGATCATCCTGTCGAACCGCGTCCACCCCTACGGCGGCGGCGCGTCGAAGATCCGAGATCTGAGGACCCGGCTCGCGGCGGCGGCTGGCGCCCAGTTCTTCCAGCCGCCCGTCGTGGCCGACCCCGGTCCCACGAGCGGGCCGGCCGCCGACGGGCCGGCGCAGGAGAATCGACTGCCGGGCGAGGCGACCTTGCCGCCCGAGCGAGTCCTGAGCGGGCTCGATGTGCTCGCCGACCAGAAGTTTTCGATGCTCTTGGGACATTCGGTCGGTCTCGTCACCAACCAGACCGGCGTCGACTCCCGTGGCCGGCGCGCGATCGATCTCATCGCCGGAGCGCCGGGCGTGCGTCTGCAGGCCATCTTCTCCCCCGAACACGGACTGACCGGTCTGGTGGACGCGGACGTTCCCCACGGGGTCGATCCTGCGACCGGCCGGCCGATCTGGAGTCTCTACGGCGCCACCCGCCGGCCGACGCCGGCGATGCTCAAGGACGTCACGGTCGTGGTCTTTGACGTCCAGGACGTAGGCGTCCGCTACTACACCTACCTCACGACGCTGGTCTACGTGATGGAGGAGGCCGCGAAGCAGCGGATCCCGGTGCTCGTCCTTGACCGGCCGAATCCGATCACCGGCCGCGTCGTCGAGGGGCCGCTGATGGATCCCGACCTCCAGTCGTTCACCAGCCCTCACCCCATCCCGGTGCGGACGGGGCTCACGATCGGCGAGTTCGCCCGGCTGGCCGCTGCCGAACGCAAGATCCCCGTATCGCTCACGGTGGTGCCGCTGGTCGGCTGGCAGCGCGAGCGCTGGTACGACGAGACCCGGCTGCCCTGGGTCAACCCGTCGCCGAACATCCGCTCGCTCACCCAGGCGCTCCTCTACTCGGGTATCGGGCTCCTCGAGGCGACGAACCTGTCGGTGGGCCGCGGGACGGACACGCCCTTCGAGGTGGTGGGCGCGCCGTGGATCGAGCCCCGCGGGCTGGCGGAGGCGCTCAATCGGCAGGGACTGCGCGGCGTGAGCTTCGAGCCCATCTGGTTCACGCCGACGAGCGACGTGTACGCGAGCGTGCTCTGCGGGGGCATCCGCCTGGTGGTCACCGATCGAGAGGCGATTCGCCCGGTGACGGTGGCGCTCGCCCTGGCGCGAGCCCTACGCGACCGTCACCGCGACCCGTTCAGACCCGAGAACATCCAGAACCTCCTGGTCAACCGGTCCACGATGTGGGCTTTCCTCAGAGGAGAAGTTCTCGAACGGGTCGTCGCCTGGGCGGAAATGGATCGCGCCAGCTTTTTGGCCCGCCGCGCGTCGTACCTCATGTATCGCTAGGCATCACGTCAGCGCACGTGGCGCGGGCCGGGCCGGGCGGGTGCGGTAGGGTCGCTTGGACCACGCGGCACGCGCTCGCTGCCCCGCTGCGGCTGGGCTCCATCAAGGCGCGTCACGCCCGCCGTCGCTTGTCGGGAACGGGTCCGAGCGACCCCTACCGCACCCGCCCGGCCCGGCCCGTGCCACGTGCGCTGGAGTCTTGCGTTAACGTGAGGACGGGCGGCGCCGGCGGTTCGGCTTTGCGTTCGACGACTCGTAGGGGGTGGGGAAGCTCGTCACGGAGGCGGTCGCGGCGCGCCGTCGGCACCGTCACCGAGTTCGCGTCGCCGTCGCTGACGAACCGCTCGCCGGGGTTCTTGTCGAAGTAGTTGAGCCAGTAGGCGAGTTCGTGCTCGACCGCCTGGATGCGGGGCAGGCGCACCGGATCGAACGTGCGCGAAAACGGCGACGGCGCGGCGCCGCCGGCGACCATCAGCACGGCGTCATGGCTATAGCTCATCCCCTTGGCCGAGCCGCGCAGCACCCAGCTGACATCAGGCGGGTACGCGCCGTGCGGCAGCGCCAGCGTGCGCGTCCGATAGTCGGGGACGTGGCGCTGGATCCACACCTGGGCCTCGGCGACCTGAGCGCGGACCGTCGCTTCCGGGTACTTGGCGAGGTTCGCATGCCAGAGTGTATGGTTGCCGATCTCGTAGCCGTGACTCACCAGGTACTGGAGCTTGCGGCCCTCGTACTCGGGTTGGTTGAAGAGCCGGTTGGGCTTGGAGGCGCCCGGCAGCACGTAGAATGTCGCCCCGCGCCCGAAGTCGGGCTTCTCGGCGATGAACGCCTCGAGGATGCCGACGGCGGACTTCGGATCGATCTGGACGCTCCCGTTCGCCTCGATGTACCGGAACTGGCCGGGCGAGGAGTCGTCGAACGTGAGGACGACCGGTGTCGTCCCGGCCGGCAGGGCGATGCGCCGGTCCAGCAGATCTCCCAGGTTGATCAGCCGGTAGCCTTTCGCATAGAGCGTCTCGAGGTCGCGCCGGAAGTTCTCGGGGGTTCGCGTCCAGCGCTCCTCGGGGTAGTCGATCTTGTGGTACTCGAGGATCATCACGCGGCCGAGCTCGTTGGCGAGCTCGGCCGCGCCTGCGAAGGAAACCACCAACAGGGCCGCGGTCAGGATTAATGAAAGTACCAGCAAAAGTTTCACTTGGTCCCGAAGGTCTCTTTCTGCCGTAGCGCGCCGGCGGTGTAGTCGTTCCGGGGGTTCCAGAGCATCCAGCCGACTGCCCCGGCGTCGTCGGCTCCTTTGATCTGCGCGCGGATCTCGGACACGCCGAAGATCCGCCGGTCGAACGCATAGTCGCGAAAGTCCTGGATCCACGGCCGCACCCGCACGCGCGTGTGGGAACCGCGCTGCTGGATCAGCCGCACGCTCTCGCGCACGACCTCGTAGGGATTCTGGACGGGGTTCCGGAACCCCGGGATACCCATCTGATAGCCGGAGGGATAGACCATCGGGCAGAAATAGTCGAGATGCGGCGCCAGCTCCTCGATGCGCTGGCCGATGTCCGTGTCGTTGTCGTTGAACGCGGTGTAGCCGAAGACGTCGGCGGCCACGTAGACGCCCAGCGGGCCCAGCTCGCGTCGAGCCCGCTCGAGGAAGCCGGCGATCGCGGGCAGCCGCGTCTGCTTGTTGTTGGGCGCGGAGTATTTCGCGGCGGCCAGGCGGCCGTCGGTCGGGAAGCGGACGTAGTCGAACTGGATCTCGTCGAACCCCTTACCGGCGGCCTCGCGCGCGATCGCGATGTTGTAGTTCCAGACCTCTTCGCGGAACGGATCGACCCAGGCGAGCTTCTCGTTGTCGATCCAGGGCCTGCCGGTGCGCGTGTCGATGATCGCGAGCTCGGGCCGGGCGTTGGCGAGGATGTTGTCCTTGAAGGTGACGATCCGGCCGATCGTGTAGATGCCGCGCGATTTCAGGTCGGCCATCAGCCCGTCGAAGTCCTTGAGCGTGGCGGGCCCCTGCGCGCCGACCGCCAGCGCCTCCGGGACCGCGGTGCGGTACACGATCCAGCCGCGGTCGCCCTTGACGTCGATCACGACCGCGTTCAGCTCGGTGCGTGCGGCCAGATCGAGGACGCGGCCGCGGATTCCCTTGTCGCCGATGCCGAAGTACGTGAGGTACGCCGCCTTCACGAGCTGCAGCTTCATGACGACCTCGACCGGGTCGGGGGTCGGCTGCACGATCGCTCTCGCGAATCCGGGCCGCTTGATCAGGAGCGGCGCATCCAGCGGGTGGCCTTCCACGCTGAATCGGCCCTCGGCGTTCGTCCGGTGCTCGATCCCGCCGACGACGACCGACGCGCCCTCGAGTGGAGCGCGGCTCGCGTCAAGGATCTGACCAGTGACCGTCTTTGGCCAGCTCACGCGCGGTGGCTCCGGTGCGCGCTCCGGCGCGCGCTCGACCGGCCGCCCGAGGTATTCAGAGACTGGACCAGGACTTGGCACTGGATAAGGTCGAGCCAGCGTCGCCGCGCGAGCGAGATCCGACGGAGCCAGCAGCCCATAGCCGGTAAGAATCGCAACGATGAGAAGCCCGGCCGTATAGGCACCGTCCAGGATGTTGCGACGACGATTCGACGACGTGTGTTCGTCACTCATGGGTACTTTCGACAATACCCGGCGCGGGAACGCGCACAAAGCAAAAACTTTTGCGGATAGAATTCCTCGCATGTCATCCATCAAACGCTTCGGATGCGAGATCGCGCGCAAGCGATCGGTCGAGGTCAACGGCCTCCGCTTGAACTTTCTCGAGTGGGGAACGTCCGGCCGTCCCGTCCTCTGCTTTCTGCACGGCGGCTCGGCCCACGCCCACTGGTTCGATCTGGTCGCGCCCGCGTTCGTCGATCGGTTTCACGTGATCGCGCTCGACCAGCGCGGTCACGGAGAGAGCGACTGGGCGGAGCCGCCCGCCTACGCGACCGAGAACTTCGCCGCCGATCTGCTCGGCGTCATCGACGCGCTCGGCTGGCGCCGGATCGCGCTCATCGGCCACTCGATGGGTGGCCACAACGCGATGTCCTTCTCGGCCTGGCACCCGGACCGCGTGAGCGCGCTCGTGGTCGTCGACGCGCGCCCGGCCATCCCGACCGATCGGCTGGACCGGCTACGCCGGCGTGGCGAGCGTACGCTGCGGCCGTACCCCACGCTCGAGGCCGCGGCCCAGTCCTTCCGCCTGCTGCCGCGCGAGACGGTAGCCGATCCGGCCTTCCTGGCGCACCTCGGCGCCGCGGGGGTCGTCGAGCGCGACGGGGCCTGGGTCTATCGCTTCGATCCGGCGAGCAACAGCGGGCGCCGACCGGTCGACGCCTGGTCGCTCCTCGATCGGATCGCCGCGCCGACCCTGATCGCGCGCGGCGAGCTGAGCCCCGTTCTGCCGCGCGTCATGGCCGAGAAGCTCCGCGCGGCGATTCGGAGCGCGACGCTGGCGGAGATTCCCGCGAGCTACCATCATCTGGTGCTCGACAACCCCGCCGGATTCGTTCGAGCGCTGGAGGAGTTTCTGGCGGCGTCGATGCCGACGCAGTGAGCGCTCGGCGGGCCGCCCGCGACTACCGGTCGATGCGAAAGCGGTCGATGGCCTCGGGGTCTAGCTCGACGCCAAGCCCCGGCCCGGGCGGGACTCGGATCTCGCCGTTCACGGGGACGATGGGATCGGTCACGACGTCGGCCGCCAGCGCTCCGCTGACGCCGACCGCGAACACGCCCTCCATCAGCGCTCCGGGCCAGGCCGCACAGAGCTGCGCGACCGCCGCCGTCGCGACGCTCGTGCTCGGGTGGTTTCCGGGGTAGATTCGCATCCCGGCGGCGCTCGCCAGCGCCCAGAGCCGCCAGACCCGATACATCCCGCCGTTCTTCGCGATCTTCGTCTGCACCACTGTGGCGGCGCGCCGGCGAATCACCTCGAGCAGCGAGTGGTCGGTCGAGACCGACTCGTCCGCCATGATCGGAATGCTGGTCGCCCGGCAGAGCGCGGCCAGGCCCTCCAGGTCCCAGATCGCGATCGGCTGCTCGGCGGCATCGATGTCGTAGGGCTCGAGCTTCCGGAGCAGGCTGAGCGCGGCATCGTACGAGAGCGCTCCGTTCGCGTCCACGCGGAGCACGATTTGGTCCCCGAAGTGGTTCCGGAGCGCCACGACGTTCGCCAGGTCTTGTCGCGGGTCGACGCCGATCTTCAGCCCGAAGTGTCGAAAACCGCGGTCGTAGAAGGCCTGCGCGGATTCCAGGAGCTCGGCGACGGTCGGCTTCATCGCGAGGAGGGCGGCGATCCGCACCCGGTCCCGGCACTCGCCGCCGAGGAGCTTGTGCACGGGCAGTCCAACGGCCTTGCCGGCGATGTCGTAGAGCGCATCCGCCACGGCGGCCTGCGCGTAGAGCGTGTTGTCGAGGCTCTCGTTCAGGGCGTGCACGATGCCCGCGACGTCGAACGGCGAGCGCCCTGTGATCATTGGCTCGAAGTGGTCCTTGACCGTGTGGACGAGGCTCCAGAGCAACTCCGCGCTGCCCTGCCGGCGCCACGCCTGGGTCTCGCCGATCCCGACGATCCCCTCGTCGGTGTGCACCCGCACGATGAGCGTCTCGATGGTCTCGCGGTCGCCGCCCTGCGAGATCTTGAACGGCTGCGCGAAGGGCAGGCGAAGCGGGATGGTCTCGAGCTCGGTGATCTTCAAAGGCCTAGTCCCTCAGGCGCTCGATGCGGACGGCGCAGACCTTGTACTCGGGGATCTTCGACACCGGATCGCTGGCGGAGTTGGTCAGGAAGTTGGCCGCCGATTCTTCGAGCTTCACGAACGGCACGAACACGGCGCCGGCCCGCACCGACTCCGTGACGCGCGCGTAGGCGTCGAGCTCGCCGCGGCGCGAGGCCAGACGGATACGCGAGCCCGTGTCCACGCCGAGCCGTCGTGCATCGCTCGGATGGATCGCCACCTCCAGGCGCGGCGCCAGCTCGAGCAGGCCCTGGACGCGCCGGGTGAGCGTCCCGCCGTGCCAGTGGTAGAGCAGCCGGCCCGTGTTGAGGATGAACGGGAAGTCGCGGTCGGGGAGCTCCGCCGCCTCGACCGTCTCCAGCGCGGGGATGAACCGCGCCCGGCCGAGGGGAAAGGACTCGGCGTAGAGATAGCGCGTCCCGCGGTGCTCGGGCGTCGGGCACGGCCACTGCAGACCACCCTCGCGATCGAGCCGCGCGTGCGAGAGCCCGGCCAGAAACGGCGTGAGGCGGGCCATCTCGTCGAAGATCGCCGCGGGGCCGTAGTAGTCGAACTGCCGCGCCACGTTCATGCCGAGCTTCGCCGCGACCCGCTTGGCCAGCTCGCTCGTGATCCACCAGTCGGGCTTCGCCCGTCCCGGCGGCGGGAGCGCCTGGCGCACGCGCTGCACCCGCCGCTCGGAGTTGGTGAACGTCCCCTCCTTCTCGGCGAACGCGGCCGCCGGCAGGAAGACGTTGGCGCGCTCGGCGGTCTCGTGCATGAAGAGGTCCTGGGCGACCAGGAAGTCGAGCTGCCCGATCGCCTTCTCGGCATGGTGGAGGTCGGGCTCCGAGAGCAGGGGGTTTTCGCCCACGACGTACATCGCGCGCGTCTCGCCGGAGAGGGCCCCTTCGACCATCTCGGTCACGACGCGACCCATGCGGTCCGGCGGCCTCGCGCCCCACGCCGCCTCGAACTTCGCAAGCGTCTCGGGGACGTAGTGCTGGTAGCCGGGGAGGTTCGTCGGGATGCAGCCGGCGTCGCCGCAGCCCTGGACGTTGTTCTGGCCGCGGAGGGGCGAGATGCCGCTGCCCGGGAAGCCCATCTGCCCCGCGACGAGCGAGAGGTTCAGGAGCGCATGCGCGTTGTGGATGCCGTTGACGTGCTGGGTGATGCCCATACCCCAGATGAGACTAGAGCCGGCGAACGGGGGGCGGGCGTACCAGCGCGCGGCCTGGGCGATGGCCTGCGAGGGCACAGCGGTGACGCGCGCGGCGTAGTCGAGCGTGAACGGCGCCAGCGACTCGCGCCAGGCGTCGAATCCCTCGGTGCGCCCTTCGATGAACTCGCGCGCCGCGAGCCCCTCGTCGAGGATCAGGCGGGCCATCGCGTTGAAGAGCGGGACGTCCGTGCCGGGACGCTGCTGGATCCAGAGGTCGGCCTGGTCACACAGCTCGACGCGCTTGGGATTGACGACGATCAACCGCGCCCCGCGGCTCACGGCGCGGCGGAAGCGGATCGCGATGACCGGGTGGTTCGCCGAGGCGTCGGCCCCGACGACCATCAGACACCCCGATTCCTCGTAGTCCTGGTACGAGTTCGACGTGGCGCCCGAGCCCATCGAGGCGAGCATCGCCTCGACCGAGGGCGAATGGCAGAGCCGCGTGCAATGATCCACGTCGTTGGTCCGCATCACGACGCGGCAGAACTTCTGGATGACGTAGCCGTCCTCGTTGGTGGCTTTGGCGCTGGCGAGGGCGCCGAAGCGTCCGTGATGCTTCGCGAGCCCCTCGGCCGCGGCGTCCAGCGCCTCGTCCCAGCCAACCTCGACCCAGTGCCCCTCGCGGCGGATCATTGGGCTGGTGATCCGGTCGCGCGAGTGGATGAAGCCCGTGCCGAAGCGCCCCTTGACGCACAGCATGCCGAGGCTCGACTTGTTCGACGGCACGTCGTCGGCCATGACGGCGAGGTGGCCGTTGTCGCGCACGTTCACGCTGATGCCGCAGCCGACTCCACAGTACGGGCACGTCGTCTCGACGCGTCGCGCGATCTTGGCGGGCGTCTCTTTCGGCTGCAGCGCGCCCGTCGGGCACGTCGCCACGCACTGGCCGCACGAGGTGCAGACCGATGAGGCCATCGTGCTGTCGCCGAAGACGCCGACCTTGGTCGCGTGGCCCCGGCCCACGAGCGCGATCGCCCCGATCTGCTGGACGTCGTCACACGCGACGGTGCAGCGGCCGCAGAGAATGCATGCCTCACGGTCGAGGACGAAGAAGGATTTGCTCGCGTCCACCTCGAAACGATGGAGTGGCGCCCATCGCGGCTCGAGCAACCCGTGTCGTGCTCCCGCGTCGCTGAGCTGGGCGAATCCGTTCTGAGGCGTCAGCATCGACAGCGTGAGGTCGAGGACCGCCTTGCGCACGCGAAGCGCGTCGGCGTGCTCGGTCGAGACCACCATGCCCTCGCGGGCGGGCAGGTGACAGGAAGCCGGGAGCCCGCGCTGGCCTTCGACGTGAACCAGGCAGGTCCGGCAGGCGCCGAGGGGCGCCCGGTCCGGGTCCTTGCACAGTTGCGGCAACGGGATCCCGAGGCGGTTCACGCCGTCGAGGACGGTGGCGCCCTCGGCCAGCTCGACGATCCGGCCGTCGATGGTGAGCTTCATCGGCGTCCTATGATACGCCGAACTCGCGCGAGAACTCGGCGAGCCCGGAGAGCACGGCGAACGGCGCCGCCTGCCCGAGGCCGCAGAGCGAGGCGAGCTGGATGACCTCGCTGAGCGATCTCACGGCCGCCTCATCGACCGGGGCGTCGAGCATCGCGAGGAGCCGCGCCGTTCCCTCGCGGCACGGCGTGCACTTGCCGCACGACTCGCGCGTGTTGAAGGCGAGCAGCGTCCGCACCGCGTCGCGCACGGACGCCCGCTCGTCGAGCGCGACGACGCCGCCGGTGCCGGGATTCACGGGGCCCCGCGGGATCAGCGGCTCGTCGAAATGACGGGGAGGCACGACGCTGCCCGACGGCCCGCCGACCACGGCGGCGCGGATCGGCCGACCGGTCGACGACCCCCCGCCGAGCGTGTCGATCAGCGTCCGGAGCGTGCAGCCGAGCTCCATCTCGACGATCCCGGGCCGCCTCACGTGCCCCGAGAGGCCGAAGAGCTTCGTGCCGCGGCCCCCGCCGAGTCCGGCGAACCACGCGCCGCCCCGCGCGACGATCGACGGCACGGCGCAGAGCGTCTCGATGTTGTTGATGACCGTCGGCTTGCCCCAGAGCCCCGACTCGACCGGAAACGGCGGGCGCGTGCGCGGCATCGCGCGGCGGCCCTCGATCGACTCGAGCAGCGCCGTTTCCTCGCCGAGGACGAAGCCGCCGGCGCCGCGCCGGATCTCGAGCTCGAGCGAGAAGTCCGAGCCGAGAATGCGCCGGCCCACCAGCCCGCACGCGCCGGCCTGCGTGAGTGCCACGGCCAAGCGCTTAGCCGAGAGCTCGGCCTCGCCATGGATATAAAGGATGCCGCGCGAGGCGCCGGCCGCGAACGCCCCGAGGAGCGTCGCCTCGAGCAGCCGGTGCGGATCGCCCTCCATCAAGTGGCGGTCCTTGAAGATGCCCGGCTCGCCCTCCTCGCCGTTCACGACGATGTACTTCGATGTCCCCGGCGCGGCCCGGCATGCGGCCCACTTCACTGCCGTCTGGAAATAGGCCCCGCCGCGGCCCGCGAGCCCCGCGGCCTGCACCTCCTCGATGACGCGCTCGGGCCGGCCCTCGCTCAGCGCCTGCGCGAATGCCGCGTACGCGCCATGGCGGAGCGCATCGGCGATGTCGCCAGGGTCGGTCACTCCGCAGTGCTCGAGCAGCACGCGGCGCTGGGGCGCCATGAACTCGGGAGCGACGTCGCGCGGCGCCTCGCGCGCGTCCCCCGCCAGGGCGTCGAGCAACCGCGGAACGTCGGCGGCGCTCACGGGCCCGGCGACGAGCGGCGGCTGCCCGTCTCGCGCGACGGTGACGGTCGGAGCGGCCCAGCACATCCCGTTGCAGCCGGCGGCGACGACCGCGAACGGAAGCGTCCGGCGCGCGACCTCGTCGCGGAGTCTCTCCAGCGTGGCAGCGGCGCCGACGGCCATCGAGCAGGCGCCGACGCCCACGGCCATGCGGGCGCCCGCGCGCCGCCGGCCGGCCGCGCTCACCAGCGCCGCGAAGCGCTCGGCCGGAGATCCCGAGACGACCGGGAGCGTGGCGACGACCGGTGCGGCGCCGTGTCCGGCGTGAGCCGGCGCCGAGAGCAACGCATCGAGGTCGCCGGGCTCGACGCGTCCCCGATAGGCGTGATCGACCTCGACCACCGGGGCGATCGAACAAGCGAAGGCGCAGTCCAGCTCTTCGAGCGTGACGGCGCCGTCGGCTGTCGTCTGGCCGGCGCGGACGCCGAGTGTCTGTTCGCAGGCGGCGAGCAGCGCGCGTCCTCCGCGCACCTGGCAGCTCACCCCGGTGCAGACGCGGACGAGCCGGCGCCCCGGCCGCGTGAGCCTCAGCTCGGGATAGTGGCTCGCGACACCCCAGACCTCGCTCTTCGGCACGCGCAGGTGCGCGGCGATTTCCTCGAGCGTGTCGGGCGAGAGCCAGCGTTCGGCGTGCTGGGCCCGCTGGAGCGCCGGCAAGAGCCACGTGCGGTCGCGGGGGAATTCCGAGGGACGCTCCGCCGGGTCGCTCAGCCTACGACTCGAGCTTCGCGAGAAAGTCCTTCAGCGTCGGCGCCCATGTCGCCCACTCCGGGCCACTGGCCGAGTGTCCGAGCTCGGTGTCGATCTCGAAGTATGTGGCGTCCACGCCGGCCCTGGCGAGCTTGTCCATCACCGCTGACGCGATCGACGGCGGGAAGAGCTTGTCGGTCCGAGACAGCACGTAGAGCACCTTCGCGCGGATCCGGCTGAAGTCCCGCTCGGCGTCGTACCTCACGGCCGCCTTCCGCAGCGTCACCATCGAGTTGGGATCGAAACGCCGCGCCCAGATCTCGGCGATCTGTCGCAGGCGCGCCGCGCGCTGCGCGGGGTCGGCGATCGTGCGCGCGAGCGCCGCGTCCTGGCCGTAGCGCGTGAGCGTCTCGATGCGGACCTCGAGCAGGGTCGGGAAGATCCCGCCGCGCTCGTAGTGCCAGCCGCCCTTCCAGTTCGGGTCCGTCGCGAAGCGATCCTGGAGCGTCTTCACGGCGGCGTCGCCCCCGGACCCCTTCGGCGCGGAGACGACCGGCACGATGCCGCGCATGAAGGTCGGGTACGTCACCGCCCACTGGAAGGCCTGGTAACCGCCGTACGACGGCCCGGCGACGGCCACGAGGTGCCGGACGCCGAGGCTGTCGAGCAGGAGCTTCTGCGCGCCGATGATGTCGCGCAACGTGATGTCCGGGAAGTCGGGTCCGTAGGGCTTGCCGGTTCCCGGATTGACACTCGCCGGCCCCGTGGAGCCGAACGACGAGCCGAGCATGTTGGACGACACGACGAAGTAGCGGTCAGTGTCGATCGCCTTGCCCGGGCCGATGAGGCCGTCCCACCAGCCCACCGTCGGGTCAGCCGGGTCTTTGCCCGCCGCGCGGTGGTTGCCGGTGAAGCCGTGGGTCACGAGGATCACGTTGCGGCCGTCTGGGCCGAGCCGACCGTAGGTCTCGTAGGCGAGCGTCAGCTCCGGCAATATCTGGCCGCTCTCGAGCTTGAAGGTCGGGACCATGAAGCTGCGGCTCATGGTCGCCAAGCATAGGCCGCGCGCCGGCGCGGCGCAACGGCGCGGTGCGTCGCGGAAGGGATACGGCGTGGGGGCTCCCGTCGGTGAGCTCGTCAAACGCCCTAGGCGACGCCGATATGGAGCGCGATCGTCCCGAGCCCGAAGCGCCGCCAGCTGACCCGACGTAATCCAGCTCTTTCCATCATCCGCGCCAGCTCGTCCGGCGTGACGAATCGTTCCACGGACTCCGGCAGGTAGGTGTACGCGTGGCGGTCGCCGGCCACGAGGGCGCCGATGGCCGGCACCACGTGATTGAAGTACGCGCCAAACACGGCGCTCCAGACGGGCAGCGCCGGGCGCACGATGTCGAGCGTGACGACGCGGCCGCCACCCATCGTCACGCGGCGCATCTCGGCGAGCCCACGTTCCAGATCTTCCAGGTTCCGCAGGAGGAACGCCGACAGCACGCAGGCGAACGCCCCGTCGCGAAACGGCAGCGCGAGCGCGTCCGCGACGAGGAGCCGGGTGCGCGTCACACGGCGGGCGTCGAGTTTCGCCTGACCGACCCGCAGCATGCCTTCGGAGAAATCGGCGCCGGCGACGAAGCGTCTGGCGTCTCGCGCGCGGACCGCGATGGCGAGGTCGGCCGTGCCCGTGGCGAGATCCAGCACGGGTCCCGCGGGCGCGTCGGCGACCGCGTCCGCCGCTCGGCGCCGCCAGGCGTGGTGCCGGCCGCCCGTCATGAGGGAGTTCATGAGGTCGTAGCGCCGGGCGATGCGCGTGAACATGCCCCGCACGGCCGCGGCCTTCGCCGGCGAGAAAGTCGGCGGCGCTGGCACTAGCGCAGGCCGAGCACCACGGCGGCGAGGACGATCAACGCGATGTAGCCATTCACGTTGAAGAACGCCACGTCGAGACGCGAGAGATCGCGCGGGCTCACGAGCGAGTGCTCGTAGGCGAAGAGTGCGACGACCGCGAGCCAGCCGACCCAGTAGATGGGGCCGAGCGCCACCTGCCAGCCCAGCACCGCCAGCGCCAGCGCCGTGAGCGCGTGGTTCACCCGGGCCGCGACGAGCGAGGCGCGAACGCCGAAGCGCGCGGCGACGGAGTGGAGCCCCTGGGCGCGATCGATCTCCACGTCCTGGCACGCGTAGATCAGGTCGAAGCCGCCGATCCAGGTCGTGAGCGCGAACCAGAGCACGAACGCGGGCGGGTCGAACTGGCCGCGCACGGCGATCCAGCCACCCGCGCCGGCGATGCCGTCGGTGAAGCCGAGCACCCAGTGCGAGAGCCACGTGAAGCGCTTCGTGTAGTGGTAGCCGACGAGGAAGACGAGCGCGAGCGGCGCCAGCATGAAGCAGAGCGGGTTCAACATCCACGCCGCGACGACCATCAGCAGCGCGCCCGCGATCGCCAGCGCGCGCATCTCGCCCACGCCCAGGAGCCCCCGGGGCAGGTGCCGCCCGGCCGTCCTGGGATTCCGGGCGTCGATGAAGCGGTCGACGACGCGGTTCGCCGCCATGGCGCACGTGCGGCCGCCGACCATCGCGGCCGTCACCCAGCCGATTGTCCACCAGCCCGGCCAGCCGCCGGCGGCAAGCACCATGGCGATGTAGGCGAACGGCAGGGCGAACACCGTGTGCTCGAACTTGATCGCCGCGAGCACACGCGCCAGCTTGCTCAGAGCCCGTATTCCTTCCAGCGCCGCGTGACCTGCTCGCGCATCTCGGCGGTCATCACGATCTCGTCCGGCCAGGGCTGGGTGACGTCGTCGAGCGCGCTCTTTTCCGTCGCGTCGACACCGAGCTTGCCGCCGTAGCGGTGGCGCAGCGCCGCGTGATCGAGGTCGTCCATCGGCCCCTCGACGATCATCAGGTCGCGCCGGGGGTCGATGTTGCCGGTCGCGCGCCAGGCGACCTCCGAGAGGTCGTGGACGTTCACGCGCTCGCTGACGACGACGATGGTCTTCGCCAGCATCATGAGCCCCATGCCCCAGAGCGCGGTCATGACCTTCCGGGCGTGGCCGGGATAGCGCTTCTTGATCGAGACGATCACGAGGTTGTGAAAGATGCCCTCCGCCGGCATGTTCATGTCCACGACCTCGGGAAGCAGGAGCCGGATGACGGGCAGGAAGAGCCGCTCGGTCGCCTTGCCGAGCCAGTAGTCTTCCTGCGGCGGGCGGCCCACGATCGTCGTCGGGTAGATGGGCCGCGCGCGACGGGTCACCGCCGTCAGATGAAACACGGGGTAGTCGCGCGCGAGCGAATAGTAACCGGTGTGATCACCGAACGGCCCCTCGCGCCGGCGCTCGCGCGGGTCCACGTAGCCTTCGAGCACGATCTCGGCTTGCGCGGGTACCTCGAGATCGTTCGTCACGCAGCGCACCAGCTCGACGCCGCCGCCGCGGAGCCAGCCGGCGAAGACGACCTCGTCGACGCCCGGCGGCAGCGGGGCGGACGCGGCGTAGATCATCGCGGGGTCGCCGCCGAGCGCGATCGCCACGGGCATGCGGGCGGAGGGCCCGGGGCGCTCTTCGGCAACCCGATGGTGCTCCGCGCCACCCTTGTGGGTCTGCCAGTGCATGCCGAGCGTCTGGTCGTCGAACACCTGAAGACGATACATGCCCACGTTCCGCTGGCCGGTGAGCGGATCGCGGGTGAACACGGCCGGCAGCGTGATGTAGCGGCCCCCGTCGGCGGGCCAGCAGCGGAGCGCCGGCAGCCCGGCGAGCGAGGGGTTCGCCGTCTCGACCGTCTCCTGGCACGGCGCCCCGGACACGTGCCTCGGCCCCGCCTTCACGAGGTCGAAGAGCGTGCCGAGCTTCGCGAGCCGCTCGGCGAACGTACCCGGGAGCTTGAGGTCGAGGAGCTTCGCGACACGCTCGCCCAGCTCGTCGAGGTGGCTCAGGCCGAGGGCGGCGCTCATCCGGTCCAACGAGCCGAACGCGTTCACGAGCACGGGCATGTCGAAGTCATGGACGCGCTCGAACAGCAGGGCCACGTTCTGCTCTGGCGGGCCTTTCGACACACGGTCGGTGATCTCGGTAATCTCGAGATCGCACGAGACGGGGACCGTGACCCGGCGTAGCCGACCGCGCTTCTCGAGGTGCGCGACGAACTCCCGGAGGTCGGTGAAGCTCACCCCGGTTGGAGAGCGCTCACTCCGGACGGCACCAACACTTGCAAAAGACCCGCCAGCAGGAGCGTCACCAGCATCGGTGGTAGGACGAACGCCCGCATCGAGGTGTCAAACGGCGACCGCATGCGCGTCATTATTGCATAGGGCCCCATGCTCCAGTCATACTTGGGAGATGGCGCGCGTTCCGACGAAGCACGAGGTTACCAGGGACCTCCTTGACAGCCTCAGCGAGGCGCTCGTCCTCCTCGATCCCGCGCTCGAGGTGCTCGAGTGGAACCTGCCCATGGAGCACCTCAGCGGGGTGATGCGGGCCGACGCCGTCGGTCGTAACGCCGAGTCGATCCTGCCGTTGTTCCGCGACCCCGCGCTCGCCCCGCTCGTGCGGCGTGCTCTCGCGGGCGAGACACCCGGGACGGTCGAGCTGCCGCACACGACACCCGGCGACGACCGGGTCCTGTGGCTCGAGGCACGCTGCGTCCCGTGGCGCGACGGCGAGGGCCGGGTCGCGGGCGCGGCGACGTTTTTCACCGACGTGAGCGACCCCCAGCGCCGGGCGCTCCTGCTGCACGCGATGGAGGCCATCGGCCAGTCGCTCACCTCGTCGCTCGACCTCAACGAGGTGCTCGACACCATCGTCGGCAAGGCGCTCGAGGTCATGGGCGCCGAGTCGGCGATGGTCGTCCTGGGGGACACCGCGGCGAGCGAGTTCCGCGTCATGCGGGCGGCGGGCCGCCTGAGTCAGCAATACGCCGTGGTCGGCACGATTCCGATCGGCGGCGGCCCCATCAGCGTGGCGGTGCGCGAGGGACGCACGGTGGCCACGCGAAACGTCCTGACCGACTCGAAGCTCTGGCTAGCGCCCGCCCGCCGCGCTGACATCGAGCGGGAGGGCTTCAAGGCCACGGCGGCGGCCCCGCTCGCCGCGAAGGATCGCATCCTCGGCGCGCTGGTCGTCCACTACTGGACCGAGCATACCTTTGGGAGCGAGGAGATCGCCGCGCTCGAGTTCCTGGCCAAGCAGGCGGCCATCGCGATCCGGAACGCCTCGCTCTACGAGGCCGAGCACGCTGAGGCCGCCCGCATCCGGGCGCTGACGACCGTCAACCGTCGCATCTCGAGCGCGCTCGAGCTGGACGCGCTGCTGCGCGCCATCTCCGAGTCGGCCGCCGAGCTCACCGGCGCGCGCCTGGCGACCTTCTGGCTGGCCGACGAGCAGCGCCGTACCCTCTCGTTCACAAGCGGCACCGTTCCCGAGATGATCGAATCGTTCTCGCCGCGGATCATGCCCTACGACCAGGGCGGCGTCGGCTGGGTCGCCCGCCACCACACGCCCCTGGTCGTCGACGACATGCTCACGGACGAGCGGCTCGTGAATCGCGCCTGGACTGAGCGGTGGGGGATCCGCAGCTTCGTCGGGTACCCGGTACTCGCCGGGGAAGAGCTCCTCGCGGTCATGGCGCTCGGCCACTCCGAGCCGCTGCGCCTCGGCAAGGACAAGCAGGACCTCATCGATCTTTTCCTCGCGCAGGCGGCCATCGCCATCCAGAACGCCCGCCACTACCGCGAGGCGCAGCGGCGGCGCGACGTCGCCGAGGTGCTGGCGCGCCTGGCCCGCGAGCTCACGTCCACCCTGGAGGTCGAGCCGATCGCCAAGCTGCTCGCGCGGGGCGCCGCCGACCTGGTCAACGCGCGGGCCGCGGGCGTCTTCCTGCTCGAGCCCGAGGCCGGGGCGCTGCGCGCGCTCGCCACGCACGGGGCCGATGCCGACATCATGCAGGAGCTGGTGTTCAAGGCGGGCGAGGGCGCGGTGGGCCGCGCCGTCGCCGAGCGCCGGATCGTCGCCACCGCCGACATCCTGGCCGATCCCGCCATCCAGCTCTCGGCGTGGGTCCGCGAGCGGATCCGCGCGAGCGGCTATCGGGCCGTCGTCGGCGTGCCGCTCGTCACGCATGAGCGGGTGATCGGTGCCCTCGGCCTCGGCGCCGACCCCGGCAGCACGTTCTCGCGCGAGGAGCTGCAGACGCTCGAAGCGCTCGCCGACCAGGCGGCGCTCGCCTTCGAGAACGCGCGCCTCTATGCGAGCGCGCGCGACAGTTTGGTGCGGCTGCGCGAGACGCAGGCCCAGCTCGTGCAGGCCGCGAAGATGTCGGCGCTCGGCCAGCTCGTCTCCGGCGTCGCGCACGAGCTGAACAACCCGCTCAGTGTGATCGTCGGCTACGGCCAGCTCCTGCTCGCGCGCGAAGTGCCGGCGACGGTGCTGCGGCCGATCGAGCTGATGGTGGCGCAGGCCGACCGGATGGCGAAGATCGTCCGCAACTTGCTGCTGTTCGCCCGCCAGCGTCCGGCCGAGCGCACCACGGTCAGCCTGAACGACGTCCTGGAGCAGACCCTGGCGCTGCGCATCAATCAGCTCCAGACCTCGGCGATCGCCGTCGAGAAGAAGTTCACCCGCGGCCTGCCGTCGGTGCTGGCCGACCAGCACCAGCTCGAACAGGTGTTCCTCAACCTCTTGCTGAACGCCGAGCAAGCCATACTGGAAGGCAAGCACGGCGGGCGCATCACCCTGACCACGAGCGTGAACCGCGACGGGCGCTCGGTGCACGCGGAGGTGATCGACGACGGTCCGGGGATCCCGGCGGAGGCGCTCCCGCACGTCTTCGAGCCGTTCTTCACGACCAAGACCGTCGGTACCGGCACGGGGCTCGGTCTCTCGGTCTCGTACGGGATCGTCGAGGAGCACGGCGGCCACCTCGGCGTGGAGAGTCACCCGGGCCGGACGGTCTTCAGGCTGGAACTGCCGGTTGCCCAGTCCCCGGCCGCGCGGCGCGCGGCGCCGGCGGGCTCGCCCATGATCGTCACGGGCGAAGGCCGCACGGCGCTCGTCGTGGAGGATGAGGCGAGCGTGCTCGACCTCATCGTGACGATCTTGAGCCAGATCGGCTGGCGCGTCGACGTCGCCACGGGCGGGCACGAGGGGCTCGAGCGCGTGCGCCGTCAGCGCTATGACCTCATCGTGTCCGACATCCGCATGCCCGACGGCGACGGCGAGGAGTTCTATCGCGACGCGACGAAGGGCGATCCGTCGCTCAACCGACGCTTCATCTTCATCACAGGAGACACCGCGAACCGCGAGGCCTTCAAGTTCCTCCGGGAGGCGGGCGTGCTCGTCGTCGAGAAGCCCTTCGAGCCCGCGTTCTTCCTCGATGCGGTGCGCCGCGTGACTACCTGATTGACACCGTCGCCCTGACAGGCTAGAGAGGGGCGAGGTGCGCGATGACCAAGGCCGAGCTGGTGGCGATCATGGCGAAGAATGCGGGGGGCTCGAAGACCTCCGCGGAGCGCGCCATGAACGCGTTCGTCGGCGGCATCATCGAGTCGCTGCGCCGCGGTCGCCGCGTCACGATTTCCGGATTTGGCACGTTCGTCGTCACGCGCCGCGCGGCCCGCAACGGGCGCAACCCGCGCACCGGCAAGGAGATCCAGATTCCGACGACCAAGGTGCCGCGCTTCCGCCCGAGTCGCACGCTCAAGACGGCGATCCGCTGACCCGTTGGGGGGGTGTGGTAAGGTTGGGTGCGTTGGTGGGGGATCGTCTAGTGGTAGGACACGTGGCTCTGGACCACGCAGCGGGGGTTCGAATCCTCCTCCCCCAGCCAACAATTTTCGGGTAGCGTCGTTGTCGCGTTCGGCCGGCCCCATCGTCTAGAGGCCCAGGACACGGCCCTCTCAAGGCTGAAACACGGGTTCGAATCCCGTTGGGGCCACCAAGTTGGTTTCGTTGATGTTTGAAGGCTGCATGTTCGAGTCGCGTCGCCGACCGGACTCAAACACGAAGCTGATTTCTCCGTTTTCTCCTCGCTAGCTGCTCAGGACGTCGAGCGCTTTCGCCTCGTAGAACTCCACGGCCTGCTTGAGCGCGGCCGGGCGGATCTGGGCGTACAGTTGCGTCGGCTCGATCCGCGTGTGGCCGAGGAGGCCGCGCACCTGCTCGAGATCGCCGTGCTGCTCGTAGACCTCCATCGCCACGCCGTGACGGAGATCGTGAGGTTTGAGCATCGGGTAGCCGATCAGGCGGCCGTAGGTCTTGCAGAGCCGCCAGACGTTCTTGCCTTCCATCGGTCGCCGCACGAGGCCCTGCCGCCGCTGTCCGAAGGTGGACCAGAACAGCGGCGTGTCGGGCTTGACGTCGTCGACTTCGGTCGGCAGGTACTGCGTGACGTAGCGGTCGAGGTGCTGCATCACGGCTGAAGGCAGGGGAATGTCGCGGGTCTTGCCGCCTTTCACCGGCACGTTGCGGAGGCCCCACCGTCGGTCCAGGTTTCGGACTCGCAGCGTGGCCACCGACTCCCGCCGCATGCCGGAGTAGCGGAGGATCAGGAAGACCGCCAGGTCGCGCGGGCGCTGGCGTTGCTGAGCGGCCTTGACGAGCGCGTCCATGATAGCCGAGCCCGGCACCTGCCGCGGCGCCTCGCGGCGATGAGGCGGGCGGTCGAGACGCGCGACCGGGTTGGTGTCGAGGTGGCCGCGCTTCACAAGGAAGGCGCACATGCTCGAGAGCGTGGACTGCCGGACGCGCATGGTGCCGAGCGCCAGGTCGGAAGCGGCCATGCTATCCATCCACGCCTGGATCGTCGCCGGCTCGAGATCGCCGACGCACGCCGGCCGGCCTCGGCGTCCAGCAACGAAAGCCACGTACTGCCCGAGGTTCCATCGGTAGGTTCTCACCCCTCTTTCCGTCTTGCCGCGTTGCTTGCGCTGGAACGTGCAGAACTGCTCCACCAAGTCGATGAGCGGTTGAGCCATGCTCCCGGTCCTCCGGCCCGAGCCACGGCCACGTTTTCGCCGGGGCCAAGTCTCGGGCTGGACCCGCCAGCCGTCAAGGTCGGCCGTGGTCGGTGCTGGTGGCGGGTGGTCGTCTGAGATCGCAGCAGGGAGCTCCAGCTGGGTGGCGAGGCTGGCACTTGATCGGCCGGCCCGAAGACGCTCTCGGGGTGGCATGGCGGCTGCCTGGACCGTGTGAGGCAAGGACCTTGCCGCGGCAGTCGTTCTCGACGGTGGGACCGCGGATCAGGAGGAAGTGGCTGACGAGCTTGCTTGATCTGGGGACCGAGGAAGTGACGACCGCCGAGACTGGGAGATCGATGGCCAGGTGGACTGCGGCAAGATACACGACCTCAGTATCGGAACGCAGCGGGAGAGACGGCGCATCGCCGAGCGAACTGGCAGCCACGAGGCGAGGCCCACGGCCGGCCCGGCAGCGGGCACGATCCTCGAGGCTTACCGAGCCCGAGGGCAGGTCCAGTCAGGCCTCGTTTCTCGGGGCCTGGGTCAAGACCCGTTCTGCTGAGGAAAGGCATCAGCAGCGCGGCGCGAAAACGATACTCGGGCGCGGGCCGGCTCCACCCACGCGTACCTCCAAGGCGAAGGCCTCTGGAACGATCGCCATGACGCAAGGCGCAGGTCCCAACGCTGGACCTCCCGCGGCCCAGCGCTGTTCGGTCGGTAGGCCTCGCCGCGGCCAAAGAGCGGGCCGGTCTCAGACCCAGAGGCGGACCTTCAGGCGGCACGGTGATGGAGCCGAAGCGGATCGATGACTGGTCGGTCATTGGACCGGCGAGGGGCGGGGAGAGAAAGGGGGAGAGATTAGGGCAAGATAAAGAGTCACCTCACGTGCGGCGCAAGTCAGCGTTGCCTCAGGGCAAGTCGTGAAGCACGCCCTTTTCGGGATACTTCGTGGCTCGCCCGCGCACGCGCTGCACGTGCCGTGTAGCTCGGCGCGCAGCCGGACTGCAGCCCCGGCTGTCGTCACCCTGCCTGTGTCCCGGCGTGCTCCCCGCCGTGATTCTCGCGCGCGGCCTGCACGTGAATCTCTCCGCAAGCCCGCCGCAGGCCACGGCGCCGGCGGTAAGCCAGCGCAAAGGGCGGCTCGACGCCGCCACTCGTGCCAGCGATGATGCTGATCGTCCCGATGGGCGTGATCGACGGCCGGGTCGCGTTCCGGATGCGCTCGCCGCGCGTCGCGTATATACACTGCGCTCCCAGTTCGGAAACGCACCACACTTGCTGGCCAGGCGGGACGCCTCGCGTGCCTCCGCCGCGATGAACCCGATCAGCCGCTCGACCTGGGCGCACGCTACGTCGCCGTCGTAGGCGCAGCACGCTCGCGCGGCATGGGAAAATGGGCTCTCATGGTCACGCTCACGCCAGCCGGGCTTCACATCACCGTCGGCCGACCGATTGGCTACAGCGATCATTTCGGGCTGCGCCGCATCGCGGAGAATGAGGTGCACGCCGACCGCCTCGTAGGAGCACTCAAGGCCAGCGGCGGCTCGCTCGCGTTGTCCTGGCTGAACCTGGGCGAGTACGCCACGGTCACCGATCGTGAGCAGCGGCTCCAAGCCGAGCGATTGATTGACCGCGTCCTGCCAGCGGTGTTCCCCCTGGATGTCGCACCATTCGAAGTTCACCGGCGACAGATTGCCGCTGGCACGTTGAAATTCCCGCCGGTCGCAGCGCGCCCTGCCCGCCGCGGCGTATCATGCCGGGAATGGCCGCGCTCATCTCGAAGGTGCCGATCCTGGCAGAGCTTCTGCAGGAGTACTACGAGCCGGGCGAGCTTCGGGAGGTCGCGAACCTCTTCGGCGTCGAACTCCCGGAACTCTGGGAGGGCGCGCCCAAGCAGCAATGGCTGGCGGCCGCTCGCCAGCTGGTCGAGCGGCTCGAGCAGGGCAACCACAATCTCTTGCTCCAGACCCTCCTCGAGCAGCTCGAGGTGAAGAACGCGGCCGCGATCGGCCGCACGAGCTTCGAGCGCCGGGAAGCCCACGAGCTGTTGCGGCCGAAGATCGAAGAACTGCGGAAGACCTTCGAGAAGGCGGGAACGCCGGGTGAGATCGCGGTCCCCGAAGGCTCGCCCTTCAGTGCCAAGTCGCAGGTCCGGGAGCTCCTCGCCACTGCCATCACCCCGGTCCTCGTCGTCGACCCTTACGTCGGCATCGGCACTCTGGACTGCCTGCGCGACGTGACCACGCTGATCCGCAAGCGCCCCGCGATGTACATCGGCGACACGGGCGCGTACGGGCTGCATCACCTCGTGTACGAGGCGGTGGCTGGCCGAGATGCTACCGGTGAGTGAGGCGGCGGGCACCGCCCCGGTCCTTCTGCTCGACGATGCGCTCTCGGAGCTGGACCCCGTCGTGCGCGAGCATGTCCTCCGTGAGATCCAGTCCGCCGAGCAGGTGTTCCTGA
>WNFU01003870.1_pt1 | contig 34068 bp, 27 predicted proteins | sample 5400121 | NCBI WGS metagenome assembly WNFU01 (sample SAMN13153360, study PRJNA577476) | soil metagenome | isolation source: 100 cm soil or saprolite under grassland replicate 1 | place: USA:California | collected 2016-06-15
CGGAACTTCATCATCGTGCTCATGTGCGTCGAGATCATGCTGAACGGGGCCAACCTCAACCTCGTGGCGTTTGCCCACCACCTGGACTCGCTCGCGGGCCAGATCATGTCCCTGTTCGTGATCGCCATCGCGGCCGGGGAAGCCGCCGTTGGGCTGGCGATCATCATCGTCGTGTTCCGCGGCAAGATCGCCACCAACGTGGACCAGATCAATCTACTGAAGTGGTAAGAACCGATTCCCCATGTTTGATCTGATCGTCATCCTCATCCCGCTCTTTCCGCTCCTCGCGATGCTGGCCAACGGGCTCAACGTCATGCTGGGGCACCGCTACTCGGACGAGATCGCCCACCGGCTGGGCTGGGGCTCGGTCCTCCTGTCGTTCCTCTGCGCGCTCTGGGTCTTCGGGCAGACGCTCGGCCATCCCGAGCCGCGCACCGTGATCGCGTACCGCTGGTTTTTCGGCGGCGACCTGGCGGTCAACCTGGGCTTCCTGATCGATCCGCTGACCTGCGTCATGATGCTGGTGGTCACCGGCGTGGGCTTTCTGATCCACGTCTATTCGGTCGGCTACATGCACGGCGAGGAAGGGTTCACGCGCTTTTTCGCCTACATGAACCTCTTCATGGTCTCGATGCTCCTCCTGGTGATGGGCAACAACTACGCGGTGCTCTTCATCGGGTGGGAGGGCGTGGGGCTCTGCTCGTATCTGCTCATCGGCTACTACTACGACCGGGCGTCGGCGGCCAAGGCGGCCACCAAGGCCTTCGTGGTGAACCGCATCGGCGACGCGGGCTTCCTGATCGCGATCTTCCTCGTGTTCGCCCGCTTCGGGACGCTGGACTACACCGAGGTCTTTGCCAAGGCGGACACGCTCGATTCCACATCCGCGTTTGCGATCGCCGTGTGCCTGCTGATCGGGGCCGTGGGCAAGTCGGCCCAGCTCCCGCTCTACACCTGGCTGCCGGACGCGATGGAAGGCCCGACGCCCGTCAGCGCGCTGATCCACGCCGCCACGATGGTGACCGCCGGCGTCTACATGGTCGTCCGCAACCATGCGATCTACGACCTCGCGCCGAACGCGTTAGTGTTGGTCGGGGTGATCGGCGGGGCGACGGCGCTCTTTGCGGCGACCATCGGCCTTGTGCAGACCGACATCAAGCGGGTGCTGGCCTATTCCACCGTCTCGCAGCTCGGCTTCATGTTCCTGGCGTGCGGGGTCGGGGCCTACGCAGCGGCCATCTTCCACCTCGTCACCCACGCCTTCTTCAAGGCCCTGCTGTTCCTCGCAGCGGGGTCGGTGATCCACGCGCTGTCGGGCGAGCAGGACATCCGCAAGATGGGCGGGCTGTGGAACAAGGTCCCGGCCACGCACTGGGTGTTCCTCATCGGCACGGCCGCCATCGCGGGATTCCCGTTCCTGTCCGGGTGGTGGAGCAAGGACGAAATCCTCGGCCATGCGTTCACGCACCGCCGCTACGTCCTGTGGGCGCTGGGCGCGGCGGCGGCGTTTTGCACGGCCTTCTACATGTCGCGGCTGCTCTACGTGACGTTCTACGGCCAGTCGCGGGTGGATCACGAGGTCGCCCATCATATCCATGAGCCATCCTGGTGGATGCGCGGTCCGCTCCTTATCCTGGCGGCCCTGTCTGCGCTTGGCGGCCTGATCGGCGTGATCCCCGGCGGGCTGGAGCACGGCGCGTTCCATCAGTTCCTGGGCCCGGTGGTCTCCGCCACCGCGGCGGGGGCCAGCGGCCACAAAGGAGTCCACCTGCTGCCGTTTATCCTGATGGCGGTGACCACGGCCATCGGGCTCGCGGGCTGGTTCACCGCCCACTATTTCTATTACGTGAAGCCGGAGCAGCCCAACCTCCTCATGAACAGGATGAAGGGGGCCTACACCCTGCTGTGGAACAAGTACTGGGTGGACGAGCTCTATGACCGGATCGCCGTGGAGCCGAGCAAGGCTGTCGGGCGGAGCTTCGACAAGGTCGATACGGTCGGCATCGATCGCGTGGTGGTCGCCGTGGAACAGGTCACCGACCTGAGCGCCGCCGGCTCGACATGGTTCGAGAAGTACGTGATCTACGGCCTCATCAACATCACGGGATACGTGAACCACATCGGCGCGCGCATCCTGCGCCAGTTGCAGACCGGGCTGGTGCACCACTACGCGGCGATCCTCGTCACCGGGCTCGTGGTCCTGGTCAACCTGATCGTGCTGATCCTCTGGTGGGGAGGCGCTTCATGATTTTGAACGAGATCGCGGCCGACCAGCAGATCGGCTTCCCCATCCTGACCGTTCTGACGTTCCTGCCGCTCGTCGGCGGGGTCGTGATCTGGCTGTTCCAGAAGGACGAGGACCTCATCCGCAAATCCGCGATGGCGGTCGCCGGCCTGGAGCTCTTCATCTCCGTCCTGCTCATGGGGACCTTCACCCCGAACAGCGCTCAGATCCAGTTCGCGGAGCGGGCCGCTTGGATCCCGGCCATCGGCGTCGGCTACCACCTGGGCGTGGACGGCATCAGCGTGCTCTTCATCCCGCTCACTGCCTTCCTCACCGTACTCATCATGGTCTATTCCTGGGACACCGAGCGGCACTTGCTCAAGCCCTACCTGATGTCGCTGCTCGGGCTGGAGGGCACGATGGTGGGCGTCTTCGCGTCCCTGGACCTCATCCTGTTCTTCGTCTTCTGGGAGCTGATGCTGCTGCCGAGCTACTTCCTGATCAAGCTCTGGGGGCCCGGGCCGCAGCGCCAGTACGCCGCGCTGAAGTACATACTGTACACGCTCTCGGGGTCGGTGCTCATGCTGGTTGGGTTCGTGCTCCTCAACCTGAACTTCCACGAGGCGGCGGTGGCGTCCCGCACGGAGCCGCTCTACACCTTCGATTTTCTCGATCTCCTGACCGTGCCGGTGCCGCCCAAGAAGCAGGCGCTGATCTTCTTCCTGATGTTCTGCGGGTTCGCCTTCAAGGCGCCGATCTTCCCTTTCCACACCTGGCTGCCCACGGCCCTCGTCGAGGGCCCGATCGTGATGAGCGTGGTCCTGGCCGGCGTCAAGCTCGGGACCTACGGCTTCATCCGATTCGTCATCCCGCTGCTGCCGGAGGCGTCCGTCCGGTGGCTCTGGCTCATGGCCGGACTGGGACTGGTTGGGATCCTCTACGGGGCGTTCATCGCACTGGTCCAGTCCGACTTACGCCGGCTGCTCGCGTACGCCAGCATCAGCCACTTGGGCTTCGTCATGCTGGGGCTCTTCGCGCTGAACTTTCAGGGGCTCCAGGGGGGCCTCCTGCAGATGATCAACCTGGGGTTCACCACGACCGGGTTATTCTTTATGACCGGGTTCCTTGTGTCGCGCACCGGCTCGGCGGACCTGTCAGCCTACGGAGGTCTTGCCCGGCACCTGCCGCTCCTGGCGACGTTCGTGCTGTTCTTGGGCCTGGCCTTCATCGGGCTGCCCGGCACCAACGGGTTCGTGGGTGAGTTCCTCATCCTGCTCGGCGCCTTCCGCGCCCATTGGGCGCTGGCGGCCGTCGGCGTCCTTGGCGTGATCCTGGGCGCGGCCTATTTCCTCTGGTACTACGAGCGGGCCTTCTTCGGCCCGGCCGCCCCGGGGCCGCAAAAGCCCCTGCATGATCTCTATCCTCGCGAGTGGGGCATCGCCGCGGCGCTGAGCGTGATGGTGCTGTGGATCGGCCTGTACCCCGCGCCGTTCCTGAACATGATCAACGGGTCAGTGCAAAAGGGGTCTGCGCCGAAGGCCGCGCAACATTCAGACGTAGGGGCGGGGTTCATCCCCGCCCATGGGAAGAGGGAGGGGGTAAACCCCTCCCCTACACACGCGGATCCAGACGCTAGGCGGGCGGGCGATCGACCATGACGGAAAGCTACCTGCTGGGCGTCATCCTGTTCGCCCCGTTCGTGGGAGCCGCCGTGCTGGCGACGCCGTGGGTCTCGAACCGCCACCCGCTGCTGGTGCGCCAGTTGGCGGCGTTCTTCGCAGGCATCTCGTTTTTCGGGTCGTTCATCCTACTCTTCGCCTTCGACTGGCAAAAGGGCGGGTACCAGTTCCAGCAGAAGTACGTCTGGTCGGAGCAACTCGGGATCCAGTTCTACATCGGCGTGGACGGGATCGGGGTCCCCATGGTGCTGGCCTCCTCGATCCTGCTCTTCGCCGGGGTGTTCATCTCCTGGCACATCAAGGACCGGACCAAGGAGTTTTATGCCTTCCTGCTGATCCTGGCCGGCGCGACCATCGGGGTCTACGTGTCGCTGGACCTCTTCTTCCTGTACTTCTTCTACGAGATGTCGGTCATCCCCATGTATCCGCTGCTGGGCGTCTGGGGGAGCCACACGAAGGGTTATCTTGAGACGACCAACGCGGAAGAATGGGAGCGGCCCGACGCGCCCAGGTTCATCCTGAACTTCGCGCGCAACAGCAAGGAATACGCCGCGATGAAGCTCACGCTGTTCCTGTCGGCCGGCGCGGTCGTGGCGCTGCTGGGAATACTATTGATCTACAAGGCCTCCGGCCTCAACACCTTCGAGATCCCGGTGCTGGCCGAGAAGGCCCACTTCGACGGGACGCTGGCGACGATCATCTGGCTCCTGTGCTTCTTCGGGTTTGCCTCGATCGCGCCCCTCTGGCCGCTGCACTCCTGGTCGCCGGTGGGCCACGCCGCGGCGCCCGCGGCCACCAGCATGCTGCACGCCGGCGTGCTGATGAAGCTCGGTCACTTCTCGATCATCCGGACGTGCTTCCAGATTCTCCCGGACACCACCCACGACCTGATGCCCATCGCGGCCGTCCTCTGCATCTTCAGCATCCTCTACGGCGGGTATGTCGCCTATTACGCCAGAGACACGAAGTACGTGATCGGCTACAGCAGCTCCAGCCACATGGGCTACGTGTTCCTCGGCATGGCCGCGCTCGACTACATCAGCCTGAGCGGCGCCGTTCTCTATATGTTCGCGCACTCGCTGGCCACGGGGATGCTGTTCGCCATGGCCGGCTGGGTCTACGACCAGACCCACACGCGTGACATCCCCTCGCTCGGCGGCCTGGTCGCCAAGATGCCCTTCGTGGCCGGCTGCTTCCTCGTCGCCTGCATGGCGTCCATCGGCATGCCGGGGACCGTGAACTTCGTGGCCGAGGTCATGATCGTGCTGGGGAGCTGGGCCAAGTACCCAGTCCAGACCGTCATCGCAGTCCTGGGCATCGTGCTCACGATGGCCTATCTCTTCCGCATGATGCGCGGGGTTTTCTACGGGCAGTTGAGTGAATTGGGCCACCACGCCCATGACGCCGAGGCCTTTGTGGATCGCGTGCCGCTCTTGATCATGATCTTCAGCAGCATCACGTTCGGGCTGCTCCCGGTCCGGATGCTGGACGTCATCCGCTCGGGCGTGAATCCGATCCTGGCCCGGATCGTGGAAGTGGCGCCGGTGGTGACCCAAACGGGGAGCGGGCTCCTCCCATGACCTTCGACCTCAACCTCACCCTCAGCGATCTCCTCCTGATGCTCCCGGAGCTCTGGGTCACGCTGTGGATTTGCGTCGTGCTGTGCGTGGACATCCTGATGCCCCGCATGTCCCAGCGCGCCATCGCCGGGCTCAGCGTCGCGGGCATGGGCGTCGCCCTGGGGTTCCTGCTGTGGTACTACGCGGACGGGACGAACGGGGTCCTCTTCAAAGGAATGTTTGTCCTGGACCGGCTGGCCCTGTTCTTCAAAATCCTTGTGGTCGGCGCGAGCCTGCTCGTCCTCTTGTCCTCCATCGACTACGTCGGCCGGTTCAGCTTCTTCAAGAGCGAGTATTACTTCCTGGTCATGATGGCGGCGCTGGGCATGATGTTCATGTCCTCGGCCAACGACCTGCTGTCCGTCTTCGTCACCGTGGAGTTCAGCACGTTCGGCTTCTACGTGCTGGTGGCGTATCTCCGGGACGACCTCCGCTCGAGCGAGGCGGGGCTCAAGTTCTTCATCCTGGGGGTCTTCGCCGCCGCACTGCTGGCTTACGGAAGCAGCCTGGTCTACGGAGAAACCGGGACGTTCATCTTCCCCACGATCGCCCAGGGAACGGCTGACATGACGCCCAGCCTGGTCGTGGGCTGGCTGATGATCTTCGCGGCCCTGGGCTTTAAGATCGGGGCCGTGCCGCTGCACTCCTGGATCCCCGACACGTACCAGGGAGCGCCGACCCCCATCACGGCCTTCCTGTCGATCGCCCCCAAGGGCGCCGCGTTCGCCATCCTCCTGCGGATGTTCTTCTCGACGCTCGCGGTGTTCAAGCCGCAGTGGGTGTGGTTGATGATCGGCACGGCGATGCTCTCCATGCTCTATGGGAACATCGTGGCGATTGCGCAGCGGAACATCAAGCGGCTGCTGGCCTACTCCGGGATCGCCCAGATCGGGAACATCCTGATCGGGATGGCCGCCGGAACGCGGATGGGCGCCGATTCGGTCCTGTTCTACCTGCTTACCTACCTGTTCGCCAACCTCGGGGCCTTCGCGGTCGTGATCGCCTTCAGCCAGGCCACCAACAGCGACGAGATCGAAGACTACAGCGGCCTGAACCGGCGCTCGCCGTTCCTCGCCTTCACCATGCTGGTCTTCCTGCTCTCGCTGGCCGGCGTGCCGCCGCTGGCCGGCTTTATCGGCAAGCTCTACCTGTTCGTCGCGGCGATTAAGGAGGGTCTCTACGCTCTGATCGTGGTGGGGCTGATCAGCATCGTGATCTCGCTGTATTACTACCTGGTCGTGGTGAAGAAGATGTACATCAGCGAGCCGGCCGATCCCACGCCCATCAAAGTCTCCGGCGCGCTCCAGGCCGTCATCTACGTGGGCCTGGCCGGCACGCTGATCCTGGGGATCTACCCCAAGCCCTTCATCGACTACACTGTCGCGGCGACGACGATCTTCTCCAATATGGGCGGGAGCGCCGTCGTCACGCTGCTGCCGTAAGCGCCGTTCTGCCTGGTTGCCTGGCGGTGCGTCCTTATCTTGACTCCCGCCCCGGTAGTGGCCTACCATAACGCCCGTTCTTTTGTCCTGGATGTCGAACATTTGTAATGAGGAGGGGATCATGACGATGACTCCAGTAGCGCGTGTAGTAGGGATCCTGGCAGTGTTCGCCTTCGTTGGCGAGGTCGGTCTGGCGGTGGCGGCCGAGGAGACGAAAAAGGAGAAGGCTTCGGCAGCAACAGCACAGCCGGGCGGCGGGATCCAGAGCAACAAGGCCAAGGCCTCCGAATCGCCTCGGCTGACGAAGGGCAAGAGCTGCTCCGGTGCCACGCCCAAGATTAAGAAGGTTACGCCGGATGAAGGCAAGACCGGAGACAAGGTGACGATCGCCGGCGAGAACTTCGGCGAACCCGGATGCGTCAGCATGGTCTCCTTCGGACCCGGCGGCGCGGCCAAGTTCACCCAGGTGGACGACAGGACGATCACGGTGACGGTCCCTGATGGCAAAAAGGGGATTGAACTGCTGACCGTGACCGGCTTCACCGGCGAGGACTCCAAGCCGTTCCTGCGTAAGTAAGCTGCCTTTTTTCATCCAATCTCCGGCCGCGTCGGGCTCTCAAAAACGGCGCGGCCGAGCGTGTGGCCCCGTCAGCGCATCAGGCGTATAATCTACGCATGTCTGATGCTCCCGCCAAGAAGACCCTGTGACGAAGCGGCCTGCAGACACTGAGTACATCCGGGACGAAGCCGGGCTGCTCGCCCTCTGCGAGCGGCTGCGCGAGCACGACCGACTGGCGGTGGATACCGAGTTCATGGGGGAGGACTCCTTCCACCCGCGGCTCGAGATCATCCAGGTCGCGGCAGGGGACGTGATCGCCATCATCGACTACCAGAAGGTGCCCGGGCTGGTCCCGTTCTTCTCGCTGCTCGATGACGCCCGCATCCTGAAAGTGCTCCATGCCGGACGGCAGGACCTGGAGATCTTCTCGGTGCTGTCCGGGTCTGTGCCGACGCCCGTCTTCGACACGCAGGTTGCGGCGGCGATGGTCGGGTACGGGACCCAGATCGGCTACGCCCAGCTCGTGCACCAAGTCCTCAGGGTCACCCTGGAGAAGTCCGAGACCTTCACCAACTGGGCGCAGCGGCCTCTGACACCCGAGCAGATCGCCTATGCGTTGGAAGACGTCCGGTATCTCTTGGCGCTGCACGACCATCTGGTCAGGAGACTCAAGGCTCTTGGCCGCCTGGAGTGGGCGGAAGAGGAGTTTCGCCGGGTTCAGTTGCTCGCCGACCATGAGGCGCGCGACCCCCGGCTTCGCTACCAGCGCATCAGAGGATGGGAAGGGTTGAGCCCGCGCGCCCGCGGCGTGCTGCGAGAGGTCGCGGCGTGGCGCGAGCACGAAGCCAAGCGACGGGACCGGCCCCGCGGGCGCATCCTGCGCGATGAGATCCTGGTCGAAGTCGCCAGGCGGGCGCCGACCACGGTGGAGGCGCTGGGCCAGATGCGCGGCATCCAACATTCACACGTCGAGAAGTACGGGGAGGCGCTCGTGGGCGCGGTCAAGCAGGGACTGGCTGTGCGCGATCACGAGCTGCCGCACGTCGAGAAGCGCAAGCGGATCGATCCGGAAACGGCGGGGCTGGCCGATCTGCTCGGCACGGCCCTGAAGGTGCGGGCTGTCGAGGCGTCCATCTCGCCGCAACTCTTGGCGACTTCGGCGGACCTGGAGCTGTTCGCGCTGGAACGCGGGCGTGGTGCCGCGGAGAAGCTGCCGATCCTGCAAGGCTGGCGGCGGCAATTGGCCGGCGAGCACTTGTTGAAGGTGCTGGAAGGCCAGCTCACCGTGGGCTACGACCCCGAGACCAAGCAGGTACGGCTGTGCGAGCGATGAAAGCTCGGAGACGCGGGTCCTGCCCCCGCATAGCCCAGCGCAGCTGGGCGTTTCGCCGTCGAGGCCCCGCAGACCCGGCTGTACGCCCTGCGCTGCATCTGGGCGCCCATGCGGTGTCACCCGCTCGATTGCAACGGGTGGCTTCGGCGTTGCAGCCCCGCAGACTCGGCTGCAGGCGCATTCTGCTGCGCCCGGGCGCCCCGCTCGGCGCCACCCGCTAGTCTTCTCCTGCTTGACCTTTGTTCTACTGTAGTCGTACTGTCTTGATAGCTCATTTACTGGGATAGTTTCAAATCTAAGGAGGCTACCATGTTTACGATGTCCATAAAGAGGCGGTTGGTTGTCTCGGCATTGGCCGTGGCGGCGCTACTCATGCTTCCGTTGAGCAGCCCGCTGCTTGCTGCCGAGACCCCGACGAAAGATAAGGTCAAGGTCCTCTACCACGTAGACGGTAAGGATCTTGAGGTGGCGAAATATGCGATGGCGCTCATCAACAAGCACATTGACGCCGAAGGCGGGCCGGACAAGATTGACGTGGAGCTGGTCGTCCACGGGCCGGCGCTCGAGCTCTTCGATAAGGACAAGATGGATCCGGAACTGAAGAAACGGTTCGAGCAGATCGTCGAGAAGGGCGTCCATGCGGAGATGTGCCAGGTTTCGATGAAGATGTACAACAAGACGCTGGACAACCTCGTGAAGGGGTTCGTCGCCACGCTGCATCCGGTCGCGGTGAAGCGGATCGCGGACCTGCAAAAGGAAGGCTACATCTACATCAAGCCGTAACTGACAGAGTAGTGGGTGTGTTCGGAATCGGCGCGCTTGTAATCAGGCTGGCTTCGGTCTGATGACGAAGACGCCGTCGCGGAGGGTGAGGAGGACGGCGGTCACGCGGGGATCTGACGAAACCACGCGGTTCAATTCCTGAATAGCTTTAGTTGAAGGGTCGTGGGTGTTTACGTTCAGGACCCTCCCGCTCCAGAGGACGTTGTCGATCAGGATCACCCCGGTCGGCGCGATCAGTTCCTTCGCGCGCCGGTAGTAGTTCACATAGTTGGCCTTGTCGGCGTCGATGAAGATCACGTCGAAGGGTCCTGTCAGAGTCCTGAGAGTCTCCAGCGCCGGGCCCATGCGGACCTCGATCTTCTTCCCGTGCGGACTCTTGTCCCAGTAGCGGCGCGCAAAGGCCGCGGATTCAGGGTCGATCTCGCAGGTCAGCACCGTGCCGCCCTCCGGCAGCGCCTCTGCCATCGCCAGCGCGCTGTAGCCGGTGAACGTGCCGATCTCCAACACCCGCTTGGCCCGGACGGTGAGGGCCATCACCTTGAGAAACGCCGCCTCCAGCGGGCCCACCACCATCTGCGGACAGTCCTGAGTGCGGTAGGTCTCCTCGCGGATCAGCCGGCAGACGTCCGACTCGGCCACGGAGTGCGCCGCCGCATACTCTTCGATGTCGGGGGGCACCAAATCAGACAGAGGCGACCTTCCGCCGAACCAAGATCGAAATGTTAGTAACGGATTCACCCTTCGAGAGCTGTAGGGGAGGGGTTTACCCCCTCCCGCCTCAGATGGGCGGGGATCAACCCCGCCCCTACAATCGGAGAAAAGAAAGGACACATTCTTAGATGGGCTCAAATTCGATCGTGAAGTGGCGCAGCACCGGCGATTGCCGGATCACGCGGAAGCCGCGCAGGGTCTCGCGCAGCTTGTGGACATGCTCAGCCACTTCGACCACGTAGTCGATGTGGCTCTGTGTGTAGGCGCGTCGCGGGATGGCGATGCGCACCAGGTCCATATCGGAGGGGATTTCCCGTCCGTCCACGTTCCGACCGAACATCGCGTTGCCGATCTCGCCGGTCCGGATGCCGCCGTGCTCGTAGATGGCCGAGCAGAGGCTCTGAGCCGGGAACCGGACGGGTGGGATGTGCGGCAGCAGTGCCCGCGCGTCGATATAGACGGCGTGGCCTCCCGGCGGCTGCACGATCGGGTAGCCGATCTTGTCGAGCCGCTCTGCCAGGTATTCCACCGAGCGGAGCCGGTACTTGAGGTAGTCTTCCTCCAGGACTTCCTGCAGCCCTTGGGCGATCGCGTCCAGGTCTCGGCCGGCGAGCCCGCCGTAGGTCGGAAAGCCCTCGGTGAGGACCAAGAGGTTACGCGCCTGCTGGGCCCAGTCCGCATTGTTCATCCCCAGAAAGCCGCCGATGTTGACCAGCCCGTCCTTCTTCGCGCTCATCGTGCAGCCGTCCGACAAGCGGAACATCTCGCGGGCGATGTCCGCCGCGCTCTTGTTCTGATAGGCGGGCTCGCGGAGTTTCATGAAATACGCATTCTCGGCGAACCGGCAGGCGTCCAGGAAGAACGGAACGCCGTAACGACGGCACAGCGCGCTGGTCTGCCGGAGGTTCTCCATCGAGACCGGCTGCCCGCCGCCGGAGTTGTTCGTCACCGTGAGCATGCAGAGCGGCACCTGGCCAGGCTTGGCGTCCTTGAGCAGCGCCTCCAGCTTATTGAGATCTATGTTGCCCTTGAACGGATGGCGGGATTGCGGCTGCTTGCCCTCTGGAATGACGAGGTCCACCGCCTCCGCGCCTGTCGCTTCGATGTTGGCGCGGGTCGTGTCGAAGTGCGTGTTGTTGGGCACGACCTGCCCCTTGCCGCAGACGGACGAGAAGAGGATGCGCTCGGCGGCGCGGCCCTGATGAGTCGGAATGATGTGAGCGTAGCCGGTCAAGGCTTTGACCGCCGCTTCGAACCGGTAGAAGCTGTTCGAGCCGGCGTAGGCGTTGTCGCCGCGCATCATGGCGGCCCACTGCTCCGATGACATGGCCGACGTCCCGCTGTCGGTCAGGAGATCGATGAGGATGTCCTTGGCCCGGATGTTGAACATGTTGTAGTGAGCCTGCTGGAGGACCGCCCGCCGCTCCTCCGGCGTCGTCATGCGGATCGGCTCGACGACCTTGATCTTGAAGGGTTCGATGATGGTCTTGAACATGCCGCTAGTATACTGCCAGGTGGTGGCCGTCGTCATTCGCCGAGGCGGATGAAACAGATCGGATCCTGGACGATCGCCGTCGGGTAGTCTTCATCCTCGACCACGTACGGGACGCTGTGGCGCTCGCACCAGTCGGTGATCCAGAGGATCTCGTCCACAGAGGTCGTGACGAGGGCTTGGCGCGCGACCTTCCCGAGGCAGCCGGCGGCAAGGGCGAGGACGGCCTGGCGCTCGACGGTGAACACAGTCGGGTCGAACGTCACGGGGTTGGCTCGTCCGGAGGAGAGCGCGCCGAGCTCCGGGAAACATTCTGGGTCGTTCAGCACGCTGACGATCCACAGGTGGTCGAAGGGGCCCTCGGCCTCCCGCGCATCCTTGGCCTGGAACTCGAACGGCAGCGCTGCGCAGGCGCGGTTGAGCACCGCCGCCTCATCGGCGCGCAGGTTGTACGCGGCGACCGTCCGGTGCAATTCGGCTGTTTCCATCACGAGCGGGGGCAGCTCGGCGACGCCGGCGCCCACATACAAGCTCCTGCCGCCCGGGCGGAGGCGGTCGCGCAGGACGGCGGCCAGCTTGCCCCCGAGTTCCTGGCACAGCCCCCGCCGTTCCTGCCAGAAGGCATCGCCGCCTTCATCACAGTAGATGGGTCCGAGCGCTGCGTAGTCCAGGTTCTCGAAGATACAGGCGATGGAGGCGAGAGTGGTAGGTTGGAGAGGCATAAAAAAGGGGATGTGGTGCCGAAGCCGGGATTTGATTGGAAGGGTTGTTCAGAGGGAATGGGCCTGAGAAAAAACAGGCGACGGCGGGAGGCGTTTTGGGTAGAATCAGCCTTAACAGAATCCCGCGATAGCTGACTGTCGAGGCTAAGGCATGGAACACGGAACGTCGACCAGAGACACAGTCCTCGTGACTGGAGCGGCGGGCTTTATTGGCTATCATGTCGCCCGGAGGCTCGTCGAGCGTGGAGACCGGGTGCTGGGGCTGGACAACCTCAATGATTACTATGATGTGCGTCTCAAGGAAGCGCGGCTGGCTCAACTCTCGCCGTTTGAGCGGTTCACATTTCTGAAAATGGATATCACAAACAGGGAGGCCATGGCCTCCCTGTTTGCGAACCACGCCATCGGCCGGGTGGTGCACCTTGCAGCCCAGGCCGGCGTGCGCTACTCGTTGGTGAATCCCTATGCCTACGTGGACAGCAACGTGACTGGATTCCTCAATATTCTCGAAGGCTGCCGACAAGCCAGGGTGGCGCACCTGGTCTTTGCATCATCCAGTTCGGTCTACGGAGGCAACACCCACATGCCTTTTTCGGTCCAGGATAACGTCGATCACCCGGTGTCACTCTACGCGGCCACCAAAAAAGCCAATGAGTTGATGGCCCATTGCTATGCCCACCTGTTTGGAGTGCCCACAACGGGGCTGCGATTCTTCACTGTCTATGGCCCGTGGGGCCGGCCCGATATGGCCCTGTTCATCTTCACCAAGGCGATCTTGGACAATACTCCCATTGAAGTGTTCAATTTCGGGAAGATGCAGCGTGACTTCACCTACATCGACGATATCGTCGAAGGAGTGCTGCGAGTGCTCGACAAGCCGGCGGCGCCCCAGCCTGACTGGTCCAGTGACGCGCCGACTCCCGGCGTCAGTTCCGCTCCCTACCGACTCTACAACATCGGGAACCACCAGCCGGTGGAGCTCCTCCAGTTCATTGAGGTGTTGGAGGCTACGCTGGGGAAGAAGGCTACCAAAACCTTTCTGCCGTTGCAGCCTGGCGATATTCCGGCCACTTATGCGGATGTTGCTGACCTGGCTCATGACTTCGGGTTCAAACCGGCCACGCCGCTGGAAACCGGAGTGCGGCGATTTGTGGAGTGGTACCGGGAATATTACAAGGTGTAAGCGCTGCCTATTTTCTTGGGTGCGCGTTCGGAAACCCTTGATTCTCTCCGGATACGCGTCCCCAGTCGGCAGCTAAGCGATCAAGGTCGCCGACTCTTTTCATCAAGTCGCTCGTCATATCCTTGATCCGGTCGGCAAGCCGGTCGCGTTCCTGTCCATTCTCGACCAGTCTGCTCACCATTGCTCGCTGCCGATCCACATCGAGCTTCAACTCTTCGCAAACCGCCTGCAATTCCTTGACTTGGCCATTCGCCGATTCCAGATCATTGGCCAGTCTCAACAGATGTTCTTCCTTCGCGCTCAGCTCCCTCCGCAGGGTCACGAGGGTCTCCTCGCCCTGCCGGAAACGCTCCTCACGTTTTTGAAGAGTCTGTACCCATTCCAAGGGCTCTCCGGGCTCGAGAGCTGGAGCCGCAGGCAGAGCCTCCCCGGCTTTCAAGGCGTTCCCGGCTGCCTGCAACCAATCTAAAAAGATCGTGACCTCACGCAGTCGGACTCCCAACGAGGATGGGGCTGCTGTCCGTCCGGAAGCAGGTCCATCCTGTATCGGCGCTGGTTCTGTCTCCGTCCCAGGCCGTCTCGGAACTCCATCCTGCGCCGCCATCTTCTGAGAGGAACCCTGAACAGGCTCGGGCGACAGACAGATATATTCCAGCAGGACAGCCACGCAGTGCCTACAAAGGGGTTCTTCGCTGGAAGGGCATGAGCACCTGGCCATAAGCGTTCCGTCGGTCAAGCGGATCGTTTGGTTGAAGAGACCGCGGGAACCCGCCACCTCTGATGTGATTCTTGCCTCATCGGCCTGAAGGATTCGCACACGGCGCTCGGAAAAGTATTGGTGGCCCACGGCGTACGCCGACCTCGGGACCACCACCTGGATCATCTCCGGCCGTAACTGGCTCAGTCGCTGGGCCGTGCAAGGAATCTGATTGCGGGATTGCACGCTCATGGGTCGACTCTCTGTGCGTCCGTCCGGCCCCGTGCGGTGCCGCCAAGGGACGGAGGGGAAACGTTACGACTTTCGGACCGATGCGATACCAAAGGGGCCTCGGCGATCGTATAGCGTGAGGACGCATAGGCCGGGTAGTAGTCGCGTTGCATGTTCACGAGGCCGTTCAAGACCACTCCTTCGATCTCCCTTCCTTCCAGGAAATCCAGAGCCTCAATGACGACTCGTTGCGGAGTCTTCTCGCCTCTCACCACCAGCAAGATACTATCCACGATCTCCGCATACAGGTTCATATCCGCCATCGGGAGGATGGGTGGCCCGTCCACAATTACCAGGAGGTCTCGATGTCTGAGGCAATCGAGCAGTTTCTGCACTTCCCCACGCATGGCAGGCATGCTCAACCGATCTCCATTACTCCTGCCCGCGCACAGGACCCTGAGATTGCGATGCGCATGCTGGAAGAGAGCCGCATCCAGATCGCATTCGCCCGCCAGGACATTGACCAACCCTTTATTGTTGTGACGCCCAAGCCGCGCGCTGACGGACGGGTTCCGCATGTCTCCGTCGATCAGGATCGTATCGACCAAGTAGTCTTTGGCCAGAGTCACCGCCAGCCCTACCGACACCGTAGTCTTACCCTCCCCGACGAGCGAGCTCGTGACGGCCAGGATCCGCACTCCCTTCTTCTCCCGCAATTGAATCACGCGACCGGCCAGCACCCGAAACTGCTCAGCGCCCAGAGCATTCATATTCGCCTGAACGACCAGTTGGGACTCCTTCCTGCTCAAGCCCTTCGAGCCCCCCGGCAAAGCCGGGCGCAACCAACCGAGCAACTTGGCTGGCCAGACCACCCACCGCGCCCAGCGACGTGCCTCGGTGATGGGAGGCCAGGCTTCAGGGGCGTAGTCGCTCTCCCACAAACCGGACATATACGGAATGGTCGCCAGGGAGGGACATTCCAGCGCAGCTTCCACTTCTTCAGGCCGACGAAAAGGCAGGTTCCGGAGATCTTTCCACCAGATCGAGCCGCCGGCCAGTGCCAGTCCGGCCACGATCCCGCCCATGAATATCTTCAGGGGATCGGGTTTCACGGGCTTGACAGGGAGATTGGCCGGGTCCACGATGCGGAACTGTTCCCCCTTCTGCCGCTTTTCGAGGCTCTCGCTGATATTCGCGGTTATTTTCTTGTTCTGAAGGTTTTCGTAATTCCGACGATTGTTCTCATAGTCGCGAAGCAGCATACTGAGCTGTTGTTCATGTGGGGGAGTCGCCTCAAGTCGACGTTCGAATTCTCTAATCTGCTTCTCGATCTGGGTCCTTCGTTGCTTGCGAAGCTTAATCTCTGCAGCAAGAGCGCGTAGTTGAGCTTCCCAATTCCTGTTAGCCACTCTCTGACGCTGACCACTCCTTAGCTCACCTTCGTTCCCGGACGATTCCGTCTCCCTGCTGGGCGCTCCGACCTCTTCTCCTTTTGAGGACTCTCCGTCCTGTTGTGCTTCCAATTCCTGGATCTGCCGTTTGGTTGCTTCGACATCCGGATAGGTTTCTTTATACTCGGACTGTAACTGCGCCAGTTTGGCCTGCAGTTGTTGGATGAGTGCCCCAGCAGAAGAGGCCGGCGCCCCTGGGTTCAGGTTCCCGACCGTCGGATCATTGAGAGCCTCACGAAGAATCTGTCTTTTCTCTTCGGTGTAACGCACGGCTTCGTTGACATTCTGAAGATCCAACTGGAGCCGGTCCAAGGTACGCAGGTTGGCTTCGACCTGTGCCGGCAACTCGCCCATATATTTCATCTTGTACTCGCTGATCTGCTTTTCTTGGAGGTCCAGCTTCTCTTTGACTTTCACCAGTTCATGTTCCAGAAATTCGGTCGTTCCCTCGACCAGTTGTTCCCGCACTCTAAGATTTTCCTCGATGAACAGAGAGGCCAGCTTGTTGGTGACCTTCATGACCGTCAGCGGGTCGTTCCCCTCGTAGGCGATCGTAAAGGCCTGGATGTTCCGACGGAGGCGGTCGTCGACGGTCGTGACCTTGATGTCCTTCCGCATGTCTTCGATGACATCCTCAAAGGGCTTAGAGGTAAGGTCGTCCTGGTAAAGCTTGAATTCATCAATGATTTTCTGAAGAAGTGTACGGCTGAAGATCTGTTGCTGGATGGAGATCAGGCGTTCCTCGATCGTATCAACCGTCACTGGCTTGATGAAATCGGTGGGAACCTTCTGGGACTCCACCAGGATAAGCGCGCTTGAGCGATAGGTCTTGGGCATCACCAGAAAGACCACTCCGGCCCCCAGCAACCCCACCAGCAAGCACGCAAGCACGACCCAGGCACACCGGCGCAAGATCTCCAGATAGTCCGACACGTCGAGCCTGTTTATGACTTGTCTCATCTTCCCCCTCGCGTTACTGCCACGTCACGGTCAGTCCAATCGTCGCCTGTGTGCGATTCACCGAAAACCCCACCTGCCCCGCCACGTCTTGCTTGAAATACGAATACGAGGCGAACAGCGTCGCCCACCGCGTGAGCGTGTAGGTCAATCCCGGAATCACGCTGTAGGACTTCAGGTCCACCGTGCTCGAGCCGATGGTTTTCGTAGTAGCGTAGTTGCCGGCCAGGGTGGCGGTGAACGCGCGCGTCAGCCGGTGGGTCACCAAGAGCTGCGCGACATTCTGCACCGACACGAGCGGGGCCAGGCCTCCGGTGTTGGTGACCGACCGGAGATAGCGCCCGCTCACCTCCGTCGCGGGGAACTTCTTGATCACGCCCACGTTGAAGTTGTACGTCAGCCGATCGAAGGCGGGGAGGTAGGTCCCGCCGACCCGACCGTCCACAGTCAAGTCCTCCCTGTACTGCTGCCGGGCTCCCACATCCGCACTGTGTGTCTCCAGGGTGCCGTCCCCGCGAAAGGAAAACCGCTGATAGAAATAATCGCTCAACAGCGTGGTGATGGGCGTCAACGCGTATTCCGTTCCTCCGGTCCAGGCATCGGTCGTGCTGCTGATAAAGGTCGTCGTCCCCCCGCTGAACTGTAACTGGGAGTGCGTATAGCCGCCAAGCACCTTGGCCCGAGGGGACAGCACATAAGACGCCGTCGCGCCTGCGACGTTCCCGAAGGTCGTGACCCGATTCGTCTGGATACCCCCGGTGGCGATCGGATTCGGGCCGCCAAGCGGGGCGAACACGGGAAAGTCCTTCGTATAATAGTAGTTCTCGGTCACTGTCAGGCCCAAGCCACGGACCGCGCGTCCCATCAGGGTGTCGGCCTTGAGGGCCAGTCCTCCTTGCGAGCTGAAATAGGAGAGCTTTGGGTTCTCCGCGTATTGCGTCCACATACCCCCAAGGTTAGCCGACACATCCACCGCCCGCCCTTCGGACGTGATCAAGACCCTCGGCGCGACGTCGGTCGCAAAGTCCTCGACCTTCGTACGCGACGAGTAAAAGATATTATTGTCGTACCGCTCGGAAACCGTCAGGCTCGGCGTCATGCGGAACACGCCGTACGCCAGTTCAGCCCCACCGCTCGGCGTCACAGGGTACTCGCCGCGCGCCACCTCAGCCGCACCGACCAGCCACAACCAGCCTGCGAGCGGCACTCCGATCCATACTACGAATCGTCCGGTGGCCCGCTTCAACACACGATGGCTGTCCGCTCCTCTTCGCCGCTGTCGGCTGACGATTTACGGCACGACGACCGTGTCGCCAGGAACCAGCAGGATGTTCTTGGAGGAATCCTCGCCTGACACGATATCATCGTAGCTGATATTGATCCGTATCTCGTCACCCTTGTTGGACGATTTCCTCAGCACGAATATCTTGTTTTTCGCCGCATACGTAGTGAACCCGCCGGCCGTGGAAATCGCCTGAAGAACGGTCGTATAGGTCTTCATTTGATAGCGTCCTGGCTTCGCCACCTCCCCCAAAACGTACACGCCATAACTGTTGACCTGCTGAACCACCACTGACACGTTGGGTGTCTCTTTGTATTCCTTGAGTCGTGCCTCAAGCGCTTTCTTCAACTGGGCCACCGTGAGCCTCTCGGCGTCAACGTCACCGATCAATGGGAGCGAGATTTTCCCATCCGGGCGCACCGACACCACTTTGGTCAGGTCCGGGTTCTTCCAAACGATCACTTCGAGGACATCCTCAGAACCGATCTTGTAATCGCCTGTGATATATGCGTCCGCTGCTGCCTTGGCTGAAGCTTGCTTTGCAAGGTCTGTGGAGCCACACGCCGCAAGCACCAATACGCTGATCCCAGCTCCCAGCATGTTCCAGAGCACGACCCGTCTTCCCATCGCTCGCCAGTCCTTGTTGTTATTGGGTCAGGACCATCGTCTCTGACGGAACCACAATGGTATCTCCTGGTTTCAGGACCAGGTTTTGATATGAGCCGTCCCTCAGGACAATATCATCGTAGCTTGCTTTCAGCTTGATTTCTCGGTTCTGCCCCGGATCCCATCGGAACACGACGATTTTGTTCCGCGCCGCGGTCGGCGTGAATCCACCCGCATTCGTAATGGCTTGGAGCACCGTGGTCTTGCTTTTCAGGAATAAGCGCCCCGGCTTGGCAACCTCCCCTAACACATAGATGCCGTAGCTGTTGACTTGCTGAAGGATTACGGAGACAGTCGGCGTTTCTTTGTACTGCTTCAGTTTGTTTACGATGTTCGTGGTGAGTTGTGTTGGTGTTAGCCCTATTGCATCGATATCCCCTAGCAGAGGCAAGGAGATCCGTCCGTCTGGCCGGACTGTCACGACCTTCGATAAGTCAGCATTGCGCCAGACGATGATCTCCAGGACGTCCTCGGGTCCGATGTAGTATTCCGGCGTGACAATGAGCGAATTCTTTTCCAAGGCGACTTGATTGGATCGGGACGATTCAGCGCTCTGCTGCTCGCCAGCAGGTGCAGTGGCGGTTTCCGCCTGAAGGATCCCCAGCGGGAAACCTCCGCCCAGCGTCAAGGCTAAGAAGAAGACCCTGCACAAAAAAGGCGTCATAATTTACGGGTTTCCGCTAATATCATACGATGTGAGATCCGTTTCACAATCCCACGAAAGAGGGGGGTGTCCGACATTATGCGAGTCACGAACTTTTGCAAAGAAGTTCAACGGGTTTGGGTACGCTTCCTGCCTAAGGAGAGCTGACTGCGGTTCGCGTCTCGATCCTGGCGAACCAGAAGAGCCCGGCTAGCCTGCCGGAGAGCCATATCTGGATTCGTTTCCCCTTGCCCGGCTAGTTCCTGGGTCTTCTCCTGACTGGTTATTAAACCCTGGTGGAGGCCTACTATCTGACCACGCGATACATCAGTTGGCGTATGGTGCTTTTCGGAGACCCACTGTATAATCCCTGGCGTAATAAAGGATTGGTCGACTGTGAGCCCTATGGCAAGGAGACACGACATGCACGGTTCACCGAGGTACTTCCCATTCCTTCTTCCCTTCTTCTGGTTCCCGCTTGTGGGGCTGCTTCTCTTCCTGACCGCCTGCACCGCAAGCCCACAAGAGAAGAAAGCCAAGCACATGGAGCGAGGCAATAATTATTTTAATGAGGGGAAGTTCAATGAAGCGGTGATCGAATACAAGAATGTCATCCAGGCCGATCCCAAGGACGCGGCGGCTCACTATAAACTGGCTCAGACCTATCTGGCTCTCGGAGGGCTGACCAATCTTCAGCACGGCTTTGCAGAGATGAGCAAGGCCGTGGAGTTTGATCCGGAGTTGTACGAGGCCCAGATCAAACTCGGCGAACTCTATCTGCTGGCCGGCGATGTCAAGAAGGCCAAGGAGAAGGCTGAACTAGCCCTGGAGTTGGAGCCGAAGAGCGCCGAGGGTCAGGTTCTCCTGGGTAAAACGCACGCAGTGGGAAAGGACTTCGACGAGGGTGTTGCAGCCCTGCAGGAGGCGCTCAAGCTTGATCCCAAGCGGATCCAGACCTATCTCGACCTGGCCACGGTGTACCAGTTCAAAAAAGACTCCACGGCCGCTCAGCAAACACTCCGCAAGGCCTTGGAGGTGGATGCGAAATCCATTCCCGCCCACATGGCCCTTGGCGACTTCTCGGCGATCCAAGGACATCTGCCAGAGGCGGAAGCGGAGTACAAACAGACGATCGCCCTGGACCCACAGAACCTCGCCCTCCACCTGAAATTGGCGAGGTTCTACTTGACGACCAAGAGGATTCCGGAAGCGGAAGCCAAGTTCATCGAAATGACCACGATCAAGCCCGATGAAGAGAACCCTGTCCTGATCCTGGGAGACTTTTACGCCCTGACCGGCCAACCGGAGAAGGCCAGTGAGACCTATCGGAAGGCCGAGACCTTGAAACCCAAGTCGCTTCTCCCGAAGAAAAGACTCGCCGCCCTATACCTGGCAACGCAAAAACTCGACGAGGCTGAAAAGGCAGTGGCGACCATCTTGGCGGACAACCCCAAGGACACGGACGGGCTGTTCTTCACTGCCCGTCTTGACCTCTCCAAGAACAAGCCCAAGGACGCGATCGAGGCGCTCCAACGTGTGATCAAGCAGGAGCCGAATGCCCCGCAGGCCCGGTACATCCTCGGACTGGCCTACGCGCAAGCCAACGACGCGCCACAAGCCCGACGGGAACTCGCCGAAGCCGTGCGGCTCGCTCCCAATCACACCGAGGCACGGCTTGCCCTGGGTACCATTCACCTAGTGGAAGGCTCATACGACCTTGCCATCGAACAGGCCGAGTCTGTCCTCAAGGTCCAGCCCAAGAACCTGCCCGCACATGTGATGGTCGGTAACGCCCTAATCGGGAAGAAAGACCTGGAGAAGGCGAAGGCTAAGTTCCAGCAGGTCGTGGAGTTAGCCCCCAAGCAGCCGATTGGCCAGTATAGGCTCGGGGTGATCGCCCGCGCGCAAAAGCACGACAAGGAGGCGCTGGCCCACTTGGAGACAGCTCTCAAACTGGACCCAAACGCGGCCGAGGTGCTGGCCAACGTGATGTCCATTTATGTGTCGCAGAGGGAGCCGAAAAAGGCCATCGAGCGGGGGTTGGAACAATTGAAGGCATCACCGAACAACCCACGCATCTACACCCTCCTGGGGCAGGTGGCTGTCATCGCAAAGGACCTGACGCAGGCCGAAGCCTATTTTAACAAGGCCGTCGAGAGCGATCCCAACCAACTCCAAGCGTACGTGAGTCTCGGGGAATTGTATCTACGCCAAGACAATCCCCGCAAAGCCATCGACAAGTTCGAGGCGATGTTAAAGATCAATCCCGACTTCGTCCCTGCCTATACGCTGCTCGGCATGATCCACGAGGGACTGAAGGAATACGACAAAGCCAAGGCGCGCTACGAGCAGGCGTTGAAGATCAATCCGAAATTCGGACCGGCCGCGAACAATCTGGCTTGGCTCTATGCCGAGCAGGGCGGGAATATCGACACGGCGCTGGGATTGGCCCAGACCGCCCGGGAGCAACTTCCCCAGGACCCGAACGTCGCCGACACGCTGGGATGGGTGTACTACAAGAAGAACGCCTACCTGCGGGCCCTTAGTTTCTTGAAGGAGGCTGCCGAGAAGGTACCAGACAACCCCGTGATCCAATATCACCTCGGCATGGCCTATTACAAGAACGGCGATAAGGAAGCCGCGAAAAAGACCCTCGAAGCCTTGCTTAAATCGGGGAGCAACTTTCCGGGCGCTGAAGAGGCCAAGAAGACTCTTCAGGAGCTATAGCGCTAAGGTGAAGAGACCTCACAACGCAAGAGGGCCGGCCGGATTTTTCAACCCGGACCGGCTCTTCGTTGCTCATCTTTCTCCCGGAGAAGCTTAGGCTTGCGCGCCTGACCGCCGCTTCCGCCCCCAGAGGCCCAGTCCCGCCAGGCCGGACCCAAGTAACAGGAGCGAGGCGGGTTCGGGAACGCTGCTGTCCAATCGGGTGTAAAAACCCGCCGAAAGGCCACCGGCCCCATCTCCTTGGACTGTCAAGGAATAACCCCCGGCACCGAGCAAGATTTCTCCATGTTGGAATGAGGAGCTAGCCCACGCAGCATCTGCGTCAGGATTGGTAGCAACGGCAAAGGGCGTACCAGCAAAAAAGGACGTCGTGAGAATCAGAGGGCCGGAACTGAAGACGAAATATTGGTCTCCAGGAACACAACAGTCCGTGATCCGAAAGAAGGCTGGATCCGCCAATGAAAAGACATAGGGAGAAGCTACGGAATCGGTAAATGCAAAAATAACTGAATCCGAAGCCCACCCAGCGTCTAGGACCGGCGCGGCAAGGCCAGGTGTAGCAAAGTACATCGGCAGAAATAGCATTAAACATGCCATCAACGTAATGCACAATTTCTGTTTGGTTTTCGCTCTCATCTTACACCCCCACCCTACGATTAAGGTTAAAGACGACCTTCCCCTGAATTCTTTCTCTTTTTTCTTAACCCCGACAGCCCCAGTCCGGCTAGGCCGGAGCCCAGGAGCAACAGAGTGGCTGGTTCTGGAACGGGAACCTCCACCATACGGCCGAACGCAAAATCACACGTCGAGCAGGATAGCGTCATTCCAATGATCGACGAATCAGACCAGCCAAAGAACTTGGCCCCCCCGAATCCACTCACTGTCTGAGTAAGGGAGCCCCCACCACTCAAGAAGAGAGTCATGGAGAAATCCGAAAACGGATCGGGCTCCATCTCAAGACCGAAGGCCGACTCTGGCCCTGAAAAAGTTCCGCTGACGGCAGATTCAACAAACGACGCCAACACCCTGGGCGTTTGCGCTCCGGACCAGGTGGTCCAAGAGGTAGGCACTTGGCGGCCCTCAAGGTCAATGCCGAAGCTGACTGTCTTCCCGGACGGAAGCAGAACCGGGCTCCCAGCGCCAAGAATACAAAACTCACACACTTGGGAAGCCAGATCCACGTCAGCAAAGGTTATGACTGCCGCCTCCCAGCTCGGCCGATCACTATAAAAGGTAATGGCCTGGACATCAGTTGCGAGATAAGTCCACCCCGCGATCACTATTGCGCAGACTACTGCCAGCTTTGCTTTCTTGAGAAATGCCATTGTGGTTCCTCCTTCGCGACAAGAATTTGTTAACCGTTCGCACAATTGTTCTTCAGCCGCTTCCGCCCCCAGAGGCCCAGTCCCGCCAGGCCCGAGCCCAGAAGGAGCAACGACGCTGGTTCAGGGACAGCAGAATCAACACGCAGAAACGCCGATCCACTTTGGTATGGACTGAGATCAACAAAAACACTGACAGAGTGGAAACCAGCAGCTAGGAGAGTACTGGCGTGGCTGTATAGGGGATCGGCGACTGCGCAATCAGGATCGCTAGCAAAGCCACCGCCGGGACCGCAAGTACTAAGACTATCCGCAACGACAAATGGGGTCGTAAGGATTGTGGTTCCTAATGGTTCTTCCACATGGAAAGTATCTCCGTGGAGAAAAGCATCCGTCACCGTCAGGATAACCGATCCAGCACTGGCCCAGTCGAATGGACTCCCAGACACCTCAGTGGATGCAGCACCAAAGACGAATGAAGTCCACCCACCATCTACTGGGACGGCGGTGGCATGAACCGTTGTACCACTCAGGATAATCACTAAAAACAAAGGGAGTGCTATCATCAGGGACTGTAGTGATCTCTTTTCCATCCTTATATCCTCCTTTCTATCACCTCTGTTTGATTTAGAATCTTTATACCAAAAGCGACCCTAGTCTTTAATGCCTCTCCGCCTCTTCAAGCCCCAGGGGCCGAGTCCGGCCAAGCCGGAGCTCAGGAGCAGCAACGACGCCGGCTCTGGGACAGTGGCACCACAGCTGGGATTCGACTTTGCAGACCCACGCAAGGACCTATCCGAAACCCAGCCCGAGCAGTCACTACCATATCTAACCTGCACAGCAAATTGGGCGAGACTTGCCGAAGATCCATCCAAGCTAAAGATTAAGGGACTGGAGATACCTCCCGTATCTCCACTCCCAACACTCCTATGACTATCAAAATCGCCGACAAAACCGTTGGCCTGCGTTCCATCGAAGTTGAAGCTCCAAGAGCGAGAGTTTCCACTGATGCCAGTGACTAGAGGAACTGTTTCACTGGCGAGACTAATATCGTAAAAGAACTGCTGGATCCCTACGGCGGTCAGACCGCTCGTACATGTGACACCACTTGGGCACCACTGGACACTGATTTGGCTACCAGAAGTAATTACACGTACGATGTCCCCAGTTAATTCTGTGGCGTCCCAGGTAGTCAAATCGTAAGTGGTGGCATAGACTGGGCCACTCAGACCCCCAACCATCCCCACTATGACGAACGCGGCGACCGAAAGCGCCAGTCCTTTCGGCCAACCTCTTTTCTCTTTCTGCTTCATCACGAGCGGATCACCCCATTCTTTGCATTGATGGTTCTCGCATAGTGTATGCCATACCACTAAGCTCTTGATTAGATGTCAGATTTCATGGTCTGGTGGGGAGGAATAGAAGGCGAGTGTCAAATCATTTTTCGGCTTTTAGTTGTAACATGGCCTATAGTTTTCAGAAAAATCTATGATTAGTCAAAGACTTTGATGAACAGTGGGGACCACTGGGTTCTCCGAATGTGTCAATTTTTCTGTCACCTGACTAACACTCTCGCATTAAACCATTACCGCGTCTTATCCAGGCTATATTTTTGGATTATCATATGGAGGTTCTGACGGGTGACGCCCAGCTCCTCCGCGGCCCGGCTGATGTTCCAGTTCTGGGCGATCAGAGTCCGATGAATCATGTCCTTCTCCAGTTGGGCCTTTGCCTCCTTGAGCGTGGTGGACGCCTTCATAGGACCCTCCCAGGGAATCTCCAGATCAGCCGGTTGGATGAGGGGGGTTTTTGCCATGATAACCGCTCGCTGGACCTTGTTTTGGAGCTCGCGCACATTGCCCGGCCACGGATGGGCCAGAATGGCTTGACGCGCCTCGTCGGACAGGCCCTTGACCCGCGAACTCAACTCATCTCGGTATTGCGAGACGAATGCCTGAGCCAGTAGGAGCACATCCTCCCCGCGCTCTCGCAACGGAGGGACCTGGATTTCAACCACGCTGAGTCGGTAAAACAGGTCTTCGCGAAAGAGTCCCTTCTCCACGGCCCCCTTCAGATCCATGTTCGTGGCGGCCAGCACCCGCGTGTTGACTTCGATCTGTTCATGCCCTCCAATGCGCTCCACCCGGCCATCCTGAAGGAATCGAAGCAGCTTGACCTGCAGGCCCAACGGCATCTCGCCCACCTCATCCAGCAATAACGTGCCGCCGTTCGCATACTCCACCTTCCCTTTTTGCTGCCGATGGGCCCCCGTAAAGGATCCCTTCTCATGGCCGAACAGCTCGCTTTCCAAGAGGGTTTCTGGGATAGCGCCGCAATTGATGGCGACAAAAGGACCCGCTTTCCGTGAACCCAGGTGATGAAGCGCCTTGGCCACCAGCTCCTTGCCGGTCCCGCTTTCCCCCGTAATCAACACAGGGACGTCAGACGCTCCCACGCGTCGGATCATGTCGAAGACCGACTGCATGATAGGAGACACCCCGAGGATCTCCTCAAATCCGTTTCTCGCGACCCGTTCAAGCAACAAGCGGTTTTCCCGCTCAAGACTGGATAGATAGACTGCTCGCTGGAGAATGACCTTCAGCACCTCGAGCTGGACTGGCTTCTCGATGTAATCGTACCCCCCTCCTTCGATGGCGGCCAGCGCTTTAGCACGGTCGCTGTTGCCGGTGACGACGATCACTTTCGTCGCGGGATTCGCCTGCAGGACCTCCCGTAGGGCGCTCAACCCTTCGGAGGTGCCATCTTGGTCCGGCGGCAAGCCCAGGTCCAACAGGACGATGCACGGCATCTCCCGGCGCACCGCGGCGATTGCCGACCGACGATCCATCGCCTCCAGGACAACGTACTCCCCCTTCAGCGCCCACTTCATCTGGTCGCGGATGTCAGCATCATCCTCCACTAGAAGGAGCGCCGGCTGGGGTTCGACCGGAGACTCTTTCATTCTGCGCTCAGCATTCATTGTTCTACCTTCATTTTGGTTCTGGTGAGTTCGTTGAACGGTCCTAGTAACTATGTGGCCGGTGCTCCGATCGGTAACTCGATTCGGACACAAGTCCCGCGACCCGCTTCACTGTTGACGGAGATCTTCCCGCGATGGGCCTCAATGATTTGTTTACACTGGTAAAGCCCAATTCCGAGGCCGCCTGCCTTGGTCGTCCGGAACTTCTGGAAGAGAGTTCGCAGCTCTGCTGATGGTATACCAGGGCCGGTGTCAGTCACCGTGACAACCACTGATTCTCGTATCTGCTCGGTGTCGATCCGAATCTCACCACGATCGGCGACCACCTGCTGAGCGTTGAGGATGACGTTCAGCAGCACTTGTTGGATTTGCTCACGCCTGACACGGACGCGTGGGACGTTCCCGCCAGTCTGTTGCACCGGTACGCGCAACCCGCCGTTGATGGAATCCACCGTCTCAGCGATCAAAGCGCTCATATCTACAAGCTCCCATAAACCTTGATCGGCCATCTCCGTGTGCCCAGAACGCGCGTTCTTTACGACCAGTGACAACCCGGCTGCAAGGTTTTTGACATCGTGAAGACAGAATGCCGAAAATCGGTGCAAAGCTTCTAATTCAGCCGATGCCCGCCGTTCGTCACTCAAACGGGCGTGAGACAGCAAAACAGCTACGTGGTGCGAAATTGCCCGAAGCAGGTCGCAGTCGTCTGTCCCGTACTGTTCCCCACGGAGCTCCCGGCTCAGCGCAACGAATGCGGTGAACTCATCGCCGGAGCGGATGGGGACGCAGAGGACCGCCCCAGTTGCCTTCAGGAATGGATCAGCGGCAGAACCATCAGTCGTCAGAGACTCCTCAAGCCGCACCGGTTTGTCCGTCGTCATCATGCGAGCAATGACAGGATGGGAGAGATCGAGCGGTGGGGGAGCCGGCTCGATATTGGCGGACCGGACCTGATGAAACCGCCCATCCGATTCATAGCGCATCCAGATCGAGATTCGCCCTGCCCCGAACGTTCGACCCAGAAGATCGAGGAGCTGGTCGAGGATAGATTCAATGGACCCGCCCCCCTGAAACGCCTCCGTCACCTCCAGCCACTTCGCCCTGTAGTCGTATTTCGACCTGTAGAAGTTCTTGGCAATGAACTTTTTTAGCTCCCCTCGTACCGTCCTGGAGCTCAGAACCACGACCAATCCGATCGTCCCGATGAACACCACCAGCGCGCTGAGACTAATACCGAGCGGACGGCCGGAAAAGCGAACGAGCTCTCCAAGCAGACCGATCCCGAGCAAATACAGGCCAATCACGACGAAAGTCACCGACCCGTACAGCATCTTCGGCGATACACAGATTTTGGCCTTCACTTCTTGCAGGCGATTCCGTTCAAGGCCGAAGGTAATGAGTCCGACCGAGATGAGCGAGGTCAAGCTCCCGACCAGGACAGACTCGGGCTGCCATAGCCTCACCAGCAGGAATTGACTGGCCGCATAAATTTCGTAGCCGGCCAGCGCCCCAAGGCCGATCAGCACGAACTTGAGCTGATACCGAAGAGGCTCGCGCATCAGGCGCAGGATGGATTCAAGTTGCGCGATCCCCAGCGCCAATGACAGAAGAATGAAGACGTAGACGACACGACCGAGGGAGCCGAGGACGATGACCGAAAGATCCGCCTCCAGACTCTTCGTGATGAAGATGATGTCGGACCAGGCAAAGGTCGCGAACACGCTAGCCAGTAGCCCGACGGCCCGAGCGCGCCACCTGGCTCCGCTGTTTTCGCCTGATGCCGTCGGACTCATCAGGGCTAGTCCCACGTAGAGAAGTGAGACCGGTTGGGCCAACTCGCCGAGCAGCGCAAGCCGCCGCCAGAAAAGCACGTGGGCTGCATCAGTGAGACCGAGTCCGTTCCCGATCTGGATCAGGCCAATGGCGGCTAAAGCCGAGGCCACGCTCCGATTGAATGGGTTCCCGAGGGTTTTCCACAACATGAAGGCGGCTAGCCCCAAAGCAGCAGCCCCCGCGACGAACGCTGAGATGACGAACCAGGTAGTCATTGGTCCTTGGCTATGCCTCGGGCATATAGTCTTGGAGGAGTGGCCAGAGATCTTGCAAAAATGCGAGGCCCTGTTCATACGCCTGGTCCGCGGTCGACCTCACGGGCACCGAGATGCGGACCAACGCGCCGTCAGTCCGGTTCTTCGTTATCGCGTCCCAGAGCAGGTAGCCCTTGGCCGCGTATTCGCTCGAGATTACCCTTCCCCGGTCTTGATACCAGTACAGGATCACCTGCTTGTCCAATCCCTTCTGGATTAGGACTTTATTAATGGTGATACTCCCCGATCCCGGGACCGGCACGGGCACGTGATCCGATTCCACGAACTGCCAGCCCGACCCTGGCAGGCAGTTCTTCGGCGAGTGATATGTGCTCCCGGTGCGCTGGCTCTGGTAATACCCCACGTACAGCCAGATCGGAACAGCATCGTGAGGCGTGAGGTGTGAGGCGTCGCGGTCAACATTGCGCGGCACATACACCCGCATCATATAATCGCTGAGCTTGAGGACATCCAGAATGTTCGGCTCAAGGCCAAATTCTTTCCCTTGCCACCGTTCGGCGATGCTGAGCGGAAACTCAGTGAAGGGCTTCTTCGTCAGAACCGGCTCACCATGCGAGAGCACCTGTAATGAACCCCAGGTGCTCATCATCATCACCACGGCGACAATGATCGGCCATCTCTTCATATCATCCACCCGCCCTTCCCGTTTGACTCCTTAGCCCGATCTTGGATAGCACCGCGCCACAAGCCAGCAGTAACGCAAAGGCCACGACGAAGATCAGCCATCCGGAGAACGTGTGGTAGAACCCTTCCGCGGCTTCAATGCCGAAGTAATGGGCCAGAACTCCGGTCCCACTCACACGGAACGCGTTCGCGGCAATGGCGATCGGAATCGAAAGGAGGACCAGCGCCCAACGCTTCCACATCACCGTCTGGGTGAAATAAGCATAGACGGTCCCCAAGGCCAGGAGCGCCTGCAACGAGCGAATCCCGCTACACGCCTCGGCCACCTCAAGCGTCGTGCTAGCCAGCATAATGACATTCCCCTCTCGGAGCACCGGAATCCCAAGATTGAACAAGCAGAAGGCCGCAGTCTTGGCTGCAAACATTTGCAGCGGGAACGACACTGCATTCACCACGATGGCCGGTAAGGGAACCATAAACAGAAGAAAAACGAACGGAAACACAAGGACTCGCAAGAACTCTCGCCCGAGCACCAAGAGCACCAGTCCGGCCAGAACCATAATCAGCGACGTCCGCTGCGTATACAGCTCCACGCCGACCGAGCCGATGAGGAGCATTATCAACCCGAATCCCAGGACACCGATGCCCCAGAGGCTGGGCACAACAGGCAGGGCCAGCAATTTCTCGCGCCGCTCCCAGACGAAGTAGGCCGATATCAGTGGAACAAGAAATCCATGCGAGTAGTCCGGATCGTCGTACCACTGAACGGCCAACGCCTTCAAGACCGGCCAATAGAGCCACACCACCTGTGCGGCCAGCACGAGTCCTATCAGGCCGTACACCCGGTATTCCGAGCGCATGGGAACACGAACCGTTCCCGATAGGGTATTAGCGTGCGACCCGCTCATTCGCTTCTGCTCCCGTCGCGGGCAGGGACGCTCTCCACCAGCGTAGAGATGTCCTCCACCCGCGCCAGCCACGTCTCCTTGCAGACCGCCTCCATCCGCTGCTGGGCCGCGGCTTCGCCGGTGTCCCGCACCGCTGCTTCCAACTGGTACGTAAACTCCTCCGGCGTCTTCCCGACCCGCACCACGCTGGCGTACGGTCTGACTTCAGGCAGTGGAGTCGCCACGACCGGCAAGCCCGCCGCCAGGTATTCTCGGAGCTTGATCGGATTGACACTTTCAGTCAGACGGTTGATCTTGAACGGTAGCATGGCAGCCGTAAAGCCCTTGGCAAAGCCGGGAAGCGACTCATAGGGACGAGCCCCTAGAAAATATACGTTGGGCATCCGCCGCAACGCTGCACAGTCGACACCGACATTGCCGACCAGGACAAGGGACCACTCGGGATGGCGCCGGGCCGCATGCTGAATCACATCCAGATCGATCCATTCATGGATAAGCCCCCAGAATCCGATGATCGGACGCGGGAGGCTGTTGAGCTCCGGGGGGATTTCGGTGGTCTCGCACCGAGCCCGTGCGAAGTGCTCGCTGTCCACTCCGTGCGGGATCAGATACGTCCGGGGGTGCAGCGGCCGCTTGCTGGCATAAAGGGCCTCAGCCGAAACCAGGACCAGGTCGCTCTGCGCAATGAGCTGAACTTCCATCTCCCGCATGAGCTGCTCGTCGAGGAAGCTGAAGGCCGACCATTCGTCCACGCAATAATACACGACCTTCTCCGGGCCCAGATGACGCACAAGGGAGGCCGCAGTGGGAAGAAAGGTCCACAACTGAAATCGGTCCATTCCAAGTTTCTTGGCTTGGGCTCGAACATAGCTGCTCACCATCCACCCATTGACCGATCTCACTCCGGGGAAGCTGTGGAATGGGATGACAAGCGGCGTGAGAACGAAAAGGTTGGAAGCGACGGCGAGCGGTCCTTGACAGAACTGCCGAACTTTGGTCGCAACCCGCGTGGCATCGTGTATGGTAGCTCCAGGCCTGCGCAGGCCTATTGAATTGACCCAGAGCACACGGTTACGCTGGGCCAAAATCTTCATCACCTGATGTTTACTGGTCGGATTAGACCCCCAATCATTGGCGAAACAGACGATGTTCTGTCCCGTGATCATGACGCGACCTTGAACTCCCTGAACCAATATTCCAGCACCAGCAGCGCCCAGAGCTGGAAACTTAAATCAGCAGCCCCTCTCCGGTGCCGCTCCAGCATGTGCTCGATATAGTTCAGGTTGAGAAATGCGCTCAAAGCGCTTTGCGAGTTCAGGATCATTTCCCTCGTCAAGTCATAAAGGCCATCCCTGAACCAATCCGCCAATGGGAGCGCAAAGCCCATTTTCGAGCGGTATATCACCTCTCTCGGAAGGAGCGGTTCCATGGCTTTCTTGAGCAGATACTTCCCCTCATGCCCTCGCAGCTTGTAACCGACCGGCAACCGCGCGGCAAATTCCACCAATCGGTGGTCGAGGAAGGGCACGCGCAACTCCACGGATGCAGCCATCGTCATCTTGTCTGCCTTGATCAAGAGATCATCCGGCAGCCAGGCCTTCGTGTCCACGTACAGCATCTGATTCAGATCGGTCTGGTCTCTGACTCTTTGATAGTATGAGTTGTATGTCTCGATCAGAAAATCGTGCGACATTCTGCCGACGAGATCAGCCTTGCAAATGCGATCAAGGTAGCCCGGGATATAATGCCCCGAGACTCCGCGGTAGCGCTGTTGAAGTGATTTTTGAAAAAGGTGCAAGTACGCCGATCCTTTCATCGTCCCGGACCATGGCAGGATCGCCTTGGACAGCATCTTGATCAGCGGGAAGACGGGATTCGCTCGCACGCCATCTATTGCAAGCATCTTCTGATAAATCCCGTAGCCTGCAAAGAGCTCATCAGCGCCTTCTCCCGAGTGGAGCACGGTCGCATGCTGCTTGGCAAATCGTGCCACGAAATATAAAGGGACACATGCCGGGTCACCGATCGGCTCATCGAGATGCCAGACCAACTTCGGGATCCAGTCAGAAAATTCCTTCGCCGGCAGATTCACCTCGCGATGCCAGGTATCTGCATGTTGGCTGACTATGCGGCCATAGGCGAATTCATTCACATGGTCGGCATCGTCATAGCCGATCGTGAAGGTCGCCAAGCGCTCTTCCAGAAGCGACTGGAGGACGGCCACCACAGTGCTGGAATCCAGGCCGCCGCTCAGGAGCACGCCATAGGGGACCTCAGTCATGAGATGGCTACGGCACACCTCGACGAGGAGCGCTCTCAGTTCTTCGCTCAGTTCCCCCTCGCTTCGTGGCTCCTCTGAGTATTGCAGATCCCAGTATGAGTGGATCTGCAGTTGCCCATTCCGAACGGTGAGGGTGTGCCCTGGCTGTAATCGGTAAATGTCCTTGAACATCGTCTTTGGGCCCGGGACATATCTGACGGTCAGATAGGACTCCAGGACATCGAGATCCACTCGGCGCTTGACGCCTTCAACCGCCAACAGTGCTTTGATCTCTGAAGCAAACAGCAACCGGCCTTGATGCTCGGTGTAGTAGAGCGGCTTGATGCCTAACCGATCGCGCGACAACACTAACATGCGCCGCCGTTCATCCCAGAGAGCGAATCCGAACATGCCGGTCAACCGGCGTTCAAAATCGTTCCCGTATTCCTCGAACGCATGAATGATGGCCTCGGTGTCCGAGTGCGTCTTGAAAATATGCCCTTTGGCTTCAAGCTCTCGCCGAAGTTCCTCATGGTTGTAGATTTCGCCGTTAAAGATGATGACGACAGAGCCGTCCTCGTTAAACATGGGCTGATGGCCGCCCGCAAGATCAATGATGCTGAGTCGCCGGTGCGCCAACCCGACAGGACCGGAGGTAAAAAACCCTTCATCATCCGGGCCGCGATGGACCATCGTCCCTGCCATGCGCCTCAACTCAAGCGGATCGACCGGGGCCGCGTTTTTGTAATCGAAGATTCCTGCTATGCCGCACATCGCTAGTTTCTGGGCAGCCTGAGCCGTGCCCAGTTCTTGGTAAGGATAAACAACAGGAAGATTTCTGTTTTCTGAGCGGGCGTGCGCTTTTCTACGTCCCAACGCTCGGCCAATTCCAAAAGCGGCTTCTCTCCGGTGATCTCCCCCAGAATTCGCAGCAACAGATAGTTCAACTTGTGATAGTGAGGGGGGCACAGATAGCCGTGCGTCCCATACCAACTCCACATATCGCGATAATTCCAGGCGTGAAGATGGGACAACAGTCCTTTGATCCCATCTGAGAACAGGCCGAAGATGCGGTGTTCGTTCGTTTCCATAAACAGGTCGTAGAGTCCCAGCAGGCTGAAGAGAAACCCATCCAGCACTCGCGGCAACGGGTAGGCCGGGTATTCCTCATACAGGACATGGCCGTCCTGAACCGTTCTGACGCCTCCTTCTTCAACCGTCCGCTCGAAGACACGAATCGCCTTTTTGCAGAGGTCGAGCAACCCCTTGTCCCCTTGAACCCGATAGGCCCTGACCAACGCGCTTATGATCACACCCTGGTACATCGCGGATATCCAAGGAGACTGTAAGCGGCTGTGGCCTTCTTGCCAGTCGAAATAACACGGCCACACGACCGCGCCATCTTCTCGGTCCACAGCGTTCTTCTTGAGCCATTCCACCTGGATGAAAAACCTTCGAATGCTCT
>WNFU01001449.1_pt1 | contig 34043 bp, 32 predicted proteins | sample 5400121 | NCBI WGS metagenome assembly WNFU01 (sample SAMN13153360, study PRJNA577476) | soil metagenome | isolation source: 100 cm soil or saprolite under grassland replicate 1 | place: USA:California | collected 2016-06-15
CCCCGGCGGAGATCGAGTTCGCGCGGAACTGGCGGGACACGCCGAAGGTGGTGTTCTCCTCGACGATCGACAAGGTCGACTGGAACACCCGCCTGGTCACCGGCGACGCGGTCGCCGAGATCACCCGGCTCAAGGCCGAGGACGGCGACCCGATGGACATCGGCGGCGCGACGCTCGCCGGGGCGGCCATGCGCGCCGGGCTGATCGACGAGTACGCGCTGGTCACCTACCCGGTCCTGGTGGGCGGCGGCACGCCGTTCTTCACCGCGCTGGACAGCTGGGTGAACCTGAACCTGGTGGAGACGCGGACGTTTCCCGGCGGCGTGATCCTGACCAGGTACGAGACGAGGCGCTGAGCGCGATTCCTCCCGCGCGGTCGGGGAGTGACGAGGGTGGCGATGAGTGAGATCCAGGAACAGATTCAGCGTCATATCGATACGTTGGTCGGTGCCGGCGCGGAGACTGGTGTGCAGGTCGCCGTCTATCAGGATGGTGCGCTGATCGTCGACGCGGTGGCCGGCACGGCCGACCCGGCCACCGGGCGACCGGTCACCTCCGGCACGCCGATCTTCAGTTTCTCCACTGGCAAGAACGTGGCGGCCACGCTCGCGCATCTGCTCGTCGCGCGTGGTTTCCTCGACTACGACAGCCCGGTCACGGACCTCTGGCCCGAGTTCGGCGCGCACGGCAAGGCCACGGCGACACTGCGGCACGTGCTGACCCACACGGTCGGACTGCCGGCCATGCCGCGCGAGATCACCCCGGGCGAGCTTCCCGACTGGTCCAGGGTCTGTGAGGCGCTGGCCGCCGCCGAGCCGCGTTGGCGGCCGGGCGCCGCCATGGGCTATCACTCCTACACCTTTGGCTATCTCGTCGGCGAGCTGGCCCGCCGCGCGACCGGGCGGCCCATGTGCGAGCTGCTCCGCGAGTGGATCACCGCGCCGCTCGGTATCGAGGGGCAGCTCTACTTCGCCGCTCCGAAAGAGTCACTGCCGGGGTTGGCGCGCCTGGAGCAGCAGGCGCGCCACTGGCCTGCCGCCCCGGACGACGGTGATGCGATCCTCGCGCCGTGGGAACGCCAGCCGAGTGCCGATTTCGGCAACAACGGCGAGATCCTGCGCGCCGATATCCCGTCGGTGGGTATCGCCACCGCGCACGGCCTTGCCGCGATGTACAACGCCGTGCTGCAGGGCAAGCTCGTGGACTCCGCGCGGTTGGCGGAACTGTCCGCGCTCGCGTTCGAGGGTGCGGATCAGGTTTTCGGTACTCCGGCGCGGATGGCGCTGGGCTTCCCGATCGGCAGGATAGGCGCCCCTGCCGAGGAGAACTCCGTGGCATTCGGATGGCCGGGCGGGGGCGGCAGTTACGCCTACGCGGACCCCGCGCGGGGGGTCGCCTTCGCGCTGACGAAAACTCGGCTCGTCCCGAACTTCGACACTGCGCTGTCGGTCACCGCGATCCTGGCCGAGTATCTCGCCGGGACCCGCTGAGCTTTCCCGCGGACGCGCCGGGGCGGAAGTCGGGACGATCACAAGGAGAAAATCATGTCCACTCATCCGGCCGACGACTCGACGGCGCCGCAGACCAGCCTCGGTCCGTTCTCCTCGCCAGGTGCCAGCCCGACGTCGTGGGAGGCGACGGAGTGGGCACTGCGCCGGATCCAGAAGTTCCAGCTGTGCACGGTGCGCCGGGATGGCCGCCCGCACGTGACTCCGTTGCTGGCGATCTGGGCGCTCGGCGCGATGTGGTTCACCACCGGCGACAACGAGCAGAAAGCCAAGAATCTCAGCGCCAACCAGCACTGCGCGCTGACCACCGGAACCGGCACCCTGACCGGCATGGACTACATCATCGAAGGCACGGCGAGCCTGGTCACCGACCAGGCCACCAGGCAAGCCGTGGCGACCGCGTTCGAACAGGCCTATGGCTGGCAGCTCACCCGCGAGGACGGAACCTGGTATCAACTGGGCGACGCCATTCGGACCGGGAATGTTCAGCTCTACCGGGTCCAGCCGGACAAGGGGTTCGCCTTCGCCACCGGTAGCGAGTCGTCCCAGACTCGCTACCGATGGAGCTGAGGGCACAGCGCCTGGCCGCTCACACCGCCCTGGGCCGCTCCGCCTCCTCCGCGATCGACGGCTCGACACCGGCCGGGACCTGGTACACATAGAGTTCCCGGCTCTGTGCGGATAGACCGAACAACGACTTCCACAGCCCAACGCCAGAACTGATCATCTTGCGCCGGAGATGAATCTCGCCACGATGTCGTATACGACATCCGTACGACATCAAGCGTGAGATTACGACATCAGCGGCGAGATCCTACAGCTGAGTGGCGGGAACCGGGGCCGGGCGGCCTCCGGCACTGTTGTCAGATAATCGCTCGTTATCTGACAATCATGGGTGGTATCCCTGGGGGAACACCCCGCCGGGCAGCGCCCCTTTCCCGCGTGTTATCTGACAACCGGCCCGACGACCGGAGGAGTCCGCCGATGATGCGCCCCAAGCTCACCGTCGTCACCGCACCGGCCCGGACGCCGACCGGGGTGCCGACCGCGGCGGCGCTTGCGGAGTACCTGCGGTGGCTGGCCAACCACCGCGGCCGCTCCGGCCGCGTCACCTCACCGGAGACCGTGCGCGCCTACACCTCCGCGCTGCCGACCGCCTTCGCGGGCATCACGAACCTGGACCAACTGGAGCCGGAGTTGGGGGGCGGGGCCGGCCGGGACCGGCTGCACCGCAACGTCCGCTCCGCCTGGGGGCACCGCGCCCCGGCGACGTTCAACGCCAAGCGCGCCGCGGTCGCCAGCGCGCTGGCGTACTTCCAGGAGCAAGGGTGGATCGGCGACGCGGCCGCGGTGCTGGACGGGCTCGGCCGCGAGCACCAGCCCAAGCCCGACGCCAACCGGGTCCGGTCCCGGGAGGCGATCGACCGGCTCATCGCGGACAAGCGCTGGCCGCTGGAGGACCGGGCCCTGTGGGCGATGCTGTATGCCACCGCGGCCCGCGCCGAGGAAGTGCTGCCCCTGAACGTCACCGACCTCGACCGCGCCAACCGCCGGGCCCGCTGCCGCCGCAAGGGCGGCAAGTCCGACGAGCTGCTCTACGACGTCCGTACCGCCCGCATGCTCGGCCAACTGCTCACCGGCCGGAGGACGGGGCCGGTCTTCCTGTCCCGCCGCACCGCTGCTGACGACGGCACCGTCCCCGCCGGCGACCTCGACCCGGTCAGCCGACGGCGGCGGATGACCTATCGCACCGCTGAACGCCGTCTCGGCGCCGCGACCGGGGGGTGGGATCTGCACGACCTGCGCCACTCCCGGCTCACGCATGCCGGTGAGGACGGCGCGACCGAGGCCGACCTGATGAACCTGTCCGGTCACGAAGACCGCCGCACCCTCCAGCGGTACTTGAACCCCAGCAAGGACGGCACCCACCGCCGCCTCGACGACATCGACGCCCGACGCGGCACCTGGACCTGGACCCCCGGCGCCGACGAACTCGCCGCCCGCCTCACCCAAGCGGACCAGTCCGACACGCCGTCGCCCTGACCGACGTTCATTGCGGCTCGGGACAGCCGCCGGTCAGCCGGCACCAAGCTGCTTTTCGCCGGCGTCATCGGCGGGTTCGGCGGCCAGGCGCAGCGCGAACATCACGTCGGGATGGATGTCGCCGATCCCTCCAACATCCTCGTTTGCGGCCGCGTCTGTGTCCGCATCGGCGGTGGTCGCGCTGGTCGCGTTGGGGGCCGGCACGGCGATCCCTCGACGGACGAGGTGTTGGATGCGGTCGGCGGCGAGCGGCTTGGCTGCGAACTCAGGGTCCTCGGGGAAGGGTTCCAGGATCTTGTCGCGGACCAGGCGGAGGAGGTCTTTGGCCTCGTAGGGGTCCATGGGAACGCGGCGGAGCAGGTCCGCCTCGATGCGTCCGGCGACCTCGGGCGGCAGTCCGTCGGGGGCGTGGGTGAGGGCGATGTGCTGGTCGGTGACGGCGACTCGGAACGCGGTGGTAGCAAGCCGCCCGTCCAGCGCGCTCACGGCCGTATCCAGCCGGTCGCCGGTCCAGCGCAAGGCGGCGGCTAGGTCGTCCAGGGCGAACTCGCCGTAGGTGGCCAGCGCGGCCAGCACCACCGCAGCGTCGGCACGTTCGGCTTCGGCAGGTGGGTCGGGCAGCTTACCGGTGCCGACCAGTTGGTCCAGCGAGAGCCCCAACACGCGTGCCAGGCGCACCAGCACCGCGATGGACACCTGAGGGTGCGGGGTGCCGTTCAAGTCGGCCAGGCTGATGCCGGCCAGACGACAAAGGCGGGCGTCGGTCAGGCCAAGGTCGGCGGCCCGGGAGCGGATGGCCTCGACGTTCAGGCGGGGATGGGGGTGGTCCAGGCTCATGGCGGCGACGGCGGTGCTGTGGTCGTGGGCGGGTCGGCGTGCTCGTGCAGCGGGGTTGCGACCCACCAGCAGGTCGTCTGCGCGTGCCAGGGCAGAAGGAGGCCGCCTGGGACGGAGGGGCGACTGCGCAGCGGCGGCAGCGGGAGTCCGCACGCCGCGGCCGAGGTCGACAGCCGGATGCGGCCGAGGCCGCCGCTGAACAGCTTCGCGTCGGGTTCGGCGCCGCCGAATTGCAGGAAGACCCGGGCGGCGCGCAGCAGCCCGCGGGCGAAGGGGGGGACCACGAACACAAGCTGACTACCGGCGGGGCGGTTTGGCAGGCGCAGCGTGGCCGCGTCTGGCGACAGTGCGCTGATCGGCGTGTGGGCGATGTGATCCGGCGGCATCCCGGTGAACAGCGCCGTGGCCAGCGCCGCGGCATGTACCGGGTTGACCAAGTTGGCGCGGATACGCGCACCGGTGGCGCCGGTGAAGATCGTGCCGGCCATCCCCGGCCCGTCGCAGCGGTCCAGCTCGGCGGGGACCCGCAGCAGCAGCCCATGCAGCAGGAAGCCGGCCTGCGCCCCGCGGATGCGGGTGATGGTGTGCTGCGGGCTTGGGCTGTCGGCGCCCAGACCGGACAGGAACATCTGCAGGCCGACGACGTCGTCCCAGCGGTAGGGGGCACGTGCAGCGTTGCTGTCCCGGCCGACACACAGCAGCCCCTCGGCCAAGGCGCGCAGGTCACCCGGCCGGTAGTGGGCGGTGAGCACCTCCAGTCCGGCGTTGATCTCGCCTGGTCGCATGCCTGGAGGAAACACCCAGCGCAGCGGCGCGCCGAGACGGCGCCGACGCCGCCCAGTGGGTAGTGGGGGTGGGCTGCCAGCCACGCGCACGCCGCGGTCAGCCCCTGGGCGTAGACGGCGTCCAGGCGGGCGAACTCGTCCGTGGTCAGCCGGCGGTAGGCGTCGGCGCGGAAGTGGGTGACCTCGCTGCGGGGGATCCTGGGCAGCGGCAGGTCGGGCGTTGACAGGGACACGTCGGGCGGCTGGCCGGTGGCGGCGGGCAGCACTTCGGCCAGGCTGGTGGTGACCCGGTGGGCGACCGCCTCCAGCAGCCCGGCGCATCCGGCGGGGACCGCGCTGGTGTGGCAGACCAGCACCAGCCGCACCCCGGTGCACTGCTGCAGCCAGACCAGGCGCTCCCAGGTGCCGACGCCCAACCGGTGAGCGCGCAGCACCGTGAGCTGGGTGATCTCATCCCCGATGATCCACGCGGCCGCGGCCGGCCAGGCCCTGGTCGCGCCGACGACGTGCTCGGTGGCCAGCCGCTCCGGCGGGCGGCCAAGCGCCACCAGCAGGTCATGGCTGACCGTGTCCGGGCTGAGGGTCGCCGGGGTGGGATGCACCGTGACGTGCCCGGCGGCCAGGTCGTGCGCGGCCAGCAGCGCGGCCGTGACCGCGGCGTCGTCGGCCGCATCCAGCAGGATCGTCACCGGCGACCGGTCGGCCCGCCGACCAGCCGACCAACCGGCGGGCCGACCGGTCGCCGCCGACGTCGCCGGACTAGTTTCCACCGCGACCGCCGAGCTTGCTGAACACCCACTGCAGCACTTCCCGGTCGGCGGTGCGCCGCTCCAGCCGGGCGCACGCGGTCAGGGTGTGCGCGGTGATCTTGGCCCAGGCGCGGAAGTTGCCGTGGCCCGCGTGGTTGTCGGCGAAGTCGATGTCGGCCGGGTCGGTGTCCGCCCAGATCTGGTGGTAGGCCGGGATGACCTCGAGCACCTGGGCGCGGGACAGGCGGCGGAACTCCTGCCACACGTACACCCGGGAGGACAGCATCGGCTCGCGGCGCAGCACCTGGTAGCAGTCGCCGCCGCCGACGAACACGATCGCGATGTCGGTGCGCCGGTCGTCCCACAGGTAGCGCCAGTACTCAAAGCATTCCCGCGACAGCCACTGCGCCTCGTCACACACCAGCACCCGGAAGCGCTCGGCCAGGGTGTCTTTGAGCAGCGCGTCGAACTCCACCGGCCGCCGCGGCGGCTCGCCGGCCAGGCCCAGGCTGTCAAACAGCACGTGCCGGATGTCCCGCGGTGTCGGCCGGGCACGAAACTGCACCCGCAGCACGTCCTCGGGCGCCAAGGCGCGCAGGGAGGCGTGCACCGACAGCGTCTTGCCCAGACCGGCCGCGCCGTGCACGCACATCATCGCCTTGGCCGCGATCACATCGGCGAGGTTGTCCCGGGTGGCCAGCAGCGCATCGGTGGCCACGATGTTGACCCCCTCAAGACCCAGGTAGTGGTCGTCTCGCTCATCAGCGGCCAGCCACGCCGACGTCACCGCTCACCCCGCCGGGTCCGAGGCAGCACCCAGCCTGCCGCCGGCGGGCCGGGCGGCAGCAGGGCCGGTCGCGCCAGACGCGCAAGCGCCTCGTCGTCGACCTCGGCCAGCTCCGCGGCGGCCTCGGCGGCGGTGATCGCCCCGACCGGCCGGGGCGGCTGCGGGACGGTAGAGGCCGCATACCGCTGCCGGCGGGTCCGCTCGGCCGCACGCAGGTCGGCCCGCAGCCGCCGCTGCTTGACCGCCCGCGCCCGCCGCACGGCCGCGACCTGCTCCGGGCTGGCCTGGTCGGCCAGGAAGGCGCGGCCCAGGTAGCTGCCGGCGCGGGCGTCTAGGACCTCGATCTCGTGGTCATGGTGAGGCATGTGCCGCAGCCGCACCCTGCGGCCCATATGCCCGGTCATCCAGTCCGCGACGTACAACCGCCGCCGCCAGGAGATGCCCTTGGTCAGGATCTTGCGGTCCCGCCCGTCGTCTTCCAGCGTGAACAGCCACACCTCCGCCGAGGAGACCGTGCGCAGCGGGGTCGGGTCGTCAAGCCACGCCGCAAGCGGCGTGCGCCCGGCAAGCGCCAGCATCGCATGCTCGGTGTTCCACCAGCCCACCCAGCCCAGCAGCTCGGCCACGAACCGCTCGTAGGCAAGCGGCGGCTGGTCGACGTCGGCCACCTGCCGGTTGACCAGCCGCTGCGCGTGGACATAGCGCGGCAGCCCGGCAAGAAACATCTGCTCCACGGCGCCGTTGAGCGCTTCCACCGTGCCCTTCAGGTGGGGATGGTGGCCGGGCAGGTCCTCCACCCCGACCGCGAAGGCGCCCAGCGCCTCGGTGACCGTGCGCGACAGGAAGTCCTTGCCCCGGTCGACGCGGACTCGCTCGGGCAGCCCGCCGGGCGGGCCGTAGGGCGCCTCGAGCAGGATCGCGGCGCGCAGCGCGGCTAGGATGCTCTCCCGGCTGGGTGGCCCCGCGGTCACCGCTGTGCCGCACACCGCGTTGGAGGCGACATCCACAAACCAGGTGATCCACGGCTTGACCAGCTCGCCGGCGACATCGACCTCGACCGGCGTCTGGAGATGGTCGGCCTCCCAGACCGCGTTGCGGTAGGTCGACGGTCGCTGCAAGAACACGTCAAAGCCGCGGCGGGCGTGCTCGCCCTTGCGCAGCCCCGCCCGCTCGCCCGGCGACAGGTCCCGCTGGACCGCCCGGTGCAGCGTGGCCAGGCTTGGCGCCGGCGGACCCCCGTTGCGTGCCGCCCCGACCAGCTCGCGGTGCAGCGCGGTCACGTTGCCCCGCCAGTAGGCCAAGCGCTGGCGCAATTCGGTGTCGATCACCAACCTCGGCCGGGAGACCGGCGCGGACACCCCTGTGGAGCGCGCCCGGCGGACCCAGCGCCACATCGTGCGCTCGCTCACGCCCAGGCTGTGAGCGGCCAATCGGACATGCTCGGTGGTCAGCTCATTGCCCGCGTCCAGGGTGAGGAGTTGCCGTAGCGTGACCTCGCGCAGCAGCCGGGCAGCCGCCGGAGTGCCGGGCAGCGCCGTCACGCAGGACGCCTCCCTTCGCGCAAGGCCACGCAGAGACCACTGATCAGACGATCTTGAGCCTAGCCGGCAATCTACGCGAACGGCCTCGACCTCGGGAACCCCCGGAAGTGATCTTTACCGCGCTGACACCTGGTGAGAGATCCGCTGACACGAAGCAAGAAACGTCCACTGACAACGAGGCGACGATTCTCAACGAAGTGCCATGTAACACGCGCCCAGTGCCCGCATCTGGGCTGAGTGGATAATGGATCTTATCCGCTGAGCTCTGGTAGGATCTCAGCGGATAATGCCGCTCCGGCGGTGTCAAGCACTGGGCGGAAACTCAGCGGATAACAAGGGGAGGCCGGAGTGGCCAACGACGACGGCCAGCGGGCCGACCGCCCCGAGGTCGACGCGCTCCGCGACAAGCACCGTCAGGCACGGGAAGAGCTGGACGGCGTCATCGTGGTCACCGAGGCGGAGAACACGATCGCCTCGGCGCGTCAGACCGAGTTGGTCACCACGCAGCAGGCCGCGTGGCGTCGCTGGGTGGCCGCCAAGGGGCTGCTGACCAAGGCGCGCAAGGACGGAAGCGCGGACAAGATTGCGGCGGCGCGGCGGCGGGTGGACGCCGCGTCCGCCGAGTTCGACCGTACCGCCGACGCGGTCGTTGCTGAGATGCAGCAGCACAACCGGGCTCGCCTGGAGCGTCTCGGCCAGGTCCTCGACCGCAGGAGCCCGGCGTGGGAGGCGGACTGCGCCGTCACCGACGCGCTCGCCCGGCTTCGGCCTCCCCGCAGCCAGCAGCCGCTTTCCCCTGGCGAGGGCGGGCAGTGACCGCGCCAGTCGTCGCGCTGCACGGCACCGCCGGCGCCACGGCGGCGGCCGAGCGTGCCCTGGCCGCGATCGAGCGGTACCTCGGCCGGTGCAAGCTGGCCCCCAACACCGTGACCGCCTACCGCCGCCAGTGCGCCGCCTACGTGACCTGGCTGGGCGAGCACGCCGCCGACCACCCCGACGCCTTCACCGACGTGGTGGGCGCCGAGGCGGCCGTGACCAGGTGGCGCCGGCACCTGCTGCAGCGCAAGGCCAGCCCCGCGTCGGTCAACCAGGCCCTGGCCGCGGTGACCCTGCTGTACGAGCACGGCCCGCAGCTTCGGATCGCCGTCAAGCGCGCCCGCCTTGAGCGCCCCGGCGAGCCCGACGCGCTGACCCTGGCGCAGCAAGGGGCGGTCGAGCGGGCGGCCGACCGGCGTGGCCGCCGCGACGCGGCGATCATCGCGGTCTTTCTGTACACCGGCGCCCGCGCCGAGGAGTGCGCGCGGCTGGAGGCCGACGACGTCGCGATCACCCCACGGACCGGGCAGGTGCGGCTGTTGGGGAAGGGCGACCAGGTCCGGGTGGTGCCGCTGCCGACGCGCGCCCGCGAGCGGGTCTCGGCGTGGCTGCTGGAGCGCGGCAACCAGCCCGGCCCGCTGTGGTTGGGCCAGCGCGGCCCGCTGTCGACCTCGGGGATCACCCAGGTCGTGCTCGCGGCCGGCCACCAGGCCGGCATCGACGGGCTGCGACCGCATCGGCTGCGGCACACCTACGCCACGCGGCTGCGGCAGGGTGGTGCCGATCCCGCGCAGGTGCAGGCGCTGCTCGGTCACGCCTCGGTGGAAACCGCCGGACGGTACTTCCGCGCCGGCGCCGACGAGCAGGCCGACGTGGTCGAGCGGGTCTTCGAGTAGCCAGTGGATCACTGGCCCACTGATCCCGCCGTGCCGACGGCGGGATCGTGCGGCGCCGGCATGCCGGCGATCCCGAGCGTGCGGGCGACCGGCCAGCCCGGCCGGGCCGCCACGACCTCGCCAGGGGCAGCTCGAGCCGGCCCTTGGGGAACATCGGAACGAAGAGTCACGCCAGCGAGTCACGCCAGTGACGGAGGCAGGTCCGCCTGATGTGATCTGCTGGTCGGCGTGAAGCGTCAGCGGTCGAGGACCCGGTTGACCAGCTCGGCGACCTCGGCGTCGGAGGCGCGGAAGTACCGGGCCGAGGACTCGATCGCGGCGTGGCCCAACAGCGCCTGGATCTGGGCGGGATCGGCGCCACCCTGGCGCAGGCGGGTGGCGTAGGTGTGGCGAAGCCGGTGGGGCCGCAGCCCCACAACGCCGGCGTCGCGGCCGACCGCGAGCACGACCTTGGTGATGCCGTCGACGCCCATCGGCCCGCGCTGGCCCAGCCACAGCGGGCCGGGCTGCCTGCCGCGCTCCAGCAGCCAGGCGGCCAGCCGCTGGCGGGCTGGCGCCGGGATGGGGACGCTGCGGGTCTGGTCGCCCTTGCCGAGCAGCCGCGCGGTGCCGGTCCGCGGGGTGATCGCGACGTCGGCGACATGCAGCCGGGCGCACTCCTCCACGCGGGCGCCGGTGCCAAGCAGCACCGCGATGATGGCCGCGTCCCGTGTGCCGCGCCGGTCGGCGGCCCGCCGAACCGCTCCTTCGGCGGCGGCGGTCAGCGCGTTGGGGGCGCCGGGCTTGGGGATGCGGGCGCGCTTGACGCGGACCTTGAGATGGTGGCCGTGCTCGTACAGCAGCGTCACGGCGGCGAGCGCCTGGTTGACGGTGGAGGGGCCGGCCTTGCCGGTGGCAAGCAGGTGTCGCCGCCAGGCGGTGATGGCGGCTTCGGCACCGACCGCGTCGGCGAAGGCATCGGGGTGCTCGGCGGTGTGGGCGGCCAGCCAGGCGACGTAGGCGGCGGCTTGGCGGCGGTAGGCGGTGATGGTGTTGGCGGCCAGCGCGCACCGGTCCAGGTAGCGGCCCAGCACCGTCAGGGTCTGGCTGGCGTGCTCGGCGGTGTCGTTGGCGTGGTTGCTGTGGAGTCGGACGACGTCGGCGGTCACCGGCGCACCTGCAGGACCCGGTCGCCGTCGGGGTCGGGCGTCACCTGGTAGCCGGCGGTGGTCAGCGCCTCGGCGTAGCGTCGCGCCTCGCCGGCGGCCGCGCCGTCACGCAGGCCGGCACGGGCGACCAGGAAGGTCGCGGGCGCCTCGCCGTCCTCGACCACGAACCCGCCGTGGCGTTCGGCGAGCCCTGGGGCGAGGCCCAGGGTGAACTCGCGGTGGCCGGCGCGGCGCAGGACCTGGCGGATCGCCGCGGCGTCGCGGTCGCGGGCGGTCCACAGCGGCCGGTCGAAGTCGCCGTAGCCATACTGTGGCTGGTTCCCGTCGCGCATCGGCGGCCCCCTGGTGCATCCGAAGTTCTTGTCCGTCCAGTCCGGCCCTACGGTAGGGCCAGGGTGTGACAGGCGTTATCCGCCCAGCGCGCCGGGAGGCTGGGCGGATACTGTCAGTTATCCGCTCAGCTGGCCACGGCGGCCTGGTGGGCCGAGACGTTCGTGCTGCTGCAGCAGCAGGCCTCCGAGGTCGAGGCGCTTCAGGCCCTCACGCGGATCGCGCGGCACTAGTCAGGACCCTGCTGAAGATGCCTGATCCTGTCAGGACGGGAGTTTCTGCGATAGCTGTCTATGGGGCCGATTGGCAGGGCGCTGGAAGGCCCTGTCGGCATCCGGGTCAGGCCCAGGAGCAGGGCTGGGCGCGGTGACAGCGGATCTCAGGTCAGCACCCAGGCGCCATCGTGGCGGGCAAGGCCAAGCACCAGCAGTCGGCGCAGGTTGACTGCGGCCACCCGCAGCGACCACCACAGGTCGTTGCGTTCGATGCCCCGGTAGGGCACCCGCCGGCAGCCGTCAGCGACCAGCCAGGCGATCGAGCGTTCCACCATCGGCCGCCACCGCCGATAGCTTTGCTGGAAGCGGCGAGTGGTCGCGCGGCGGCGGGCGGCGCGCAACTCGTCCTCATGCGGGTGGACCTGGATCGTTCGGCCGCGCTTGGCGGTGGTGCAGCGCCCACGCAGCGGGCAGCGCTGGCAGTGGCGGGCGAAGCTGGCCTGCCCGGACGCGGTGATCGTGGTCTGGTAGCCGGCCGGGCAGCTGACGGTGCCGGTGTGCTGGTCGATGCCGAAGTCGTGGATGGTGAACCCACCCGGCACCGCGCTGTGGAGTGGGATCGGCTTGATCGTCTGGGTGTGGCCGGCGGCGCGCAGCGCCGCGCGGGTCTGCCCGGACCCGTAGTGGGTGTCGCCCAGCACCTCCAAGCCGGGCTGCTCCCCGGCGAGCAGCCCGACCCCGGTGGGTCCGTCCGGGGCGGTGGCGGCGGTCAGCGCGCACTCGGTGACCAGCCCGGTCTCCGGTTCGGCGGCGATGTGGCCCTTGTAGCCGTTGCGCTTATGCGTGCTGGTCTTGCGGGTGTGCCGGGCCCCGGGGTCCACGGTGGAGATGACCCGATCCTTGGCGACTCGACGGGCGATGCGCCACGACCCTGGCCGATCGCCCGGCTCGACGTCTTGGCCGGCGACCAATGCCAGCAGCGCGACCGCCTCGGCCTGCTCGTCGTCTAGCGCCACGTCGGCGACCGCCGCCAGCAGCGCCAGGGCGTCGTTGACCAGCCCCGACACCAACGCCTGCTTGGCCTGCGGGTCGTCCCAGGCACACTCGGGCTTGCCCGGCCGGTCATAGTCGTGCGCCTGAAGCTTGACCTCGCGAGCGCGGGGGACCAGGCGACGCACCCGGCGGATCGCCGCGACCAGCTGGGTGACGGTGTCCTGGGTGGCGACCGCGTCCTCCAAGATGGTGGAGTCCAGCACCCGCCGACCCCGACCCTTGAGCACCCCGGTCTGCTCCACCACCTCGCGGACCGCCTCGAAGATCCGCCGCGGCCGATCCGAGGACCGCAGCCGGTTGCGCCAGTACACCAGCACCGTCGGGTGGAACCCCTCGTCGTCCAGCCGCAACCCGCAGGCGACCTTCCAGGCGATATCGCGCCGCAACGCGCTGATCGCCTCCCGGTCCGACAGGCCTTCCAGCGCCTGCAACACCATGACGGTGGCGATCACCTCGGCCGGCACCGAGGAGTGCCCGCCACCCTGGCGGGTTAGGTCGGCGAACAGCTCGGGCGGGAACAGCTGGTGACGATGGTCGGCAAGAAAGGCGTATACCGACCCGTCAGGGATCAGGTGACGACACCAGGTCGCCGCGTCCAGCTGGGCATCGGAGGGGTGGCTGGCAGGGTTCATAGCGGGAACCCTGCCGGCCGGCAGCCCGCAGCGCGAACTACCGGATCGACACAGCCAGCAGGATCGGCAATAACGACCGAACCACGCCGTTCAGCAGGCTCCTAGGAGGCGCATGATGCAAATGGTCCAATAGCGAAGCGCGGTCGACAGCTACTGGCTCGGCCGCGCGAACTCCCAAGAGAAGCACCCTGAGAACTTGAGGTCTCGTCACTCTGATTCCGAAACTCTGTAAGCGGCGGCTGTCGGACGCCATCTACTGGTGCCTGCTGAACGATCAGCACCTCCAGCCGTGCCTGGCTGGGCTGGCCTGAGAGCCGGCGTGACTACCGTCGGCGAGAGGGATTGCCGGTTGTGGTTCAGGCGAAGGCGTCCCGCCAGCGGCGAAGCTCGGTCATGATCCGCAGCGACGCCTGCAGCTCGGGGCCCACGCTGGCGGTGTGGCGGCGCGCCGCGGCCTGGTCGTCCAGGCGAGCCACCCACCCCCCGATCGACGACAAGGGTTGGCGGGCCATCGCCACCGGCAGCGCGGCGCGTTCGGCGGCAGAAAGCGGCAGGTCCAGGCCAGCGTCGTAGCTGGCGACCAGGCGGCGCAGCTGAGCACGATCCTGCGCCGGGCCGGCGTGGGTGCTGAGGTCGGAGCGGGCGCAATGCAGCGTGAGCGCCAGGTCGTCGACGCGGGCCCGTTCCCCCATGAAGTCGAAGTCGGCCAGCAGCACCGGACGCCCATGGCGAAACAGCACGTTGTTGTCCCAGAAGTCGCCGTGGACCAACTGCCTGGGCAGCCGGGAGGCCAGTCCGGCCTCGGCATGGGTGACCAGGTCGGCGAGCTCCTCGGCCACGTCAGCCAGGCTGCGCTCGGCAGGCGTGGGCCTCCAGCCTCGGATCCGCGCGGTTCCCCGGCGGGTCTGTGTCTGGACGTCGGCGGGTTCGAGGTGGTTGGCGAACCGCGGCCGGCGTCCCGCCTCGCCGACCTCGACATGACGCAGCAGGTTGTGGGTCTGGGCCAGCAGCGCCATCCCGACCTCGAGGCGCTCCCAGGAGTCCATGACTGCATCATGGTCCACGTAGGCCTCCACCTCGACCAGCCGGCCCTGGAGGCTGATCCATGGCGCGCCCCGTAGCGTCTGCACCAGCGGGGCGCATGGCACGCCCCCGGCCAGCAGGACGCCTCGGGCCTGGTGGATCGCGCCCAGTCGCTCCGGCGTGACGTGGGGTCGATGGACCCGAACCACGTACCTGCGGTGGGTTTCGCCAACCAGCAGGTTCAGGCTGGACGACCCACCCAGGTCGACCCTCTTGGCGAACCAGCCCAGCCCCCAATGGTCCCGCAGCGCTTGCAGCAGGCCCGGGCCCGGCCGAGCCCGCAACCCCCGGCGGCCGCCGTCGGCGTCATCCATGACCTGACCGTAGCGTTCTCAAGTCCCGCCAGGCGACAGCCGGCTCCTTGACGTACAGAGCAACCCTTCTGAGCATCCCTGGACGCTGTCGGCGCCCTCGGCTCGCCGCCGGGGCGCTGGCTTACCCGCCGCTTTGACGACGGCGCCTACCTCGTCAGCTGTCGAGACGGGCCAGCCAGGCGGCGGCCTGGCGAGGTGCGGTGAACCGTAGGCGGCGGATGTGGGCGAGCTCGGGCCGGGCAAGCAGCTCGGCGATCTCGGCGTGTCGGGCGGCGTGCGTCTCCGCGGCCCAGCGCACCGGGTGCGTAGGCGTCCACCAGCGCCACGGCGGCACGCAGATGTGAGCGCCGTCGGCGCGGGCGGTCAGCCAGAGCCGGACCGAACGGGTAACGACTCGGCGGAGAACGACGAGGCGCGGGTAGTCCAGCGCGACGACCGTGTCGGCGTGCGGGTAGACGAGCGCCTCGGCGTTGTACGGCGCCCCGTCGAACACCCAGCGCTGGCCCGCAGCGGCGATGGCGGCCGCGACCCGCGCGGCGAAGCCGGGGGATTCGTCGTCGCCCAACGCGTCGCGTTCGATATGCCAGGCGCCCAGCCGGGCGGCAAGCACGCGGGCGAGGGTCGTCTTGCCGGCGCCGGCACAGCCGACCAGCACGATCCGCTCGGGGACCGGCTCAGTGGTGCCTGCGTGAGTCGCGGTCATGCGTCAGACAGTACGGACCACCTGCAGGTCCGCCCGCAACCAGCTCTACAGTCCTCACATTCCGTATGAATCTCGAGTAGATCGACACGGCCGCCGCCACTTCGCACTTGACATACAGAGGAACCGTTCTGACCGGACCAGGCATCTTCAGCAGGGTCCTAGGTGACGTCGGGAATGGTCTTGATCTTGTTGCGCCTTGTTGCGCGGGCTGGAGTCCATTGCTCACGCCGTCTGGCCGCCATCCAGGCTTCGGTGCGTCTTGTCCAGGTTGATGGCCGCGCCGATGAGCCCGACGTGGCTAAACGCCTGGGGGAAGTTGCCGAGCAGCTCGCCCCTATTGGGGTCGACCTCCTCGGCGAGCAGTCCGACATCGTTGGCATGGCCGAGCAGCCGCTCGAACAGCTCACGGGCCTGCCCGGTCCGGCCGGCCAGGGCAAGGTTGTCGACCAGCCAGAAGCTGCAGATGACGAAGGTGGCCTCGCCGGGCGGGAGCCCGTCGTCGGCCTCTCGGTAGCGGTAGACGAGCCCCTCCACGGCGAGTTCTCGGGCGGTGCGGTCCATGGTGGCTTGCACGCGTGGGTCCCCGGGCGGGAGGAAGCGCACGAGGGGGATCAGCAGGTTGGAGGCGTCCAGGGCTCGAGTGCCGAAGGCCTGCATGAACGCGCCGGTGGCCGGGTCGGTGCCGTCCCGTTCGACCTGGCGTCGGATGGCTTGCCGCAGCCGCTGCCAGTGGTCCAGGTCGGCGGGCAGGCTGCGCGCGCGGGCCAGGTGGATGGCGCGGTCGACCGCCACCCAGGCCATGACCTTGGAGGAGACGAAGTGGCGGCGGCCGCCGCGGACCTCCCAGATGCCCGCGTCGGGCTGGGTCCACCGGTTGGCGACGACGTCGACGGCGCCGCGGAGGAATCGCCAGAAGGTGGGGGTGAGGTCGCCGCCGTGGCGGTGGTACAGCCAGGCGGTGTCGAGCAGGTAGCCGTAGGTATCGAGCTGGAACTGGCTGGCGGCGGCGTTGCCGATGCGCACCGGGCGGGAGCCGCGGTAGCCCTCGAGGGCGGCGAGCTCGGCCTCGGGCAGCAGCCGTTCCCCGCCGACGCCGTACATGGGCTGCAGGTCCTCGGCGCGGCCGGCGGTGGTGCGCTCCAGCCAGCCCATGAACGCATGCGCCTCGTCGGTGTAGCCGAGTGTGAACAGGGCGTAGAGGTTGAGGGCGGCGTCCCGCAGCCAGCTGTAGCGGTAGTCCCAGTTGCGCACCCCGCCGACGGCCTCGGGCAGCGAGGTGGTCGGCGCGGCCACGATGGCGCCGGTGGGCGCGTTGGTGAGCCCCTTGAGGACCAGGGCGCTGCGCAGCACCTGCTCCCGGTAGGGCCCGTGGTAGCCACAGCGCCCCGACCAGCCGCGCCAGAAGCGCACGGTCCGGTCGACGCGGGCGATGACCTCGTCCTTGGTCAGCCGGTGGACCGCGAGCTGGTGGGGCAGCTGGTAGGTGAGGGCCAGGAACACCGACTGCCCCGGGTGCAGCACCGCCCGACCGGCGCAGGCGCAGCCAGCCACCATCCGGATCGGCAGCTCCGACTGCAACACCAGGGCGTCCGCGCCGCCGACCACCACCCCGAGGTCGTCGGCCTGCAGCTCCAGGCGCGGCACCGTCAGGCCGTAGTCGAAGCGGGGGGCGAACTCGACGGTGATCTCGACCTGCCCGGCTTCGCAGCCGACCAGGCGGAGCAGCTGATGGTGGGAGCGGGTCTGGTCGGCGTCGGCTGCCCACCGCCCCCGCCGGACGGCCAGGCAGTCAACCACGGTGATGACGCCGTGTTCGGTGGCGAACCGGGTCTCCAGGACGTTGGTGCCCGGCAGGTAGCGCCGGCTGGCTCGGTAGGGGCCGGTGGGGGCGACCCGAAAATGGCCGCCATGGGACCAGTCCAGCAGGCGGGCGAACACCGGGCGGGCGTCGAAGCGGTGAAAGCAGCACCAGTCGATCGAGCCGTCCTGGGAGACGAGCGCTGCCGAGTGGCAGTCGCTGAGCAGCGCATACGTTGAGATCGGCGGGTAGCCGGCCCGATCCGGTGCCGGCTCGTGGGTGCTCATGTGGGCCTGGTCCCAACACTCATCGGCGGCTTGGTTGTTGCGGATCGACGTTCGTCGAGGACTGCCGGGTCAGCCTGCCTTGATCGGTGCATTGGTGTCCTCGCATTGTCCGCCGCCTCGGCTCGCCGCTGTACATGGCGGCCGGTGACGCAGACCGGGCGCGGGCCCGCAACCTCAGACCGCGGAAGCCGATCGGTCATCAGGTGAGACGGCGCAGGGCTGTCGATCCTCAGCGGTGGTGCGGCGGGTTGCTGGGCGGGCTCGGGCGCCGGGTCGGGTGGTCGGCGTGATGGGGTGTGGCGCTGGCGCTGGGACAGGGCGGTGCCGGCCACGATGACGGCGGCGCCGAGGGGCTGGTTCCAGGTCAGCTGCTCGCCCAGGAGCACGACGCCGGCCAGGGTGGACACGACCGGGATGAGGTAGGTGACGGTCGCAGCGGTGGTGGCGCCGGCGTCGCGGATCAGGCCGTACTGCAGCACGTAGGCGATGCCGGTGCCCAGCGCGCCCAGCGCCAGAACCGCCAGCACCACCCGAACGGGCAGGCGGGCGGGGGTGGTGGTGAGCAGGGGGGTGACCACGGCGAGCTGGAGGGTGCCGGCCAGCAGCTGCCCGGCCGACAGTGCCAGGCTGGAGTGGCCCGAGCCGGCAAGGTAGCGGCGGATGTAGGCCCAGCCCAGGCCGTAGCAGCCGGCGGCGGCCAGGGCCAGCAGCGTGCCTACTGGGTCCTGGCCGCCGGCCAGGCCCCGCCAGGCGCCCAGCACGACCAGCACGCCGGCAAAGCCGACCGCCAGCCCCGCGCTCTTCTGCCGGGTGGGGCGCTCCTCGGGCAGGGCCAGCAGGGCGACCAGCACGGTGAACAGCGGGGTGGTGGCGTTGGCGATCCCGGCCAGCACGGAGGGGACGCGCTGCTCGGCGGCGGCGAACAGGGTGAACGGCACGACGTTGAGCAGCACGGCGACCACCGTCAGGTGCGCCCACACCCGCCGTCCCCTGGGCAGCGGCTCGCGGCGGGCGGCGAGCACGGCCAGCAGCGTGCCCGCCCCAACCACCATGCGCCCCAGGGTGACCTGCAGTGGGGCCAGTGCCTGGGTGCCGATCTTGATGAACACAAAGCTCAGCCCCCAGATCACCGCCAGGAGCAGGAACCGGACGCGCCAATCCAGCCTGGCCTCCAGCCTGGCCCCGCGGTGGCCGGGCTCGGGCGGGGGCGCGGTGGCCGGGGCGGAGACAGTGGTGGTCATGTGGGCCTCCGGCGGCGGGACGGGAGGATGAGGATCGCCAGCGTCGCCCCGGCCAGGGCCAGCAGCGCGGCGCCGCGCAGCGCAGCGGCGTAGCCGCCGGTGAGCGCGGCCTGCAGGGCTGCTGGGTCTGGTGGGCCGGTGGGGTGGCCCAGCAGTCCCCCGGTCGTGGCGGTGGCGAGGCTGGTCAGCGCGGCCAGGCCGAGGGCGACGCCGAGCTGCTGGGCGGTCTGCAGCAGCCCGGAGGCCAGCCCCTGGTCGGCCGGCGGCACCCCGGCGGTGGCGCTGGCGGTCAGCGGCACGAAGCTGAGCCCCATCCCCAGGCCGAGCAGCACGATCGGGCCGGCCACGTCGACGGAGTAGCTGCCGGCCGGGTGGATGCGGCCAAGCAGCACCAGGCCGGCGGCGGCCAGCGCCAGCCCCCCGGCCAGCAGACGCCCAGGGCCAAGCCGGTTGATGAGCTTGGGGGCAAGCCGGGCGGCGGCGATCACCGCCAGTGCCAGCGGCAGCGTCGCCAGCCCCGCCTGGACGGCGGAGAAGCCCAGGATCTGCTGCAGGTACAGGGTGAGGAAGAAGATCGGCGAGGCGACCACGGCCGCGCCGCCCAGCAGTGCCACCGTGTCGGCCCCGGCCAGGCCGCGGCGGCGGAAGATCCCCAACGGCACCAGCGGGGCGCGGCGGCGCGCCTCGATCGCCAGGAAGGTGCCGAGCAGCACCGCGGCCAGCAGGAAGCCGCCGAGGGTCGAGGGGGCAGTCCAGCCGCGCCCGGGGACCTGGCTGGTGGCATACACCAGCGCGGCCAGCCCGGCGGTGACCGTGACCGCGCCGGCCACGTCGACGCGGGCGCGCCGCTGCCCGGGGGCGGCGGGGACCAGGCGCGGGGTGGCCGCCAGCACCAGCGCGCCGATGGGGAGGTTGACGAACAGCACCCAGCGCCAGCTGGCGTACTGGGTGAGCAGCCCGCCCGCCAGCATGCCGAGGGCGCCGCCGCTGGCCAGCACCGCGCTCCACACCCCCAGGGCGCGGTTGCGCTCGGGACCGTCGGCGAAGGTGGTGGTCAGGATCGACAGCCCGGCCGGCCCGGCCAGGGCCGCGCCGAGCCCCTGCAGGCCACGCGCGGCGATGAGGATGCCTCCCGAGGTGGCCAGCCCGCCGAGCAGCGAGGCGAGGGTGAAGACGGCCACGCCGGCCAGGAAGACCCGGCGGCGGCCCAGGCGGTCGGCGAGCCGGCCGCCCAGCAGCAGCAAGCCACCGTTGGCGAGGGCGTAGGCGTTGACCACCCACTGCAGGCCCTGGGCGCTCATGCGCAAGGCCTGCTGGATGGTGGGCAGGGCGACGTTGGTGATCGTCAGGTCCAGGATCAGCATGAGCCCGGTGAGGGCGATGACCAGCAGGGTCAGCTGCGTGGAGGGCCGGTGCACGCCGGCCGGCGCTGACGCGGCGGGCGGTGCGGGCCGTGGGAGCGTGGCATCCGCCATCGACGGTCCCTCCTTAGGCCTCAGAACTTCACACTATGTGTATCATGTAGACTACACGTAGTGTGAAGTTCTACGCAAGGGGCCGCCATGCTAGAGTCGATCCAGGAGCCGCGGAATGCCCGCAGCCGGCGCACCCGTACTGCGCTGCTGGCTGCCACCCGCGCGCTGCTTGAGGAACACGGGACCGAGGCGCTGACGATGGCGGCGGTCGCCGAGCGCGCCGGCGTCTCCCGCCGGGCCATCTACCTGCACTTCGGCTCGCGCACCGAGCTGCTGACCGCGCTGTTTGGCTACGTCAGCGAGCAGGAAGGCCTCGCCGGCTCGCTGGCGCCGGTCTGGGCGGCGCCGAACGCTGCCGCCGCCCTGGAGCAGTGGGCAGCCCACCTGGCCCGCTTCCACCCGCGCATCCTCGCCGTCGCCCGCGCCATCCAGCGGGTGCGCCGCGTCGACCCCGACGCCGAAGCACACTGGCAGCTGGTCATGGCCGACCAGCAGGCCGACTGCCACCGGCTGGCCGCCTGGCTGGCCCGCGAGCGGCGGCTCGCCCCGCCATGGACGGTCCAGACCGCCACCGACATGCTCTGGGCGCTGATGTCCTACGAGCTGCTCGAGGAGCTCCTCGTCGACCGCGGCTGGTCGAGGCGGCGCTACCGCACCCACCTCGCTGCCCTGTTGCAGTCGACGTTTCTCTGCCACCCCGACCAAGCGCCGGCCGCCCCGACCGACCGGCGCTAAACGACCGAGCTTCCGGACGTCCTCCATGGCCCGGTGCTCGCCGGGCCTCATCGCGATCGAGGAATGGGAACGCACCGGCCCCGGATGCGTTGCCACGGGCCTAGCAGGGATCGGCCCAGCCGCATCTCGCGGCTGGGCCGACGCTCAGACCGGCCGGACCAGGCCGGATCGGCGTCAGGGGCCCTGGTGCATGGCATGCTGCTCGGCTGCGGGTCCGGCCGGTGGCGACGGTGCTATCGGGAGGGGACGGTGCGGGCGTTGCGGCTGCGGAGGTCGTCCAGGCCCCAGCCGATGATGCGCTGGGGATGGATGCGGATGCGCGGCTCGGGGTCGGTGATGGCCTCGGCGTGGCCGCGGATCTCCACGCCGCGTGGCTGGAAGGGTGGCAGCACGTCGTCGATGACGATGGCGGCGCGGTGGGTGCGGGTGATGTCGCGGAACTTCTTGGTGGCCGCCAGGTCGGTGCCGCCAACCTCGATGGTCTCAGCGTCGGGGTCGAGGGCCCACATCCCGACCGGGGTGACATGGGGCGTGCCGTCGGGGCCGACGGTGGCCAGGCGGGCTAGTCGCCGCTCCGGGCCACCCCATTCGAGGCGACCGGTCGCCAGGTACGCGCGTTCGGCGTCGGTGAAGATGGCCATGATCATCCTCCTGTAGGGGTCGGGCTGGCTTGGGTGGGTGGTCAGACCGCCGGGCCGGCTGGTGCGCCGCGGGCCAGGGCGGGGATCAGGATCGCAGCGACGGCCAGGTGCATCAGGCCCAGGACAACCCTCGAGGTGGTGGGGGTCCCGGGGGCGAGCAGCGGGGCGAAGGAGCCGACCAGCGCGACCACCGCGGTGACGGTCCAGATGGTGCGGGCCCGACGGGTCAGCCGTTCCAGCAGGGCGAGCAGGCCCCAGCCGGCCAGCGACGCGGCCAGCGCCGTGACCAGCACCAGGGGCAGGGTGATCTGCGCTGGTGGCCTTCCGCTGGGCTGGGCGACCTGCAGGTCGACCCCCAGCAGTTGTACGGCGGCCAGCCAGATGGCGGTCGGGGCGAGGATCGCGGCAGCCACCGCGGTCGCGCGGGTGCGATGGCGGCTGGTGCGGGCCGTGGCGTGGGCGGGCTTGGCGAGCGTGGTCATGGTGCCCTCCTCCTTCCAGAGACTTCACACCGTGTGCATATCTGAAGTATACACCCTGTGAAGCTAAGCGCTCAGCTCGGTAACGGTCACTCCTGTTCGCCTGCTGCTCACGGGCCGTGTCCGTGATGCTCCGTGTGCCCTGACGTTGACGGGACCAGACCGTAGGCAAGGCGCTCACGCCTGCCACGAGGTCTGGTCCCGTGTCGTAGCGCCCGCGGTCGTCGCTGCCCGTGGGGGTGCTTGGCTGGTTGCCTGTCCTGCCCGGTGTGGCGGCACCCGCCAGGTCAGCGGCGTCCAATGGCGCAAGGCAGCCAGCGACGGGTGCCGGTCACGAGGTGCTGGGCTCCAGCCGGTCAGCGAGCGAGCGCAGGCCGCCGGCGGCCGCCCGGCGCAGCGGCGCCCGGCGGGGGCGGGCCGGGTCGTGGCGGACCGGAGCGTTGGGCAGTGCGGACAAGGCCTGGTCGTGTGTCTGGTCCTGAGCGATCAGCAAGGCGATGTAGTCGATCATGTGACGCTCCTCCTTCCAGAGACTTCACACCGTGTGCATATCTGAAAGTATACACCCTGTGAAGCTAAGCGCTCAGCTCGGTAACGGTCACTCCTGTTCGCCTGCTCGTCGGACCCTCGGCAGGCACGGCTACTCGTCGTCCTCGTCGTCGGGCTGGTCGGGGTCGCGCAGCGGCCGGCGGCCGCCGGGCAGCTCCGGGAGCTGGAAGGTGTAGCGGCCGTGGACGTTGAGGTGGCGGCGCACAAACGGCGACAGCCGGGCGACGTCGTCGGCGGCGGCCGGGTAGCCCTGGGCGTGGAGCTGGTCCAGGGCGGCGTTCAGGTAGCGGGTGTTCCACAGCACCACGCAGTTGAGCACCAGCCCGAGCGCGCCGAGCTGGTCTTCCATGCCCGTGTGGTAGCGCTGGTGGAGCTCGCCCTTCTTGCCGTGGAAGATCCTGGCGGCCAGCGAGTGCCGGCCCTCCTGGAGGTTGCGGATGGCCTTGATGTCGCGCCGGTAGGCCTCATTATCCAGGTAGGCAAGCAGGTGCACGGACTTGAAGATCCGCCCGTAGCCGGCGATCGCATCCCCCAGCGGGGTCGGGTGGCCGTCGCGTTGCAGCATCCGCATGACGTCGTAGGCGCTGACGGTGCCGGTGTAGACCGAGGCGACCACCCGCAGGATGTCCGGCCAGTGCCGGCGGGTCCTGGCCAGGTCGACCTTCCCGCGGGCGGCGGTGTTCAGCGCGCCGTAGTCGGCCGTCGGGTCGATGCGCCACAGCCGCTGGTCGGGCAGGTCGGCCAGCTGTGGCCGGTACTGCAAGCCCAGCAGGTGCAGCAACCCGAACACCATGTCGGAGTACGAGCCGGTGTCGGCCACGATGACGCCGGGCCGCTGGCCGCCGTCCTGGTTGAACAGCACGTCGACCAGGTGCAGCGAGTCGCGGGCGGAGCCGGACACGACCTTGGCGCCCAGCCCGGCGGCCTGGTCGTTGATCATGTTCAGCCAGGTCAGCCCGCGTTTGGGCCCGAAGTACTTGCGGTTGGGCCGGGCGTAGACGGTGGGCACGGGGACCACGAACCGCATCCCGTCCACGGCGGCGACCAGCCCGCCGCCCCAGGCCTTGGCCAGCGGGATCGTGGCCTGGGCGGCGATCAGCGGGGCGTTGGCCGCCGCGTAGGTCTCGGCGCGCAGGTAGGTCTGGTTGACGTGGCTGAGCCGGTCGCGCTCCAGCGCCGCGACGCCCTTGGCGACGATCGGGCCGAAGCCGATGTTGAGGGCATGGGCGGTCAGGCAGGCCGCGATCGTGACCTGCAGGTCGGCCAGGCGGGCCCGGCCGCCGGAGAGGGCGGTGAACCCCTCGACGAACCCCGGCTGCCAGCCCATCACCTCCAAGATGACCTCGGGCAGGTCGACCTCGGGCAGCATCGCGGCCACCCGCCGCCGGAGGTCGACCAGGCTCGGCGGCTCGGGGACCGCTGTCAGGCGCTCCACATGGAGCCGCCCGTCGGTGTCCACCGTGACCGCGGTGTTGGCGTTGGCGGCGGCGGCCGCCAGCCGGCCGCCGACCTCCCGGTAGGCCCCATCCAGGGTGCGGGCGGCCTCGGCGAGCAGCCCCGCCGGGTCCTCGGGGAGGCCCAGCGCGGTCAGCACGGTCTCTTTCGCACTTACCCACGCGGCCCCGCCGAGCAGGTGGGCGCGCGGGTCGCGCCAACGGGCGGAGGCCTCGGCGTAGATGTCGCGGCGCCGCAGGTGCCGGTGGAACTGGGTCAGCACGCACATCACGTAGGCGTTCTTGTCGATGGCCCCGTCCGGCCGGCGGGGGGCGCCGTACACCAGCCGTCTCCAGGAGCCGGTCACCAGCGCCGGGTCGATATCGGCGACGGTCGGCCGCCGGGTGTGCCGCCCGTCCAGCAGCCGCGGCAGGGCCTGGGTCGCCTGAAGCACCGGCTGCGCCTCGGCGGTGGCGCCGAAGGCGACGACCTCGGTGAGGATCTTCAGGAACCCGCTGACGGTGGCGATCCGGGTCGCCAATTCGGCACGCATCGCCGCGTCGGGATCGGTGTCGGCGTCCGGCGGCGGGACCAGGTCGGTGACCGTGGCCACCGCAGCGCGCAGCTCGGCGCGGGAGATCACTGCCTCGATGGTGGCCCACACCTCGTCCAAGCCAACCGGCTCACCCGCACCCGGCGCCGGGGAGGCCTCCAGTAGGACCTCCACCGCCAACGCCAGCTTGGCCGATGCCGAGGCCAGCCGGGGATGGCGGCGCAGCGCCTCCTTGTCCGCCTCCCGCTCGGCCTTGCCGACCAGCTCGGTCACCATCAGCAGGTCCAGCAGCTCCAGGGCGTCGTCGACCGACTTGGCCTCCAGGTAGACCACCGTGGCCAGCAGCGTCGCCAGCCGGCGGGCATCCGGATGCCGGCGGAGCTGCGGGGCCTTGCCGGCCATGCCGTAGCGGGCCAGCTCGACCAGCCGGCGGTGCGGCACGACCGCGTCCAGCTCCAGCCGGCCCAGACCCGCCTCGGTGATCTCGGCGACGCGCTGCAGCGCCCGCTCCAGGCTGCGGCCCGACGGCTTGGTCGGGCCCTTGCGCCATCGCTCCAGGTCGGAGACGCGAGCGCCAACAGGGACGTCCAGCAGCCCGTCCAGCAGCCGCCGCTGTGGCGGGGTGAGAAGCCCGGACAGGGTGTCCCACAGCCGCTGGTTGGCCTCCTCCCGGACCCGGGCGACCAGCCGCGCCAGCGTCGTCACCCCGGGTAGCAGCACCGACCGCGCCCGCAGCCAGCCCACCGCGCCGACGAACACGGTCCGTGGCCCGTCCCCGCTGGTCCACACCCGCGCGTCGACCCACTCGGCGAGGTCCTTGTCGACCGCGGCGAACTCGCGGAGGCCGTAGGCGGCCTTGATCTCCTCGGCGTGCTCGAACCGCGTGGTTCGCCGTTCGGTGTAGCGCTTGACGCACGACGGGTCGGCGATCGCCAACTGCTCGGCAAGGTAGGCCACGATCGGGGCCGGGACGTCCAGCGGGTCGGGCAGGAAGGTCCCGAGGAACCGCGCCGTGGTGAGCTGCAGCGCAAACCCCAGCCGCGAATGATCCCCCCGCCGCTTGGCGATCAGCGCCTTGTCCGCATCGTCGAGGAAGAACGCCCGCTCCAGCTCTGCCCTGGACGGCACACCATCGAAGCGGCCGTAGGCGGCCGCCTCCTGATCGCTGAGGAACTCGACGGGCACAGCCCGCACACCCTATGTCCGGCGACCGCCACGCCATCAGAAAGCGGCGAAACCGTTACATTCCGTGCCGGTCGAGTCGGGGTGCGTTGGAACGGCCAGTCACGCTAACAAGCTGCGCTGCCCCCCGCTGGCGTGACTCTTCGTTCGGATGTTCCCCACGGGCCGAGCCCGGCCTGCAGCCCGGTCGCCCGCACCAACAGCACCGAGCGGACCAGGTCGGCGCCGAGGCTGGCGGTGATCTGGGTCCAGGGTGGCGCTGGCACCCGGGTCAGTCGTCGGAGGCAGCAGCATCGCAGTCACCGTGTCGAACGCCGCCGACCCGCCGCGGCCGCGCGGTGTGCTCACCCGCCCAGAGGAACCCCGAGCGCGGGCCCATCTCAACGCACCGTGGCACTCGGCGACACCGACGGGGCCGGCGTAGTCTTGCCGACCCCGCATCCGGTGTGGATTAGCGCTCCTCCCATTCCGCAGCGCCCTCAGTGAGGACCTCGTCTCCGAGTTCCTCCTCCGTCTCCCCGTCTAGCAACTGGTCGGTGCGGGGCGCCTGCCGGGCGGCCACCTGTCCCCAGTAGCCGAGCTTGGACTGCGCCTCGATCAACGTCTCCACCGCGGTCTTGGTGTCACTGGCCGGCCACCCACGCTGCTCCAGAAGGACGCCGCCGGACGGCACTTCCACACGGTCGAGCTCGTCCAGGTTCTTGGCCAGTTGCTCGATGACGTGGAGGACCTGCTGCTGGAGACGGGACGCCTTCATCGTTGGTGTCTCGGAGTGGATCGAGACCGGGCGAGATGTCTGTCCGCCGCTGGGAAAGCCGTCGTAGCGCACCCAGCCCTCCGTCAGCGGCACCGGGGGCCCATCTGGGTCGAGCTGGACATCCCCGTTGTCATCGAGCCGGCCATGAACGAGCTGTCCCTCCGCGTCGACCAGACGCGGGGCGATGCCGGCACGTCCGTCGACGATCGCCTGGCGGAGAAGCCTGAGCCCCCGCTCGTCCTGCAGCATCAGCGCGAGGATCTCCTGGGGGCCTCGCTGGTCCGCGTCCCTGTTGCCCATCGGCTCCCGCTTCAACACCTCGTACGCGGTCAGGTGGTACTGCGCGAGCGCGGCGAACTCGAGCCGGTTTCGCCATGCAGAGGGGTTGCCCTGCTCGGCTTCGGGCCGCTCCAGCTCGGCAAGAGCACCGTCGAGCAGGTCGTCGGGGCTGCGGCCGGTGACCTGCCACCGGCGCGACGCATACGGCGGCAGGTGCGCGGCGCGCAGGTAGGCGGCGCGCATCGCGTTGGCACGTCCCCGCGCGGGGTCGCCCGCGGGCAGGGTGACGGCTGCGCTTCGGGTCGGCCGCAGCGCCAGCTCGGCCACCACATCGGTACGACGGCCAGCGGAGACGGATTTCTTCGCGGTCACGTCCATGATCCCCCGGTCGACAAGGGGGCGAAGATCGGGCTGGAGCAGCGTGGCGAGGACATGGGCCGCCTGCTCGTCACGCAATGTCGGCAGCCCGGCCTCTCCAGCCGCCTCGGGAGTGAGCAGCCCGGCAAGGTAATCGTGGCGGGTGTCGTCGAGCACGTTCGCGGAGCGGAGGACCTCCAGGACCGCCTCGGCCATCGCCTCGAGCTTGCCGGTCGGTGTCCATGGCCGCGGCGGGTCCACGTGCAGCATCCCGACGTAGGCGGCCACGGCGCGGGCGAAGTCGTAGGCCGGTCCGGGCTGCGGGGCGAAGCGCAGGAAGATCCGCGCGGGCGTGATGAGCGCGTTGCGCTGCCACCGCAGCCGCCGCCGCGCGGCCGGGCGGAGGGACGTGATGTCGGGTGCGGAGATGCTGTCCACGAACCGGCGGTAGGTGTCCCGGTTGGTGGGAAAGTCGTAGTGCGTGGTGCGGGGATCGACCAGGTTGAGCACGGCGTGGGCGCTGGTGATGCGGCTTGAGCCGTCTGCGGTGCCCAGCAGCGGCATCGCCGGCTGTCCGTCCCGGTGGCGCAGCTCGAAGTACACCGCCGTGACCGGCATCACGATCCCCCGCGCAGCCACCGAGTCCTTCAGCGGGTTCTTCACCAACAGGTAGTCCTGGGCGCGCTTGGCCTCGTCGAGGGCGTGCTGGACGCTGTGGGCCTCGATCCAAAGCTCGGAGGTCTTCCCTGGGAGTGACCGCGGCCCGGTCACCGGAGCCAGGTAGTCGCTCGCACCGCCGGCCGGGTAGACGCGCATGTCCATGGTGCGGTTGTTCGTCGGCAGCGGCACCAGGCCAGCGACGTACAGGTCGACGTCGATGACCTCGATCACGCCGCCCGCGACGTTGATCCGCGTGGGGTTGTTCAGCGCCGTACGGAGCGCCGCCGGATCAACCACGCCATGCGCCAGCGCGGATGCGAAGCCCTCTGGCAGCCCGTTGTCGACACCCGCCTTATAGGCGCGGTGCACCGCCGCCATCTTGGGCAGTGCCGGCAGCGGGGCCTCACCAAACCGGGACCACACCACGGTCTCGCTGGTCTCACCGTCGTCGCCGGCTGGGAGGTCAGCCGCGTCATCGATGACCGGGGCCTCGCTCGCCTCCGCTTCGCCTGGCGCTGGGGTGCCCGCAAAGTCACCGGCGTGGTGCGTGCTGAAGTCGTTCATCGTGTCGCCTCCAGGCGATCACGAGCGGCACCGGGCCGCTCACCCTGTCCCCAAGCGGTCGCTTGAGGACCTGTGGCGAAGGCCCACGTGCCAGCCGCCACGCCGCGGCGCGTCCCAAAGGGCGTACGCCGTGACGAGCCGAGCGGTGAAACCAACCGCGAGGACTCCGGTCACCGGGTCATGGCCCGCTGCCGTGTGCCCGCCGCCGCTGTGGCGTCGGTCGGTCGTGGTCTCGACTGCGTGCCCCCAGTAGAGCACACCGCATCGGCCACGCGGGAAAACCCGACCGGGATCGATCGCAGGACCCGGTGTTTTCCGGTCCAGACGCCTCGACCGGCGTGGCCGACACCTCGGCGCCAAGCAGATCGGGAAGCTGTCAACCAGCGCCCTGGAGGACCTGGTCGCCAAGCACCTGTGCGCCGCCGGCGTCGCCCGGACCCTGGCGCACCCGCACACGCTGCGCGCCTACCATCTGACCCGGCTCAAGCAGCTCGGCGTGCGCGACGACGCGATCCGCGAGCGCTCCGGTCACGCCGACCCGCGGGTGCTGTACAGCCACTACCTCGCCCTGGTCGATGGCGACCGTGACGCGCTTGTCGAGGCCCTGGACGTCGCCGCCAGCAGCAGGCGGTAGCCGGCCGCCGGCTACGCGACCTGTTCGGCCTCGGCGAGCTCCTCGTCCATCAGCCGCAGCAGCGAGGTTGCCAGCAGAATCGACCGCAGCGCGTTGGCGGGCCGGTACACGTTCGGGTTGACGCAGTGGGCGGTCCCGTGCCGGTTGAAGGCGCTGTCCCGCGTGGCGTAGTCGTAGTCTTCCCGGTAGGCCGCGAACAGCGGCGCGCCGACCAGCCAGACCCGCAGCTCGTCCAGGGCGATGCTGTCGTCGATCGGAACCCCGAACCGGTTCCCGATCCGGTTGGAGACGCCCTTGCCCTTGCCCGTCACGACCCGGTCGAGGTGGTGCTTGGCGATGGTCTCGATCGCGTTGGTCGCCAGCGCCTGCGCACCCGCGTGGTGGCCGCCACGGCAGGTATCGATCGCCTGCCGGGCGAAGCCGGCCAGCTCCACCATGGCCGCGTCCTCGCTGATCGTATCCAGGCAGGCCGCGCAGTCGTCCAGCACGGCGGTCTCCTCCTGGAGCAGGAGTTGCTCCCGCGCGGCCGCGTCTGGCGCATCCAGCAGCGCCTGGACCAGCGCCGTGCGCGGGACCCAGGCGAGCGCGATCCCCTCCTCGCGGCCGAGTTCCAGGATCCGCGTCCACTTCTTGGCCGAGAGGGGCTGCAGGTTGGCCGGGATGAAGATGAAGATCGCGGCCTTGAACCGCTCCGCGATCCTCGTCAGGCTCTGCAGGTAGTCAGGCGGCGGGACGAACAGCTTCCAGACCTCTGGCCGCACGACTCCCTCGGTGAGCTGCGCGAACAACCGCCGATGCCGCTCGGTAGCGCCGCTGGCAGCCATGAACCGCTCGGACCATTGGGTAGCGCCGCTGGCGGCCATGAGCTGCTTGGACCATTCGGTAATGCCGCTGGCGGCCATGAGCTGCTTGGACCATTCGGTAATGCCGCTGGCGGCCATGAGCTGCTTGGACCATTCGGTGGTGAACCGGCGCGCCATGTCCTGGCCCGGACTCCGATAGAACAGCCGGAACCGGTCGGTCTGCCCCAGCATCCGGGCCAGCGCGCCGGAGGAGCCGAACAGCCGGTCGACCTGGCTGGCGCCCAGGCGGGCAGCCAGCACGCTCGACGGTGTAACCCGGCGCCCTGCTTGTGCCTGTCGGGGCGCCTCACCCTCCACCTCGGCCCCGGCCTCGCCGGCAGCCTCGACGTCGGCGTCGGTCTCGGGGACGGCCCCCTCCGTCCCCGCCTCCTCAAGGGTCTCGGGCTCCTCGCCACCCGCGGTCGCGTCCGTCATCTCCATCCTCTCCTGCTCGCTGGCTGCGGACGCTACCACCCGCTACCGACGTCGGCACGCATTTTGTGCAGGTCAGCGTATCCGAGCCGAGTGTGCGGCCGGCGCTTGGGCTCGATCAGCTCCAGCGCCTTGCCGTCCAGGTGGAAGCAGCGGTCCAGCTCGGCGCGGGATGGCGGGCCAGTGAAGCGGCCGTAGGCGGGAGCCTGCTCATCGGTGAGGAACTCGACCGGCACCCAACGCCTCGCCCTCCCGCGCCGGCGCGGCGCCGCCTGCTTTCCTGGGTGCCCGAACCCTACACGTTTGTCTGCGATCAGCCCGAATCGGCTCAGCCCCTACCGCTGGATCCTGTTCGGATGTTCCTCAAGGGCCGAGCTGGTGGCGGAGGTCTTCCGCGAGGCGCACACGCTCAAGGGCGAGGCCGCGGTGGTGGTCGGCCTGGCCGTCGTCGGCCAGGTGGCGTACGCCACGGCGACCACCGGGCCACGCGGCTGGTCGAGGACCTGTCGGTCGCCGCGGCGGCGGCCGAGCCGGCGCCGCCAGCGCCGGGCGAGGGCTGGTGGGTCCCGCCTCGGACGGCCCGCATGGCCCCGAGCGCCGCCGCCTCCTTCGCCGCCACGCCACCGTCAAGGTCTCGGTCGAGCGCCTGGACCAGCTCGGCCGCCTCGTCGGCAAGGCGGCAACGGCGCACCTGCGCGTCGGGCGCCTGCTCGACGAGCGGCTGGGGGTCGAGGCGGGCAGCGTGCCCGAGTTCCACGACCTGTCCCACCTCCTCGGCGAGCTGCAGGAGAAGACCATGCAGGCCTGCATGGTGCCGTTCGCGACCATCGTCGAGCCCTGCGGCGCACCGCCAGGGACCTTGCGAGGTTGCTCGGCAAGGAGGTCGCCTGAGGTGCGGGGCGAGGACACCGAGCTGGACCGGCGCGTGCTCGAGCAGCTCAACGACCCGTTACTGCACCTGGTCCGCAACGCCGTCGATCACGGCATCGAGCCGCCGGCCGCCGCGCGCTCGGCCGGCAAGCCCCCGCCGGTAGCCTGCGGGTGCATGCCGTGCAGCTCGGCTCGGACGCGGTCGTGACCGTCGACGACGACGGCCGCGGCATCGACTCCGGAGCGGATGCGCGCATCGGTGCGCAGGGCGGGCGTCGACACGTACGGCATGAGCGACGAGGAGGTGCTGGCGCTCGTCTTCCGCCCGGGGATGTCCACCGCCACCCGCTTCTCCCGGAGCGTCGCGTGCCGTGTGCAAGACTGTGGTCAGCGGCCGGTGCGCTGGGGTCACTCCCAGGGTCACGCGAGCGCCGAACGGCGCAGCCACACGGCGAAAAGGGCGACGTCCCTGATTGACCGTTTCGCGCGGCTAGAGACCAGCAGGCCGCGCGTACAGATGATCAGCGTGGGCGTGACCCCCTCGCTCGGGCACCGCGCGATGCGCGGTGCAGGAGGAGCGAGGTGTTGGATCCCTACAGCTTCATCGACGCCGTGGCCGCCGACGACCTGCATCTGACGCTCGAGCCGGTGACACCGCCGGTCGGGCCCGCCGCATGTGCCACGCATGATTCCCGGCGGTTTGCCTCGCGGCTGCGGCAGCAGGCCGCCTTCGACGGTGAGCCGATCAACCCGGTGGAGGACTATAAGGCCGCCCGCGCGATCTGCCTGGAATGCCCTCTTCTGGCTGCCTGCCGTCGGTACGCCGATGGCAGTCGCGAGGAGCACACGTTCCTCGCCGGCTCGAGTCCCGAGCAGCGGCGCGCCCGCCGCCGCAAGCAGGCCGAGATCGACAAGCGGCGGCTGCAGGTCGACGCGTTGCGCGCGCTCGGAGCATCGACCCAGGTCATCGCCGACCTCGTCGGCCGCGATCCGAGCCTCATCCGCGGCGACCTGCGGGCCCTCAAGCAGGCCCGTCCCGCGGTGCGTCGCGATAGGGGCTGCTGATGGTGCCGCTCTTGTCGTCGCTGGCCAGCCGAGCACCAGCGGTCGTGGCCGCCGCCATGGTGGCCTATGTCGCGCTGATCGCCGCCGCCGCGCTGACCGCCATGTACTCCCGCGAGCCCGCCCGGCGACGGACCGCACTGGCCGTGCTGAAGGCGCTCCTGCTCTCGAAGCAAACAGGGCCATGAACAATCGACCACGGCCGCGTGGGCGTCTCGCCTTGTTCACGGTGGTGGCTGCTGGTCGCCGGGGTATGGGGTGGCGCGCAAGCTGAGCCGGCTGCGCATGTCCAGCCGGACCTCGCCGTAGGGCGCCACGTGTGACCAGAACAGCGGGGTGAGGCCGCGGCGGTCCTCGACCGTCAGCGCCTGCTCCCAGGCAGGGTCGGCCAAGATGTCCTGCAGCATCAGGGTATTGACGTAGACCAGCGCGGCCTGCAGCACCCGCAGGCACGCCACGGTGAGCTCCCGCTCGTCGCGGCGGTTGGTGGCCAGCTCCCCGCCCTTGCCGTACAGGATGATCGACTGGCCCTGGTTGTGGGACTCCAGCACGTTGAGGTCGTGCTGGAGGTCAACCGGCCCGACCGGCAAGCCCGCCGCCGGCGCGGCAAATCCGACCCAGTCGATGCCGAGGCCGCCGCCCGCAGCGTGCAGGCCGGCGAGGTCACCACGGTGCCCAAGGCCGGCAACGCCATCGTGGAGATGATCCGCTCGCTGCGGGTGGCTCGCCAGACCGCGATCAAGGCGCGTACCCAGGCGATCAATGCGCTCAAGGCGCTGCTGGTAACCGCGCCTGCAGAGCTGCGCGAGCACTTGCGGGGCCGGTCGGCCGCCATGCTCGTGCGCCAAGCGGCCGCCCTGGAGCCGGGCCCCCTCAACACCCCCACGGCAGCGGCGAAGCTCGCGTTGCGCTGCCTGGCCTGCCGCCACCAGGCCCTGGACGCCGAGGTCGCCACGCTCGACACCGAACTGAAGCGGCTCACGGCCAAGGCCGCCCCCGGGCTGGTCGCCCGGTTCGGCGTCGGCCCCGACTCGGCCGGCGCGCTGCTGGTCGCCGCCGGGGACAACCCGGGCCGGCTGCGCTCCGACGCCTGCTTTGCGATGCTGTGCGGAGACCGTCCCCACTCCGGCCACTTGACATCTATACGAGCGTCTTGGAGGTGCCCGGCGGGAAATGGCAGACCGTGATCGCCAGGCCCATCTCGGTGGCCAAGCCGGCCAGTTCGGCCTTCCAGGCCCGGTAGCGGTAGCTGTTGGAGCCACCCGCGTCCGCGGTGATCAACAGCTGGGTGGCGTGCGGATAGTCGGCGCGTCCGCGCGCTTGCCACCAACGGCGGATCGAGGCGACGGCAAACGCGGAGGTGTCGTGGTCGACACCGACGTTGACCCAGCCGGCATCAGCGGTGAGGTCGTAAACCCCGTAGGGATGGCCTGCTCGACATCGGGGCCGGTGAAAAAGAAGCTGTGGTCCTCAACCCGTACCGGTGTCCCCTTGGGGCGCCATTCGCGGCCCGGGGCCGGCAGCCGGCCGAGCTGTTCTTTCTTCTTCGCATCGACGCTGATGACCGGCTCGCTCGCCGCCTGGTATTGCTTGACCTGCTCGTTGATGTAGCGCTATGCCGACGTCGGCATAGCGCTATCTATGCTGACCTCCGGATTATGCTGACCTGTGCTGTGGTCGCCGGCGTTGCCGCTGTTCGGACGGGTCGGGTGGGGTTGGCAGGTCGGCATAATCCTCGTGCTTCAAATGTCCTCGAGGAAGGCGAGTAGCGG
>WNFU01001384.1_pt1 | contig 34035 bp, 29 predicted proteins | sample 5400121 | NCBI WGS metagenome assembly WNFU01 (sample SAMN13153360, study PRJNA577476) | soil metagenome | isolation source: 100 cm soil or saprolite under grassland replicate 1 | place: USA:California | collected 2016-06-15
GCTCGCAGCCCATAGTGTCAGCGACGGCCTGCCCAACCTCGTTTCTCCCTGAAGCCCCTGTCCCGGAACAGCTGACGAGGCTAGCCCAGCTGCCGGAAGCAACGGCACCATGAAGCGATCTTCATGCCCCTACAACACCCGGCGACCGCACAGCTCGATCGGAGACCAACCCCCCGATCAGCCGCGTTCACAACGTCCGTAGGCACGTCATCTAGTCGCTCTGTGAGGGGGTTGGATGGCAAGGAAGGCGCCGCGCATGGTGTCGGCGACCCGATCGCCCCTCGAGCGGGCGCCACCATAGCCGACGAAACGGATGTCGAAATCGGCGGTGCGTGGTGAGACAATGGGCGATGCTGTCAGTCCAAGCGGGGGAAGGGAGGGGACCTCCACTGCGTCTAAGCGGTATGAACTCGAGCGACCGTCCGCGGTCGATCCCACCGCGCCGCGCTCCAAGTAGTGAGAGGCGGGTAGCGCGATGACCGCTGCGTCGTCGCCGCAAGCTTCGGCGGACGAGAGCTTCGATGCGGTCGTCGTCGGCTCGGGCTTCGGTGGCTCGGTGATGACGTACCGGCTCTCACAGGCGGGTATACCGGTCTGCCTGCTCGAGCGCGGGCGTGAGTACCCACCCGGCGGCTTCGCGCGCGGGGTCGCCGCGTCGCAGAGCAACTTCTGGTCCCCCGACGCCGGCCTGTACGGGCTCTACGACGTCTGGTCGTTCAAGCGGACCGCAGCATTGGTCTCGAGCGGGCTGGGCGGCGGCTCGCTGATCTACGCGAACGTCCTGCTGCGCAAGCCCCGCGCCTGGTTCGCGAGGACGATGCCCGGCGGCGAGGCCTGGCCGGTGACGTACGACGATCTCGAGCCGCACTACGAGGCCGTGGAGCAGATGCTCGGTGCGTCCGAGTACCCGACCGAGCTTCGGACGACGGCGAAGACGAAGGCGTTCACCGACGGCGTGCGAGCGGCTGGATTCGCTCCGTTCTTCCCGAACCTCGCGATCACGTTCGCGAGGCACGGTGAGGAAGGTGAGCAGTTTGACGACGGCAGTGGCAACCGATTCGGCGCCAACCGCTTCAGATGCCGGCTCGTGGGCGAATGCGATGCCGGCTGCAACTTCGGCGCCAAAAACACGCTCGACCTCACCTATCTCTCGCAACTCGGCCCGAGCGCCGACGTGCGCGTCCTCTGCGAGGCGAAGAGCATCGAGCGCCGCGACGGCGGCTACGTCGTCCGTTACCTCAACCACCGCGAAGGCGGCGCGCTGAAGGCGATGCGGGCGCGGCGGGTAATCGTCGCCGCAGGCGCGCTCGGCAGCACATACCTCCTGCTTCGCAGCAGGAAGGAAGGCCTCGCCGGGCTGAGCCGGGCTCTCGGCCGGCGGTTCAGCGGCAACGGTGACCTGCTTACGTTTGCGATCGGCGCGCGCGAAAACGGCCGGCCTCGCATCGTCGATCCAGGGCTCGGGCCGGTAATCACCGCGGCCGCACGGGTGGACGATGACGCGGGCCCCAGGCACCACTTGTTCATCGAGGACGGCGGCGGCCCGAATGCCGTCTGGTGGCTCGGAGAGGTGATCGAGGCGCCGCGTGCGGTTATCGGATTCGTTCCGCGAGCCTTCCGTCTCCTGTGGAAGGCGCTGGCCTCGACGCCGGAGCGGGAGATTGGCGCGGAGCTGTCGCGGCTGCTGGGCGAGACGCGGATCGCGGCCTCAGCGACCTCGCCTTCCGCCTCAACCGCTACATCACCGTCCATCCCCTCGGCGGTTGCCCGATGGCAGCGTCGTCCGCGGACGGCGTGGTCGACGCCTTCGGCCGTGTCTACGGCCACGAAGGCGGCCTCTACGTCGTGGACGGATCCTCTTTGCCCGGCCCCGTCGGCGCAAATCCCGGTCTCACGATCGCCGCGTTCGCGAGCCGCGCCGCGGACGCGCTCTTGTCCGAATGATCGCGCTGAGGTTCACCGAGTGGATGGACGGGTTCGCCGCCCTCGGCGAGCAGGACTGCGAGCGCGGCTACGCGGCGGGCAAGCGGACCGGCTCGAGGCTCGCGATCCGGTTAACACTTTCCACTGCCGACCTTGACGCTTTCGTCCACAGCAAGGACCGCGTACTCGAAGCTGACGGCGAGATCTCGTACGACCCGCTCGGCGGCACGCACCGTGCTCAGGGAACGGTGAAGCAATTGGTGGACGTCGAGGGAGATCCGCGGCACAAGGCGATGCCGTACCGGCTCACGTTCAGCGACGACGGGCGAACGCTCGAGGTCTCGGCCCTCAAGCGCGTCGATCCGCCGCTGCTCGACGCGTGGAAGGACACGACGACACTCGAGGTCCTCATCCGGGAGGCGCAGGACCGGGTAATCGGCGCCGGAATTGTGCACATCCGCTTTCCGCTCTTCCTCCGCCAGTTCGTCACGTATCGGTGCGCGGGCGGAACGCGTCTCGACCGGGCGCTCACGCTGCCACGGTTCTACGCATCCTTCCTGGCGAAGCTGTGGGAGGTGTACGGCTTCCGTCTCCGGGACAGACAATGACGAGTCCCGCGACATCGACTGCCGGCCCGGGCGAGCGACGCGCCGTCACGGTGCTCTTCGCCGACCTCTCCAATTTCACCGAGCTCGGAGAACGACTCGACCCCGAGGACGTGGCCGCGCTGATCCGCGAGTGCTTCCGCGAGATTATCGGCGAGGTCCGCTCCCGCGACGGCTGGCTCGAGAAGCACATCGGCGACGCAGTGCTCGCAGTCTTCGGCGCGCCGATCGCGCATGAGGACGACCCCGAGCGGGCGGTGCGCGCCGCGCTCGCGATTCGCGAGCGGGTTGCCGCGCTCAACGAGCGTGTCGCCGACCGCATCGGCGCGCCGCTCGACGTCCACGTCGGCGTCAACACCGGTCTCGCCGTGATCACGCCGGCGGTCGAGGACGGCGACGGAGACGAGTTCATCGTCGTCGGCGACACGGTCACTACCGCCGCGCGTCTCCAACAGGCTGCCGCCTCCGGGCAGATCCTCGTCGGCGACGGGACGCGCTCGGCGACGGAGTGGTACTTCCAATACCAGCAGCTGGCGCCGCTCAAACTGAAAGGGAAGCACGGCCGCATCGGGGCCTGGGCTTGCCTTGGCCCGCGCACGGCCGAGGGCGTCCGAGCGGCCGGCGGCCATGGCGCGAACTCACGGCTCGTCGGACGCGCGCGGGAGCAGGCGGTGCTCGAGCGCTGCGTCGACCAGCTGGTTGACGGGCGCGGCGGTCTCGTCCTCCTGACCGGTGATCCGGGTATCGGCAAGACGCGCCTGCTGGCCGAGGCGCGGGCACGCGCAGAACAGCGCGACGTGCTCTGGCTCGAGGGCCGCACGATCTCCTACGGCGAACGAATTGCGTATGCGCCGTTCGTCGAGGTGCTGCGCGAGTTCGCCGGGATCGGCGGCGAGGACGACGACGCGGGCGCTTGGCAGAAGCTCGACCGGCGCGTCCGGGAGCTCTTCGCGGGTGACGAGACGGGCGAGGTACTGCCCTACCTCGCGATGCTGATCGGCATCGAGCTTCCGGCCTCGCTTGCGGCCTCCGTAAAGTTCCTCGAGGGCGAGGGAGCCGGTCTGCAGATCTTCCGCGCCGCGCGCCGTCTCCTCGTCCGGCTCGCGCGCGGGCGGCCCGTCGCGCTTGCGTTCGAGGACTGGCACTGGGCAGACGAGACGTCGGCGGCGTTGTTGGAGCACCTGCTACCGCTCGCCTCGACCGAATCCGTGCTTTTCTGGTGCACGTCGCGCACAGAGCCGAGTCCTGTGCCGGCGCTTCGGCGCAGCGCCGCAGAGGCCGGGTTGCGGGAGCAGGTCGTCGACTTCGAGTTGAAGCCGCTCGCCTCGGCCGCCGCCGACGAGCTCGTGGTAAACCTGACCGACGGCCGTACCCTGCCCACCGCCCTGCGTGCGCGGATCGTCGAGACGACCGAGGGCAACCCCTTCTTCATCGAGGAGATCGTGCAGTCGGTGCGCCAAGACGAGCACCATCCGAAGCACCTCCGAATCCCGGACACCCTCCACGGCGCGATCATCGCGCGCGTCGACCGCCTGGGAAGCGACGCGGCGCACGTCCTCCGCGTCGCGTCCGTACTCGGCCGGAGCTTCCCGTATCGGCTGCTCGTCGAGCTCGTGCCCGAGAAGCAGGGAAGCGACGCGCTGGACGAGCTCGCGGAGGCCGAGTTCGTCCGCGAGTTTCGGGGCGACGGCGAGCGCGAGTACGCCTTCAAGCACGCGATCACGCAGGAGGTCGTGTACGAGAACATCCTCCGGGCGGAACGGCGCGAGCTGCACCGTCGCATCGCCCACGTGCTCGAGAACGTCTTTGCCGACCATCTCGACGAGCTGGCGGGCACAGTCGCGTTCCACTACACCCAAGCGCAGGACTGGCCGCGGGCCCAGTCGTTTCTCTTCCGTGCGGGCGACCACGCCGGCACGATCGCAGCGAACTCGGAGGCGCTCGCGTACTACAGGAAGGCGCTCGACGCGTACTCGCGCGCCACGGGCTACGAGCTGGATGCGCAGCAGCTTGCTGAGCTCGACCGCAAGATGGGCGAGGCGTTCTTCCGGCGCGGCGCTCACGAAGAGGCGATGGAGTACCTGGAGCGGGCTGTGGCGCGCTTCGGCTTCAGCTATCCGCAGACGCGCCTCGGGGTCCGGTTGGAGATCGCGCGTGCGGCGACGGTCCAGCTTGCCCACCGACGGCTGCCGCTGCGGCGCTACCGCCTGATCAGCGACGAGCCCGACCCCTGGATGGACGAGCTCTCGCGCGTCGTCGACACGCTCGGGTGGATCTACTTCTTCTCGGATCCGGAGCGCGTCGTGCTCGACTCGTTGCGCCAGCTCAACACGGCCGAGCGGCGCGGGCACCGGCTCGCGAGCGTCCGCGCCTCGACCGGCCTTGGCTTCACGTTCGACGCAATCCCGACGCGGACGATCGCGGGCAACTACCACAGCCGCGCGGTCGCTCTCAGCGCGCGTCTCGAGAACCGGCGCTCGGTCGGGATCGCGCACCTCGGGCTTGCGCACCACCAGCGCTACCAGCTCGCGGCCTTCGACGAGGCGCTCGCGAACTACGCGCGTGCGGCCGAGGAGTGCCGACGCGCGGGCGACATCCGGAGCCGCATGGGCGCGACGCTGATGCTCGCCGAGGTCACAGGGCTCAAGGGCGATCTCGACACGAGCCTCGAGCACGGCCACACGCTGATCGAGATCGGCGAGGACGCGGGCGACAACCAGGTTCGCGGCTGGGGACACCATGCCGTCGGCCGGACGCTCTACCTGACCGGCGCGCTCGCGGACGCGCGCTCGCACCTGGAGCTCGGCTGCGAGCTCTCCGCGGCCGTCCCGGACTACCAGGCTCTGCTCGTCGCACGCGGCAACCTCGGACTCGTTCTGATCCGGCAGGGCGAGCTCGCGGCGGCGATCGACGTGCTCGAGCAGACGCGGACGCTCGCGCGCCGGCGTCGCCTTCGCACGTTCGCCTGCACCGACATGCTGAAGGGGCTGGCAAGCGGATACCTGACGCTGGCCGAAGACGCAGAGGGCGTCGAGCGCGACGAGTTCCTCCGCTCGGCCAAGCAGGCGTGCCGGGCGCTCGCGCGCCAGGAGAGGCTCGATCGAGCCGTCGGCCCCGCGACGTTGCGCTTCGCCGGCACGTACTGGTGGTTGCGCGGCAAGCGGGCGAAGGCCGAGAGGCTCTGGCGGCGCAGCCTCGAGGCCGCAGCTGAACTCGGCCTGCCCTACGAGCTCGAATCGACGCGGCTCGAGCTCGCCGGCCGGATCGGCGAAGCCGTACCGGATGCGGCCGTCGATCCCGCAGCGACTGCTCGGTAGGCCGCGTCGAGTATGACACGTTCAACATCCGTTTCCAGCGGCGAACCGTCGACGGTCTGCTTGATGTACCCCCGGTCGGCTGTTGAGCCGATCCGTCTCCCCGTTGTCCGCGTTGAAGCCGAACTTGGTCGCGACCACTACCTGGTCACGACCCGGAGCGAGCGCTTCGCCTACAAGCTCTTCGTTCGTGAACGGCCCTTAGACCTGCATCGTGTCGAAGAAGGTGACCCCCGGTTGACGGCGGACCGGATGAGTTCGATCATCTCCCCCTTGTCGGCACCCAGTCCGTAGCCGAAGCTCATGCCCATGCAGCCAAGCCCGAGAGCGGAGACCTCCAGGCCGCTTCCCCCAAGCTGTCGCTTCTGCTCGCGTCCTAGAACATGATGAGGAACTCGATCGACTCGCGCTCGTTCATCGTCCGGTAGCCGTCTGGCACCTTGTCGAGCAAGCCGACGCGGTCGAAGACGCGACGGGGCTCATCTTTCCGTTGAGACGTCCGGGGGCAGCTCCTCGATGTAGGCGCGCACGGGCGCGGGCCCGCCGTCGATGGTGAGGTTCTTGAAGGAAGGTCGCAATCGCGTCGGGAACCGAGTCTTCTTGGGTGACATCCGTAACGGTTTCGACTCCTTCCTCTTCAGCGGCGCGCAGCGCGCCGGCGCGCAACGCCTCGATCACCTGAACCCGCAGACACAGGAGAACTACCTGCGTTAGCAGCGATCACAGCGGCGGCGGTGACCGAGGCCGCCGCCGCAATCATTCGTCAGAACGGGCGCTACTTGTCATCGCCATTCCGCTTGCCCTGCCGCACGGCGTCATGCCCCTCGGCTTGAACACAGCCAACGTCGTGGCCACGAGCAACAGCAGCAGGGTGACAACGGAGTGCTCGCAGCTGGTCGCGCGCGGCTTCGCCGTCGCGGCCGCGGCGCGCGTGCTGCAGATCAGTCGGCAAGTTATCTACCGGATGCCGACGCCGCGCAGGCGCCGCAGCGCCGGCCGGTCTCCGTCGAGAACTACTCGTCGCTGTCACTCGGCCACGTCCAGCGTGGAACATGGCGCAGGGGATGAAGCTCGGCGTCGGTCTTGGCGTGTGAGTTCTGCTGGGCGACTCGGGAGCCGAACTCGACGTGGGAGCCTCACGGAATGGCTCGTCGTTGGGAAGACCGGCCGCGTCGAGTGCCTCAACGTACAACTCCGCGAACCGCTGCCGCTCCTCATCGGTGATCTCGAGGTGTCGATGTGCCCTGATGAGATGGTCAAAGCCCAATTCGCGCGTGAAGCGGTCGGGTCCTCCGAACGATTCCGCAGTGAACGCAGGTCAGGTGCTCGACGTGGTGCGGTTCGCGTTGGCAAATAAAATGCCGTAGCACAGGATCATCGAGCGCTTTTGTATAGAACACCTCCTCGAGCCTGTGCAGCGCCTCCTCACCAGCGTGCTCGTAGAGGCTTGTCATGAACCTTGCCTCAGGCTCCGCGGGTTCGGAGCAGAGTTCGGTCTCCCGATATACCCGGCGATGTAGCTCCGCCAGAACGCCTTCACGCGCACCACCCTCCCACTTCGTCGGTTCACCAATTGATTACGCACGAGGGATCGGCCTCATCGAATCTATCCTCACCGACATGGGCGTCGTCGAGCGTTTGGTGCTCCGCTGGACGGAGCCGGTAACGAGCATCGGCGCGATCACCGACGTCAAGGTCGTGCCGTTGGCTGAGAGGGGAGGACTGTCGAGGATGCGATACGCGATCAGGTCGGCGAGATCTTCGTAGTACGTACTTCCGGTCTCCTCTTCTTCGCTCTGGGTGTACGGAACTGCGATGCGTCGAGTGAGGCGAAGTTGGCTTTGCCCTCAATGACACTGACCCCGTCCCGAAGAACTGCTCTATGTAGAGATGCGCGACCACGTGACCGAGTTCATGCGCGATTACATAGGCGATTCCTAGGACGTTCAGGTGACGACGGAAGTCTTCGCGCGGACCACGCATCACCGCAACGTGCGATTCGACTCGCGGATCGATTCCAGATCTGTACTGGTGCAACTCCTTCAGCAGTTCAGCCGAGATCTCAGCTCGCGTCTCCCGGTCTGGGCCGAAGATCTTCGCGCCCGTGATATCCCCAAGCGAGCGCGCTACGGCCTGTGCCGGTGGGCTCAGCGGGGCGAACAAGGGCGCGCATCCGCCGCCTTGTGCGTTTTGTGCGGGCGCACTCGGCAGAAGTCCGGCAAGAACAGATCGATTCCCATCCCCCGACCCGCGCTCGGCAAATTCGCGATCGCGGAAGCCGTAGATTCCGCATCGGCATGAAGACCTTGGCGCCGCAAACCTCGAACGCGTCCCCGGAGTACGCGGACACGTCGCGATGCGGATCTTGATCTGCGCCCAGCAGGCTCCACTACTTCCCACGAACGGTTTTCGCCTCCAGGTCGCCGCGCTGCTCGGAGAGCTTCGGAGGGAGCACGAGGTCCAGGTGGTCGCCTTCAGGTTTCCGGATCAGGACATCGGAGGGGTGGAGGTGGATGGGATGCGACTTGTCCCGCTCGGGCGCATGACGCATGCCAGGCGGGCTGGCCGCTCCTTGAGGACGGCGACCCGAGGGCATCCGTTTAGCCTTCGCGAGCTCGGGGTCCGCCTAAGCGGGGCGGTCAGCTACGAGTTGGAGCGCTTCCGCCCAGACGTCGTGCATGTCGCCGGCACCTACATCGCCACCCTCGGCCGCGAGCTCGGTCACCGCGCAACGCTACTCGCGCCGAACGACGCCGCGCACCTGAATGCCGACGCACGTGTGCTCTGCGCCGCCGGGATCAGGCGAGGGCTGCTGCGCCACGAGGCGATGCGTATACGCCGATTCGAGGCGGCCGAGTACGGGCGGTTTCGGCGGGTCGTGGTCGTGAGCCGAGAGGACGCCGCGGCGTTGACCGCTCTGAATCCGAGCCTACGGCCCGTGGTCATCGCGAACGGCGTCGACCCGGTCGCGTTCGCTCCCGATGCAGGCACAGCGAGTCACCGAGGCCGTGTGATCTTCGCCGGCGTTATGGACGCCGCTCCGAACGTGAGCGCTGCAGAGTTCCTCGCTCGCGCGGTGATGCCATTGGTGCGCGCTCAGATCCCCGCGGCGCATCTCGTCATTGTGGGGCGCCGGCCGGGAACCGCTGTCCGGCGACTGTCGCGGCTGCCAGGCGTCGAGGTCGTCGGCGAAGTGACCGATATGCGCCCGTGGCTGACGACGAGCCAGGTCTGCGCCTGCCCGATGGTCAGCGGAACGGGAATCAAGAACAAGTTGCTCGAGGGCATGGCGAGCGGCGTTCCGTGTGTCGTCACGCCGCATGCGCTCCGCGGCGTTCCCGCGATTTCGGGACGGGATCTGCTCGTCGGCGAGGACGCGGAGCAGGTGGCGGCACACGTCACGTTCCTCTTGCGCGATCGTCGCGCAGCGCGTGCAATCGGTGCCGCAGGTTGCGCGTACGTCCTCTCCAAGCACACATGGCGCGGTGTCGCTGAGGCGTACGTTCGCCTCTATCAGAGCCTTCTGGCCGAGCCAGGGAACGGGCGCAAACGCTAGACGTCCATCAGCCAGGTGTGGAGGGAGAGCCCTCCGTCGATGGTCAATCGTGCGCCCGTAACGTAGGCCGAGCGGCGGTCACTCAGGAGCGCGGCCGCCAGGGAGGCGATGTCCTGGGGATCGCCTGGTCTGCCGGCGGGGATACGCCGGATTAGCGTCGCGGCGTCTTGGGGCTCGATGTGCTCCTCGGTCCGGATCCAGCCGGGCGCAACTACGTTGACCCGGATTTGGTGCGGTCCGAGCTCGTGCGCGAGCTCCTTCGCGAGCATCGCGACGGCGGCTTTGCTGGCGCTGTAGTGGGGGTGCATTCGAACGTGCGTATCGTGGAGTGATGTCACGAAAAGAACCGCCCCGCGCTCTCGGGAGGCGACGAGCGCCCGTACGAGTTGCCGCGTGACGAACCAGGGGCCACGGAGATTTGCGCCGAAGACCGCGTCGAACTCCTCCGGCTCGACGTGGAGGAAGTCGTGCGGGGTCGAGATTCCGACGTTGTTCACGATCAGCTGGATCGGGCCGTACTCGGCCACGATCCGGTCGCCCAGTTCGACGGGGTCGGCCAGTTCCAGGTCGGCCACGAGCGGGGTGCATTCATTAGCCGGAAACGCTGCGGCAAGCCTCGCCGCGTCCTTGTCAAGAGCGATCACGGCCGCACCGCCTGCGACGAGTCGTCGCGCAACCGCGAGACCGATTCCATGTGCGGCGCCGGTGACGATCGCCTGCTGGCCCGCGAATTCACTCGCCGTGTCGAAGGTGTCGCTACAGGGCACGGCGCTGCATTGTCTCCCAGAATCGCTTGCGAGCGGCGCGACTCGTCCGGCTCCAGGACCCCGTTCGTTTGCTTCTTATCGGCATACGCCAACGGCGTCGACGGGCGAGAAGCTCGATCTGGTATTCGCAGAATGCCTGGCTGAACGCGCCGCGTGCCTGGACGAGCTCAGCACTCAGTGGATACGGGCAGAGGCGGGGGACGAATGTGCAGCGTTCGTCGCAGTCGTCGAAGAGCTGCTTGCTCCTGTCCCTGCTCCTTCCGAGACAGTACGGCAGCTCGTTCAGGGGGTAGGTCTCGTCCTTGCGATGCTCGACCTCGTGCTTCGGCCCTTGCTCGGTGAGGTTCAGCAGCAGCACGACGTCGGAGACGAGCACGGTCGTTTCGGGAGCGAGCGTGCTGCCCGACTGTGAGATCAGTGAACTCTCGTCCTCCCAGATATAGCGGCGCCACTCCCGTTCCTTGAGTGCTTTCGCTGAGAGCCTGAGCGCCTTCGCGGAAAGCCGCGCGGCCTCGCGAACAAATGGATGCTCTTCGTCCTTCGCCGCGGCCGAGCGGATCGCTGCGAGCGCGGCCCGCCGCTCATGTGGGTTGCTGATCCCGGCGAGGCATATTGCGTGCAGGAGCTCGATTCGGGAGTACCAGAACCGGCATTTGGGCAGCAGCGCGGTCGCGTCGGCGACCGTGCCTGCCGCCGAAAAATTGAGAGCGCGGATCTTGAATCCCTGAGCGAGCGAGGCCTCCGTGCCCGGCGGCCGCCGCCCGTCGAGCACGAGCCTGGTCAAACGTTCGAGCTGCGAGTCGATCATCGCCGCGGTTTGATCGACCGTCCCCCGAATTGCCGGAAGAATCCACCCGAGCACCGAGATGTCGTGCGTGTCCTTGTCCGTCCACTGCGCCCTCTCGGCACGGGCGAGCGTGCCGGCAAATTCGTTTTTGAGCGCGGCGTACGCGTTGCTGCCGCCAGCGATAATCGCGTGCGCTGCGGCCCAGCGGACGCGATAGTTCGCGTCCCCCGTGGCTGAATGGAGGATTCGGTAGTCACTGTCACCACGGCCATCTAGGCGCCGGACAGCCGCCAGCCGGCACCTTGGCGTCGCGTGCTCCCACATACCCTCGATCGTTTCGGCGGCTTTCGTCGCAAGGGGAGAGGAGCCGCCGATTCCCGAGAGGTGATGCGCGCTGACAGCGAAGGTCAGGGCCGAATCAGGATCGAGGTGCTCGGCCCGTGCAAGGAGCGCCGCCGCGGTCGCGGCTGCATCTTTCGCGGATTTCGACCCCCACATGAGAACTGCCTCGAGAGCCTCGGTGCCGACCTCGTCGAGGAGGCGATCCCTCGCATCGGACTCATGCCGCAAGTAGCGCGACGCGAAGTAGGCCTGCGTGATCGCATGCGGGAACCTGAGGCCGATGTCCTTCTCGTGCACCTGCGTGTCGATTAGCCCCAACTGGCTCGCTCCTTCAATTATCAGTGCCGTATCGGTGTCGCCGACTCCCTCCCCTCGCTGATGAGCTCGTGGTAGTCGATCGAGTACCCGTCGTCGAAGTTGACCGAGCCGATGCGGCGGATCGCGAGTGGGACCGGAAAGCTTCGTGAGGTCGTCGTCCAACCTCGAGAGCTTCGACTCCGCGCTCGAGGCAAGCGTCATCGCGTACCCGATCTTGCTCAACCCCCGGACGATCCGCTGCCGTTGAGGCGTCCGGAACTCGACTTCGGGTCGCAGCTTCTCTGTCTCCAGCAGGCAAACCCACGACTCGAGTAGCTCGACGAGCAGCGACTCCTTCGACGGTGACATGTCTTCGGGCAGCTTCTCGAGTCGGTGCAGGTCAGCGAGGACGTTCAAATAGAAAGGGCTGTGCGTAATCTGCCCCGCCGACATAACCTCTCGGAGTCGTTCCTTCTCGGGCTTCTTGATCGTGATCCGCTTGGCCAGGTACTCGAACGCCTCGTCTTCGTCGAGGGGAGCGAGCTCGAACGCAGACGCGGCCGCGCCAAAGGGGATCGTTTCCGGGCGGCATGTGGCCACGACAGCCAGCTGCTCGTTCCGCGCGTTCAGGAGAGCGGCTCGGATCACATGGTCGCGCTCGTGTCGCGGAAATTCGAGTGCAACCTCGTCCAGGCCGTCTGCAAGGACAACGATTGCACCCCGTGCGCAGAGCTTCCGCCAGATCCGCTCTGCGTCCGCCTCATTCCGCACTATCGGGTCGATGCGCCGGAGGAATTCGTCCTGGGCGAAGGCACGAAAGCTCAGCGGCAGCTGCGCGCGGCGAAGAGAGACATCCACCGGTATCCAGCCGGCTTGGGCGAGGTGCTGGGTAAGTCTGAGCAAGAACGTTGTTCTTCCCGAACCCGCCTCGCCCACGACGAGAATGGGAGCCCCGTTCCTCGCGAAGGCCACTTCTTTTGCGATCGTTTCGGTCAGCTGCTCGCGTCCCACGATCTCGCTCGCGCGGAGATTCGTGGGTGTTGGCATGAGCCGGTCCGGCGTATTTCGCGCCAGGCTCACGTAATAGCTTTGAGCCTTCCGGATCGTCCAGAGGAAGAGAACGACGTATCCGACCAGGAACACCACTCCGGTGCTCACGAATCCGGTTCCAAGCGAACAGCCGACCTTGTGCTGGTCGCAGAAGCGGTCCGCCTGCGGCTTGAACACAACGAGCGCGCTAAGCGCGAGAGCGGCGACGATCAGAACAGACTGGCCGATCACTCGCCACTCGCGGGACGAGCGCGCCCACCGTACCGATCGGCGAATCTCGAGCCCCACGGTGCCGAGCCTCCTCACTGATCTGTCGCTTATCTAGCGGCAAGCGTACGCACGGCGCCCGAATTCGACAAGCTTCCGAGGGTGGTGCGCTCAGAGATCGAAGCTCTCGGCTTTCGGGTAACGCTCTGGGAGGACTCGGCGCTGCCGTCGAGCGTCAGTCAGGACACGAGCCTCGTCATCCCGCGTGGCTCAACCTTGCGTATCGGCGTCGTGGACGGCAGAACACAGGTTGAGGACGCGCCGCTCGTACTCGGCTGCGACCTCGGGATCCACGCCGCGCAGATCGTCCGTCATGCCCTCTACGGACGAGGCACGATGGATCAGGCGCTAGAGGAGGCGAACGCATTCCTCAATGCCGAGCAGGATTCGAGTCGCTTGACGTTTCCCGAGGCGACGTGCGTCGTCGCTGATGTCGATGCCGAGAAGGCAGCCGTCGTGCAGGCGGGCGATGCGGAAGCCTGGGTGTTCGCGGCGGGCGAGTGGCGCCCCATCTTTCCTGAGGGCGCGATGACCGGTGAGGCGGCCGAGCGCGACCGCGAGTGGTACCGCGAAAACGCCGGCCTAGGCATCACGGACCTGCTGCGGCAGGAGCGGGCGCGCGAATACGTCAATGTCGAGAGCGCGTGGCGCACGGCCGCGCTCGGTCGCTTTAAGAGGCCGAAGCTCGCGCGCATGGATGTTCGCGGGTGGGACGTGCTTCTCCTCGCGTCCGACGGCGCCCGGCTCAACCCCGAGCGAATCCAGCGGCTTGAGGAGTGGCTCGTCGGTCTGCGTTCATGGGAGTCGACGCAACACCAAGGGACCGGCATCCTGGCGCACAAGCCGCACGACGATGTCACCGTACTCCGGATCGAGCGAGCATAAGAATCGGCCCTGACTCATCGTACGCCGCGCGCCCGATAGCTCTTAGTTCCCTGGCCGGAGACCAGATTCAGCTGCGCAGGCGTGGCGCGGCATGCTTCCAGTAGGCGCCCGGGCCGAGGGGGCCGGTCGAATCACGGACGCGACCAAGCCTGCCCCAGGCGCCGCCGAACCCGTACCAGGGCTGCTCCCTGATCGAGACGAGGGTGTTGTCCGGCCCCCAGGTCTGCCACCGGGGGCCGCCGGAATCGCCGACGTCGATGAAGCCGAAGTTCGCCGATGGAAGCGAGGCGTGACTGCCGATCGCGCAGTAGACGACTGGATGCGTCTCCTCCTTCTGCACGTCGGCCCATTTGAGGGGCCTGTTCGTCGAGTGCCGGTAGAAGGCGACCGCGGCCGGCGGCTTTGCGTCCGGGCTCGACTCGTCCAGGTAGACGGTGATCCGCTCCCAGTCGCCCTCGTGAAGGACGTCGTCGTCGCGCAGAAGCGCCCGGACGCCCTCAGCCACCACGCGGAGACGCTCGCGGACATCTATGAGGCCGCGTGTCGCGACGGTGGGCTCGGCCTCGAGTGCCAGGCCCGGATACGCGCGCTGGAATTCCTCGAGCGAGGCCGCGGCTACCGCAGCCTCGATTTCTTCCGGGGCCTTTTCCACTTCCGGCTGGCCTGCGGCGTCGCGTGACCGGTTGGCGATCTGCTCCCCGGCTCGGAGGATGCCGAGCGGCGGTGAGCTCCCGGCGTAGAACAGCCAGTACGTAATCGCCCTCGCCTGCTCCTCGAAGTCGGCGTACACGGTCGCGCCGGTGTAGACGGACGGATCCGACGATGCACTCTTCGCTCCGCGGGCTGAGGCCTCGTCCCGCAACCCGAGGAAGAAACCCTGCTCGAACGGCGGTTCGCCGCCCCGCGCGGCTTGGTCGTCGAGTGGCCGCGTCAGAGCGCTCGCTGGATACTTCCCAACGCGGTACGGATTCTCGCTCGAGGCCCCGAGCTGAGCGGCCGAGACCTCGTCGCCGGATCCCGGAACGGCGTCGCCGTCGAGGCTGCGCCCTGTCGCCCAGCGCAACCGGCTGCGCTCGATGAACCAATCCGCAGACGCGGGCAAGAGCTTCTCGTCGCGGTGGATCACCACGGTCGGCGCGTATCTCGCGATGAGCTCAGGGACGCCCACCCCGCCCAATCTATACACCCTTGACAGGCGAGAGGAGGCCCCAATAGGGTCGCGACGACGGTCAGTCGGCCGAAAGGGGGAGCAATGGCGCGCGGGATGTCAGTCCACGTCGGCTTGAACCAGGTCGACCCCACCCACTACAACGGCTGGAATGGCGCGCTCACCGCGTGTGAGTTCGACGCGAACGACATGGAGGCTCTTGCTCGAAGTCGTGGCTTCGAGACGACCAAGTTGCTAACCCGGGAAGCGACCGCGGACGCCGTCATCGGGGCCATCGAGAACGCCGCCAACGAGCTCGAGCGGGGCGACATCTTCTTCATCAGCTACTCGGGCCACGGCGGCCAGGTCCCGGACACGAATAGCGACGAGGAAGAGGACCGCTCAGACGAGACATGGTTGGCCTTCGACCGTCAGATCGTTGATGACGAGCTGTATGCGCTCTGGGCGAAGTTCCAGCCCTGGGCGCGCGTCCTCGTTCTCTCGGACAGCTGCCACAGCGGATCCGTCAACAAGGACATCACCGATCCCGTTCCGGACCCCGTCGCGACGGCCGAAATCGCGGCGCAGCAGAGCCCGCGGTTCCGGGCGCTGCCGCGGGACACGATGATCGAGACCTACATGCAGAACCAAGGCCTCTATGACGGCATCCAGGAGCAGTTCCCGAGCTCCGGCAGGTCGGAATCCGAGCTGGGGACGAGGGTATTGCTGATCTCCGGCTGCCAGGACGACCAGCTCTCGCGGGACGGCTTCAAGAACGGCGCCTTCACCGAGGAGCTGCTAAGGGTCTGGAACGACGGCGCCTGGCACGGAGGCTATGCAGCCTTCCATCAGGCGATCTTGGACGGAATGCCCGACGACCAGCAGCCGAATTACAACCCGGTAGGCGCCTCGGACGACGCCTTCGAGCAGCAAGACCCGTTCACGGTGTAGCGCCCGACAGGGTGGCGGACCAGCGGCCTTGACGTGGGCGATCGTCATCGGGATCGACGACTACGGCGACCAGGAGCCGACGCTTCGATCTTCCGTCTACGACGCCGAGCAGTTCTCCCGCTGGCTCATCGACACAGTCGGCGTTCGGGAGGACCGGGTCAAGAAGCTGTTCGGACGGCGGCCCAAGGACCCCGCCCGGGACGGCAGCGAGCTCGTCCCGACCAAGGACAACGTCTTGCAGGCGATCAACCAGGTCATGCTCGAGAGCGGCGGAGCCGGCCCAGCCTTGTACTTCTTCTTCGCGGGCCATGGCGTGACCGCGAGGTACGCGAACCGCGAGGAGAGCGCACTCGTCTTCCCCGGCCTCGACGAAAACCATCCCGTGCAGACAATCGCCGTCCGGTCGGTCGCCGAGTTCTTCGAGACGACGCAGTTCCAGGACCAGTTCTTCTTCATCGACGCATGCCGCAGCCCGCTGCCGACGAGGGAGGCCGAGATCGGCGCCTGGCAGATCCCTCGCCGGCGCGATCCCGGGCAAGCCCCGACACAGCAGTTCATCCTCTACGCGACGTCGCCGGGTCGAACCGCGGAGGACGCCGTCTGGCCCAGGGAGCACAGCGCCTTCTCAAAGGTGCTGATGGACGGGCTCAAAGGCGAGGGCCTGGCGAAGGCGTGGTCCTGGGAACGGAGTTGCTACGAAGTTCGGTGGGAGCGGCTGGCGACTTACGTCAAGAACCAGATGGAGCGGAAGAGGACGAAGAAGTCCGGCGAGGTGAGGTACCCGTTCCAGATTCCGCAGGACATCGGGATTCGTGGCGTCGCGGGACGCGACCGGGACGCGCTCTTGTCGCGTCCGCGGGCAGGTGACGTCAAGCCGGTGAAGCTCAAGCTGGACCTGAAGGGTGAGTCGGTCGAGGAGGCGATCGTGACGGTGCTGGACCCGATTGGCATCGAGGTCGCCACGGCGGTCCGGGTCACCGGATCGCAGGAGTTCACCTTGCCGCCGCGGACGTACGCCGCGAAGGTGAAGGCCGCCGACGGTCGCGTCGGCCACATCGTTCCGCCGGTCGAGCTCTACGATGAAGCGACCCCGAAGATCGTGTGGTTGGAGAAGGGTGAGCTCGAGCAGGCCGGCGGATGGGGGTACGAGGCCGGCACGATCGCGATCGAGTCGCCCGACCCACTCGCCGTCGCCGACGTGCGAGACGAGACCGGACACGTGATCGGCGTCGCAACGCAGAACGACAGTTGCGAGGCATGGCCCGGCTTCTACCGCGTGCGTCTGGTCGGCCCGGAGCGAGAGAAGACGGGTGAGGAGAAGCTCCTCCTCCTCGGAAGCGGGGAGCGGAAAGCGCCAGAGCTGCAGCAGCGGCCCGTCGACGAGCGCGCGGCCAAACTGGCAGAGGCGTTCGGAGGGAGCTCGGAGGGCGGTTACGTGACGGCGACCGCGGGCGCCCAGCCCGCGGCGTGGGCGCAGCCGTCGACGGTCGTGGCGGCCGGAATCGGCGCCGCACTGCACGGCGACCAGACGGCGCTCGAGGCATTGGGGCTCGAGAACCTGCCCGCGCTCGGCGATGAGGGGAGTGGCGTCGTGTTCTTCGCCGTCCCCGGCAGTGCTGACATGCCGTCACTCAGGAGGTTGCGGGTCCGGGTGTGGCCGGCGGGTCAAGGTATTCCGGAAGAGGCGCACGCACTCGAGCCAACCAAGGCGGGGGTAGCTGCTGTCGTGAAGGTGGCCGAGACGCCCGAGCCGTACTGGCTCTCGATCGAGACCCCCGATGCGCAGCCGACCGTCGTCGCACTGCCACTGATGAAAGGAAGGCTCGCCGCAGTGGTGGGGCAGGTCGACGCTGACAGAGTACGGCTCTACCAGTTTCACCCCCTCGCGCAGCCCGTGAGCTCTTCGACCCCAGACTGGCTCCGCCGACTCGAGTATCTCCAGCGCCAGCTCCTCGGCGGCCGCCTCGACGGCGCGGAGGACCTCGTCGCTGGTCGCCGCTGGGACGGCAAGGAAGATCTCGTCGAACAACTTAGGGTCCAGGCGCAGAGCGATCCCTTCGGGAGCTGCCTGGTGGGATACGTGCTCCTGCGTCTCGCCCTCCGCGAGCAGCTCGGCGCGCTCGCCTCGGCCATCATCGAAGCCGCGCCGCAGCTAAGCGACGCATACGTCCTCCGAGGAGAGTACGAGGCCTACAGACAGAACGACCAAGCTGCGAACCAGGCGTTCGCCGACGCCGTAAACGCCGGGATTCCGGCGTTCGGCGAAGGACTCACCAGGCTCGTCGAGGGCCTTCGGGTGAGCGGGTTCTTCCATCCACGAGGCGCCCTCATCCGCTACATCTTCCAGCGACACGCGCGCGGATCGATGTGGGCGGCGTTCACGCCTCGCCGGCCGCTCGAGGCGGGGCGGTTGGTGATCAGCGGAGCCGATATCGGCTACGAGGGCTAGCTGTTGGTCCCAACGTTGTCGGGACCAACACCTAGGGCGCGACCCGCGCAATGACGAGAACGTCATTGTCGGGTCAGCTTCAATTGCTGTTCCTGCTCTTCCACAACCGGGTCGTCGAGCATTTTCGACACGAGCAGCCGGCACTCGATGGCGACCATCTCTTCGAGGAAGCTCAGCGGCTCGTGCGCTGGCACTACCAATGGATGGTGGTCCACGACTTCCTCGGCCGGATCGTCGGCCGGGACGTGATCGACGACATCATCAAATCAAACTCGGTACATCGCTGCGTCCCCACGGGAAGCCCGGCGTGGATCACATCGATCTCCGCTTCTACCGCTGGCAACGGCAGCCGTACATGCCCGTTGAGTTCTCAGTTGGCGCTTACCGCTTCGGCAACTCGATGATCCGGCCTGACTACAAGCTGAACGACATCACTCCGGAGATTCCGATCTTCACGGGCGGCGAGCTTCAGGACGAGCATCAACACCTGCGCGGTTTCCGGCCGCTCGCGAGCGAATGGACAATCGACTGGGCGTTCTTCTTCGAGGTGGGCGATGCGCAGAACCTGCAGCACGCGCGCAAGATCGACACCAGACTGGCCGACCCGCTCCGTGACGTACCGGCAACAAACGACCCCCATGCCCTCGCCACTCGCAACCTGCTGCGTGGACGTGCCCTCCAGCTTCCTTCTGGGCAGCGCATCGCCCGCGCGATGGGGATCGAGCCGCTTACCGACGATGAACTCGGACTCACAGCTCTCGCGGACGACTTCATCGACAGCGCGCCCCTCTGGTACTACGTGCTGAAAGAGGCGGAGAACCGAACCGGTGGAGCGAGCCTTGGACCGGTTGGCGGACGCATCGTTGCTGAGGTGCTTCTGGGACTCCTGAAGGGCGACTCGTTCTCCTACAGCAACGTCGAGCCGAATTGGCGGCGGTTCCTCGGCAAAACAGACGGCGAATTCGCGATGCCCGACCTTGTGTCGTTCGCCCTCGACGGGCAGACGCGCGCCCAGGCCGAGCTGGTAACTCACCACGCATAGCCCGAAGCGCTAGTGGGCCGCCCGCCATGCGGGCGGCCCCGATCGCACGCTGCCCGCGCGAGCTTGAACAAAGCGAGTCAAGCCGTCGACGCGTGGCGCGGAGCTGCGGCGCCTGCAAACGACACGGCACGTCATCGGGAGCCGCCGGGGGAGGGAAGACACTTGCCCTCGCGGCACTGACCGCGTAGGCTGAGACCAAGACAAGCGACCGCTGCGGCAGTTGAGAGACTTATGTCCGGCGTAGCGCAGCATGTTCCAGCAAAGAAGCTCACGCGGCTCGGGGTCCGAGCAGAGCTGGCCCGCGCCGAGACAGCGCAATGCATCTCCTTTCCTGAGCTCGTCCAGGCGCATTTCATGCGCGAGAAGGCCCTCAACCAGGGTGAGGTGTATACGGGTCCTGCCGAGGAGCGCTATCGTGAATTCGAGGCGGCATTTCAACGCGAGCACGGTCGCATTGTCAGCGCATACTGGTGCACGTCACAGCCGAGCGCCGTCGCGCTGACGGAAGTCCCTGTCAAAAAGCGTTCACAGGCGGCGCTGGCCTTTCACCGCGTGTCGGACTGGGCGACAAAGGACGAACCCGAGATCGCCGACGCGCTGCACGAATGCGACGAGCTTGCCGTGCGTGCCGCACAGGTGCTGCGTGGGAAGACGCTGCATATATCCATGCAACTCGTGATGGCTTCCGCAACTCACCTGCTCAGCCTCGTCGACGCGCCGTCCGAGCATGAGGGAAAAGGTAAGAAGGAGCTCGCTTTGAAGCTCGAGCGCCGGAAGCTGGAGAAGGCACGCGCCTACTACCACCAGGCGGCAAATGGGCAAGCGCAGATGTACTACTTCGCCGGCATGGTCCTGGGCGCGTTCGTGCTCGGGCTCGTCTCGGTCGCCGTAGGTCTGACGCTCGACCTCTCTGGGATCGACAACCGTGACGTCTTCGGCTGTCTTACCGCGGGCACCCTGGGCGCACTCGTGAGCGTGATGGCCCGCATCGGATCAGGGCAGTTTCGCCTCGACTATGACGTCGGGCGTCGCTATCCGACCTTCCTCGGTGCCTTGCGACCGCTGATTGGCGCCGTCTTCGGCCTGGCGCTCTACTTCGCCGTGACCTCATCCTTGCTCGACGTCTTCAAACTGCCGACGGACGACAACCGCCGCTTCTATTTCCTGCTCGTGATCGCATTCCTGGCCGGATTCAGCGAACGGTGGGCCCGCGACACACTGCTGTCGTTCGGCGGCGCGACCGCGCCGGTAGTGCGAAAACCACCCGAAACGACGCAACACGTCGCCGGGTAAACCGATCGAGACCTCACGCTCTTCCTGAACTCAAGAACCGCAAACTCGATGTTGCAAGAGTCTCATCCATTAGGCACAGGCGCTCGAACCGTCCGCACGGGAAGCTCTTCGCGCAAGATCGCGCGCGTCTTGGTCTCGTGCTGTTGCGCAGGGATCGTCAAGACGTGAATCGCGTGCGCATCGCTGCCGCGGTCGCCGTGGTCGGGCTTGCTGCGCTCGTCGCGGCAGTCAGCGATCAGACCGGGCGCGCACGTGACACTGATTACGCGGCCGCCTCGTGCGGAGGATCGAACCGATGGGACGTGAAGACCCTTGGCGATCTGCGCGCGGCGGGTGCGCCGAAGCTGAAGCGCAACGCGGAACGGCGCACGATCCACTACCTGGTCACACAGGAGCACGGGCCGATCGGCACGCACACGCCTCGACTGCCGGGCGTCGAGCGTACTAAATACCTGCTCACGGACGTGGCGCTTCTCGAGGCGAAGGTTGAAGAAGACCAGGACGTGCATCTCGCGATCCGCGACGACCAGGGTGAATCGGTGGATCACATGATCGTCGAGTTCCCCAACGTCGCGTGCAACGTCACGGCGCCGACGCGGTACAAGAACGAGATCGCGCAGGCGCGCGCGGATGTCGTCGATTTGACCCGGGACTGCCGCACCGGCTTCAAGAAAGGCTGGGCCCAGTTCCGTCAAGGCACGACAGCAACGATTCGCGGCGTCGGCTTCTTCGATCTGATCCATGGAAGCGAACTCCACGGCGTTGCCCCAAACGAGGTCGAGCTGCATCCCGTGCTCGCTTTTCACGGCGCCTGCTAGCACAAGATCGTGGCTCCAACGGCGGTTGAAGTCTTTTGGGCTAAGGGAGTACGCTCGACCGAGCCCGTCGAGGGGGTGAGAAGAAGGTTGAACGAGGAGCCGAACTGGCGCTTTCTCGCGTACTTCGACAGCGCCGGCAAAATCGTCGCTGGCCTGACGGCTGTGGTCGCGCTCATCAGCGCCATCGTCAGTCTTGTTTTTATTTGCTTTGGCCCGACCCGTCGCCGCCGCCCCCGCGACGGAACGCAACCATGACGATCACGGACAGCTTCCGTGAAATGCCCTTGTTTCGATTTCCTTTACGAGACGGGACAGGACACCGCTGGCTACAGCGAAGCCAAGCTTGGGCAGCTCGGCAACGAGTACTACGTCAACGTCAGCGTGGAGGGGCTACGCAACAAGAGTCCCGAGATCGTCTGGACCCTGCGAGGCGACGTCCGCGACCTTCCCAGCAGAGAGCGGAAACAATGGATTCATCAGTTCCTCGCGAGCTTCACACCCCCGCGGACAGCTACGCACGCACGGCCAAAGTTTGGATCCAGTATCCGCCGTTTCACGGAAAGTTCTTTGCCGTAATCGAGATCGACTATCCCGAGAACGAGTCACTCGCCGCCATACACACGAAGTCTTTTACCGGTCGCGAGACGCAGCCTCGTGAGAGATCAGGTCCAGCCGCCGTCACGAGAACGATCACGACTGTGACGACGATTCCGGCGATCACGACCGTGGCCACCACGGTTGACGGCACGATCACCACCGACACAGCGACAATTCCCACGACGAGTACGCCACAATCTCGACCACCATTCCGGCGGCGACGACCACAGTCACCAGGACAACAACGCAGACGTTGCAGACCGTTTCGGCGCATGTGCCAATCGTGCGCCCGAAAGCCAAGATCGAGTCGCCGTGATCTCAGCGCGCTGTCGCGCAATCCAAACAAGCCGCAGTGGAGCGCGGCGAGACTTTCGTCACAGAACGTCTTGGATCAGTTCATCGCGAGCTTGACGTCTGACCATCTCTCGTACACGTAGGTCCGGTCGAGCGCGAGCCGCTGAACTGCGCGCAGCGGCGCGCGCACAGCGCGCTCGCGCTGGTCATCCGGCGGCGTCTCGAGATCGTGCGCGAGCCCGAGCGTTCGTTTCCAGAGCTCTGTAATACGCGGGCATGTACTCCCGCGCGGGCTGCGAGTGGACCTCGCCGCGTGTTCCGGAGTCGCACGCTCAGGCGTGAATAGCCAGCTCGGCCCGACCATGCGCAGGTATGGCAGCGATTTGCTTGAGAAAAGGCCGCGCCCCCGCGCTCTCCGTGACGACGAATGCGAGGTTGAGGTTGCCGTCGCGCACGTCAAGCTCAGTGTGGTTCCGATGCCTGTGCGCGGTGAGGGAGATGCGGCCATGTAGTGCGTTGGACGTGCGCTCCTCGCTGGAGCCGCTCTTGCAAGTCGGGTCAGAGCGCGATACGTTCTCACAAACTGCGGCGGCGCATTTAGGAGGGACGCTGCAGTACGAGCATTTTGAGGCGGTTGTGGTGGGCTCGGGTTTCGGCGGGTCGGTCAGCGCGTACCGGCTCGCGGAGGGGGGGCGGAGCGTGTGCCTACTCGAGCGGGGCAAGCCGTTCCCGCCGGGCTCGTTCCCGCGCAGCCCGCACGGGCTCTCGAAGAACTTCTGGGACCCGAGCGAAGGCCTGCACGGCATGTTCAACATCTGGTCGTTTCGCGGGATCGACGCGCTCGTCTCGAGCGGCCTCGGTGGCGGCTCGCTGATTTACGCGAACGTGATGATCCGTAAGGACGAGCGCTGGTTCGTCCAGGACGGCGGCGCGCCCGGGGGCGAGCACTGGCCGGTCACACGCGCGGAGCTGGACGCGCACTACGACCGCGTCGAGCGCATGCTCGACGTCCAGAAGTACCCGCTCCACCGCCAGCCGTACTCCGAGACGCGGAAGACGCTCGCGCTGAAGGAGGCAGCCGAGCGGCGCGGCTACGACTGGTTCCTGCCAAACCTTGCCGTCACGTTCGCGAACGACGGCGAAGCGCCTGTCCCCGGCGAGCCGATCAAGGAGGAGCACCCGAACCTGCACGGGCGGACGCGCTACACGTGCCGGCTCGTCGGCGAGTGCAACGTCGGCTGCAACTACGGCTCGAAGAACACACTCGACTACACCTACCTCACGCACGCGCAGCGGTTCGGCGCTGACCTGCGCACGCGCTGCGAGGTGCGCGCGTTCCGCCCACGCGAGGGCGGCGGTTTCGAGATCGACTACGTGCGCCACGACGAGACGGCGGAGGGGCACAAGACGGAGACGCGGGGGCTGCCGGTGCAGACGGTTGACGGCGGATCATCTGATCGTGTCCGCGGGGACGCTCGGCTCGACCTACCTGCTGCTCGCGAACCGGCGCGCCTTCGGCGGCCTCCCGGACGCGCTGGGCACGCGCTTCTGCGGCAACGGCGACCTGCTGACGTTCGCCGTCAACTGCCGCGACCACTCGCTCGAGCAGCGCAGCGACGGCCGCTCCGCCTTCTCCTCGTGGGAACAGGCGATGGGCGGCGGCTTCCGCGCGACGCGCCGCTTCTGGCTTGCGCACTTCCGGTTTCGTGCGCGACCGCTCGCTCGAGGGCGCACAGCTGCTCGAGGAGATCTACCGTCGCGAGGGGCCGCCTCGACGACTCGACGCTGCCGCGCCGGTGAACCTTCTCAGGCTCCTCCTGCTGCTGCCGCTCACGCTCGTGCTTGCCGCGGCGTGGTTCTACCGCCGCTACCTGCGCCAGACGCACGTCGAGCTCGCGCCCGGGGTGCACGCGTTGATCGGCGGTGGCGGCAACTCGCTCGTCGTCGAGGACGGCGGCGACGCCCTGCTTGTTGACACGAAGTTCCCGCCCTGCGATCGCGCGCTACGCCGCTGGCTCAGCCGCCACTGCCGCACGCCGATCGGAACGATCGTGAACACGCACCACCACTACGACCACACGTTCGGCAACGCGCTTTATCCAAGCTCGACGATCGTTGCGCACCACCGGACGCCAACCCTGATGCGCGACCGCGAGGACGATTTCTGGCACGGGCACGAGGAGTCGCTACCGCGCGAGCTCGTCGGCGACGAGGGCCGCACGCTTCGCGTCGGCTCGACCGATGTCGTGCTCCGCTACCCCGGCGTCGCGCATACGCACGGCGACCTCTACGCCGTGCTGCCGCAGCAGGGGATCGTCGCGACCGGCGACCTCCTCTTCCACGGCTTCTACCCGTACCTCGACACCGGCCGTGGCGGCGCCTGGCCGCCCGGGATGAGCGCGGGGCTACGCGTGCTCGCGCGCGAACATCCCGACGCGAGATTCGTCCCCGAACACGGGCGCGTCTGCCGCGCCGCCGACCTCCTGCGCGCCGCCGACTACCTCGACTGGCTCTGGGCGGAGGTGGGCCGCGCACGCGCGGACGGGCTGAGCGAGCGCGAGACCCGGCGGCGGCTCCGCGCGAAGCGGTTCGGGCTATCGATCCTTCCCGTCGCCTTTCCGCCACGGCCGCTTCATCTGGGCGACCGCACGTACCAACGTCAAGTGGTCCTACGAGCTTGCTGGAGGAACGCCATGACCGACCTCGCCACGCCCCCGTCGTCGCAGACGCACACGCACTCCTCGCGCCGCTCGCGCGCCGCCGCCGGCTGGCAATGCGCCGAGCAGGGCTCGTTCACGCAGCTCGAGCCTCCGGGACCGCGACCGAAGTTCTCGTGGCTGCGCCCGTCCGTCTTGTGGGCGTCGCGCAATGACGTGCTTGCGCGCTGGTTCGGCGATCCAACCGACGACGTGCGCGCGGCGTGGGTCGACACGCAGCGCGCGAACGGCGCCGATCCAGATTTCAGGATCGACCGCACCGACCTCGGCGACAGCTTCTCCTGCCTCGTCGCCGGCGACACCGGCGAGGGCGACCACTCGCAGTACGCCGTCGTCCCTGGCTTGCTCACGGCAGGCGAAGGAACCAGCTTCCTTGTCACGATGTCGGACGTGATCTACCCGATCGGCGATGTCAACGACTACATCGACAAGTTCTTCCGGCCGTACGGCGGCTACCAGGCCCCGATCTACGCGCTGCCCGGAAACCACGACTGGTACGACGGCCTCGGCGGCTTCATGCGCCACTTCGCGAGCGCGCAGCCGTTGCCACCGCGGCCGCACGGAAGCGGACTGAAGGAGCGCATCCGCGATCGACTCTGGCGCAGGCCGAGCGTCCTCGGCCCGACGACGCTCGACGACTGCCGGAACTTGCGGCCGGCCGAGACGCAGCAGGGGCAGGTGCCCGGACCTTACTGGCTGATCGAGACCGAGCAGCTCCGCTTCGTCGCGATCGACACGGGAATCATGGGCGGCCTCGACGGCGACCAAGGCGACTGGCTCACCCGCGTCTCGGCGGGCGCCAAGCCGAAAGTCCTGCTCACGGGAAAGCCGATCTACGTCAACAACGAGCACCACCCGGGGCGGAAGCTCGCCTTCGGCACGCGCCTGCTCGAGATCGCGCCGGAACAGGCCGCTGCTCTGATCGGGGCGCGCCGCAAGATGACGCCGACGCGCGAGGACGCGGTGCGGCCGACGCTCGCCACGAAGATCAAGGGAACGTTCGTGGGCGTGTTGCCCTCCGGGAAGACATTCCACAAATACCTCTCAGAATTCGCGGACTGGGACGAGCCGCCGCTCTTCAAGCACTTCCTGCGGCTCGACGTCTCCGCCGGAGCGCTACGCATCCGCTGCTTCGCCGCGACCGGCTGCCGCGCACAGGAGCTCGAGCCGCCGGTTGAGGACGACGTCACAATCCCGCTCGTGCGCGCGCCGCTCGCTTACGCCAGCCAGACGACCGTCAGCGATGAGACGGGGCACGCGTGACACTGCCTACGCGGCCGTCTCGTGCCCGGTCCTCGGAATCCCGTTTCTGTTGCCGACGGCCGAGTACGACATCTGGAACTCGAACGCGTTCGCGATGGCGGTCGCTCGGCACGCAGGGGAGCGAGGTTGGCATCGGCCTCGCCGTCGGCGGAGGCACGATTGGCTATCCGCAGTTCGCAGTCGGCTACAAGAACGACTTCGTCGTCTACACCGTCACCGCGAGCAACGCGACGCAGGTCAGCCGGTTCGGCGACTACTTCTCCGTCCGGCCGATCCCGGGGAGCTCCCAACTTCGCCGCCGAGACGTACGACGTCCTGCAGAACACCGCCGGCCAACCGTGCGCCGTCGGGGGCTGCCGCGCCGTCGCGCGCTACGTCGAGTTCGGCCGGCCGGCGATCCCCCCGCCGGGCTAGGCGACCGCTACGACGGGGCGCTTCCAGCGGTCGGCCGGCAGGTTCGTCGTGGCTTCGTCGCGCGAGCTATTTGGTCGAGCGGCCACCGAGTGAGAGCACCAGCAGGCCATTTCGCCAGAATCGTTATTTCCGCTTTCCCCACCACGGTTCTACCCTGACGAGGGCCGCAAAGGGTAGTCAATGGGTGCCGCCGTTCATCCGAGGATTCTGCTGTTCGGTTTGGCGCTGGTCGCTGCCGCGGGGGCCGGCGCGTGGCCGGCCGGTGCCGAGGCTGCGCGGCGACAACCGCAGCGCCGGCCGGCAATCGTGCCAGCCGGGCGGATCGAGGAGGCTTTGCGCCACGGCCGTCCCGTCCTGCTCGGCCGCGTCGTGGTGAAAGAGCGGCTCGTGCTGACCGGGACTGACACAGTGAGGGTGCCGTTCAGGTGCAGGCGCTGTCGCTTCGAAAAGGGGATCGCTGCGTCCGGCGTCACGTTCGAGCGGGCGGTCGACCTTGCGGGAGCCCGCATCGCCGGACCGGCGAGTTTCCGCGGCACGACGTTCCACGGCCCCGCGGTCTTCGGGGCCACGGAACAATGCAGTGAGGACTCGGGCTTCAGGCAGACCGCGGACTTCTCGCTCGCCGTCTTCGACGATCTCGCGAGCTTCGACACCGCGACCTTCGAAGCCAAGGCCGTCTTCGACAACGGCCAGTTCCGAGCCCACGCCGACTTCGGCAAGGCCTGCTTCGACGGTGGAGTGAGCTTCCGCGCGGCCGCGTTCGACAAAGCGACCCGATTCACCCAGGCGGACTTCTCGCAGGGCGCGGTCTTCGATGCCGCGTCGTTCGCGTCCGGCGCGACGTTCCTCAACAGCACCTTCACGGGCACGCCCGACGTCCCGGCGGCATCCTTCGACGGCGCGACCTCCGGCGGCGATCTCGATTTCACCTTCGTTCCGTTCGCCGTCGATCCCGAGGTGCCACCCGCCGAGCGCGCCGACACCGACATCGCGATCTTCTCGTACCTCGTTTGCAGGGGCTCGGTGTTCTTCCAAGAGGCGGATTTCCCGGTGGGGTACGGGGTGGCGATGGATCACCTCCACGTCGCCGATCTCGTGCTGGACGTCAACGTCGCGCCGCAGGTCGACAACGAGGACAACCAGCGCGCCGTGCTCGGCGTGATCGAGTCGAGCGCGAAGGACCGCGGCGATCTCGGTGTCGCGAACGACGCGCACTATCAGGCCGAGCTCCTCGTCGCGAAGCACTACCACGAGCCGTGGCGGGCGCTCGACTACGTCTTCTACAGGGGAATCGCGGGCTACTTCGTGCGGCCGCTGCGGCCGATCGGCGTGCTGCTCGTCCTCGTCGTCCTCCTCGCGCTGCTGCGCCTCGGCCTTCCGGCCGCCCGCCCGGGCGTCGAGGCACACGCGCGGACGAGGTTCCGGCGGAGCCTGCGCGCTGCGGGACGCGGAAGCCGGAGCGTGATCGTCGACGTCCTCGACACGATCGCGCTCGTCGGCCGGCGGGGCACCCGCGCGGGAGAGCTATCGCTTCCCCGCCGGCTCGAGATCTTCGTCTATCGCCTCCTCGTCGTCTGCTCGCTCCTGGCTCTGGCCAACGCGAATCCGACGCTCCGCCAGATGGTTGACAGCCTCTTCTGAGAGCGGGAGGATCTGGTCGTGCCACAGAAGGCGGTGAGCCTCGCGCTCGCCGGCCTTGCGGCAGCCGGGGTCGCCATTGCTGCTCGTGACTCGAGCGCCGACTTCGCGCGGGTGCGCGTGAGCGTTTCGAGCTCCTGTCCGACCGATGGCGACGCCGTCGGTAGCCTCACGCCCCTCAAGCTCCCGAAACTGTGGCTCAACGGGCATCCGAAGCACAGCAAGAAAACCGTTTCGCTCCACGCGCGGGACCGGATCCGCACGGCGAACAACGGTTCGTTCAAGATCTGCCTTGCGGAGAAGGAGACGCTTTGCTCGGCGATCCCGGGCACGCGGCTGAAGGTCTTGCCGAGCGACGGAACCCTCCTCAGTCTCAACGCCGGCAGGGCGAGCTGCTCCACCGCCTCCGGTTTCACGAAGAAGCTCAAAGCCGGGAAGGCGACGCTCACCGTCGGCGACCCCGTCTTCAACGTCTCTGTCACGAGACGGCGGACCATCGTGAAGGTCTTACTCGGCGCCGTCGAGGTCAGCGGGAACAACGGGCAGGCCGACCCGGTGGTGGTGGGCAGCGGGATGCAGACGCGGGTGCCGAGCGGCGAGGCCGCCGCGCAGCCGACGACGATCGCCCTCGCGCCGGCCGAGAAGACAAAGCTCGACAAGCTCGCGGTTCAACTGCCGAAGCCGGGGCTGACGAAGCCCGATTCGGACGACTCCGACGCGTTGAAGGCGATCGTCGCGCGCGACGCCCTCCTGGTCGACCTGGACCGTGATGCGTTCGGCGATCCGCTGGTTGCGCGGTTTACTCTCGATCTGCTCTCGTCGCTGGCGAACGCGTGGGGCGTGGCCGTGAAGAGACAAACGACTTCGACTTCAGGGGCTGCCGCGGACCTCGCGAAGGGAAGCGCGGACGTCTTCGTCACCGCCGATCCCGCTGACGTGACCACGGCGGGTCGCAAGCTGAGGCTCGGTGACGCGGCCGGCGTGGCGGCCGTTCCCTTTCTTGCCTTGGGCAAGACGGTCGTCCAACTCGCGACACGCGCCGATGCCGGGCTAGCCGTTGCGCTACGACGCTACTTGGCCACGTCGCTCCTCCAGAGCAATATCTACGCCAAGGCCTACGACGGGGCCTTCGGCGGGCTGCCGCAGTACGCCCGGCTCGGCGACCTCGCATTCCCGACCGTCGGGCACGCGACCGGCAGCAAGACCGAGGTGCACCAGGGGTTCGTTGCGATGGAGAACGGGCAGCTCGCGCAGGGCCTCAAGGTGTCGCGCACCACGAAAGGCACGTGCAGCCGTGCCTCGTCAGCCACCTCGCGAGCCGATGCATGGATCTGTACCGACACGGCGCAGCGCACGTGGGACCCCTGCTTCTCGGGGATCCAGAACATCGTCGTTTGTCCGTCCGACCCACCTGCGACCGAGAGGCCAGTCAAGGTCGTCAAGCTCTTCCTGCTGAAACCCCTGCCGGCCATCCATCGCCAGAAGGCCGATCCGCTGGCAGGCCCCGCGCGGCGCATCGAGACGAACGGCCGCACGATCTGCGAGCCGACGACGGGCGCGAAGCCATCGTTCGGCTCGCAGCCGATCGACTACGCCTGCCTGAAGGGGGCCAAGGTGACCGGCTTCTTCCTCGCCGGCCGGCCGTATCGTGGAGACGCGCCGTGGACGATGCTGACCGTGCCGCCGAACTGGCAGACCACCCCGACCGTCGCCGACACCGTCGGGATCGCCGCGATCTGGTACTGGTAGCGCGCTTGCCCACCGGATTCCGACGCGCGATGGTCCGCGCATGGGGAGGGTTGCGAGCGCGTTCGTGTTGGTTTTGATGCTCGCCGCATCATCTGCCGAGCGGGAGCGATCATCCTCAAGACGACCATCCAGGCGGCGGCTTGTTCAGCTACGTGCCGAAGCACATACGGGCGGCGGCGGGGCAGAAGACGACGGCACGCGCGCCGTTCTGAAGGCTTTGTCGCATAACAACAAAGAGCGGTATTTGCAGAACTGGTCAAGCAGGTTCGGTTCGTTTCTGAAGTAGAACGTGCCATCAGGTGGGTCGCCGAGCACCAGCCAAGCCAGGTTCCAGCCTTGCGGGAAGAGTTCGCCGATCGCGGTCAGCGGCCGGCTGCGGCCGGTGGGCAGTGCGATCCACAGCACTGGCGGACCGCTACGACCGCCGCAATTTGTGCTGATCTTCCAGCCGTTGAACATGGCGCTCGCGGCGGCGCTCGCCGTCACCTGGGCGACCGGGACGTTGACGATCGGCCTGCTCGGTGTCCTCGCCGTGCTCGCTGTTCTCGGCGGGATCCTCGGGACGCTCAGCTTCGCCCCTTTTCAGGCGATGCTCGCGGCGACCGTGCCGAGGGGGGATCTCGAGAGCGCGGTGGCGATCAATAGCCTGTCGCTGCAGGTCGCGCGCTTCGTCGGGCCTGCGATCGCGGGTTTTTTGCTTGCCGCGGCCGGCCGACCTGGGTGTTCGGTGTCAATGCCGCGAGCCCGTTGGGAGCGATCATGGCAGCAATCGGTTTGGGCTCGCTGCTCGGCTCGGTCGCGCTGTTACGCCTCTCCAACCGTCCGAACAAGGGCGAGCCGTTGCTCGTGGGCTTCGTCGTCAGCGGCGCGGCCTCGCCGGCATCGGCGCTTCGACGAACGCGTGGCTGTCGCTTGCATTGGCCTTCGTGGGCGGCTTTGCCGGTGTCGTCTTTGTCGGGTTGTCGACCGTGGTCGTGCAGGCGATGAGCAGCGACGAGATCCGGGCGCGGGCGCTCGCGATCTGGGCGGCGGCGTTCGTCGGCATGCTCCCGTTCGGAGCGCTCTTGACCGCCGGGCTGACCGCGCTGATCGGCCCCGGCGGTGCCGTTTTCGTCGACGGCGTCGCGGTGGTTGTCGGGGCGATCGTCGTCGTCGCGGTTCGACCGCAAGTCGCATGGCTGGGCTGCGCCGCGCTTCCCCAATCTTGCCTGGCGGGGTTGAATCCCGCCGCCGTGGCTTTAGAGGCCGAGGCGCAACCGGGCACCGTCTAGCCGGCAAAGATTCCGCGCGGTCACTCGTCGCGCCCCCGTTTACGGGCTCAGCCGGGCGCGAACGCCTGCCGACCCCCTTCGACGGCCCTTGAGCACGTGCGCCTGCGGCCACGAGGATGGCCGCAATGGGCGTCGGAATCACGAAAGGCGGTCGGGGACCGTGGTTGTTTCTGGTTGTCGGCGCGGCGATCGGGCTGGCGCTCGGCATCCTTGTCAGCCTCACGACCGATGTTCCGCTCGCGCCCGAAGCCGGGCTCGTAATCGGTTTGTTCGTCGGCTGGCTCCATCATGCGATCGGTGCCGATCGAGAGGCTAGCTGTGAGAGGCCGGTACGAGACGGAGCAGAACTGAGCGGCGGCGGCCCTAACTGCAACGGCGCGGAACGGACGACCACCGGCGATCTAATCAGGAGCATTCGGCGCCGGCTCGGTGCGATGTCAACCGTGGGCCGCCACGGGACACCGTTCGGACACATTCGCCGGCAATCCCGAAGCATTGACCGCGATCGGCGCGAGTTTGCTGCTTTTTCGAAATGGAGCGTACGGGGATCGAACCCGTGACCTCCGACTTGCAAAGCCGTGCCAGAAGCGATGAAGAGCGGCGACGATCGGGCTCGATCGCTCGCAACCATGCCGGTAGAAGGCGCACGCGTGAGGGGCGGTCGGCATCGCTCGTTGAGGCCCGACACGACCGTTTAGGCGTTGATTAGGCGCTCGGCCGCGCCTCCCGCCGAGCTGGTCATCCGACCGCGTGCTTCCGTGGCAGTGCCCTGCGCGCGGCCCCGACGACGGTTGACGCGATCAATGGGGAGCCCGAGAATAGACGGGCGTTGTGTCGGAGCTTCAGTCCGCACTCATCGGAGGTTTCATCGGCGGCTCGCTCGGGGTGTTCGGCACGCTCGTCACGTCCTACTGGGGTCCGCGAAGACTCGAGGAATGGCGTGAGAGGCGCCATGAAGAACTCCACTACGGACCGCGGAAAGATCTACTCATGAGGATGCTCAGCGAGCCAGAACCTCCTATCCGCTCGCTCCGCCGTCTGAGTCTCGTCACAGGCACGACTAATGAGGAGTGCCGCCGCCTTCTGATTGACCTTCGAGCGCGCGGTGTCTTGATGCGAGGAGGCGAGGAGGGATGGGCACTAATCGAGCGTTACGACTTCAGTCGCGATCCGGAGATCCCGGATGCCGTCGATTAGGTCTGTCCGGCGAGAACTAACGATCCCCGCTGAACGGTCCTGTTACTCGGGTTCGCGGGACTCGGCTCTCTGGGCAGACCGTGGGAAAGAGGGATCCGGGTGGAGGCGCTAGACCTGGTCAGCTCCACCGGCCAGAACCTGCGAGGCCGCCTGAAGATCGCTCTCGTTGATGAACACTTGCGCTCCACCCGAGAGGTCGAACGGGTAGGCGCCGCCGGCGTCAGCTGCTGTTACCCACGCGGCGATCCCGCGGATGCGAGCAGGCCTTGAGTCATCTCTGCCTCCATCCGCGTCGGAAACGTTCCGGGCGCCGCACCCGGTAGCCGGGCGATCTCTTGACCCTCGGGATTACCCACCGTATGCTCGGCGCCGAGTAACAACAGGTGACGAAAGGTTGGTGGCCCTGGAACGGGGCATGTTGCCGGCGTTACTGCGGCGCGAGCCCCTCCGTGGATGCGAGGCGTCGGTCGCGCGCTCGCTTCGGCCACGCCCCTGCGAGAAGAACTCCGGGCAGGCGGCGTGCGCTCAGTAGTCGCGGATCCGCACGCCGTCGAGTCCGGCGGCCTTGCACACACGGGCCTCCGCCTCGCGCTCCTGAACGGGTTCGAGCTGAGCCACGGCGGCGCGCCGATCGTTTGACCTTTGTCGGCGTACGCGCGACGATTGTGTTGTATCCGGCCGGCTGACCAGGCAGCCGGCCTCTCGAGGAAGGGGTTCCCGTGCATCGCATCGCCAACCGTCGGCCCTCGCCGGCCATAGTCGTTTCCGTCATTGCGCTTTTCGTCGCCTTGGGCGGAACCTTGTACGCTGCGGTTACGAAGCTGCTTCCGAAGAACAGCGTCGGCTCGTCGCAGGTGATCAACGGGTCGCTGCAGAAGGCCGACATAAGTAAGAAGGCGATCGCCTCGCTCAAGGGCCTAAGACACCTAGCGACGCGAGCACACGTTCGGTAGTCAGAGCAGGCAACGACGGATGGAGCCTTACCTGTGGTCAGGCCTGGCGGTCAAGGTTCGGTCGCGCTAATGGGACGTCGGAGTGTCTCCTTCGTGTGTTCGAGCTGACGACGTTGCGTTGCGCGCGGGCGCCCAGCCTTACCTAGGTGCGCGGACGGGCAGTCCGGCGACAAGATGATTGATCGGGTGCTGTTCCCGTGATTGGCTTCGCGGTCGCTCGGTCTTTAGGGGCCGTCCAGCAGCAGCGCTGGCGGCAGGCTCCATTCGGGAGCCGACCGCAAACCATCGTCGTGACGAGGGGCAGGCGCGCGAGATTGGCGGGGTCAGGCTGCGGCGGCGATCACCTCCTCGCGATCCGGCGTCTCGATCGGAGCGAGCGCCTCGTCGCCGAGCTCGCGGAGGATGTGGTAGGCGCGTCGGCAAAGCTTGCGCGCGACGGATAGGCAGGC
>WNFU01001848.1_pt1 | contig 34032 bp, 35 predicted proteins | sample 5400121 | NCBI WGS metagenome assembly WNFU01 (sample SAMN13153360, study PRJNA577476) | soil metagenome | isolation source: 100 cm soil or saprolite under grassland replicate 1 | place: USA:California | collected 2016-06-15
GCCGCCCGGATCGACGACCAGGCCCCGCACGCGCTCCTGGGCGAAGTACTCCTCGCCACGCGCGAAGGAGCAGGCGGTCGCGCAGCGCGTCGTCCTCGTTCGCGATCTCGAGGAGCATGTTGACGAGGTCACCTTTCGGGTGCGCGGCCAGGATTGTCTGGAGTTCGTCGCCTCGATCGCGGCTCGCTCCCTCGCGTGCGGAGATCTCACCGCCATGCGACCGCTCGCGCCAGGTCAGCGCCGCCGCGACCGCGTGCTTGCAGAAGCCACGGTCCGCCGCGAACGGGCACGTGCACGTGGCACTGAGGGCACCGCGCTCCAGCGACAGCCGGACCCGGTAGTCGGCGCTGCCGCGGACCGTAGCGGCCGCAGCGCCGCCCGGATCGACGACCAGGCCCCGCACGCGCTCCTGGGCGAAGTACTCCTCGCCACGCGCGAAGACGTCGGGCGCAGCGGCGCGCCGCAGCGCGCGAAGGCTTGGGACGGCCGAGCTCACCTCATGCTCCGCATGGAGTGGAGGCTCGGACATCCTGCCGCGAGACGCAAGGGAGGTCCGCGACAGCCCGACGCTCCGAGAGGGTGGTGGCACGAATCTGTCTCCGTTGTGCTGGTAGGGAGGAGGTTTCGTGCCACACTCTCTGACATGAGGCGCGACACAAAGACCGACACTAGGAAGCACCTGATTCGCGAGCTGCAGCGGAGCGGCTGGCTGCGCCGTCAGGACCTCGATGCTGACGGCATCCATCCCCGCTGGCTCCGTCGTCTGCAGGACGAAGGTGTGATCGAGCGTGCTCGGGCTGGGCTCTACCGCTCGACCGAGGCCCCCGAGACCGCCGACCAAACTCTCTTCGAGGCCTGCGCCGCGGTGCCGGAGGGCGTCATCTGCCTCACGTCGGCGCTCGCCTACCACCGGTTCACGACCGCCAATCCCGCCGCGATCGAGATGGCGATCCCGCGCGATCACTGGCGGCCGAGGGTGGCGTACCCACCGATCCGCTTCTACGAGTTCCGGCCTCGCCTGATGCGCCTCGGCCTCGAGCGCAAGCGCGGGCCGCGGCGTCAGGAGCTGCGCGTGTTCAACGCCGAGCGGGCGATCTGCGACGCGTTCCGGCTCCGCCGCATCGTCGGGAAGGACATCGCCATCGAGGCGCTGCAGGCCTATGTGCGACGCCGATCGGGGCGCCGCGTCGATGACCTCCTCAAGATAGCCCGAGCGACAGGGGTGCTGCGACTCATCCGGCCCTACGTCGAGGCGCTGACCTGACCCGAAAGCCGGACGATCCGGAATATCGACGCCTCAGTGCGCCAGCGGCTCTTCAACTTCTCGAAGGAGCAGGGCCGTGACTTCCAGTCGGTCCTGAAGCTGTACTTCCTCGAGCGCTTTGTCTTTCGGCTCAGCATCTCGCGCTATCGCGAGAGCTTCCTGCTCAAGGGGGCGCTGCTCTTCTTCGCCCGGACCGAACCGGAGGCACGGCCGTTCACCCCCGAGAGATCTTCGCGTGGCCGCAAGTACTATAGCAATTCTGCTATGTCATGGGGGGTACGGTAGAGCTCGAGCCGGAGGTCGATGGATGGTTGTCACGTCTCGGCGACGAGGATTTCGGGCAAGCGCAGTTCTATGTAGACCTGCTCGAACGCGAGGGTGTCGCCCTGGGAGAGCCGTACACGCGGCAGCTCCGAGGCAAACTCCGTGAGCTGCGTTTCTACATTGGCCGCGAACGCTATCGAATCTCGTACTACGTCGCGACTGGTCGGTGGATCATCTTGATGACGGTATTCAAGAAGTCAAAGCAACGCGAAACACAAGAGATTGACCGGGCGGACGCCGCCATGCATCGATGCATCGAGAAGGGGTACACCGCGGAGGACGACGATGAGTCCAACACAGTGGTCTGAGCTCAAAGGGAAGCGATCGCGCACTAGCGGAGCGCGAGTAGGGTACCTGCGCGCTCGAAACGCGTACCGACTCGCCCAGCGTGTGCGTCTTCTGCGCGAGGCACGAGGCATCAGTCAGGGCGAATTGGCGGCGCGCATGCGCACGACACAATCGGTCATCGCTCGTCTTGAAGGCGGCGGAACCTATCCAACCCTGAGTACGCTGGAGCGCGTCGGCGACGCGCTTGATGCAGAGTTGGTCGTGGAGTTCAGGGACGCGCTACGGCCGGTGCCCATCCCCGTTCTCACGTCGGCAGCGACCCGAATCTCGCGCGTCACCACGCGCCGCAGACCCGTCACGAGACGCGAAAAACGGGCGGCGAGGCGGAAGCCGTAACCGCGACTCGATCGAGCAGTGTGCGTTGGGTGCGAGCCTATGAGGCGGGTCAGCCTCCGCTCCCTGCTGAACAAAATGGGCAACTGACTCATGTGTGAAATCGACGCGTGTGGCCGAGAGCTCTTGCGACTTCGTTAGAAAACTCGGATCTCGGTCACGACGGGCGCCGCGTTGGCTGTAGATCAGCCGCCTCTGGCTGTGGGGGTTCGATTCCCTCTCTGCCCACCGATGTGATGTGTCGAGACATCGGCGACGATGTGTCGAGACATCGGAGACCGATTCGCGCGCATCGTAGAGCTCACGCCGACTGCCGCTGGTAGTCGCGCGTGGGATCGAGGACCAGCTGTCGCAGCAGCTCACCGTCCTCGGTCACGATCCGGACGTCACGGTCGGCAACGAAGAGCACGATCGGCTTGCCACGGTGGCGCGCGCCCAGGCCGATGTGGTGCAGGCGCGAGTCGTAGCGCAGGGTGACCTTGCCGTGTCGGTCGACCGTGTCGTAGCGCACCCGGTAGTGAACCAGTGGCATGGCCGACCCGGGTCCGGCCTTCACCTTCGCGTCGAACACCTCCTGCGGTGTGCGCCGTCCGAGGGCGCGGTGCGGTCGGTGCAGGTTGTAGTGGAGGCGGAAGCGGTCCAGCTGCGCCCCGAGCTCCTCCAGCGTCGCGGCCGGTGGCTGCTTCGCCAGCCAGCGCTTCTGGGTCTGATGCAGACGCTCGACCTTGCCGCAGGTCTGCGGGTGGTAGGGCGCGGCGTGCTTGCAGACGATGCCCAGGCGCTCCAGCTCGGTCTCCAGCAGCACCTTGCCGTGGCGCGATGCGCCACTGAAGACCGCGGCGTTGTCACTGAGCAGCGCACCGGGGTAGCCGGCGCGCGCCGCGGCCTGGTGGAAGACCGCCACCACATCGGCCGCCTTCACCGTGCGCAGTGGCACGGCGGCCACCAGGACCCGGCTGTGGTCATCGACGATGTTGAGGATCTCGACCGGCGATTCGTCGGCCAGCGCCCAGTGCGTGGCATCGGTCTGCCACAGCTGGTTGGGTAGCTGCGCCTCGAAGCGGATGAACGATGAGCGCGGGCGCTTGTGCGGCTCGGGCACCACCAGACCGCGGCGGCGCAGCACGCGGATGATCGAGCTCACCGAGGGGGCGCGGCGCAGACGACGCTCCAGGTGCCACTGGATGGTCAGCGCGCCGGCGTCGAGTCCCTGTGCCAGCAGATCGGTGCGCAGCCGGACGATCTCCTCGGCGACCTCCAGTGACAACGCCGTGGGCGAGCGGTGCGGCCGGCGCGAGCGTGGTGCAAGGCCGGCGTCACCGTCGCGGCGGTAGCGCCCGAGCAGCTTGTACAGCCAGCTGCGGTGCACCCGTGCACGCGCCCGAGCTCGGCGATCGAACGTCCCTCGCGCAGATGCGCCTCGACCAGGTACCGCCCGACGTCCATCCGGAGACCCCCTCAAGCGTGGTGTCTCCGATGTCTTGACACATCCACCGCAGGGCTGTCGCCGATGTCCTGAACTCCAACACCTCTCCGCCCACGGATTAGCGAACAACGGCGGGCGGAACGGCCCGTCGTTTGTTTTTCACCCAGGCGCTCTCGGTTCTATAGTCGCTGCTGGTTCACACAAGGGAGGGCTTCGCGATGGAACGGGATCCAGTCGTTTCTCGCAGGCGATTCCTACAGTCGATGGCAGCGGTCGGTGTGGCTGTGGCCTGCGGGCCGGCCGCGGCGCCAGGCGCGAGCCCGGCGGCGACGGGCGCGGTCGCGAAGCCCGTCAGCATCGAGTGGTGGAGGCGCAACTACACGCCGGGCAGTCAGAACGCCGAGACGGTGACCTCTGATGCCGCGGTCAAGGCCTTCCGCGAACGCAATCCGAATGTGACGATTGCCATCCAGGGTGGGCCCTTCGGTCCCGAGACGGACCAGAAGTTCGACATCGCGATCCTCCAGCAGAAGGCGGGCCCTGACGTTTTCCACACCACCGGCGGTGATGTCCTTAAGTACGCGGCCGCTGGTCAGCTTTCGGAGCCGCCCCTCACCGACGCCGAGCGTCGCGACTTCAATCCCAGCGCGCTCCAGGCGACGACGTACAAGGGAAAGGTCGTGGCGTATCCGCTGTGGATCGTCCCTTGGTTCGAGTACCTCAACCTCGACCTGTTCAAGGAAGCCGGGGTCGCGCCACCGAAGGACGGGAACTGGACCTATGAGGAGTTCTTCGCGGCGGCGCAGAAGCTCACCTTCAAGCGGGCCAATGGCAAGCAGGCCTACGGGTTCGCATACGCGAACGATGAGTTCGCCTTCATGCTCATCGACGGCGGCCGGCCGTACGACAAGGACCTCAAGACGTGGACCTTCAACAGCGCGGACGCGGTGAGCGGCCTTGAGAAGTGGGTGACGCTGGCGAAAGCGAAGGTCATGCCGCCAGCGGCGACGTCGCGATCCTCCAGCGCCCGAGCGCGATGATCAACGTGCTGAACGCCGAGAAGAACTGGGAGTACGCGAAGAACTGGGACATCGCGAACTTCCCAAAGGCGAAGGGCGAGCAGACCGCGTGGGGTGGCGTCGGCTTCATCGCCGTGCGCGAGCAGCAGGACGCCGACAAGAAGGCGGCCGCGCATCAGTTCGCGAAATACCTCACCGGCCCCGACATCGGACCGGACCTCAAGAAGATGACGCCGCCGGTCGAGTACTGGCTGGCTCCGGCGGGCCGGACGTCCGCCGCGGGCATCTACGGCGACTACCACGCGGCGAAGGCGAAGGTCGCGAAGATGGGCGCGTTCACGTACGTCCTGCCGAACGTGCGGACCTGGTCGGAGATCGACCAGAAGTACCTACGACCGGCGCGGGACGCGGCGCTCGAGGGAAAGAAGACGCCGAAGCAGGCGTTGGACGAGGTGGCACCAGCCGCACAGCGGCTGCTGGACGAAGCAAACAAGTAGCGTGTCCGCGGCCCTGCGCAAATATGGCTGGTCGTACTTCTTCGTCCTGCCGACCTTCTCGCTGTTCGTCATGTTCACGCTCCTGCCGGTCGCGCAGGGCCTCGCGCTCTCACTGCAAGATGCGAGCGTCGTCGGTGGCGACTGGATCGGCTTCGCGAACTTCGCGACGCTCGCCGATGACCCCGTCTTCCGTCAGGCCGTCGGGAACACCGTTCTGTACACGACCATCGTCGTCGCGGCGCAGGTGACGCTCGCGCTCGTCGTCGCGAGTCTCATCCAGCCGCTGGGGACGAAAAGCCGAGTCTTCTACCGCGCGCTCTTCTATCTGCCACTGGTCAACTCCGCGATCTTGGTCGCGATGGTGTGGCGTTGGATCTTCAACCCGAATCCGTTCGGCTTCGCGAACGCGGCACTCGGCACCGTCGGGCTCGGGCCCTTCCTGTGGATCGGCAGCTCCGATCAGGCGCTGATCGCGGTGATCCTCAGCGCGGTCCTCACCATTCCGGGTGGAGGCGTGGTGCTCTACTCCGCGGCGATCGGCTCGCTGCCGCGCGAGCTCTATGAGGCCGCGGACGTGGAGGGCGCGAGCTGGTTCGCCAAGTGGTGGCACATCACGGTGCCGCTCCTCAAGCCCACGACGCTCTACCTACTGGTCGTGTACACGATCCTCGCCTTCCAGCTCTTAGAGCGAGTGTACATCATGACCAACGGCGGCGGGCCGAACAACGCGACGATCACGATCGTGCAGCTCATCTACAGCACGGCGTTCCAGTTCGGCCGCTACGGGCTCGCGAGCGCGATGGCGGTCGTACTGTTCGCCATGGCGATCAGCGTCGCCGTCGTGCAGTTCCGCTCGCTCCGGACCGATGTCGAGTACTAGGAAGCGCATACCCATCCACGTTCTGTTGCTCCTCGCGGGCGGACTGTCGCTCTTCCCTCTCTACTGGCTCTTTCTCACGTCACTCTCGCCGACGCAGTACGTCGTGCGGGTGCCGCCCGAAGTCGTTCCGCGCGAGCTTACTGTCGGCAATTACCAGCGGCTCTTCGAGACGACGCCCATCGTGCGCTGGCTCGTCAACACCGTCGTGATCGCTGGCGTCATCACCACCTTCCACCTGCTCTTCGACAGCATGGCCGGCTACGCCTTCGCGAAGCGGCGCTTCCCCGGACGGGACGCGATGTTCTGGCTCATCGTGAGCACGCTCACCGTGCCGGCACAGGTGACCCTCATTCCCGTCTTCTTCATCCTCCGTACAGTCGGGCTTCTCGACACCTACCCCGGCGTGATCCTTCCCGGCCTGGCCGATGTTTTCGGGATCTTCCTGATGAAGCAGTTCATCCAGACGATCCCGACCGAGCTCGAACACGCGGCGCGTGTTGATGGCGCGTCCGATTGGGAGGTGTACCGGCACATCATCCTTCCACTCTCCCGGCCGGCGCTCGCCGTGCTGGCGATCTTCACCTTCCAGCGTTACTGGAACGCGTTCATCTTTCCGCTTGTCATCCTGCACGATTCGTCCAAATACCCCGTCCAGGTGGGCCTCGCGACGCTCCAGGGCGAGTTCAACACCGACTACGGGATGCTCATGACCGGTGCGGCCGTCGCCGCGCTACCGATGATCGCCGTGTTCTTTGCCTTCCAGCGCCAATTCATCGAAGGCATCCGCATCGGTGGGGTGAAGGGCTAGAGGTTCGATTCCCTCTCTGCCCACAGTGTGCGGCCTTGCCGCCCTTGGGCGCTCTGGCAATTGCGGCACACCTTCATAGCGGTCGCTCAGTCGCTCGCATGGTGTGTTCGCGCTCAGGCGCGCGTCAGTTGACGCGACTTCTATCGTGTCGCGGCAACGTCGGCATGACGCAAACGAGGAGGACGATCGCGTTCCCCCAGTCGCCGCTCGAGAACCGGCCATCACTGCTGCCGTGGGCGTGACCGAGAAGCTCTGAGCTGGCTGGTTTGAAGGCGCCGGCAGACGAAGAGGAATAGAGGCCGACAGCGACCATCTCAGCGAGTCGAACGAAGGAGGGGTTCTCCATGCAACGCGACGCACCCGAGCAGAGTTCTCCTGAAGAGGTCAAGACCGGGACGGCCCTAATCCCCGGGAATACGTTCAAAGCCAAGGCGGTGGAGTACGTCGTGGTGGACGGACTGGCCATGTTCGAGGGGGACATCGTCCTCGGCACCGTCGAAGAGGTCCGTCGGATCAACGACCAGCTCGTCGAGGAGCTCAGCCGAGAGCCCGCCGCGGCGACGATCATCACCGGGGATCAGTTCCGGTGGCCCAATGGAAAGGTCCCATACCAGATCGATCCGGCGCTGCCCGACCAGTCTCGCGTGACGGACGCGATCGCGCACTGGGAGTCGAAGACGAGCTTCCGCTTTCCAAAGAGAAAGAGCGAGGCCAACTTCGTCACCTTCCGTCCCGCCACGGGATGCTCCTCGAGCGTCGGGATGCGTGGCAACGAGCAGTTCGTGAATCTCGCATCCACGTGTACGAAGGGCAATGTCACTCATGAGATCGGACACGCCGTCGGTCTGTGGCACGAGCAGAGTCGCGAGGATCGCGATGCGTTCGTGACCATCCATTGGACGAAGATCAAACCCAGCCACGTGAGCAATTTCAGCCAGCACATCGCGGACGGTGATGACATCGGAGCGTACGACTACGGCTCGATCATGCATTACCCGCGCGACGCGTTCTCCGTCGATGGGAGCGACACGATCACGCCGGTGAAGTCCGGCGTGCAGATCGGGCAGCGCACCGCTCTCAGCGCCGGCGACATCGCGGCAGCGAATACCCTCGCCGACAAGACGACGCCCAAGCTGGTGCCACCGTTCCCGGGCCGCCTCCTGAAGTACCCACCGATCACGACGGGTCCGGACGTCACGATCTGGCAGACGCAGATGAACGTCTTGGGTTACTCCCTCACGGTGGACGGCAAATATGGAAAGCTGTCCAAAGCCGCGTGTGTCAAGCTCCAGCAGGAGCGGGGACTGAAGGCGGACGGGATCGTCGGACCGAAGACGTGGGAGGCGACCTTCGCCTCACCATGAGAGCGAGGACGACGATCCGGCGTCGGCGATCCGGTCCACGCGTGGCCTCGCCCAAAAAGGACGTGAACCGTGGTCGTCACCATAAACGTCGCCGCACCTCACGAGATGCCGCCGGCCGGAGCTCCCGTGATCGTGGAGGCGCAGGACACATCGCTCGCCGATGCTCCCGCGCGGGTCGTCGCTCGCGCTCGGGCCGTCGTTCGGAGGCCCGAGGATGGCGTGGTCGCGACGGTGGCCCTCTCCCTCGAGGCGTCTCGCGAGGACTGGACGATCTGGGTCCACATCGATGTCGATGACGATGGACGCATCAGCGTCGGAGACTTCATCACGATGGAGTCGTTTCCGCTCAGCGCCGCGGTGGGCGGTCAGCTCACGGTGCGCGTCAGGCGCGTCGCTTCATGATCGACCGCTCGCCTCATCGCCATGCCGCGAGTGACTAGCCCTTCCTCCACCCGACCGGCAGGAGGACCGGACCGTCCGGCGTCGGGTAGTAGACCTGCCACCCGTGATAGCCGCGGTACGTGGCGGGATCGGTCTTCATCGCCTCGGCGTACGCCATCAGCGCATTCACATAGGCTTGGGCGTGGTTGTACGCGAAGAGCGCCTTCTGCATGTTGCCCGGGGCACCCGCGGCCTTCAGGTAGCGCGCCGCGGCAATGATCGCGTCGTGGTTCTTGTTGACGTCGCCCTTCCCGTACGCCGCCCACGTCGGGGGCATGAACTGCATCGGCCCCTGCGCACCGGCGCTCGAAAGCCCGCGGATCCGGCCCATGCGTGTCTCGACGAGATGGATCGCGGCGAGGTAATACCAGGAGACGCCGAAGGCCTCCTCGGCCTCCTTGTAATAGCCGACCAGCTCGTCGATCGGCGCGGGTTCGACGATCTTCCAGTCGGGAAGGGTCTTCGGGACGGCGCCGTGCATCGAGCGCAGCTGCTTGCCGGCGTCGATGCTGGAGAGCACGGCGCTCCGCGTCTTCTCGGGAAGTGCCGCGAGCACGCTCTCTTTCCAATCCGGGTAGTCCGCCAGCGTCCCGTACGCGAGCTGCTGGAGGTGGCCCATCCAGGCGAGCTGCGCGCCGGTCACGTTCGGGTCGCGTATCGCGGCCTCGACCATGGCGAGCTGCTTCGCGAGCCCGGCCGCGTCCATCGCCGGCACGGGGAGCTCGTTCCAGTTCGGCGTGGCCGCCGGCGCAGGGGTGGGTGAGGGCGTAGGCAGGGCAAGCGTCAATGACTCGATCTCGGCTGGCTCGGGTGTCGCGCTCGCGGCGGCGGTCGCCCTTACCGATGGCTGTGCGGTTAGGTCGACCGACCCGAGCGGAGCCCCGGCGGAGCAGGCCGCGACCACGCCCGCGACTGCGAGGCTCAGAGCGCGGCAGATGGATGCGGTCGGCTGGCGCACGATCCCTTAACGCGCGTGCGTCGTGACCGCAGCGGTCACGAAGTCGCAGAGCGGTGAGGGCGAGCGCACGCCTTGACGATAGACGGCCGACCAAGTGAGCACGTCTCTTTAGCGGCTCAGAATCGATCGACGCGGATCGGGGCCTGGTCGCTCGTCCCTAGACCATGGGCTTGGTCTCCTCCCGTGTCTTGCAATGGAACGCAAGGAGGTGACCTCTTTGATCTCCATTCGAAGGCTGAACGTCTTCGTTGTCGCGCTCGCTCTATCGGGCAGCGCGGCGCTCGTCGCGATCGGCACGCCATTCGGCTCGCCGACGCAGGCCGACGCCGCGGCATGCACCTCCAGCGTCGGTCCGGGAATCGCGCCGCCACCGACGGTCCCATCGGGGATCCCAGGATTCCACGCGGCGTGGTTCGGGCAGTCGGGCTATCCGACGCTCTGCCCGGGCGAGCGATCGACGGCCACCGTCGCGTACTACAACTCGGGCACGCGAGGCTGGCTGTCCGGTGTCATGGGCCAAATGGCGTTCCTCGGCACGTGGGACCCGCTTCCTGGCCAGGACAAAGCGAGCCCTCTCGGCGGCGACGGAACGAACGGATCGCCGGCGACCGGGTGGCCGCGCTACAACCGCGTAGCCGCGCAACCGGCCGACTGGGTCGGTCCGAACCAGGTCTCGTGGTTCCAGTTCACGATCCAAGCGCCGACCACCCCGGGCACGTACCTCCTTTACATCCGACCGCTCGTAGAAGGAGCGCAGTGGATGGAGGACTTCGGCGTCTACTGGCAGGTCACGGTCAAGCCAGCGGAAGCGCAGGTAGGCGTCAGCGTCACGCCGACGGGCGCATCGAGCGTCAGCGTCGGCGGCACACGCGACTACACCGTCACCGTCAGCGGCCTCACCGGCTGCGTCGACCTAGCGTTCGTGGATGCCGCGAACTTCCCGGCTGACGGCACCTTCCGCGATGCCGACGGCGACGCCAAGGCTGACCTCACCAACACCGCAACGTTCGCCAGCGTGAACGGGGTGACGGTGAACAGCAGCTACATCGACTGCGTCGCCATTCCATCGACCGGTACGTTCACGATCTCCGCGACCTCGAGCACGGCCAACGCCTTCGTGCGCCCGGTCGTGTTCCTTGACGCCAACGGCAACAACGCCCTCGACCTCGACAGCGGAAAGCGTCCGACCGAAACGTCGTTCGGCGTCGGCGGCCCGGTCCGCTTCCTCCCGCCATCCGCGACCTTCGGTAGCCACACCGTGACGGTGGGACTCGTCAACACCGCCGAGAGGTTCTTCACGGACGCGGCGGCCATGGCGACCTACCGCTACGACACCAACGACACGTTCCAGTACGGAGGCATCGGCGTTTCGATTTCCCAATTCGAACAGGTGTTGAGCACGGGTGACACGCTCAACGTGAGCTACAACCCGGATCCGGCCGGCGTCTCCACGTTCAACATCACGAACGATGTCGGGCGACAGGCACCCACGGTGGGCGCGGCCGTCGGCAGCTTCGATGGCGGAGCCACGCAGAACGACGTGCGGCTGACGATCACCGAGCCGTCCTCGAACATCGACGCGATCGCGTACAGCGTGCAGCGGACCACGGTCGCCGCGTCGGCCGCGGCGTGTGACGCGAACTCGGGCACCTACGCCGAGATCGCCACGGTCTCCACGGCGAGCGGTTCCGACACAGCGACGTACACCGATGGCAACCTGGCCAACGGCACGTACTGCTACCGGGTCGGCGCGGCCAACCCGGTCACCAGCAGGACGGCATTCGGCTACAGCGCTCCGACGACCGTCGCCGGCAGCCCGGCGGCGGTGAACCCGCCCACATCGGCCGACGCACGCGTCGTGACGAACGCGGGGTTCACCTCGACGTTCGACAGCGGCGACGTCATCAAGATCGCCTTCAGCAAGGCGATCACGGCTCCGGCGAATGGGGCGACGGTGCGCGCGCAGGATGGCGATGGGACCATCGCCGACCTGATCTGTGGCACCAACGCGACATGCACGCTCAACGCATCCGCCGAGACGCTCGGCGGCGTGAGCTATCCCGTGAACAGCGTGTTGACGATCTCGCTCACGGGCGGTCCGTCCATCGTCGCCGCGGGCTCGACCCCGGCTCTCCAGATCCCGGCGACGGTCACCGACAGCTCGGGCATCAGGGATTCGAGCAACAGCGGATGGGATCTCGCGAGCTCGGCTGACGTGGTGCTCGGGAGTCCCGACTAGGCAGTCCCGCGTGCGGAGCATCGAGGCCCGGGAATCACGCGTTCCCGGGCCTCTTCGGCTCCTAGCCTCTACTCGACGCGGATCGCTTCTCGCCGTGGCGTGGGCTTGTCCTCGTCGATCCGCGCGATCCACTTGTCGAGAAGCGCGCGGAACGCGAGGAGCTGCTCCTTCCGTGCCGCACGCATGTGCGCACGTGACTCCGGCGGAAGGAGCTGGTCCATGAAGGTGAAGAGTCCGCCCGGCGTCTGCTCCTCCTGAAGATCGCCGATCTTCCGCTCCAGGTCCGCGATGCGCTGCTCGAGCTCCGCCTGTGTCGCCATCTTGCTATCTCCCTTTCGCGCCGACCGGCGCGGTGAAGTGGATCTTCAGCGTGTCACCTTCGAACTGGGCTGCGCGCGTCGGAGCCGCGATGAGCGCCCGCGGCAGGATGAGGTTCCGTCGCCACGCGCCGACCTGCACGACGAGTTCGTCTGCGTGCCGGCTCAGTGTGACTTCCTCCTTGGAGGTGAACGGGAGCTGGAGCGAGAGGACGAACTCGCCGTCTTCGCGCTCCACGCGGTACGGGCGGCCGCGGTAGAAGAAGGACACGGGGTCGGCATCCCCGAAGAGGGCATCGGCGAGCCGCTCGAGCATCGGGAGGCCCACGACCTCCTGCTCGAAGAACGGCGCGGTCCGGAGCGGCACGGGTGCGAAGCTCTCCTCGACGAGCGGCAGGTAACGGTCCTGCAATTCCTTCCACTGCGTGAGAAATCCACCGGCGCCACTGGGTAGCACGCGATTCACGACAACGAGATCGGTCGGATAACCGAACAGGTGGAAGTAGGTGAAGGTCCGCTGCGCTTCTTTGATGACCATCTTCTCGAGGTTGAGGACGAGGCGGATCGAGCTCTGTGCCGGGTCGGAGAGGATGACGTGAAGGTGCTCGAGGCGCCGGAAGAGCTCCTCCCCAGCGGCGAAGACGCTGTCGCTCGGCGTCGGCATGCCGACGACGCGGCGCACGATCGGCCCCGCGACACGCATCGCCTGGCGCTGGATGGGGAAGATATGTTCGAGCCACCATTCGCCGGCCTCGGGGAGCGAGAGCAGGCGGAGCGTCTCGCCGGTCGGTGCGGCGTCGACGACGATCACGTCGTACTCGCCCTTGTCGTAATGCTCTGCGATCCAAAGGAGGCTCGAGAGCTCGTCCATGCCGGGGATGATCGTCATCTCCTCCGCGACGACCGCGTCGAGTCCTCGCCACTGAAAGACGCTCGTCACGTAGGTCTGGATCGTGCCCCAGTACTTGCGGACGTTGTAGTAGACATCGGACTCCTGGCCGAAGAGACTCGGTCCGATCTCTACCGGCTCCGGGCCGAGCGGGCGGTCGAAGGAGTCGGCGAGCGAATGCGCGATGTCGGTGGAGAGCACGAGGGTTCGCTGCCCGCGTTTCGCCGCGAGCGCGGCGGTCGCGGCGGCAACGCTGGTCTTCCCGACGCCACCCTTGCCCGTGTAGACGATGATCCGCGGTGCGTTCGCCATGGCCACTCCCAGTGTTCGGAGTGTATGGGGCCATGCCGTTCGCGCTATACGGTATCCACCGTCATCGGGTGTGCAATCTCATGGCTGCGTGCGTCAGAGGACCGTACGTGCCGGTCGCATCGATCCCGTGCTCGCGCTGGAACTGCCGCAAGGCGGCCTCGGTGACTGGCCCGAAATATCCGGTGACCGACGTCGCGTAACCCAGACGACGCAGATCGCTCTGCAGCCGCGCAACGTCGGCCGACTGTGAGCCGATCGTCAACCCCTGACGCGCCGCGGACGGCGCTCCGGCGAGCGACCGCGCGAGCGCCGCTTCTGTCAGCGGACCATAGAAGCCCGTCGCCGGGACCCCGTTCGCCCCCTGGAAGGCCCGGAGTGCGGCGAGGGTCTGTGGTCCGAAGTGGCCGCCGCCTTCGATCACGGCGGCCTGCGGCATCCAGCCGAGATACACGAGATCCCATTGCAACAGCGCCACGGACGCACCGCTCGCGCCGAACGCGAGGCCGGCGCTCGGGCGACACGCGCTCGCGTCGCAGGTCGTCCCGCTCGAGGCGCCCGAAGCCGCGACAGCATTCGGAGCGGCACACCCGCTCACGAGACGCATGTAGTACGACCAATCCCACGACGGTCCCGGATCGGTGTGGTCGGTGTTCGCGACCTCGCTGTGCCCGATGATGTGCGCACGGTCGGTCGGGATGCCGTACCGGCGCGCGATAGCGCAGGCCAGCGCCGCGGAACTGCGGTATTGCTGATCCGTGTAGCCGACGCCATGAGCCGGGTCGAACTCGTGCTCGATCCCGATGCTGCCTCGGTTGAAGCCGCGGGCGTGAAACGCGGTGTTGGCCTCGGCGACCATCTGTGTGATCTCGCCGTCGCGCGCACGGATCACGTAGTGCGCGCTCGCGTCCGATCGAGGATCTAGGAACCAGGACAGCGCACCGACGTACCCGCCAGCGGTCGAGTGGATCACGATGTGCGTTATCCGCGCGCCGCCGCGACCGACGTCGTAGTTGCGCGATGACGCGGGCAGCCACTGAAGTGGGGGGTACCAGGACGGCGGGGCCGCTGCGGCCGGCTGAGCCGACGCGAGCAGCGCGCCCGCCGCGAGAGCCGCAACCAATAGCGACCGCACGGCGCGAGAGACTATCGGTATCCGCGGCTGGCGACCGACACTGGGCAGGGTCGCTCGTCCAGCACGCAGAATGACGCCGATCCCGGACGGAGGAGGCGAATGTCGCATCCCGCGCGCTTGACTCACCGTGGTGTCGTATACCCGCGCGAGCTCGATCACATGGGCCACATGAACGTCGTCGCCTACGTCGCGAAATTCGATCAGGCCACCTGGAACTTCTTCAACGACCTGGGATTCACGCCCAGCTACCTGCGCACTGCCGGCCGCGCGCTCGCGGCCGTCCGCTACGACATCAGCTACAAGAAGGAGCTCCTCGCCGGCGACGTCATCACGATCCACACACATCTGCTGCGCGTCGGCGCCTCGAGCCTTGCCTACATGCACGAGATGTACAACGGTGAGACGGGCGAGGTCGTCGCGACCGCGGAGGTCACGGGCGTGCTCATCGACCGCGAGACGAGGCGGTCGACCCCGTTCCCGCCGGATCTCGCCGAGAAGATGCGGGCCGAGATCTAGGTCGGCTCGCGGAGCGCGCGAGCGAACTGGAACCGATTCTCGAGCAAATGGATGTCCATCGCGTAGCTCGCCGGACCGGACGCCTCGACCTTGGCGACGATGCAGGCGAGCTCATCGGTGGCGATCGCCGCACGCGTTTCGTCCGTGAACGACGCGACATCGCGCACGTCACGCACGTGACGGATCCCGGCCGCTCGCGCGATCGCGGCGAGGTCGCTGCCGGTCGAGGTCGCCGTCGGGAAGCCGCCGACCGAGAGGAGGCTCTCGTTGTCGAAGATGACGTGAGTGAGGTTCGGCGGAGCGTAGCGCGCGAGCGTCGTCAGCCCGCCGAGGTTCATGAGCACCGAGCCGTCGCCGTCGAGGACGATCACGCGTCGGCCGGGCTGGGCGAGGGCGATCCCAAGCCCCATCGACGAGGCGAGGCCCATCGCGTGCTCGAGGTAGAAGAAATTCGGCCGGTGTCCGAGCGCATAGAGCTCGGATGCGGTGGCTCCCATGATCGTCACCACCGCGCATGGCTCGAGATCGGCGTAGATCGCCGCGAGACACTCCGCACGCTTCATCTAGGCCTCCTCCCACATGAGGCCACGGGCCAGCAGCAGCGCGACCGGCGAGAGCGACGACTGCGCGAGCGTCATCGCGTCGACGATCTTCCGCTCGACATCCTCCGCGGACACCAGATCGTCGCGGACGATGCCGAGCGCGTCGAGCACGCGTCGCGTGTGCTTGCCGCCCTCCGTCTGCCAGCTGTCGCGCTCGCCGAGATGGCCGCGGTCGCTGATGAGCATCAGTAGCGGGATCTTGTACAGGAGGGCGAGCGAGACGATCCCGTTCACCGATTGGAAGAACCCATGGTTCTGCATGAGGAGCGCGGACCGCGCGCCGGCAAGGTGCGCACCCGCCGAGATCCCGATGCCCTCCTCCTCCTTCGCGAGGCGGACCAGACGCATGCCGGCGTCCTCCTCGATGAGCCGGATCACGTGAACGAGCGCCGTCTCGGGGAGCGCGCTCACGATGCGCACGCCCGCGGCGCGCAGGCCGGCGTGGATGAGCCGCGAACTCTGGTCGGAGATGGGCACCGCTACCGTGCCTTTCGCGCGCGCCACTCGGACATGACCGCCTCGTGCTCCGGCGACGCCATGGCGCGCCCCTGCGCGTCGAGATAGGCCGCGAGCACCGGCGCGTAGGGCTCGAAGGCGCGATCGAGCAAACGCTTCGATTCGATCGCGCTCGCGAACGCGACGCCGGCGAGCACGTCGGCGACGCGCGCGACCTCCTGCGCGAAGTGCTCCGCCGTCGCGACGTAGTCAACGAGACCGATCGCGAGCGCCTCCGCCGCGCCGACCGTCTCCCCGGTGAGGATGAATCGCCTCGCGCGGCCGAGTCCGACAAAGCGCGGCAGGCGCCAGACACCGAGTCCGGGGACGAGGCACTCCTTCACCGCTGGAAGGCCCAACGTCGCGTCATCTCGCGCGACGCGTACGTCACAGGCGAGCGCGACCTGGAGCCCGCCACCGATGCAGTAGCCGTGCACCGCCGCGATGACGAGCTTGTCCATCGTCTCGAGCCGGCGCAGAGCCTGCTCCCAGCCCACGAACCACTCGCGCCCGATGCGTCCGGCCGCGAGGACGGTGAGATCTATCCCGGTGCAGAAGGCACGGCCTTTGCCTTCGACGATGACGACACGTGTGTCGGGATCGTGCGCCGCACGATCCACGCAGCTGCCGAGGTCCGCGACCCAGGCCTCGTCGGCCGCGTTCAGGACCTCAGGCCGGTTGAGCGTGATCCGCGCGATGCGTCCCGCCCGCTCGTAGAGCACCGTCGACATGGACGACCTCCTTGCCACCGCCGAGGTACGCGGCGCTCACCGCCGGATCGCGCGCGAGGTCGTCCGCCGTGCCCGCCTTCGCGATACGGCCGAGCTCGAGGACGTAGCCACGCGACGCCACGCTGAGCGCCGCGCGCGCATTCTGCTCCACCAACAGGACCGAGCACTCCTGCTCCGGCAGCGCGGCGATCACGCGAAAGATGTCACGTGCGACGATCGGGGCGAGTCCCAGGCTCGGCTCGTCGAGAAGCAGGACCGCCGGGCGTGACATCAGCGCCCGCCCGATCGCCAGCATCTGCTGCTCGCCGCCCGAGAGCGAGCCCGCGAGTTGACGCGTGCGATGTCCGAGTTGCGGGAACATGCTGAAGACGCGTTCGATATCGAGACGGATGGCGGCACGCGGATCGCGCCGCATGCGGTGGTGCGCTCCGAGAAGCAGGTTCTCCATGACGCTCATCGTCGCGAAGACCTGCCTGCGCTCCGGGACGTGAGCGATGCCGAGCCCGAGCAGCCGTTCGGTCGAGAGCGCGGTGACGTCGCGATCGCGAAGCCAAACGCGTCCCGCGGACGGACGCAGGAGGCCGCTCGCGGCGCCGAGGAGCGTGCTCTTGCCGGCCCCATTCGCCCCCAGGAGCGCGGCGACCTCGCCGTGCCTCACCTCGACATGAACGTCGTGGAGAACGGTGAGCGCGCCATAGCCGGCGGTCACGCCCTCGAGCCGAAGGAGCGTGTCGTCGCTCATGCGGTGCCCAGGTACGCCGCGATGACGCGCTCGTCGCGACGGACCTCCTCGGGTCGCAGGTCCGCGATCTTGACGCCCTGGTCGAGGACGATGACGCGGTCCGCGACGCCGAGCGCGAGGTCGAGGTCGTGCTCCACCAGCAGTACGGTCATCCCGTCGGCGCGCACGCGCAGGAGCAGCTGCCGAAGCGCGACGCGCTCGAGGAGCGCGAGGCCCGCGGCGGGCTCGTCGAGGAGCAGCACGGCGGGTTGGAGCGCGAGCGCGCGCGCCAGCTCGAGCAGCCGCCGCTGTCCGAACGCCAGCGCGTCCGCGCGGTCCGCCGTGCGCTCCGCGAGACCGACCCGCGTAAGCCATCTGTCCACCTCAGCGCAGTCGACCGACCGGCCGAGCCGGCTTTCCAGCGCGACGCACACGTTCTCGGCCACGGTGAGGCTCCCGAAGAGTTGCAGGTTCTGGAAGGTGCGCGTGACGCCCCGGCGCGCGACGGTGTGCGGACGCCGTCCATCGACGCGCGATCCGCGCAGCCACACCTCGCCGCGCGTGGGCGCCAGAACGCACGACAGGATGTTGAGGAGCGTCGTCTTCCCCGCACCGTTCGGACCGATGAGGGCGAGGATCTCGCCGGCGCGCAGCTCGACGTCGACGTCGCGCAGCGCGACCACGCCGCCGAACTCACAGCAGACGCCGCGCGCCGCGAGAAGCGTCTCATCCGGCACGCGCGCTCACCTCCGCGCGCTCGGACGAGCGCACGCGCGCTCCGCGAATGCGTCGTTCCAGAAGCGATGCGCCGATGCCGGCGATCCCCGTCGGCCGCAGAACGAGCATCGCGATGACCGCCAAGCCGAAGAGCACCGGTTCCAGCTCGCCCGACGAGCCTGGCAGCCACGGCGGCAGCGAGCGCCGGAGCAGCTCCGTGAGCGCGACGATGACGAAGGCGCCGATGACGCCGCCCCAGACGCTCGCGAGGCCGCCGACGACCGCCATCACGAGCAGCTCGAGCGAGAACAGGAAGCCGAAGGGCTCGGGTGAGAGGAATGTCACGTAGTGCGCGTAGAGCGCGCCGGCGATCGCCGCGTACGCAGCCGACAGGGCGAAAACACCGAGCTTCCAGCGCGGCGTGTTGATGCCGAGGAGCTCGGCCGCGAGCTCACTGTCGCCGATGGCGCGCAGCGCGCGTCCCCAGCGGGAATTCACGACGGCGAGCGCGATCGCGACGAGCGCGAGCGCGAAGAGCCACACGAGCCAGAGCGTGTTCGCCTCGCTCTTCGCGAACACCGCCGGGAACGGCATCTCCGGGATGCCTGAGAAGCCGGACGGTCCGGCGGTGACACTCGTCCATTCCTTCAGGACGACGGTGAACACGATGCCCAGGCCGAGCGTGGCCATCGCGAGGTAGTTGCCGTGCAGGCGGAGCACCGGATACCCGACCGCGATCGCGATGAGCACGGCCACCGTCGCCGCGACCGGCAGCGCGATCCAGGGAGAAAGGCCGAGTCGCGTCGCGAGGAGTCCGGACGCGTACGCACCGAGTCCGAAGAAGGCCGCATGTCCGAGGGAGATCTGCCTCGCGTATCCGACGAGCAGGCAGAGCCCGACCGTGGCGATGCCGTACAGCCCAGTGGTGATGAGGATGCCGAGGTAGTAGCCCGAAAGAACGAACGGGGCGAGGACGATGCCGAGCGCGAGGACGGCGAGCGCGACGGCGTCCTGGCGGGGTATGGCGAGATGGATCACAGGCCGCCGCGCCCGATCGAGCGGCCGAAGAGCCCGGCGGGACGCGCGAGCATGACGACGATGAGGACGACGAAGGCGAGCGCGTCCTTGTACGCCGACGAGATCGGCGTTGCCGCAGCTTCGAGGAGCCCCAGGATCAGCCCGCCCGCGACGGCACCGGGCGGATTCGCGAGTCCACCGAGGACCGCGCCGACGAAGCCCTTCAGGCCGAGCATGAGCCCCATGTCGTACGTGGCGAAGGTGATCGGCGCGAGGACGACGCCGCTGAGCGCGCCGATGGCGCCGGAGAGCACGAACGCGGCGAGCGCCATGCGCCGCGGACTGATGCCAACGAGCCGCGCCGCGAGCGGATTCACGGCGCAGGCGCGCAGTGCGCGACCGAGGGCGGTCGTCTGGAAGAAGACGTAGAGCGCGGCGAGCGCGATCACTGTCGTGGCGATGACCCAGAGCGTCTGCCGCGTGACGATCGCGCCGGCGAGCTCGATCGGCGGACCCGGTGTGAATGCGGACATTGGACGCGGATCAGTGCCCCACGCGAGGAGCGCGAGCCCGCGGATCGCCGTGGCCGCACCGATCGTGATCATGATCATGCCGACGGTCGAAACCCGTCGCCACGCGGGCCGCAGCCCGAGCTCGTGCACGACGGCGCCGACGAGCCCCGCCCCCGCGACCGCGAGCAGTGCGGCCACGGGAAGCGGGAGCCCGTCGTGGATGAACTGCGTCGAGAACATCGCGCCGAGCATGACGAACTCGCCCTGCGCGAAGTTGATGACTCCGGTGACGCTGTAGACCGTGACGAAGCCGAGTGCGACGAGCGCGTAGATGCTGCCGAGCGTCAGGCCAACGACCAGGTACTGCGGGATATCTGTCATCGACGCTCGGTCACCTTGTCATTATTTCGCCGGTGCCCACTTGAGGTCGACGACGGTGACCATCGTCACCGCTCGCTTGTCGAGTCCGTTGTGGTCCTTGTCGCTGAAGCTGAAGACGCCGGTGATACCGACGAACTCCTTCATGCCCTCGAGCGCCGTCTTGATGCCCTTGGGGTCGGGGCCGGCCTTCTGGAGGGCGTTGGTCGCGAGCCAGAACGCGTCCCAGGCGTGCCCGCCGAACGTCGTCGGCGGCTTGCCGTAGGCCTTCTGGTACTGGTCGGTGTACTCGAGCAGCACCTTCTTCTGCGGGTCGGTGTCGGAGAGCCCGGAGGCGACGAGGAGCTTGCCGACCGGGAAAATGATGCCGTTCGCCGCGGGGCCGGCGAGGGTGATGAAGTCCTGGTTTCCGATGCCGTGGCTGTGGAAGACCGGGAGCTTCAGGCCGAGGTCGGCAGCATTCTTGGTGACGACCGACGCCGTCGGCGGGATGGCCCAGACGATGAGCGCCTGCGGATTCGTGGCGCGGATCTTCGTGAGCTGGCCGCTCATGTCCTTGTCGTTCGCGTCGAATCGCTCGCTCGTTGTCGCGGTGATGCCGAACTGAGGCGAGAGCCGCTCGAACTCGGATCGGCCGCTGTCGCCGAACGCGTTGTTCACGCTGATCCAGCCGACCTTGGTGATGCTCTTCGACTTCAGGTAGTCGAGGAGCGACGTCATGATGAGGCTGTCGCTTTGCGGTGTCTTGAAGACCCACGGCCGATCCGCGATCGGCTCGACGATCTTGAAGCTCGCCGCGGCCGAGATGAGCGGGATCTGTGCCTTCTGCGTCGTATCGACGATCGCGAGCGTCGTGCCGCTCTGGCTCGGTCCGATGATGACCGGGACCTTGTCCTCCTCGATGAGACGCTTCGCGACGAGGACGGACTGGCTCTCCTGGCTCTGGTTGTCGTAGACGATGACCTGGACCTTGTGGAGCTTGCCGTCCGGCCCGGTGATGCCGCCCTTCGCGTTCACCTGGTCCTCGAGCATCTTCACCGTGTCCCGCTCGGGAGTGCCGAGCGAGGAGCCCGCGCCGGTGACGTCGAAGATCGCTCCGATCTTGTATGTCTCGCCCACCGGGATCGCGGTCTTTGTGGCCTGGGCGACGGTGGGCGCGGGTGATCCGGTCGTCGGCTGAGCGCCGCCACAGCTCGCCAGCAACAGTGCGGAGACGAGCGTGGCGCCGATACGCATCCTGCTTGTCATGTAGGCCTCCCTTCCCAATCGCGCGATGGAACGCGGCCGAGTTGTCACATGGGCACGACCTCCTTGATGCGGCGCGCGAGCGCTTCTCCCAATCGGAAGGCGCGTAGGGCGCGCTCGCCGTCGCCGCCCGGACGCCGCGCCTGGACGGCGCGCGCCACCGCATCAGGCGGGACGAGACCAGTGAGTGTGACGAGGGCACCGAGCGCGATGAGGTTCGCGCCGAGTACCGCACCGAGCTCGCGACGCGCCTCGGCGATGATCGGGAGCGACACGATCTCGATGTCCGTGCGCTCCGCGGCGCGGGCGCCGTCGTCGAGCAGCGCCAGTCCGCTCGGAGCCAGATCCGCGAGGTAGCGCGCGCACGCCTCCGGCGTGAGCGCGACGAGGACTTCGGGACGTGCCGCGATCGGGTAGGGGATCGGACCATCCGCGACGATGACATCCGCCTTGGATGCCCCGCCCCGCGACTCCGGGCCATATGCCTGCGAGTGCGTCGCGTTCATTCCCGCGCGCACGGCCCCATCCGCGAGGAGCAGCGCCGCGAGGGCGATACCCTGTCCACCTGAGCCCGCGAAGCGCACGGCTCGCTCCATCAGCGGGCCACCTCGTGCAACACGCCGGTGTGCAGGCGTGCCTTGCCCTCAGTCGCGTGGGCGCCGTCGACGAACCGCTTCTGTCTGAGCGTCTCATCCACCTCGTCGAGACGCCGTCGCTGCATCTGGATCATCTCCGGGCCGCGCCCGAGATGGTTGTAGCGGCCGAAGTACTCGGGACAGTCGCTCGCGATCTCGAGGAAGGAGAAGCCGCGATGCGCGATGCCGCGGGCGATCAGCTCGTCGAGCTGGATCGGCAGCGACGTGGCCCCGCGGGCCACAAAGGACGCGCCCGCCGCGGTCACGAGGCGACAGGCATCGAAGCTGGGCTCCCGCGCTCCGCGCGTCGTCGTCGTGGACATCCCGCCCGGCGCCGTGGTCGGCGCGGCCTGCCCGCCGGTCATGCCGTAGATCTCGTTGTTCAGGAGGAGGCAGGTGAGGTCCATGTCGCGCCGCGCGGCGTGAATAAGGTGATTCCCACCGATCGCGAGGCCATCGCCGTCGCCGGTGATGACGACGACCGTGAGGTCCGGCCGCGCGAGCTTCAGCCCAGTGGCGAACGTGAGGGCTCGCCCGTGCGTCGTATGCACGGTGGACCCATCGATGTATCCGACGAGACGGCTCGAGCACCCGATGCCCGCGACGAAGGCGAGCCGGTCCCAGTCGAGCTCGAGCCGTTCGATCGCACGGAAGAGCGCCTTCAGGACGATCCCATGCCCGCAGCCCGGACAGAGGATGTGCGGCATCATCCCGCGGCGCAGGTGCTGGCGGTACTCGATCGCGAGCGTCATGCGACGCCTTCCGCGATCCCGGCGACGCGCGCGGCGATCTCTTCGGGCGTGAGCGGCAAGCCGTCGGCGCGGAAGCATCCGTCCACTGGCACGGCACCCGCGACGACGCGTTCCACCTCGAGCGCGAGCTGGCCGAGATTCATCTCCGCGACGACGATCGCGCGCACGCGCGATGCGACCGCACGCAGCTCCCGGTCGGGGAAGGGCCAGATCGTGCGCGGCCGGAAGAGACCGGCGCGGACGCCGTGGGCGCGGGCCATCTCGACGGCGCGCGCCGCCGCGCGTGCGGCGATCCCATAGGCGACGATCGCGACGTCGGCGTCGTCGAGCATCGTCTCCTCACACGACACGATCGCATCGCGTCCACGCTCGAGCTTCTCCTGCAAGCGGCGCTGCAGCGGGCCGACGACCGCCGGATCGTCGGTCGGCCTGCCACTCTCGTCGTGCATCAGTCCCGTCACATGGAAGCGGTAGCCGGTCCCAAGGTCGGCGAGCGGCGGCACGAGGTCGGGGCCGGCCGCATAAGGGCGGTAGCTCTCCGGTCCATCCGTGGGTCGCGGACGTTCGGCGCGCGGCAGCTCGACCGCTTCGAGGTCGACCCGCTCGCGGACGTGCCCGATGACCTCGTCATAGAGGAGGAGGGTCGGCACTCGGAAACGGTCGGCGATCGCGAACGCGCGCGCGGTGAGCTCGTAGATCTCCGCGACGGACGCCGGCGCCAGCGCGACGATCGGATGATCACCGTGCGTCCCCCAGCGGGCCTGCATGACGTCGCCCTGCGAGGGACGCGTGGGCATGCCGGTGCTCGGTCCGCCGCGCATGACGTCGACGACGACGCACGGGATCTCAGCGAGCGCCGCGTATCCGATGTGCTCCTGCATCAGCGTGAAGCCGGGGCCACTCGTCGCGGTCATCGCGCGCACGCCGCCCAGCGAGGCGCCGAGCACGGCGCCGAGAGACGCTATCTCGTCCTCCATCTGGATGAACACGCCGCCGACGTCGGGGAGCGCGCGCGACATCGTCTCGGCGATCTCGGAGGATGGCGTGATCGGATAGCCCGCGAAGAAGCGGCAGCCGCTCGCGAGCGCGCCGCGTACGCAGGCCTCGTTGCCCTGCAGGAGCTCGCTCACGCCGATGCCTTCTCGTGGATGGCGATCGCGAAGTCCGGGCAGAGCAGCTCGCAGACGCGGCAGGCGGTGCACGCATCGGCACGTACGACGCGGACGGCCCGCGCGCCATCGAACCCGAGGACGTATTCGGGGCAGGCGCGTACGCAGATCGAGCAGTCCTCGCCCTTGCACCACGCGTCGACGATCTCGACCTCGCCGGCCGCGCGAACGCGAAGCGAAGGGTCCGGCGATGCGGCCACCGCGCTATCCAGATACAGCGCGTCCTCCGGGAAGCGCAGCGCCCGTCCGGCGCGGAACGCCTCGCGGTTCGCGTCGAGCGCCTTCGGCGGAACATTCGCCGCAACGGCGGCGTCCCAGGCCTCGTCCGAGAACGGCAGAAGGTCAGCGAGCACGCCGAGGAGCACGCCGTTCACGGCCTTCGCGTTCCCCGCGCGCTCGGCGATCTCCGCCGCGTCGCAGACGCGCGCGTCGGCGACATGCCGGCGCAGCACGCTCAGGAGGAGCGCGGGATACGCGATGTGGCCGTCTCTGCGATCGCGGAACGCGCCGGGCGGTCGGATCGCGCCCGCATTCACGATCGCCGTGCCGCCGGGCTTCAGCATCGGCAGCGCACGCAGCGCCTCGTTCCATTCGAGCGCGAGGATCGCGTCGGCCTCGCCGGTCGCGATGAGCGGCGAATGCACCTCGGGTCCGAACCGCAGGTGCGAGGAGACGACGCCGCCACGCTGCGACATGCCGTGGACCTCGCTCTGTTTGGTGTCCATCCCCGATCGGCGTGCGGCATCCGCGGCAACGGCGCTCGCGAGAACGACGCCCTGCCCGCCGACGCCAACGAAGAGGACATTGCCGCGGTCAGCCGACACGGAGCGGCTCCCCGTCCGCAACTGGCATCATCGCCTCGGCCGGGCACAGCTGCGCGCAAACGGCGCAGCCCGTGCAGGTCGTGGCGTCGATCTCGACGAGGTGCCGACCCTCGTAGCGTCGCGAATCCCACACGATCGAAGGGCACCCGAGGTTCATGCAGAGCTGGCACGCGATGCAGCGATCGGCGACGACGGTGAACGGCCGATCGCGGATCTTCACCGGCGCCTCGACACACGGTCGGTTCGTCACGACGACCGACACGCCGGACGAAGCGATCGCCTTCTCGAGCGCGAGGAACGTTGCGGCGACGTCGTACGGGTCGACGACCTCGACGGAACCCGCACCGAGCACGCCGCAGAGCGCGGCGATGTCGACACGCCGAGCTTCGTCTCCGCGGACGTTCTTGCCGACCCCCGGATACGCCTGCCCGCCCGTCATCGCGGTCGTGCCGTTATCGAGGATGAGGACGGTGATCCTCGTCCCGTTGGCGATGGCGTCCGCAAGGGCGGGGATGCCCGCGTGGAGGAACGTCGAGTCGCCGATCGCGGCGACAACCGGCCGGTCGGCACCGCCCGAGCGCGCGAGGCCGATGGCCATGCCGATCGAGGAGCCCATCGCGATGCAGCTGTCCATCGCCGAGAGCGGCTCGCTCGCGGCGAGCGTGTAGCAGCCGATGTCGCCCATGACGATGGCGCCGAGCTGACGCAGCGCGAGGAACGGCGCGACGTGCGGGCAGCCGGGACAGAGCACCGGCGGTCTCGCCGCGACGGGTGGCGGAGAGGCGATCGGCACCGCGCCGTCGGAGGGGATGACCCCCGCGGCGCGGAAGGCGATGCGGACGCTGTCCGGGCCGAGCTCGCCGGCGCGCGGGAAGAAGCGCTTTCCCTCAACCGCGAGCCCGAGGGCGCGGAGCTGCTCCTCGAGATAGGGGTCGAGCTCTTCTACTACGAAGAGGCGCTTTACACGCGCCGCGAACTCGCTCAGGCGCGCCTTCGGCAGTGGATGTCCGAGACCGAGCTTGAACACGCTCGCGTCCGGCAACATCTCGCGGACGTACTGGTACGCGATGCCGCTGGTGACGACACCGATGGATCCGTCGCGGAGCTCGACACGATTCAGCGGGCAGTCCTCCGCGTAGGCCTCGAGCGCCTCGAGCCGTTCGAGAAGCTTCTTCCGACGGACCCGCGCGAAGCCCGGGAGCATCACGTACTTCGCGACGTCCCGAACGAAGCCGGACCGCTCCGGCGGACGCGCCGTACCGAGCGAGACGAGACCGCGCGCGTGCGCGACGCGCGTCGTCGTGCGCAGCAGCACGGGCACGTCGAAGCGCTCGGCGAGGTCGAACGCCGCGATCACGAAGTCCCGCGCCTCGGCGCTGTCGGCCGGCTCCAGTAGCGGGACCCCCGCGAACTTCGCGAGGTACCGGTTGTCCTGTTCGTTCTGCGAGCTGTGCATGCCCGGGTCGTCCGCGGTCAGGACGACGAGCCCCGCCCGTGCGCCGGTGTACGCCGCGGTCATGAACGTGTCCGAGGCGACGTTCAGACCAACGTGCTTCATCGTGACGAGCGCTCGAGTGCCGCCGATCGCGGCTCCGAGCGCGACGTCGATCGCGACCTTTTCGTTGCTCGACCACTCGACATAGACCTGGCGGTCGGGATCCAAGCGGACGACTGCCTCGAGGATCTCGGTGCTGGGCGTCCCCGGGTATCCCGCGACGACGCCGACGCCCGCCTCCCGCGCGCCCTGCGCGATCGCCTCGTTGCCGGAGAGAAGAACGGACTTAGAGCTTGCGGCGATCGACGACACGGAGCGCCTTCCCCTCACTGCGGGGGATGACGTGCGCCGCGACAATGCTGACGTCGACGTGGATGCCGAGCGCGTTGCGGAGATTCATCGCGACGCGCTCTCCGAGCGCGTTCGCATCGCCAACGGCCGGGTCTCGTGCCTCGACGTGCACCTCGATCGTGTCGAGCGCCTTCTCGCGATCGACGACGAGCCGGTACTGCGGTGAGAGCTCCGGTATCCCGAGGAGGATGGACTCGACGTCCGACGGAAAGAGATTGATGCCGCGAACGACGAGCATGTCGTCGGTGCGTCCCGAGATGCGCGCCATGCGTCGCGATGTGCGCCCGCAGGAGCAGGGCGTGGGATCGAGCGCGGAGATGTCGCCGGTGCGGTAGCGCACGATCGGCAGCGCTTCCTTCGTCAGCGACGTGAACACGAGCTCGCCGGCGGTGCCGTCGGGCACGAGCTCGCCGGTATTCGGGTCGATGCACTCGACGATGAAGTGGTCCTCGAACACGTGGAGGCCGTGCTGCTCCTCGACGCACTCGCACGAGACGCCGGGGCCGATGGCCTCCGCCAGGCCGTAGACGTCGATCGCCTTGAGGCGCAGCTGCTCCTGGATCTCGCGCCGCATCCCCTCGCTCCAGGGCTCCGCACCGAAGATGCCGACGCGCGGCGCGAGATCGCCGGGGTCGAAGCCGTTCTCGCGCCAGGCCTCCGCGAGGTGCAGTGCATAGGAGGGGGTGCAGCACAGGATGTCGGGCCGCAGGTCGCGCAGCAGTCCGATCTGACGCAGCGTGTTGCCACCCGACATGGGAATGACCGTGCAGCCGAAGTGCTGTGCCCCGTAATGGAAGCCGATGCCGCCGGTGAAGAGGCCGTACCCGTAGGCGTTCTGCACCAGATCTCCCGGACGCGCGCCCGCGCAACCGAAGACGCGTGCCACGAGCTCCGTCCAGACCCGCAGGTCGCCGTCGGTGTAGCCGGTGAGCGAGATCGCGCCGGTGGTGCCCGAGGAGGCGTGCACCTCGCGGACCTGCTCGCGGGGCACGGCGAGAAGGGTCCACGGATACGCGTCGCGGAAGTCCTGCTTGCGGATGAAGGGGAAACGCTGTATGTCAGCGAGCGTGCGTAGCTGCTCCGGTCGCACCCCCGCCGCGTCGAAGCTCTTGCGGTAGAAGGGAACGCGCGCGTTCGCGTGCTCTACGGTCTGCCGCACCCGTTCCAGCTGGAGCTTCGTAAGCTCCTCCCGCGGCAGTCGCTCGTTCTGCGGATCCCACATCGCCACGGCCCTCCCCGACCATGCTGGTCGGTCTTCGAAGCTCGACGGGCCTCACTCCGAAGATGAGGGCACGCTAGGCCCCGAATGTGTCTCTTCTGTGTCCGATCGCTGTTGGCGTTCGGCCGGCCGGCTAGCGCGGACCCCGGAGGCGCAGCTCCTCGATCGTGAGTTCGGGCTCGCGGGCCCGGTGCCACCGCGTGACCGGCATGCTGAGCGGGCGTGAAGAAGCCGGACCGTCGCGGCGAGCCATGGCGTCCGACGAAGGAGCAGCTCCAGCGTGCGCGCGGGAAGCGCGTTCCGAACGTGATCGAGCCGCGGTTGCGCGTGCTCTTCTGCGGCATCAATCCTGGTCTCTATTCCGGTGCGGTCGGTCATCACTTCGCTCGACCGGGGAATCGTTTCTGGCCCGCGCTCGCCCGCGCGGGCTTCACCGACGTTGTGCTGTCGCCGTTCGAGGAGCGCAAGCTGCTCGCGCGCGGTTGCGGGATCACCAATCTGGTCAACTACGCCACGGCCAGCGCCGACGAGCTCGACGCGGAAGATCTGCGCCGGGGCGCGCGGCGCCTCGAGCGCACGGTGCGCCGCTACCGGCCGCGCATCGTCGCCATCCTCGGCCTCGGCGCCTATCGCGAGGCCTTCCGTGTCGCTCGCGCGCGGGCCGGTCCGCAGAAGGAGCGTATCGGCGGCGCTCGGCTCTGGGTGCTACCCAATCCGAGCGGCCGCACCGCCGGCTATCAGCTCGCTGCCCTAGCGGCGGCCTTCCGCAAGCTTCGCCGCGCGGCAAACCGGCGCGCCGCCGAGCGACGCGTGTGAGCAGGGTCGTCCTCACGCTCACCGGCGTGGGCGCGATGCGGTCTCCGCGTTACGCGCCGGCGGGACTCCTCGTCGCGCACGCGCGAACGCGCGTCCAGATCGACGGCGGCGCGGAGAGCGCGCCCTCGGGCCGACTCGCGGCGTGGCTCGTAACGGACGAGCGCGGCGAGCTCATGCCCGAGATCCGCGGCGAATGCCGCGCACGCGGGCTCGTTCCGCGGATCGCGACCGTTCGAGCCGGCACCATGGAGATCAGACCGCACGCCGTGACGCATACGTCCCATCGCGCCGTCGGTTACGAGATCCGCCTCGGTCGCGTTCGGGTCGTGTGGGCGCCGGAGTCTGGATCTTTCCGCGCTGGGCGGCGGGAGCGGATCTGCTCTTTGCGGAGGCGGCCGGCTGGTCGAGCCCGATCCGGTTCGCCGGCGGCGTCGGCGGCCACGCCAGCGCGCTCGAGGTCGCGCGGCAGGCCGAACGTCATCGGGTCCGGCGCTTGGTGTTCGCGCACATCGGCCGCCCGACCATCCGCGCGATCGGCGCTGGGTTACGGCCGCCCTTCGGCAAGCTCGGCGCGGACGGCCAACGCTTCGTCGTGCGCAACGGATCTCTTACCTAACCCTTAGGTCTTTCTCATCTTCCTCTGAAGCCGCGGCGTCACGCTGTTTCTCGTGTTCGGGCTGGCGAGAGCGGATCTCTTCCGGAAGGCGCGCAGCTTCGTCGTCATCGGCGCGCTCAGTACGGCCGCGTATCTGCTGCTGTACGACGTCCTGCGTGGCACCACGTCCGCCTTCGTCGCGAACGCGTGCGCGCTCGGGCTGACGACGATCGGCAACACCAGCGCCAACCGCCGCTTCACGTTCGGGATCCGCGAGCGGGCGGGTCTGCTGACCGACCACCTTGGCGGTTTCGCCGCGCTCGGCGTTGCGCTGGCGATCACGACCGTCGCACTCCTCGCTCTGAATGCTCTCGCTCCAGGCGCGCCACGACTGCTCGAGCTCGCGGTCGTGGTGGCGGCCAACGCGCTGGCGACCGTCGCTCGATTCGCGATCCTCGGCCGCTGGCTACGCCGCGCGGCGGGCGGCCGTCCCGCTGCGAGCCAGATCGACGACCGCGCCCTGCCGCGTACGGGTTGGATCGCCCTCGCGGCGGTCGTCGCCCTCGCCGCGGGACTCTTCCTATGGCAGCTCGACCGCGGCGGTTTCGCCAACACCTATTACGCCGCGGCGGCGCAGGCCGCATCACAGAGCTGGTCGGCGCTCTTCTTCGGCTCGCTCGACGCCGGGAACTTCATCACCGTCGACAAGCCGCCCTTCGCCCTCTGGGTGATGGGACTGTCGGTGCGGCTCTTCGGGCTCAGCTCGTGGAGCATCCTCGCGCCCGAGGCGCTCGCCGGTGTCGCCACCGTGATCGTGCTGTTCGACGCGGTGCGGCGGTCCTTCGGATACGTCGCCGGCCTGACCGCGGCCTTGGTACTCGCGCTCACGCCCGTCGCCGTCCTCATGTTCCGCTACAACAACCCGGACGCCGTCCTCACGCTCCTGCTCGTGCTCTCGGCGTGGGCGCTCGTCCGAGCCCTCGAGACCGGTCACACGCGCTGGCTCGTGCTGTCCGCGATCTTCGTCGGCTGCGCGTTCAACACGAAGTTCCTGCAAGCCTTCATCGTCCTTCCCGCGCTTGGCGCGACCTATTTGCTCGCCGCGCGCGGCAGGTGGCGTCGTCGCGTCGGCCAGCTGTCGATCACCGCGGTCGCGCTGGCGATCGCGAGCGGCTGGTGGATGGCCGTCGTGGACGCGATCCCCGCCGACGCGCGGCCCTTCATCGGCGGAAGCGACACGAACCTGGTGCGCGCGCTCGTCCTCGGCTACGACGGCCTCGGCCGCTTGTTCGGCCAGGGCGCGGGCGGACCAGGCGGCGGCGACGGAGCCGGCTTCGGCTTCAGCGGCGCCGCGGGATGGCTCCGGCTGTTCAACACCCAGATGGCCGGCGAGGCCAGCTGGCTGATCCCGTTCAGCGTGCTCGCGCTCGCGATCGGTCTGCTCGTGACACTGCGCGCGCGGCGGACCGACCGCGTCCGTGCCGGGTTCGTCCTGTGGGGACTGTGGCTGCTCACGCACGCCGCGGTCTTTTCGTTCTCGGCGGGGATCATCCACTCCTACTACGAGGTCATCATCGCGCCGTCGATCGGGGCGCTCGTGGGCGGCGGCGTCATGTCGATCGTGCGTCTACGTCGGGGCACGTGGCTCGCCGCCGTCGTTCTCGCCGTGGGCGCGATCACGACCGCGGCCTGGGCCGCGGATCTGCTCGCACGCACGCCGTCATTCGTGCCCGGTCTTGGAACGATCGCGCTCGTGACGGCGTTCGCCGCCAGCGCGCTCTTCTTCGTGCCGTTCCGCTCGGCGCTGTCGCGCTGGGTCCCGGCGACCGCCGCGGCCATCGCGCTGGCCGCGATGCTGGTGGGGCCGGCGAGCTATTCGCTCGCGACGGTCAGCCGCGCGGACGCCGGCGGCGATCCGCACGCCGGACCGGCGCAGCAAGGCCTTCTCGCAGGCGGTCCGCGTGGCATGCCACCCGCGGCGATGCGCGCGGACGGTCCGCCTCTTGGCGCCGAGCCGATCGGCGAGGCGCCGATCGCACGCGTGCCGGTCGCCGGTGCGCCCGATGGCGGCGGGCCGTTCGCCGCGACGATGGACCGATCGCTGCTCGACTACCTGCTGGACAACTATCAGGGCGAGACGTGGCTCGTCGCCGTGAACGGCGCCAACGAGGCCGCGGCGATCCAGCTCGCGACGGGGAAGCCGGTGATGGCGATGGGCGGCTTCTCGGGCATGGATGCCGCCCCGACGCTCGACCAGCTGAAGGAGCTCGTCCGCGGCGGGAAGCTGCGCTACGTCATCGCGCAAAGCGGCGGGCCGGATGGCCGCGGCTCGTCGGTGGTCAGCGAGTGGATCATCGCATCAGGCACGCCGATCACCATCGGTGGGATCACCCTGTACGACCTCGGCCAGCTCGAACGGAATCTGCCGTGATCCGCCTCCTCGGCGCGCTCGTGGTCGCGCTTGTCCTCATCAGCTGCGCCGGCCAAGCGGTGACGCGCCCCGCGGCAATGCCGGCGGTCGATGCGGTGAAGGAAGTCATCCAGCGCGCGAACCAGGCCCAGGCGAAGGCGTACGCGACCGGCGACACCTCCGTCATGCGCGACACGGCCACGGCGGCGTACTTCGACGAGCTCGCGAGGACGAACAGCGACCTCGCGCGCAGCGGCGTCACCGCGTTCGAGCTCGTTCGTCTGGAGTGGCGCGACGTGACGATCGACGGCAACACCGCGCACGCCTCGACCGACGAGACCTGGCGGACGACGTACGCGGACGGCTCGACCGACGAGCGCAGCGATCGCAACGAATACACGCTCGTCGTGGAGTCGGGATCGTGGAAGATACAGAGCGACGATCAACCCGATGCGCGCCGCGTCGATCCGCCCACTGCCCCGATGCCCGACGGATCGACGACACCCGCACGACTCGCGGGCACCTCCAGCAACTGGTCCGGCTACGTCGCGACCGGCGGCACGTACACGTCGGTGACCGGCACCTGGACCGTGCCGCAGGTCTCGACCACCACGGCCGGCGCTGACGCGACCTGGGTCGGCATCGGCGGCGTGAGCGCGAGCGACCTCATCCAGGCCGGGACGCAGGCGACCGTGACTGGATCGGGTGTCGTCGAGTACGAGGCGTGGACCGAGACGTTGCCGCAGTCGACGCGCCGCGTGCCCCTCCAGGTCCGCGCGGGCGACTCGGTCACGGTCACCCTCAGCGAGGACTCCAGCGCGCAGTGGCTCATCGTGATGGTGAACAACACGACGCACGAGACGTACAGGACAACGCTCCGCTATACCTCGTCGCGGTCGTCCGCCGAATGGATCGAGGAGGCGCCAAGCGCCGGGCGCGGGCTGGTGCCGCTGGACGACTTCGGGACCGTCCGCTTCACAGCGAGCAGTGCGGTCCGCGACGGCCAGAGCCTGTCGCTCGCCGCGCTCGGCGCGCGTTCTGTCGCGATGATCAACGGCGCGCAGCAGACCATCGCGGCCCCGACGGCGCTGGACGCCAGCGGCGCGGGCTTCGGCGTCACGCGGACGCAGGCCGCCCGCCGGCGGCGGATCACGACCCCTTCGGCGCCGCTAGGCCCCAAAAAGGGGCGTCCGAGCGGTCTGGCACGGCGTCTGCGATAAGTGCCGTCAGCGATGGCTGGTCCGCAAGGATTGGCCATCGTCTTTCTTTTGTCGGGGAACCTCGGTCAGCGGTGGACGTCCTGACCATGTGCGGGTGCGTGCGTTCCTCATCGGCTTTGCGCTGTCGCTGACGATCGCCATACCCGGCGCCTCGGGCGCTTTCGAGCCGCGCCCCGGCCCGCCGCCGATCCCGACGGCCACCTGTCTTCCGGGCCCGCCGCAGCCTCTTGGACTCGACTCGCGACCGATCCCGTGTCCTGCGCGCTGACGCATCTCTGAGGCGGCTGCCGTCGATAAGCGCATCCAGCTCGTGCGCAACGCGCACTCGTGTCAGCCGGCGGTGTCGTCAGGGACGGACGGCGGTGAGGAATACGACCGCGATGACGAGCCACACGACCACCGAAAGGATCGAGACGCCCGCGGTGAGGAGGTAGCGGGCGGCCGCCGAGCGGTTCGAGCGGAAGATGCTCGCGTTGATCCCTCCCGCGACGAGGCCCACGATCGCACCAATGGCGCCGCCGACGAAGATGAGAAGCAGCGGAAGTGCGAGCCAGACGATCTCGTACCAGCGGAGCGGTCTGGCGATCTCGATGCGTCGGCCATCGATCTCGAGCAGAGGCACAGGATCGACGCCGAAGACCGACGGCTGGAGACGGGCGGTGGCCTCGCCACCATCATCCCGTCGCAGGAGCCAGGTGCCGCGCCGCGCACCCTTCGGCGCGCGCTCGCCGTTTTGGAGAAGCCGTGCCCCGCTGAGGAAGCCGGCCGTCTCGACCTCGACGGGATTCAGGCCGAATCCGGCGGCGGGGACCGGGTAACGCACGCGTGTAGTCTCGGCGGCGCGTCAAGCGCTGGGGAGCGCTTTTCTCGAAGGTCTGGGATTCTGTCAGGGCTAACTGGTCCGGGATTCTGTCAGTGACCACGCGAGGGAGGGTCACTGATGGAAGAGCGCAAGCGTGCCCTGGTGCTGGGCCGGGTCGTGGCGGGAAGACTCACGATCCCCGAGGCGGCGCTGCTACTCGGCCTGTCCGAACGCTCGGTCTGGCGACTGAAGTCACGCT
>WNFU01001385.1_pt1 | contig 34031 bp, 30 predicted proteins | sample 5400121 | NCBI WGS metagenome assembly WNFU01 (sample SAMN13153360, study PRJNA577476) | soil metagenome | isolation source: 100 cm soil or saprolite under grassland replicate 1 | place: USA:California | collected 2016-06-15
ATGGTGCGGGTCTTGGCCAGGCCCGGGACCCCTTCCAGCAGCAGATGCCCCCCCGAAAGCAGCGCCACCAGCACCCGCTCCAGCATCCCCTCCTGCCCCACAATCACCCGCTTCACCTCAAACAACGCCGCCTCCAGCACGGCCGATGGCTTGCCCGGCTCGGCGAGGGTGAGTCGCTGCGGGTCGTGGTCGGACATCTGGCGCTCCTTCGGCGGTGCGGGGTCAGGGAAGCCTGGCGGCCCGGCGCGCCCTGAGGGCACCGGCCGCGGCGAGCAGGATCACGGCGGCCGCGGCGAACGCGACGGTCACCTCGCGCTCCTCGGTGCGGAAGCCGATGTGCGAGCCGAGGCTCTCGTACACCTGGTTGAGGTTGCGGCTGGTCGGCGCCTGGAAGAAGCGGGCGTTGGTGGTCTCGGCGATCCTGGCGAGGGTGTCGGGATCGGGGGGGACCGGCTGGAGCCGGAGGCCGCCGAGCGCGTCTCGGCGCTGCAGCACCCCGTCGGCGGTCCCAAGCGCGATGGTGTAGACGGGGACGTTGAGGTCGCGGGCCCGCTCGGCCTGGCCGAGCGGGTCGACGCCGGCCATGTTGGCGCCGTCGGAGAGCAGCAGCGTGACCGCCGGCGGCCCCGTGCGCGCGCCGGGCTCCGTCCCGCCGGACCCGGCGCCTCCGGGGTCGGGCGTGTTGGTGCCAGCCCCGCCCGGCGAGCCCGCGTCGGCCTGGCGGGCCGTCTCGATGGCGTCCAGGGCGTTGGAGAGCCCGTCGCCCATGGCGGTGCTGCCGTCGGCGCGCAGCGAGGCGAGCGCGTCGCGAACGGCCGCCCGGTCGGTGGTCGGCGGCACCAGCGTCTCGGCCTGGCTGGAGAAGATCACCAGGCCGACCTGGAAGCGCGCCGGCAGCTTGTCGAGGAAGCGGCCGGCCGCATCCCTGGCCGCGTCCAGGCGCGTGGGCTTGACGTCGTCGGCCTCCATGGACCCCGACACGTCCACGACCAGCATCACCGTGGCCTCCTCGCGCGGGACGGGCACCCGCGCGGTCGGCTTGGCCGCTCCCAGCAGCAGGACGGTGAGCGCCAGCAGCAGCAGCGCCGCCGGCACCCAGCGGCCGCGGCGCTCCCGCTTGACCACCTCGGCGAGCACGTCGAGGGCCGGATAGCGGACCGCGTAGCGGATCGGGCGGCGCCGCACGAGCACCAGGGCGAGCACCACGAGCGGGACGATCAGCAGGGCCAAGAGGACGAGCGGGGTCGCGAACGTCATCGGCAAACTCCCGCCTCTTCGTCTCCTTCCTGCGCCAAGCCAGTGTTCCCGAAAGCGTGTAAGCCTGCCATCAAGGGCCCGGCGCGCGGTACCCTTGGGACCTCGACCGTCCGGTGGGGCGGGGCGAGCGGGAACTTTACCCACTGACCGGAGCAGCGCGCTTCGGGTTCGGGCTCCCGACTGACGGCCCCGCCTCACCGGCAGTCTCCCGGGCATGCGAGGCGCAGCGCGATGGACCGCTACCTGGCCGCCAACAGGGCCCTCTGGGACGAGTGGACCGCGATCCACGTGCGGTCCCGGTTCTACGACGTGGAGGGCTGGAAGGACGGCCACGACACGGTCGGGTTGCGGCCGTTCGTGCGCGCGGAGGTCGGCGACGTCGCCGGCAAGGACCTGCTCCACCTGCAGTGCCACTTCGGGCTGGACACGCTCACCTGGGCCAGGCTGGGTGCTCGGACCACCGGGGCCGACTTCTCCGAGCAGGCGATCGCGCAGGCCCGCGCCCTCGCCGCCGAGACCGGCCTGGACGCCGCCTTCGTGGTAGCGGACGTGCTCGACCTGCCCGCCGCGCTGGAGGGCGACTACGACGTGGTGTTCACCTCGTTCGGGGTGCTCGGCTGGCTGCCCGACGTCCCGCGCTGGGCCGAGGTCGTGGCCCACTTCGTCCGCCCGGGCGGGTTCTTCTACATCGCCGAGGCGCACCCGTTCGCCCAGGTCTTCGACGATGACGAGGCCGCTACCGAGCTCCGCCTGCGCTACCACTACTGGCCGTCGTCCGAGCCGCTCGAGTTCCCCACCGCCGGCTCCTACGCCGACCCCGACGCCGACGTCGAGCAGCCGTTCGAGTACTACTGGCAGCACAGCATGGGAGAGATCGTCAGCGCGCTCGCCGGCGCCGGGCTGCGGATCGACTTCATCCACGAGCATCCGTTCGCGGTCTGGCAGATGTATCCCTTCCTGGTCGAGACCGAGCCCCGGACCTGGCGGCTGCCGGCGCCCCTCGACGGCCGGCTGCCGCTCACCTTCTCGCTCAAGGCGACGAAGACGTAGGGTGGGAGGAGTCGTCCGAGGAGGATGGGAACGTGACCCAGTACGAGTCCGCGAACAGCCGAGCGGCGTCGCTGCTCGCCGAGCCGGTCCTGGTCGTCAAGCAGAAGCTCAAGCTCATCGAGCTGCGCAACGAGTACGGCGTCTTCGACCCCGGTGGTCGCCAGATCGGCGCCGTCGCCCAGGTCGGCCAGTCGCCGCTCGCGTTCCTGGCCAGGTTGTTCACCAGCTGGGACGTGGCCCTGCCGATCACCCTGGAGATCCGCGGCCCGGGCGGCCCCGAGCTGCTGGTGAAGAAGCCCTGGTTCACCTGGCGGTGCCAGGTGACCAGGGCGGACGGCTTCCCGCTCGGTCAGATCGTCAAGCAGATCCGCCTCGGCAAGGCCCGCTTCACCCTGCTGGACCCGGGCGGCGCGCAGCTCGGCGAGGTGCGGGCCGAGAACTGGCGGGCCAAGGACTTCAGCGTCCGCGACGGCGCCGACCAGGAGCTCGCCCGGGTGACCAAGCGGTGGGCCGGCCTGCGCGAGCTGTTCACCGACGCCGACACCTACGTGGTCGAGGTGCGGCCGGCCGCCGCCGACCCCCTGCGCAGCCTGGCGGTCGCCTCCTGCCTGGTGATCGACGTGATCATGAAGCAGAAGGACACCAACTGACCTGACCTAGGCCGGCGGCGCGAAGATCTCCAGGGCGATGTTGTCGGGATCGCGGAACGACAGACCCGAGCCGTAGTGGGCGTCGACGATCCCACCGTGCGGGATCCCGAGCTCGTCGAGCCTTGCCTGCCACGTCTCCAGCTCGGCGCGGCTGGCGACCCCGAAGGAGAGGTGGTCAAGGCCCACGCGGTACTCGTCGAACCGCTCCGATCCACCGCGTCCCGGGTGCTGGTGGAGCCCGAAGAGTGCACCTCCCGGCAGCTGGTACACGGTGTGGTGGAAGCTCCCGGTGTCCTCGTCCAGGACCGGCTTCAACCCCAGCAGCCGCTCGTACCACGGGACGCTCACGGCCAGGTCGGTCACGGTCAGCGCAACGTGGGACACGCCCGGGAACTCGGCCATCGCTGGATCTCCTCCTTCAGCGTCCGCCTGCGTGGCAGGTCGGACTCTAGCGCAGCCGCTCCCGCACCGTCCTGGCGGCCGCGACCATATTGCGCAGGGAGGCCAGTACCTCCGGGTAGTCGCGGGTCTTCAGGCCGCAGTCCGGGTTGACCCACAGCCGGGCCGGGCCGACCGGCTCCAGCGCCTCCTCCAGCAGCTCGGCGATCTCCTCCGGCGACGGCACCCGCGGGGAGTGGATGTCGTACACCCCGAGGCCGATCTCGCGCCCGTAGCCGGCCCGACCCAGGTCGTCCACCAGCTCCATGCGCGACCGGGCCGCCTCGATCGAGGTCACGTCGGCGTCCAGCCCGTCGATGGCCGGCAGGATCTCGCCGAACTCCGAGTAGCACATGTGGGTGTGGACCTGGGTCTCGTCGCGTACCCCGCCGGTCGCCAGCCGGAACGCCTCCACCGCCCAGGCCAGGTAGGCGTCGCGGTGCTCCCGGCGCAGCGGCAGCCCCTCCCGCAGGGCCGGCTCGTCGACCTGGATGACCCCGATCCCGGCCCGCTCGAGGTCGGCCAGCTCGTCGCGGATGGCCAGGGCGAGCTGCCTGGCGGTCACCTCGCGCGGCTGGTCGTCGCGGCCGAACGACCACTTGAGCATGGTCACCGGCCCGGTGAGCATCCCCTTGACCGGCCGCGGCGTCAGCGACTGGGCGTAGGTCAGCCAGTCGACCGTCATCGGGGCGGGCCGCGACACGTCGCCGAAGACGATCGGCGGGCGGACGTAGCGGGTCCCGTAGGACTGCACCCAGCCGTGCTCGGTCACCGCCACCCCGGCGAGCTGCTCGCCGAAGTACTGCACCATGTCGTTGCGCTCCGGTTCGCCGTGGACGAGCACGTCCAGGCCGAGCTCGTCCTGCAGGCGGATCACCCTGGCGATCTCCTCGCGCATGCGCTCCCGGTAGGCGGCCTCGTCCAGCTCGCCCCGACGGTGGGCGGCCCTGGCCTTGCGGACCTCGCCGGTCTGGGGGAACGAGCCGATCGTGGTGGTCGGCAGCGGCGGCAGCCCCAGCCGAACCCGCTGCGCCTTCTCACGCACGTCGTACGGGCTGCCCCGGTGCAGGTCGGGCTCGCCGACGGCGGCCAGCCTCCGGCGCACGGCCGGGTCCCGGGTCCGGCCCGAGCGCCGGCGCGCCTCCAGTGCCCGGCGGTTGGCCGCCAGCTCCTCGGCGATCGCGCCGGTCCCCTCGGCGACGCCACGGGCCAGCGTGACCACCTCGGCCACCTTCTGGCGGGCGAACGCCAGCCAGGGTCGCACCTCCGGGTCGAGCCCGGCCTCCGCCGCCAGGTCGATCGGGACGTGCTGGAGCGAGCAGGAGGTGGAGACGACCACCTCGCCGGCCAGGCCGAGCAGGGTCGCGAGCTGCGCGAGCGACCGCTCCAGGTCGTTCACCCAGACGTTGCGGCCGTCCACCACCCCGGCCACCAGCGTCCGCTCGCCGAGCCCGCCGGCCGCCGCCAGCAGCTCCAGATTCCGCGCCCCGCCACGGGTGAAGTCCAGGCCGACCCCGTCGACGGGGGAGCGGACCAGCACCGCCAAGGCGTCGCCGAGGTGGTCGAAGTAGCTGGAGACCAGCAGCTTCGGCCGCGCCCCCTCCCGCCCGAGCCGCTCGTAGGCGTGGGCGAGCGCCTCCAGCTCGGCCGGGGAACGGTCCTGGACGAACGCCGGCTCGTCGAGCTGCACCCACTCGGCCCCGGCCGCCTCCAGCTCGTCCAACAGCTCGGCGTACACCTCCAGCAGCGGGTCGAGCAGACGCAGCCGGTCGAACCGGGGATCGACGCCAGGGGCCGCCTTCCCCAGCAGCAGGAACGTCACCGGGCCCAGCAGCACCGGCCGGGTCGCCACGCCCAGCCCGCGCGCCTCGGCCAGCTCGGCCAGCGGCTTCGGCGAGGCGGCCAGCCGGAACGTGGTGGCGGGCCCGAGCTCGGGGACCAGGTAGTGGTAGTTGGTGTCGAACCACTTGGTCATCTCCATGGCGGTGACGTCGGCGCGGCCCCGGGCCATGGCGAAGTAGGTGTCCAGGCCGACCGCCGACCCGAACGGGCCGTACCGCTCCGGGACCGCCCCGACCAGCACGCAGGTGTCCAGCACCTGGTCGTACAGGGAGAAGTGGTTGGAGGGGACCTGGCCGAGCCCCGCATCGCGCAAGAAGGCCCAGGCCTGGCGGCGCAGCTCCCTCGCCGTCGACTCCAGCTCCTCGGCCGGCACCCTGTCGGCCCAGTAGCCCTCGGTGGCGGCCTTCAGCTCGCGCCGGTCGCCGATGCGGGGAAAGCCATGGATGGTCGAGCTGGTCATGAGCGCCCTCCCTCGAGGCCTCGGACTGGCCGCGCACCCGCGCGGGCGCTGGCAGGTCTTCGGGCTCGTGGGCGGGCGTGCCGGTTCCTACTAGCCGTCGCTTCCCAAGACTGTCTGGCTCAGTGCTCGAACGAGACGCGCGAGCGGCGCGCCTCGCTGACGGCGGTCGTTCCCACTCACCGCTGCGGGGCAGCTCCGGAGTCACACCGGATTCCCTCTTGCGACGCTCGACTCGGTTTCATGTGAAACCTCGCCGGGCGAACCAGCGCCCGGCAAGGATCCTCGCGGCCGCCGCTGCCTGTCAACCGTCACACCATCCCGATACCATCAGCGCCCATGCGCCTGGTCATCGCGCGATGCAGCGTCCAGTACGCCGGTCGGCTCTCCACCCACCTGCCGAGCGCCGTGCGGCTGCTGCTGGTCAAGGCCGACGGGTCGGTGCTGGTCCACGCCGACTACGGCGGGTACAAGCCCCTGAACTGGATGTCGGCGCCGTGCACGCTCGTGCAGGAGGCCGACGCCTGGCGCGTGACCAACCGCGCCGGCGAGACCATGACCATCGGCATCGAGGAGGTGCTGCACGACTCGCAGCACCAGCTCGGCCTGGACCCGGGCCTGGTCAAGGACGGCGTCGAGAAGGACCTCCAGGCCCTGCTCGCCGAACGCTGCCACGCCATCCGCCCGGGCCTCAGCCTGGTGACGCGGGAGTACCCGACCGACATCGGCCCGGTCGACCTGCTGTGCCGCGACGCGCAGGGTGGCTACGTGGCGGTCGAGGTCAAGCGCCGCGGCGAGATCGACGGCGTCGAGCAGCTCTCGCGCTACCTGGTGCGGATGCGGCCGGGGCTGGAGCAGGTGCGGGGGATGCTGGTGGCGCTGGAGTTCAAGCCGCAGGCGAGGGTGCTCGCCAGCGAGCGGGGCATCGACTGCGTGCAGGTCGACTACGACGCGCTCAGGGGCGTCGAGTCGGACGTGCTGAGGCTGTTCTGATTGGGTGAGAGGTGGTAAACAGGACGTAACCGACGGTCGAGCATCTGGTTTGAGGGAAATGGTCTCCACGGTCGACGGACGGCTGCCGCCGGGGCCTCGCGGCAACCTGCTGCTCGGGAGCATCCAGGAGATCCGCAGGGACAACGTCCACGCCTTCCTGGACATCTGGCGCCGCTACGGCGACACGGTGCGCCTGCGGGGGCCGGTGACGCTGTACCTGGTCGCGCACCCCGACGGGGTCAAGCACGTGCTGCAGGACAACGCCGCCAACTACCCGCGGCCGCCTGCCGTCCGGGACCGGCTGCAGGCGATCGTGGGCGACGGCCTGGTGGGCGCGGAGGGGGCCGCCTGGGTCCGCTCGCGCCGCATGGCCCAGCCGGCGTTCCGCCGCCATCACCTGGAGCGCTTCTGCGCGCTGTTCGCCGAGGCCACGGCCGAGGTGCTGGACGGGTGGGAGCGGGCCGCGGAGCTGGGGCGGCCGCTGGACGTCGAGGCGGAGATGGTCAGGGTCAGCCTGGCCAACCTGGGCGCCTCGCTGTTCCAGGCCGACTGGCGGCGGGACGTGGAGCGGGTCGCGCCGGCCGTGACCGAGATCCTGGCGTTCGCGAACTCCCGGTTGACGTCGGTGGTCGACACCAGCCGGCTGCCGCTGCCGTCGACCCGCCGCTTCCACCGTCGCCTGGAGCTGCTGGACTCGATCCTGTACCCGCTGATCGGTGAGCGCCGCCGCGCTCCCGGCGGCGACGACCTGGTCAGCATGCTGGTCGACGCCCGCGACGAGGACGGCGCGCGCCTGACCGACAAGCAGGTCCGCGACGAGACGATCAGCTTCTTCATCGCCGGCCACGCCACCATCGCCTCGGCGCTGACCTGGACCTGGTACCTGCTGTCGATGCATCCGGAGAGCTGGCGGCGGCTGCGGGCCGAGGTGGACGAGGTGCTCGGCGGCCGTCCGCCGGGCGCGTCCGATCTGCCGCGGCTGCGGTACGCCGGCATGGTGGTGCAGGAGGCGATGCGCCTGTACCCGCCGATCTACCTGCTGCTGCGGCGGGCGCTGGCCGACGACGAGGTGGGTGGCTACCGGATCCCCGCCGGCGCCGACATCGCCCTCTGCCCGTACGTGACCCACCGGCACCCGGCGTTCTGGGACAACCCGGAGGGCTTCGACCCGGAGCGGTTCGCCCCCGAGCTCGCCGGCGGGCGCCATCGGATGGCCTTCTTCCCGTTCTCCGGCGGCCCGCGGCGTTGCATCGGGGAGGGCTTCGCGCAGCTCCAGCTCCCGCTGGTGGTGGCCATGGTCAGCCAGCGTTACCGCCTGAGCCTGCTGCCGGCCCGTCCCGCCGAGGTCGGGGTCGCCGTCACCCTCCGCCCCCGCGTCCCCATGCTGATGCGGGTGGAGCGGGTCGCCTGAGTCCCTACCCCGGGTGCCAGAGCGCGGCGCCGGTGACGGGGTCGAAGAAGCAGAGCTGGCCGGTGTCGACGGCCAGCTCGACCCGGTCGCCGGGGCGGACCGGGTGGCGGGCGGGGAAGCGGGCGGCCAGGGTCGCCTGGCTCGCCGGTTCCAGGTCCACGTCGACGCCGGGGGTGTCGGGCACGCGCACCTGGGCGGCGTCCAGCGTGCAGCGGACCAGCAGCTCGGCGCCCAGGCGCTCGACGCGGGCGGCGGTCGAGTACAGCACGGCCCGCGGGGCGGCGACGGTGGCGGCGTCGGTGAGGTGCTCCGGGCGGATGCCGACGGTGACCGGGGTGCCGACCCTGGTGCGCAACGCGCCGGAGGGGGTGCCGGGGAACGGCAGGCGCTGGCTGCCGAGCACCACCCAGGCGCCACCGTCGCCGGCCTCCAGCCGGCCGGCGACCAGCGCCATGGCGGGCTCGCCGACGAAGCTGGCGACGAAGGTGTTGGCGGGGCGCCGGTACAGCGCCCGCGGCTCGGCGACCTGCTCGACCACGCCGGCCCGCATCACCGCGACCCGGTCGCCGATGGCCATGGCCTGGTCCTGGTCGTGGGTGACGTAGATGGCCGTGGCCCCCAGGCCGTGCAGGATCCGGGCCAGCTCGGTGCGGAGGCGGATGCGCTCGCCGGCGTCCAGGTGGGTGAGCGGCTCGTCGAGCAGGAACGCCGACGGCACCCGGACGGTGGCCCGGCCGATGGCGACCCGCTGCCGCTGCCCGGCCGAGAGCGTCCGCGGCAGCCGGTCGAGCAGCTTGCCGATGCGGAGCACCCGCGACTCGGCGCCGACCCGCTCCTCGATCTCGCCGGCCGGCATCTTGCGCACCGCCAGGCCGAAGCGGAGGTTGTCCGAGGCGGTCATGTGCGGGTAGAGCGCGCCCGCCTCGAACACCATGGCGAGGTCGCGCTGGTGGGCCGGGACGTTGGTCATCGGCCTGCCGCCGATCGAGATGGTGCCGCCGCTGAGCGGCTCGACACCGGCGATCAGCCGCAGGGTGGTGCTCTTGCCGCACCCGCTGGGGCCGACGACGACCAGCAGCTCGCCGTGGCGGACGTAGAGGTTGAGGTGGGAGACGGCCGCGGTGCCGTCCGGGTAGACCCGCGAGACGTCGTCGAGCAGGACGTCGGCCATCCGCCACCACCACCTGTTGCGTTCCAAAGAAGTTCGTGCATTACCGTGACGTCCGTCCTGATCGCCTTCAGGGATCCTGTGGTCTTGGTAATGCGCGAGCTTCTTTGGCCAATCGTAGTCTTGTTCTTCGCGGGCTTGAACCGGACGCGGGGACGGCGGGAGACTCGGCACGCGCGCTTCCTGCTGGGGCGAGGAGGGGTCGATCCATGGTCAACGTCGGCGATCGTGTGGTGGTCGAGTCGGAGAAGGTCGGCAGCGCGACCCGCGGCGGCGTGGTCACCGCGGTGGACGGCAGGATGATCACGGTGCGCTGGGACTCCGGGAGCGAGTCGGTGTTCGTGCCCAGCGCCGGCTCCCTGCGCGTCACCGGCCACGAGGGGCCGGCCGGCGAGGAGGCTACCAGCCCAGGCGGCTGACCGGCGCCGGGTCGGTGGGCTCGGGCCCGCCGGCACCGGCCTCCCAGGCGAGCAGCTCGCCCCAGGTCTCGCGACGGCGGGCGACCCGGGCGGTCCCGCCCTCGACCACCAGCTCGGCGGGGCGCGGCTGGCTGTTGTAGTTGCTGGCCATGGTCATCCCGTAGGCGCCGGCGTCCATGATCGCCACCAGGTCGCCGGGGCCCAGGTCGGGCAGGTCGGCGGCGGCCGCCAGCACGTCGGTCGACTCGCAGATGGGGCCGACGACCTCGGTGGGCCCGGCGGCCTCGCGCTCCGCCAGGCGAGCTTGCGGGGCGGCCGCCACCGGCAGGATGCGGTGGACCGCCTGGTACAGGGCCGGCCGCAGCAGGTGGTGCATGCCGGTGTCGACCACCAGCATGCGTCCGGCGCTGCGGTGCTTGCGGTACAGGACGCGGGCGACCAGGGCCCCGGCCCTGGCGACCAGCGCGCGGCCGGGCTCGATCCCCAGCCGCACCCCCTTGCCGGCCACCAGGGGCCGCAGCGCGGCCGCGAACGGCTCGGGTCCCGGCGAGGAGCCGCCGGCGTAGTCGACCGGCAGGCCGCCGCCGACGTCCAGCCAGTCGAGGGCGAGGCCGGCGGCGCGGCCCGCCTCGAGCACCTCAAGGCCCACGCTGGCGCCGGCGGCCATGCCGTCCGGGTCGGGGAGCTGGGAGCCGACGTGGACGTGGACCCCGACCGGGTGCAGCCCGGGAAGGCCGCCACGGGCGGACCTGGCGAGCAGCTCGTGGGCGACCGCGACCGGCACGCCGAACTTGGCCTCGTCGTGGCCGGTCTGGATGGAGGCGTGGGTGTCGACCTCGACGTCGGGGTTGACGCGGATCGCGAAGCGGCCCGGCCGGCCGAGCCCCGCGGCGACCGCCTGCAGGGCGGCCAGCTCGTCGGCCGACTCGACGTGGACGGTGACCCCGTGGCCGACGGCCAGGGCCAGCTCCTCCTCGGTCTTGCCGACGCTGGCGAACACGGTGGCGGCCGGGTCGCCGCCGGCGCGGAGCACGCGCAGGAGCTCGCCGCCGCTGACCACGTCGAAGCCGGCCCCGTGCCGGGCCAGGGTGGCGAGCACGGCGAGGTTGGAGTTGGCCTTGACCGCGTACAGCACCCGACCGCCGATCGGCGCGAACGCGGCCGCCACGCGCCGGTAGGCGGCGGCCACCGCGTCCAGGGCGTAGACGTAGGCGGGGGTGCCGGCGTCGGCGACCAGCTCGTCGAGGGGCAGGCCGTCGACGCAGAGCCGACCGTCGAGGTAGGCGAAGGGGTCGGGCGGCCAGGTGGCCTCCTGGGGCGCGGCGGGTCGGCTGGCCACGCGGACCGTCCGGGGCGACCTGGTCATGCAAACGAGGGAACGAGCACGAGTCTCCGGCGGCCACCCGCCGGTCGGCTCGGGACGCGGTCGCGCTGGGGGGCGAGCCGGAGCGCGTAGGTGAGCCCGGGATCGCCGGCGCGGGGCTCCCGCGCGGAGCCGGCCGGCCGGAAGCCGGCGCGCTCGTACAGGCGGATGGCACGGTCGTAGCGGTGCCTGGTGGTGAGGGTCAGCCGCTCGAGGCCACGGGTCCTGGCGGCGTCCAGCACGGCGTCCAGCAGGGCACGGCCGACGCCCTGCCCGCGGGCCTCGGGAAGCAGGAACATCTTGCGGACCTCGCCGGAGGTCGGGCTGGTGCGGAGCAGCCCGGCGGTGCCGACCACCCGCTCGGCGGCGTCGACGGCGACGAAGAACGCCCCACCGCTGGCCCCGTAATGGGCGCCGGGGGCGAGGATGTCGGCGTCGAGGCCGCGCGGCTCGAACGGAAGCCCGTGCTCGTGCAGCACCTGCTGCACCACGGCCGCCGCTGCCGCGGCGTCGGCGTCGCTGCCGTTCCGGATCCGCATCCCCGCTCGCTCCTCCCCCGCCTGCCGGCCAGTGTGTCGGTGACCGAGACTTGCATACTCATGCGACCTTCGCAACAAGGTCTCAGCAGCCAGGACGGCCACCTCTGCCAGATATTGCATATTTTCACGAGCTGGTGCATAACTATTCTGATGACGAGCACGAAGCGCCCCGTCGGCGTCCTCGGCGCCTCCGGCTACGCCGGGGGCGAGCTGCTGCGCCTGCTCGCCCGCCATCCCGGGCTCCAGGTCGCCTGGGCGGCGGGCGACCGGCAGCGCGGCCAGCCGCTGGCCGACCGCTACCCCGGGCTGCGCGCCGCCTACGGCGACCTGTCGTTCTGCTCCCTGGACGAGGGGCTCGACAAGGGCGCCGACGTGCTGTTCCTCGCCCTGCCCCACGGCAGCGCCGCCGCCGTCGCCCCGCGGGCGCTGGCCGGCGGGGCGCTGGTCGTCGATCTCTCCGCCGACTTCCGGCTGCGCGACCCGGCCGACTACCCGGCCTGGTACGGGTCGCCGCACCCGCTGCCGGAGCAGCTCGGCGCCTGGCCGTACGGCCTGCCGGAGCTGCACCGCAACGAGCTGCTCGGGGCGCGACGGGTGGCGGTCCCCGGCTGCTACCCGACCGCCGCGCTGCTGGCGCTGGCGCCGCTGGTCGCCGCCGGGCTGGTCGCCGCCGACGGCATCGTGGTCGACGCCAAGTCGGGACTGTCGGGGGCCGGCCGGTCGCTGCTGGACGACAACCTGTTCGTCCAGGCCAACGAGAACGTCACCCCCTACAAGGTCGGCGGCCGCCACCGGCACACCCCCGAGATCGAGCAGGAGCTCGCCCTGGCCGCCGGGCGGCCGGTCGCGGTGACCTTCACCCCCCACCTGGTGCCGGTCACCCGGGGCATCTTGGCGACCTGCTACGCGACCCTCGCGGAGTCGGCCGGCGACGACGACCTGGCGGCCTGCTACGCCGCCGCCTACGCGGGCGAGCCGTTCGTCGACCTGCTGCCGCCCGGCCAGGCCTGGCCGGCCACGCGGGCGGTCGCCACCACCAACCGCGCCCAGGTGGCGGCCGTCGCCGACCACCGGACCGGCCGGGCGGTGGCCGCGGCCGCCATCGACAACCTCGTCAAGGGCGCGGCCGGCCAGGCCGTGCAATGCGCCAACATCGCCCTCGGCCTGCCGGAGACGGCCGGCCTCGACCTCGTCCCCCCGGGCCCGTGAACCGCCCGCACCGGGACGCCGGCCCCGCCAGGCGGGTGCCGGTCGACCGGCGCCTCGGCGTCACCGCCGCGGCCGGCTTCGGGGCCGCCGGGGTCGCCTGCGGGCTGAAGGCGGCCGCGCGGCCCGACCTCGCCCTGGTCGTCGGCGACCCCGGCACGGTGGCCGCCGGGGTGTTCACCACCAACCTGGTGGTGGCCGCGCCGGTCGTCTGGTCGCGCGCCCGCCTGGCGGCGTCGGCCGACGCCCGCGTGGTGGTGCTCAACGCCGGCAACGCCAACGCCTGCACCGGCCCGGCCGGCGACGCGGCGGTGCTCGCCACCGCGCAGCGGGCCGCCGCCGAGCTCGGCTGCCGGCCCGAGCAAGTGCTGATCTGCTCGACCGGCGTGATCGGGGTCCCATTGGACGTCGCCAAGGTCGCCGAGGGGGTGGCCAAGGCGGCGGTGAGCCTGGACCGCTCCGGCGGCCAGGCCGCCGCCGAGGCGATCCTGACCACCGACACGGTCGCCAAGCAGGCCGGCGTGCGGGTGCCTGGCGGCGCCACCGTGGCCGGCATGGCCAAGGGCGCCGCGATGCTCGCGCCGGCGCTGGCGCCGCCCACGCCAGCCGGGGACCCCGCTGACCGGGGCACCCCCTTGGGGTTCCCCGGACCCCTCCGGGCTGACCGGGGCACCCCCTCGGGGTTCCCCGGACCCCTCCGGGCTGACCGGGGCACCCCCTCGGGGTTCCCCGGACCCCTCCGGCCGCACGCGACCATGCTGGCGGTGCTCACCACCGACGCGGTCGCCGAACCGGCCGCGCTGCGGGCGGCGCTGGCGGCGGCCTCGGCGGCCACCTTCAACCGCATCACCGTCGACGGCGCCCAGTCGACCAACGACACGGTGCTGCTGCTGGCCTCCGGCGCCTCCGGGGTGCGCCCCCACGACGACGACCTGGCCGGCGCCGTCGAGGCGGTCTGCGGCGACCTGGCCGGGCAGATGCTGGCCGACGCCGAGGGCGGCAGCAAGGTCGTCGACGTCCAGGTCGGCGGTGCCGGCGGCGTCGCCGAGGCGGTGGCCGTCGCCCGCCGGGTCGCCGACAGCCCGCTGGTCAAGGCGGCCGTGTACGGCGGCGACCCCAACTGGGGCCGGGTGCTGCAGGCCGCCGGGACCGCCGGGGTCGACTTCGACCCGGCGGCGGTCCGGCTGGAGGTGGCCGGCGGGCCGGGCGCCGCCGGCGTCGAGGAGCCGGCCGGTCCGCTGGAGCGGATCACGCTGGTCCGCCTCGGCGTCCCCACCGGCGCCGACGCCCGCGGCGCCATGGCCTGCCGCGAGATCGAGCTGCGCCTGCACCTCGGCGGCCGTGGGCCCTGGGCGGGGGTGCGCACCAGCGACCTGACGCCCGAGTACGTCCGCCTCAACTCGGAGTACACGACGTGAGCCCGCCCACCCGGAGGGGTCCGGGGAACCCCAGGGGGGTGCCCCGGTGAATCAGTCGGAGGGGTCCGGGGAACCCCAGGGGGGTGCCCCGGTGGATCGGGCGCAGGGGTCCGGGGAACCCCGGGGGGGTGCCCCGGTGAATCAGTCGCTCGACGAGCTGGCGGCCAAGGCGGCGGCCGTGCACGAGGCGCTGCCGTGGATCAAGCGCCTGGCCGGCCGCACCGTGGTCGTCAAGTACGGCGGCGCGGCCATGGGCACCGCCGGCTTCGACGCCTTCGTCGACGACGTGGTGCTGCTGCGCTACGTCGGCGTCGACGTGGTGGTGGTGCACGGCGGCGGCCCGGAGGTCAGCAGGCTCATGACCCGGTTCGGCAAGCAGCCGGTGTTCGTCGACGGCCACCGCGTCACCGACGCCGAGACCATGGACCTGGTCCGCATGGTCCTGGTCGGGCGGGTCAACAAGGTGCTGGTCGGGCGCATCAACACCCACGGGCGGCTGGCGGTCGGGCTCTCCGGCGAGGACGGCCTGCTGCTGGTCGCCAGGCCGCGGGTCGACCCCGGCGGGCGCGACCTCGGCTTCGTCGGCGACGTGGAGGCGGTCGACCCGACCGCCCTGCGCGCCCTCACCGACAAGGGGCTGATCCCGGTCGTGGCGACCGTGGCGGCCGGGCCCGGCGGCGCGCCCTACAACGTCAACGCCGACGCGGCGGCCGGCGCGCTGGCGGCCGCCCTCGGCGCGGAGAAGCTGGTGTACCTCACCGACGTCGAGGGCCTGTACGCCGACCTTGACGACCCGGGCTCGCTGATCCGCCAGCTCACCGTCGAGGAGGTCGAGGCGCTGCTCGCCGGCGGGCGCTGCTCGGCCGGCATGATCCCCAAGCTCACCGGCATCGTGGCCGCGCTTCGCGGCGGCGTCCGCCGCGCCCACGTCCTCGACGGGCGCCGCGAGCACGCCATCCTGCTGGAGCTGTTCACCGACTCCGGCATCGGGACCATGGTGGACTCCCAGGAGGTGGTGGCGTGACCGGGCTGGCGGAACGGGAAGCGGCCGTGCTGTGGCCGACCTACGTGCGGCCCCAGGTGGAGTTCGTGCGCGGCCAGGGCGTGCGCCTGTGGGACTCGCGCGGGCGCGAGTACCTCGACTTCCTCGGCGGGATCGCCGTGGTCGCCGCCGGCCACGCCCACCCGCGGGTGGTGGAGGCCGTGACCTCCCAGCTCGGCACCCTCGGCCACACCTCCAACCTCTACTTCACCGGGCCGCAGGTCGAGCTGGCCGAGCGGCTGGTCGACCGCTTCGGCGGCGACGCCAAGGTGTTCCTCTCCAACTCGGGCGCCGAGGCCAACGAGGCCGCCATCAAGGTCGCCAGGCGCTGGGGCCGGGTCAACCGGGGCGAGGACGCGACCGGCATCGTGGCCGCTCTCGGCGGCTTCCACGGCCGCACCCTCGCCACCCTGGCGGCCACCGGCAAGCCCGCCATGCACCTGCCGTTCCAGCCCCTGCCGCCCGGCTTCTCCCACGTGCCCTTCGGCGACGCCGACGCCCTGCGCGCCGCCGTCGGCCCCGCCACGGCCGCGGTGCTGCTGGAGCCGATCCAGGGCGAGGCCGGCATCCAGGTCCCGCCCGCCGGCTACCTCCGGGCGGCCAGGGAGATCACCGCCGAGGCCGGCGTGCTGCTGATCCTGGACGAGATCCAGTCCGGCATGGGCCGCACCGGCCGCTTCTTCGCCCACCAGCACGAGGGCATCCGGCCCGACGTGGTCACCATGGCCAAGGCGCTCGGCTCCGGCTACCCGATCGGCGCCACCATCGCCACCACCGAGGTCGCCGACGTCATGCGGCCAGGCGACCACGGCACCACCTTCGGGGGCAACCCGGTCGCCTGCGCCGCCGCCCTCGCCACCCTCGACGTGATCGAGCCGCTGCTCGGCGGCCACGTCGACAAGGTCTCGGCGCGCCTGGCCGACGGCCTGCACGAGCTGCGCGGCCGGCTGGTCGGCCGGTCCACCTGGGCGCCGCCCCGCGCCGACGACGCCGACGGCCTGCTGCCGGGCACGGAGGTGCGCGGCGCCGGCCTGTGGTACGCCCTGGACCTTGGCGAGGAGGCGCCGGCCACCGCCAAGCAGGCCGCTCTCGCCGCCCTCGGCCGCGGCCTGGTCGTCAACCCGGTCACCGACACCGCCCTGCGCCTGGCCCCGCCGCTGGTCGTCACCGAGGAGGAGGTCGAGGAGGGGCTGGCCCGGCTGGCCGCCGCCCTGGAGGAGGTGGGGCTGTGTCGCTGAAGGCCGCCCGCCAGCGGGCCCTCACCGCGCTGCTGCGCACCAGGCAGGTCTCCAGCCAGGCGCGCGTGCTCGACCACCTGCGCCTGCAGGGCTTCGACGCCACCCAGGCGACCGTCTCCCGGGACCTCGAGGACCTCGGCGCGGTCAAGGTCCGGGGGCCCGACGGCCGCCTGGTCTACGCCCTCCCCGAGCCGGAGGCCGTCCAGGACGCCGCCCACGACGAGATCCGCCGCGTGCTCGGCGCCCTGCTGCTCGCCATCGTGCCGAGCGGCAACCTGGTCGTGCTGCGCACCCCGCCGGGGCACGCCAACGCGCTCGCCTCCGCCCTGGACCGGGCGGGCCTGGCCGGGGTCGCCGGCACCGTCGCCGGCGACGACACCGTGCTGGTGGTCTGCGCCGAGCGAACCCCCGGCCGGGCGGTGGCCAGGCAGCTCGCCGCCCTGGCCGTCGACACCCCCGCGCTGCCCGCACCCACCGAACCCTACCGAGGAGCGACCGCATGACCCGACCCGCTGGCGACCCCGTGGTGCTCGCCTACTCCGGCGGGCTGGACACCACCGTGTCCGTCCACCGGCTCACCCACGAGCAGGGCCGCGCCGTGGTGGCGCTGCTGGCCGACGTCGGCCAGGGCGAGGACCTGGCCCCGCTCGCCGCCAGGGCGCTGGACGCCGGCGCGGTCGACGCGGTGGTGGTGGACGCCCGCGAGCGGTTCGCGGCCGACTTCCTCGCCCCGGCGATCCGCGCCAACGCCCTCTACGAGGGCCGCTACCCGCTGGTGTCGGCCCTCTCGCGGCCGCTGATCGCCCAGCTCCTGGTCGAGGAGGCCAGGCGCAGGGGTGCCTCCACCGTCGCCCATGGCTGCACCGGCAAGGGCAACGACCAGGTCCGCTTCGAGGTGAGCTGCGGCGCGCTCGCCCCCGACCTGGAGGTGCTCGCGCCCGTCCGGGACTCGGCGATGAGCCGGCCGGAGGCGATCGAGTACGCCGACAAGCACGGCCTGGACCTCGGCTGGATCAGCGAGGCCAAGCCGTACTCGGTGGACCAGAACCTGTGGGGCCGGACGGTCGAGGCGGGCGCGCTGGAGGACCCGTGGGCGGCGCCGCCGGAGGACGCCTTCGCCTGGACCGTCTCCCCGGCGGCGGCCGGCGGGACCCGCGACGTGGTGGTGGCGTTCGAGGCCGGCGTGCCGGCGGCCGTCGACGGCGAGGGGGACGGGCTGCCGGCGGTGATCGCCACCCTCAACCGGCTCGCCGGCGCGGCCGGGTTCGGGCGGGTCGACATGCTGGAGAACCGCCGCGTCGGCATCAAGAGCCGCGAGGTCTACGAGGTGCCGGGGGCGCTGGCGCTGCTCGCCGCCCACCGCGACCTGGAGGACCTGACCCTGGACCGGGAGGTGCTCCACGAGAAGGCGCGGCTGGAGATCCGCTACGCCGAGCTGGTCTACGACGGGCTCTGGTTCTCGCCGCTCAAGGCCGCCCTGGACGCCTTCGTGGCCGAGACCCAGTGGGCCGTCACCGGCGAGGTCCGGCTGGAGCTGTCGCCCGGCCGCTGCCAGGCCACCGGGCGCCGCGCCGAGCGGCCGCTGTACCGGCCCGACCTGGCCACCTACGACACCGGCGACACCTTCGACCACGACGCCGGCCGCGGCTTCGTGGCCCTCTGGGGCCTGCCCACCCGGACGTGGGCGCGGGTCCACGGGGATGGGTAAGGGGGGTCCGGGGGCTCATGTAGCCGGAGGCGATAGCCCCCGGATGGGTCAAGGCGGGCCGCTGTGGGCGGGGGGGTTCGCCGGGCCGCCCGACCCGGCCATGTGGGCCTACACCTCGTCGCTGGCGGTCGACCGGCGGCTGTGGCGCCAGGACGTCGCCGGCAGCCGCGCCCACGTGCGCGCCCTGGTCGCCGCCGGCGTGCTCGACGATGGGGAGGGCAAGCTCCTGCTCGACGGCCTCGCCGAGGTCGCGCGCGAGCTGGGCGCCGGCACCTTCGCCTGGTCGGAGACTGACGAGGACGTCCACACCGCCGTGGAGCGCCGCCTCACCGAGCTGGTCGGGCCGGCGGGCGGCAAGCTCCACACCGGCCGCAGCCGCAACGACCAGGTCGCCAACGACCTGCACCTGTGGCTGAAGGAGGCGGACGCCGCCGCGGTGGAGGCCGTGGCGGGCCTGATCGACGCCCTGGCCAGGACCGCCCATGCCCACCCCGACGCCGTGCTGCCCGGCCTGACCCACCTGCAGCCGGCGCAGCCGGTGCTGTGGGGCTTCCAGCTCGCCGCGCACGGCTTCGCGCTGGTCCGCGACCTCGGTCGCCTGCAGGACGCGGGGCGCCGCGCCGACGTCTGCCCGCTTGGCGCCGGGGCGCTGGCCGGCTCCTCGTTCCCGCTGGACCCGGCCGCCACCGCCACCGACCTCGGCTTCGCCGCCGCGTTCGACAACGCCATGGACGCCACCGCCGACCGCGACGCGGTCGCCGAGCTGCTGGCCGCGACCGCCATCGCCATGGTCCACGCCTCCCGGCTGGCCGAGGACGTGACCCTGTGGGCGGGCAGGGGCTGGGTGCGGCTGCCCGACGCCTGGGCGACCGGCTCCAGCATGCTGCCCCAGAAGCGCAACCCGGACGTGGCCGAGCTGGTCCGCGGTCGGGCCGGCACCGTCCTCGGCCGGCTCGCCGGCCTGCTCGCCACCCTCAAAGGCGTGCCGCTCGCCTACGCCCGCGACCTGCAGGAGGACAAGGCGGCCGCCTTCGAGGCGGTCGACACCCTGGTCGCCTCCATGGGGGCGCTCACCGGGCTGGTCGTCGGGCTGGAGCCCGACCGTGCCCGGATGCTGGCCGACGCCCAGGCGGGGGAGAGCACCGCCGTCGACCTGGCCGAGGCGCTGGTCCGCGCCGGCGTCCCCTTCCGCGAGGCGCACGCCGCCGTGGCCGCCGCCGTGCGCCTGGCGGCCGGCCGTGGCGCCCGCCTGGCCGACCTCGACGCCGCCGAGCTGGCCGCCGTCCACCCGGCCCTCGCCGCCGCCGACCTCGCGGTCCTGGCCGTCGACGGCAGCATCGCCGCCAAGGCGACCCCCGGCTCGACCCACCCCGCCCGGGTCGAGGACCAGCTCGCGGTCCTGGCGGTCGCCGCCGCCAACGCGCGCGCGTGGGCCACTGCCTTCCGCCCCACCCTCGACCTGGGCAGCGGCTGAGCCAGCCCCTAGCGCATCGACTCGGCGATGCGCAGGGCCTCCTGCTTGGAGAGCTGGCCCTCCAGGCGCAGCGTCTGCGCGCCCGCCTGCCAGACGAGGGTGTTGCCGGCCAGCCGGGTCTGCTCGTCGGTGATCTCGCCGCGGGTGTCCCGGTAGGTGAAGAAGTGCGGCTCGCCGCTGAACCAGTAGCCGGGCTGGCCGGCCACCTGCACCTCCTCGACCAGGCCGCCGGCGACCACCTTCTTGATGAAGTCGGCGGTGAGGGTGCCCTGGAACTGGGTGACGAGCAGGCCGACGTCGGTGTACGGGCTGGCGGGCAGCCCCGGCCGGGCCCGGTAGACGAGGTCGACCCGGCCGCCCTGCGGCTGGATCTCGTTGACGAAGACCGCGTCGGGCCGCTGGAACCCGGCCGCCGTCGGCACCAGCACCGGGAAGGCGACCCGTCGGCGCGCCTCCTCCAGCGCGACCCGCAGGCCGAGGCCGAGCTCCAGCCGCTCGCCCGGCCGCGTGGTCACCGTCGGCGTGGGCCGCTCGCCGCCGAGGCGGATGTCGATGCCGCGCAGGCCCAGCCGCCGCGCCACCGCCTCCCGCGTGCCGGGGGAGACGACCAGGACGGCCGCCGCCAGCAGCACCGCCGCCAGCCCGGCAACGGCCAGCCGGCGCCACCCGGGCAGCCGCGGGAGCCTCGCCAGCCAGCCAGCCATCCGCGGCTCGCGCACCCGCGCCTCGCGCGGCCGTGCCGCCGGGGCCTCGCGCAGCCGGGTCGCGACCGCCAGCGCCAGGTCGGGGGTGGCGGGGAGGTCCAGGTGGGCGCCGAGGTCGCGCAGCGCGCGCTCGAGCTCCAGCTCGGGCCGGCTCATTCCCCACCTCCCTGCAGCTTGGTGAGGGGCGGCGCCCCACCGTTGGCCTGCTCGGCCATGGCCGCCCGCAGGCGGCCGAGCGCCCGCGACAGCCGCGACTTCACCGTTCCCGGGCGGCAGCCGAGCGCGCCGGCCATCTCGGCCTCCGAGAGGTCGAGGAAGTAGCGGCAGGCGATCACCTGGCGGTCCGACTCGCCCAGGCGCCCGACCGCGGCCAGCAGCAGCCGGCGCTGCTCGGCGGCGAGCGCCGCCGCCTCGGGGGACGGGGCCGCGTCCCCCGAGGGGCGGTCCTCGGCGACCCGCAGCGCGAGGTCGTCCTGGCGGCGGCCGGAACGGCGGCGGTTACGGGCCTCGTTGGCGACGATCGTCAGCAGCCAGGGCCGGAACGCCGCCCCGACCCGGAACCGCGACAGGGCATACCAGGCCTTCACGAACCCCTCCTGCGCCGCGTCCTCGGCGTCGGCGGCGCTCCCGGCGATCACGTAGGCCGTCCGGAAGGCGAGGTCCTGGTACTGGCGCACCAGCGCCTCGTAGGCACGCGCATCGCCCCCTCGTGCCTGCTCGACGAGCTCCTGGTCGTCCAGTGGTCGGCCCTCCACGGACTGGGTCTCGCACACCGGTACACCGGCACCGCCGGATCGGTTCCGTCATTCTGCGCCCAGCCGTCACTGCCAGCGCGGGTCCTGGCCGAGGAGCTCGCCGACCCGGCCGGCGGTCTCGGGACGGGCGAACAGGTAGCCCTGGGCGTAGTCGCAGCCGAGCTCGTCGAGCTTGGCGAGCTGGCGCGGGGTCTCGACCCCTTCGGCGATCACCGCCAGCCCGAGCGTGTGGGCGAGGCCGATGACCGCGGCCACCATCGCGTCGTCCTCGGGGTCGAGGTCGAGGCGGGCCACGAACGTGCGGTCGATCTTGAGCGAGGAGATCGGCAGGTACTGCAGGGACGCCAGCGACGAGTAGCCGGTGCCGAAGTCGTCCACCGAGACCCGCACGCCGAGGGCGGAGAGGCGCTTGAGGGTGGTGGCGGCCGACGCCGGGTTGGCGGCCAGGGCCCGCTCGGTCACCTCCAGGCACAGCCGGTCCGGGTCGGTGCCGGTGTCGGCGAGCGCGCCGGCGATCAGGTCGATCAGGTGCGGCTCGGCGAGCTGGCGGGGGGAGAGGTTGACGTGCATGGTCGGCGGCAGCGGCCTGGCCAGCGCCCCCCGCCAGCGGGCGGCCTGGCGGCAGGCCTCCTCCAGCACCCATGCCCCCATCGGCACGATCAGGCCGGTCTCCTCGGCGAAGGGGACGAACTCGGCCGGCAGCAGCAGGCCCCTGCCCGGCTGCTCCCAGCGGGCCAGCGCCTCCACCCCGACCAGCCGGCCCTCCTTGAGCGAGACGATCGGCTGGTACAGGACGCGCAGCTCGTCGGCGTCGACCGCCCGCCGCAGGGCGCGCTCCAGCTCCAGGCGCTCGACGAGCTGGGCGCGGACCGCCTCGTCGAACAGCTCGTAGATGCCGCCGCCGCGCTGCTTGGCGCGCTGCATGGCGGCGTCGGCGTCGAACAGCAGCGCGTCGGCCCGCCGCGTCCGCGAGCCGCTGAGGGCGATCCCGATGCTGGCCGAGACCACGATCTCCTGGCCGCCGACCGCGAACGGGGTCGTCAGGCCGGCGCTGACCCGCTCGGCCAGGCGGACGGCGTCGCGCTCGTGGCCGAGGTCGGGGCAGAGCACGGCGAACTCGTCGCTGCCGAACCGGGAGACGGTGTCGCTCGGCCGCAGGATGCTGCGCAGGCGACCCGCGACCGCCACCAGCAGCCGGTCGACGGCGTCGTCGCCGAAGCGCTCGGCCACCTCCTTGAAGCGGTCCAGGTCCAGCACGAGCACGGCGGCCAGCCCGGGGTCCCGCCCGAGACGCGCGAGGGTCATCTCCAGCCGGTCCAGGAACAGGCCGCGGTTGGGCAGCCCGGTCAGGGCGTCGTGGGTGGCCCGCCAGGCGAGCTGGTCCTCCGGGTGCCTGCTCTCACGGAGGTCGACGAGCTGGCGGACCACGTGGCGGGGCCGCCCGTGGCCGTCGAGGTGCAGCGGCTCGCCGCGGTGGTTGGTCACGAGCCAGGTGTTGCAGAGCACCGAGATCGCCTCCCCGTCGATGCGCCGGCAGCGCTCCTGGAGCTGGTAGCCGGTGACCTCGCCGCCGAGCAGGCGCTTGAGCTGCTCCAGGTCGGTGTCGCGGTCCTCGGGGTGGACGACGGCCGCGAAGCCCGCCGCCAGCAGGGCCGCCTCGGAATGCCCGACGAGCGCGCACAGGGCGGCGTTGACCTTGAGGAAGCGGCCGTCGGGGCCGACCAGCGCGGTCGCCACCGGCGCGGCGGCCAGCGAGCTCCACACCCGCTCCAGGTCGTCGCCGGCGTGGCCGAGCAGCCCGGCCGGCGGCGGAGGCGGGACCGGCGCCAGGCCGCGGCCGCAGACGTCGCGCAGCGTCGCGACCAGGTCGTCGGGATCGACGTCCTTCTCGAGGTAGGCGTGGGCGCCGTGGTCGAACGCCGCGCCGCGGACCTCGTCGGCCGCGAACGCCGACAGCGCCACGACCTTGACCGCCGGGGTGCGCAGGCGCAGCTCGGCGATCAGGTCGGGCCCGTCGGTCCCCGGCATGGCGAGGTCGAGCACGACCGCGTCGGGCTGCGCGCCGGCGGCCAGCCGGAGCGCCTCCCCGCCGTCGCCGGCCTCGCCGACCAGCTCGAACCCCCGTCCCTGGAGCGCGACCCAGAGCAGCGTGCGCAGCTCGGGGAGGTCGTCGGCGATCACGACCCGGATCGGCGCCTGGGCGGCCTGTACGGCCGAGGTCATAGCCCCCCCTGGAAACGACAACACGGCCAGCCGGGCCCCCACCCGGCTGGCGCTGGAACCGGCATGCTGACGCGTCGAGCCCCTCGTACCAATAGACCAGATGAATACTCTTGGCCGTCCCCCGGGCGGCGGACAGCGGGGTTAGTACGCGGCGCATCCCAGGGGCGGCTCTACGCCTTTCGGACTATTGCCTTGGCCCGCCACCGAGAGCGAGGATCGTGGCATTCGTCCGGTGCTTTTCGACAGGGGGGGCCTGTGCCGAGAACCGGCTTCGATCCACGCGCCCATGGATTCCACTTCGCCAACGACTTCGTCGACAAGGTCGTCACCGTGCCCGGCTACGGCGAGGTGGCCACCGACGGCCGCTCCGGCGGCATGGCCTACGCGGCGCTCGACTACTGGTTCGCCGGCCTGCCGGTCCCGTCCCACCGGCCCGAGGACTTCCCCGACAGGACGGTCCCCGAGGACGGCACGCGCCTGGCCGACTACCTCTACAAGCGGCTGTTCGACAGCTTCGCCACCTGGAGCGCCCGCCAGTTCGTGACCTGGGCCCTGGCCGCCGACCATCCCACCTGGTCCTACAAGGGCGTGACCGGCTGGACCAGCGACGAGCTCCAGCGGCTGCGCCGCAGCATCGACGCCGGCCGGCCGCTGGTGCTGGGCCTGGTCGGCGCGCGCGGCCTGGAGGAGATCGCCCGCAACCGCCAGGTGGTCGCCTACGGCTACGACGACGACGGCGCCGGTGGGATGCGGGTGTACGCCTACGACAGCAACCTGCCGGAGCAGGAGGTCGTGCTCGACGCCGCGCCCGACGCCCCGCAGCTCGAGTCGAGCGCGCCCGGCGGGCCGTGGCGCGGCCTGTTCGTGCAGGACTACGCCAGCGAGCGTCCGCCCTACGTCGACATCGGCGCCGCCAAGGGCATCTGGGTGAACTCCTGGACGCCCACCCTCGGCGGCAACTTCGTCGCCCAGTTCACCGCCCGCAACTACGGCGACTACCGCGCCCGCCTGGCCGAGCTGCGCCTGGCCGTCCGTGGCCCGGCCGGCGAGAACCTCGACCGTTTCCTCGGCGGCGACGGCGACCCGACCCCGCTGGAGCCGGGCGAGGAGCGGGGCGTGTTCAAGGCCAGCGACGGCTTCGGGACGGTGGCCGGCAGCTACGCGATCGCCGCCGGCTACCTGTCGGAGAGCGGGCGCTTCCTGGTGGTCCCGCCGATGGAGCCCGGCGCCGTCGACGAGGTCGGGGTCACCGTGGTCCCGCCGCTGCACCGCACCCGGGTCACGGTCACCTTCGGCCGCGTCACCGTCGAGGACGCCGCGGCGCTCGGCGGCCGGCTCGCCCTGTGCCTGGCCGTCGGCGACCAGACCGCGCGCTGGCCGGAGGACGGCGCGGTCGACGTCGAGGACGGCAAGGTCTTCGAGCTCGACCGGCGCTTCGACCTGGTGCTCAACCCCACCTCGGTGCTGTGGGTGACGGTCACGGGCGAGGGCGCGGCCGGCGCGCCGTCCGGGATCGTCCACGAGCCCTACCTGGGCCTCGACGACTGGGGCGCCGGCGACCACGGCTACCGCAGCCGGCTCGGGAGCCCCGACGACCCCGAGCGCCCCGGTCCCGACGCCGAGCCCGGTCCCTACTCGGTCGAGTTCACCGTCGAGCCGACGGCGCTGGAGGCCTAGCGTGCCGCCCTCACCAGCCCATGACGCGGCGCTTGGCCGCGTCGGTCACGCCACGGGGCGTGGCCGCCAGCGCCGCCAGCAGCAGCCGGTAGCGGCCGGGGACGACGTAGCGGGCGGCGGGCCGGGGGGCGGTCGCCGCCCGCTCGATGGCGCGCGAGACCGCGGCCGGGGTCACGGCGAAGCGGTACACCCGCTCCCAGGCGGCGTCCGTGCCGGCGACGGCGCGCGCGTAGGGCGAGCCGGGGTCCCGGTAGGGGGCCAGGCCCTGAAGCGCCCGCGCCGCGAAACCACTGCGGACCGCGCCCGGCTCCACCAGCACCACCCGCACGCCGAAGGGCGCCAGCTCCATGCGCAGCGCGTCGGTCAGCGCCGCGACCGCGTGCTTGCTCGCGTTGTAGGCGCCGAGCAGCGGCATGGTCACCCGGCCCATGACGCTGCCGACGTTGACGACCCTGCCGGCGCCGCGCTCGCGCATGCGGGGCAGGAACGCCCGCGTGACCGCCAGCAGCCCGAAGACGTTGGTGTCGAACAGCAAGCGAAGATCCGCCTCGGTCAGCGTCTCCAGCGGCCCGGGCAGGGCGTAGCCGGCGTTGTTGACCAGCACGTCCAGGCCGGCCCCGGCGGTGCGCCGCTCGACCTCGACCCGGGCCGCCTCCACCGAGCCGGCGTCGGCCACGTCCAGGAGCAGCGGCTCCAGCCGGCCCTCGCGGGCGAGCTCGGCGAGCGCGTCGGGCCGGCGACCGCCCGCCAGGACCCGGTGGCCGGCGCGGGCCAGCCGCAGCGCGGCGTCGCGGCCGATGCCGGAGGTTGCGCCGGTGACGAGGATGACGGGCATGCGTAGGATGCTGTCATGACCGAACCACGCTGGAAGCAGCGCTACCGCGCCCCCTCGCTCACCCTGCCGCGGTGGGCCGTCGACGACCCCGAGCGCCTCGTCTACGCCTCCAACCTGTCGGGGTCGTGGCAGGTCCACGCCTGGGACCGGGCCGGCGACCGCCACCGCCAGGTCTCCGACCACCCCACCGGCGTGGTGGCGGGGACCGTGAGCCCCGACGGCTCGCAGGTCGTCTGGTTCGAGGACTCCAAGGGCGACGAGGTCGGCCGCTGGCTGCGGCAGCCGTTCGGCGGCGGCGAGGCGGCCCCGCTGCTCGACGACGTCGAGGCGGCCTGGACGGCCGGGCTCGCCCTCGGCCCCAAGGGCCGGGTGGCGGTCGGGCTGGCCGGCAGGGACGGCTTCTCGGTCCGGGTCGGCGAGGTGGGCGGCGGCTCCACGGAGCTGTACCGCCACGGCGAGATCGTCGAGCTGGCCGACATGGCCCGCGACGGCCGCCTGCTGGTGGTCCACCACGCCGAGCACGGCGACAACCTCCACCCCGCCCTGCGCGCCTTCGACGTCGAGGGCATGGCGCCGGTCGCCGACCTGTGGGACGGCGAGGGCTACGGCCTGTTCGCGGCCGGCTTCTCCCCGGTCGCCGGGGACGGCCGGCTGGCGCTGCTGCACGAACGGGCGGGACGCCTGCGGCCGGCCATCTGGGACCCGGGCAGCGGCGAGCGGGTCGACCTCGACGTGGACCTCCCGGGCGAGGTCGAGGTGGCCGACTGGTGGCCGGACGCCGGCGGGCTGCTGCTGCTGCACACCTACCTTGGACGCAGCGAGCTGTACCGCCTGGACCTGGCGACCGGGGCGGTCGAGCGGCTCGACCACCCGGCCGGCTCGATCGTGCGGGCGGGCGTGCGGCCCGACGGGCAGGTCTGGTACCGCTGGTCCTCGGGGGCGGCGTCGCCGGCGGTCCGGGCGGTCGGCCGCGACGACGCGGTGCTGCGTCCGCCGGGCCCGCGGGCACCCGCCGGCGTCGCCTACCAGAGCTGGACCTTCCCGAACCCGCGGGGCGACCGGGTGCACGGGTTCCTGGCCGTGCCGCCGGGCGGGCAGGGCCCGTACCCGACCGTGCTGCTGGTCCACGGCGGCCCCCACTACCACGATGCCGACGGCTGGGACCCGGAGGTGCAGGCGTTCGTCGACCACGGCTATGCCGTCGCCCTGGTCAACTACCGCGGCTCCACCGGCTACGGCAAGGCGTGGCAGGACGCGCTGGAGGGCGACCCGGGCCGTCCGGAGGTGGAGGACGTCGCCGCCGGCCGCGACGACCTGGTCGCCCGCGGCCTTGCCGATCCCGAGCAGGTGGTCATCACCGGCGCCTCGTGGGGCGGCTACGTGACCCTGCAGACGATCGGGACGGTGCCCGACGGCTGGAGGGCGGCCATGGCGGTGGTCCCGGTCGCCGACTACCTGGCGGCCTACGCCGAGGAGTCCGAGGCGTTGCAGGCGTTCGACCGCAGCCTGTTCGGCGGCGGCCCCGAGGAGAAGCCGGCGCTGTTCGTCGAGCGCTCGCCGATCACCCACGCCGGGCGGGTCGAGACCCCGGTGCTGCTGATGGTCGGCGACAACGACACCCGCTGCCCGCTGCAGCAGGTGCTCAACTACGCCGAGCGCCTCGCCGAGCTGGGCAAGCCGTTCGAGCTGGACCGCTTCGACGCCGGCCACGGCGCCCTGGTGATCGAGGAGCGCATCCGCCAGACCGAGGTGCTGCTGCGCTTCGCCGCCCGCCATGTCCCCGGCGGGGCCGAGCCGGCATCCTGAGCCCCGGTCGGGAACGCCCGGCCGTGGCCGGGCGCCCCGATCCGGTTGCTGCCGCTACGTCTGCAGCGCGGCTTCGTCGCTGGGGTTGGCGGGCTGGTTCCGCCCGGACTTCTCGGGGCAGTCACGCCCCCGGCTGTCCTGGGCGGGCGTCTGCTGTACCTGCTGGTACCCAGGCGTCCCTCCCGTGGAGCCCTGCGACCCGCCGGTGCTGCTGAACGCGGTCGCGGCGAAGAGCACGACCGCCAGCGCGGCGAGCGCGGCGGCGACGAGCAGCACCCGCCACCGCCGTCCGGCTGGCACCGTCGCGACCGGCTGATCCGACAAACGATCCTCCTTTGCAGACGACTGCCGTGCCGCCCCCAGCATGCGGGCCGCGGGGTAAGGGTGGCCTAAGGCCGGTCAGTACCAGACGCCCGGCTCGACGGCGTTGGCGAGCGGCTCGCCGTCCAGGAAGCGGCGCAGGTTGGCCACGAACAGCTCGACGATGCGCTGGTTCTCGTGCTCCGACAGGGCGGCGGCGTGGGGGCTCACCAGCACGTTGGGGAGCGTCCACAGGGGCGAGCCGTGCGGCAGGGGCTCGGTCGCGAACACGTCCAGGACCGCGCCGGCGATGCGGCGCTCGCGCAGCGCGTCCAGCAGCGCCGACTCGTCGACCACCCCGCCGCGGCCGACGTTGACGAAGATGCACGCCGGCGGCAGGCGCTCGATGGTGGCCCGGTCGAGCAGGCCGGCCGTCTCGCCGGTGAGCGGCAGGCTCACCACCAGCGCGTCGGCGCGGCCGGCGAGCTCAGGCAGGCGGTCGGCGCCGTGCACCTCGTCGGTGAACGGCGGCGGCGCTGACCCGGGGCTGCGCCGCACCCCAACGGTCCGCATCCCGAGGGCCTTGCCGAGGCGGGCCACCTCGCGCCCGATCTCGCCGAGGCCGACCAGCACCAGCGTCTGCCCGCGCAGCTCCCGTAGCGGCTGCCGCACCGTCGGCCACGACCGGGCGCGCTGGGCGGCGGCCAGCCCGGGCAGGTCCTTGGCGATCGCCAGCAGCCCGAGGACGGCGAACTCGGCCAGCGGCACGGCGTGGACGCCGCTGGAGGTGGTGACCACGACCCGGTCCAGCGCGTCGCGGTCCAGGCCGGCGTGGCGGACCAGCTCGCCGGCGCCGGCGCTGGTGGCGTGGACCCAGCGGAGCGCGGGGTGCGCGCCGGCGAGCAGCTCGGCCAGGGCGTCCGCCGAGTCGCCGGGGATGCCGAGCAGCACCTCGGCCCGGTCCAGCATGGCCCGCCAGCGGGCCTCGCCGTCCTGGTCCCGCCGGAACCCCGGGTCGCCGCCATGGTCGCCGGGGTAGCGGGCCGGGGGCAGCAGGCCCGGGTCGAACAGCAGCTCGACCCGCGGGTCGGCGGCCGCGACCCGGTCGGCCAGCTCCTGCTCGAGCGGCGTGGCGATCATCACCCGCACCGGTGGCACGCCGGTCTCAGTCCCGCCGCTCGGGAGCGGGGATGACGGCGGCGGCGAGGCTGCCCCCGCCGGGGCTGCTGGTGAGGGTGAACTGGCCGCCCAGCTCCTCCTCGACCAGCGCCCGGACCAGGCGCAGGCCGAGGCCGCCGCCGTCGGTCTCCCGGGGTTCGGCCGGCGCGCCGCCGCCGTCGCGCACCTCCAGGTGGACCGGGTCCCGGCCGCCGCCGCGCAGCTCGACCGCGACCGTCCCCGGCCCGTCGCCGAGGCCGTGCTCGACCGCGTTCTGGACCAGCTCGTTGAGCACCACCGCCAGCGGCGTGGCCACCGCGGCGTCCACCGGCACCGATCCCGCCCGCAGCGCGATGCGGACGTCCTCGCGGCCCAGCGAGCCTTCCAGCATCCGCACCACCCGGCCGGCGACCTCGGCCATGTCCACCCCGCCTTCGAACTCCTCGGTCAGCGTCTCGTGGACCAGCGCGATCGACGCGATCCGGCGGACCGAGTCCTCCAGCGCGGCCACCGCGGTCGGGTGGTCGCCGAGGCGGCGGGCCTGGAGCCGGAGCAGGGCGGCGACCGTCTGGAGGTTGTTCTTGACCCGGTGGTGGACCTCGCGGATGGTCGCCTCGCGGCGGGAGATCATCCGGTCGCGCCGGCGCAGCTCGGTCACCTCGCGGACCAGCACCAGCGCGCCCCGCCGGCCGGTGCCGCGCAGCAGCGGCACGATGCGGACGTCGGTGACCGCGCCGTCGGCCTCGATCTCGGCCTCGACGGGCCGCCGGCCCGCCATCGCCTCGGCGACCAGGATGGCCGCGCGCTGCGGGAGCGGGTGCCCGAGGGGCAGGGCGTTGGTGCCCATCCGCCGGAACGCGGAGGTGGCGTTCGGGCTGGCGAACTCGACCCGCCCGCTGGCGTCCAGCACCACCAGGCCGTCGCCGACCCGGGGCGAGGCGGTGGGGTCGTGGGCCTCCCCGAACGGGAAGGTCCCGGCGGCCACCATCTCGAGCAGGGCGTCGGCCGCGCCCAGGTAGGCGGCCTCCAGCCGGCCGGTCGGCCGGGCCGGCGTCTCCGGCGACTCGACGCTCAGCACGGCCACCACCTCGCCGCGGTGGCGGACGGGCACGGTCTCGACCTGGACCGCCTCCGCGTCGATGAAGATCGGCTCGGGGGAGGCCAGGCGCCGCCCCTCCCGCCAGGCCCGCTCCGCGTACGGGTGCCAGGTCGGCGCCACCACCTCGCCGACCAGGTCGGCCGGGTACAGGGTCCGGGCGGTGTAGGGCCGGAGCTGGCCGACGATGCGGAAGCCCGCGTTGTCGTCGACGGCCAGGAACAGCAGCAGGTCGGCGAAGGCCAGGTCGGCGATGAGCTGCCAGCCGGCCATCAGGCGGTGGAGGTGCTCGGCCGCCTCGGCGCTCAGCCGGGGTCGCAGGGGCCGGGCCACGTCGGTCATGGCGGCCTCACGCGATCCTGCTGGCGCCGTCGGCGGGCTGGGCGGCGAAGATGGCGGGCTCACGGAACCCCCGATCGGCGAAGGTCGCGGCCACCGCCTTGCCGACGTCGGCGACCGCGCCCGCGGGGACCAGCGCCAGCGCGCAGCCGCCGAACCCGGCGCCGGTCATCCGCGCGCCCAGCGCGCCCGCCGCCACGGCCGCCTCGACGGTGGCGTCCAGCTCGGGCGCGCTGACCTGGTAGTCGTCGCGCAGCGAGGCGTGCGAGGCGCTCAGCGCGTCGCCGACCATGTCGGGCCGGCCGCGGCGCAGCAGCGTCGCCACCTCGAGGACCCGGGCGTTCTCGCCGACCACGTGCCTGGCCCGCCGGTACCGCACCTCGCCCAGCCGGTCGTGGGCGGCGTCCAGGTCGGCCTGGGTGGCGTCGCGCAGCGCCCGCACCCCGAGGACCCTGGCCGCCTGCTCGCAGGCGGCGCGGCGCTCGGCGTAGGCGCCGTCGGCGAGCGCGTGCGACACCCCGGTGTCGACGACCAGCAGGGCCAGGCCGGCATCTGCGGGGGCGAAGGGCACCTGGTCGGCCTCCAGGGAGCGGCAGTCGAGCAACAGGACATGCGCTGCCCTGCACGCCAAGGCAGCCATCTGGTCCATGATGCCGCAGGGAACCCCCACCACGTCGTTCTCGGCCCGCTGCGCGATGGAGGCGAGCCGGGCCACGTCGTCGGGGCCGCCGTACAGGTCGCGCGCGGCCAGCAGGGTCGCGCACTCGACCGCGGCGCTGGACGACAGCCCGGAGCCGATCGGGACGTCGCTGGTGAGCACCAGGTCCAGCCCGCCCACCTGCACACCCTCCTGGGCCAGCGCCCACAGCGGCCCGGCGGCGTACGCCGCCCAGCCGCGCACCGCGCCAGGGCCCATCTCGGCGAGCCGGAGCCGCTGCTCACCCTTTTCCAGTGAGACGAGCCGCAGGAGGTCGTCGGCGCGGCGGGCCGCGGCCACGGTGACGCGACGGTCGATGGCCAGGGGCAGGACGAACCCGTCGTTGTAGTCGGTGTGCTCGCCGACGAGGTTGACCCGGGCTGGCGCGGCCCAGACGCCCTCGGGTCGGCGGCCGAACCGCTCGGCGAAGGCCCGCCGCACCGCTGCCTGCGGATTGCCCATGGCTGAGTGTCCCACGCGACGCCGGGGCCGGGCAGCGCGCTCGCGTTCTCTTATGACCATAACTACGCAGAACTAAGGGGGCTAGGCAGAGCTGCGCGGATCGATAATGGCGGCCGAATCGCTCGTGACGGCACGCGTGACGAGCTGGCGGGGGGGAGGCGCGATGCTGCACCGACGACTGGCTGCCGTGATCCTGGCTGCCGTGGTCGCCATTGGCCTGGTAGTGCTTCCAGGGGCCGCGGCCGGCGCGCAGGACGAGGCGCTGGTGCGGGTCGCCCACTTCGCGCCCGGCCTGCTCAAGGGCGACGTCTACGTCGTGTACGTCAACGGTCGCCTACAGCTCAAGGGCGTGCCGTTCAAGACCGTCTCCGACTACCTCAAGGTCAAGCCCGGCCGCTTCGAGGTCGAGGTCCGCAAGAGCGGCGAGCCGGCGAGCTCGGCGCCGGTCATCGCCGCGACCGTCAGCCTGCAGGCCGGTCGCGCCTACACCGTGGCCGTGTTCGGGCAGCTCACCTCCGTCAAGGCGATGCTGCTGGACGACGACGTGTCCCGCCCCGCGTCGGGCAAGAGCAAGGTCCGGCTCATCCAGGCGCTTCCCGGCGACCAGGCGGTCGACCTGGCCGCTGGCGGCGACGTGCTGTTCTCCGGCGCCAAGTTCCCCTCGGCCAGCGACTACCTGGAGGTCCAGGCCGGGCGGGTCGAGGTGGAGGTGCGCAAGGCCGGCGGCGGCGACGTCCTCGCTCCCGCCCGCACGGTGAACCTCCCCAAGGGCGCGGTCTCGTCGCTGGTGGTCGTCGGCGGCATCGGCGAGAAGCTCGAGCTGCTCGACATCCGCGACTCGGTCGCCTCGGCCGCGGCCCCGGCTGGCGGGGTCGCCACCGGCGCCGGCGGGACCGCCTCCACCGGCGGCCGGCGGTTCGCGATCCTCTTCCTGCTCGGCATCGGCGTCGTCGCGCTGGTCGGCTTCGTGCTCGCGCAACAGCGGTCGTCCGGGTAGGTGGAAGGCCGGCCCCGTCCCAGGAGGGCGCCGCTCCGGGTCGGTGCCGCGGTCGGCCTGCTCGCCCTCGCCACCGCCGCGTGCGGGACGACCGCCGCGCCGCGGGCGCGGCCGGCCCAGGCGGGGAGGCCGGCCGCCACGACCGGGCCGGCGCCCCGCCAGGCGGGGACGGGCGCGTTCACCGTCGTCGACGTCCCCATCCGCTCGTGGCGCCGGCTGCCACCGTCCCCGCCGGTGCGGCTGGAGATCCCGGCCATCGGGGTGTCCGCCCGGCTGGTCCGCCTCGGGCTCGACCCCGACGGCCGCATGCAGGTCCCCGGCGACTTCCAGGCGGCCGGCTGGTTCACCGGCGCCGCCGAGCCCGGCCAGCTCGGCCCGGCGGTCGTCGCCGGGCACGTCGACTCGCGCACGGGACCGGCCGTGTTCTACCGGCTCCGGGAGTTGCGCCCCGGGGACCTGGTCCGCGTGGTCCGGGCCGACCGGCGGGTGGTCCGCTTCGTGGTCGAGTCGCTCGCCCGCTACCCCAAGCCGGCGCTCCCGGGCGACCAGGTGTACGGGCCGACGACCGCGCCGGCGCTGCGCCTCGTCACCTGCGCCGGGACGTTCGATCGCGAGCGGCGCAGCTACCGCGACAACCTGGTGGTCTCGGCCACCATCGCCGCCGAGCCGCAACCCGGGGCGGGCCGGTGAACGGCCGCGGCGAACGGGTCCCGCGGTTGGCGCCGGCGCGGCCGGCGAGCGAGCTGCGGATTCTGCTGGTCTCGCGCGACGCCATGCTCGCCGAGGCGCTGGAGTCGCTGGTCGAGGCGCCGGGCGAGGTCAGCATGCTCGACTGGCGGGCCGACAGCCTGGAGCTGGCCCTCCAGCGCGCCGACGTGGTCGTCATCGACGTGCCCCCCAGCCTGCACGAGCAGACCTTCGCCGTGATCGACGGCCGCTTCCTCGGTCGCCTGGTCGTCCTGCTCCAGGAGGGCGAGCCCGAAGAGGCCCTGCCGCCCGGGCCGTCGCGGGTCGTGCTCTACCGTCCCCTCCAGATCGGCGACCTCTGGGCCGCCGTCACCGGCGCCGTCCAGGCGACCGCCGGCGCCGGAACGGAAGCCGAGGCCGCCCGGCCGCCCAGCCCGGCGCCGATGATCGGGATGAGCGGGCGGGAGCTGGAGCCCGTGATCGGGCCCGGGCAGGTCGCTCCCGGCATGGACGCCGACACCCTCGAGCGGCTGCGCCGCTGGCGCGTGCGTGCCGAGAGCGCGCCCACCGCCGAGCCCTCGGCCGAGCGGGCCGGTCCGGACAGCACGCCCGGCCGTGCCGC
>WNFU01002055.1_pt1 | contig 34013 bp, 26 predicted proteins | sample 5400121 | NCBI WGS metagenome assembly WNFU01 (sample SAMN13153360, study PRJNA577476) | soil metagenome | isolation source: 100 cm soil or saprolite under grassland replicate 1 | place: USA:California | collected 2016-06-15
GGGATCCGGCGAAATCACGGCCTGACACATGTTCTCGGCCAGGATCGTCGCGCTGTAGCCCGCGAACACGAGTGTCGTTGCCAGCGGCGTGCGATAATCCTTGGCGGTGGTATCCGCGGCGTCCCACACGCGGATGCGCTCCGACACGTCGTGGGCCATCCGCAGCGACCGGCTCAGTTCGCCGAAGATCTGGTTCGTCGGTCCTTCGAGGTAGCTCGCGATCCGCTGATTGACGCGGGCGTAGTCCTCCCAGTTGAGTCCCGTCAGGACTTCGTCCGTCAGGAAGTTGGCCCACTCGATTACCGGCTCGGTGTAGGCGTTCTGGAACGATTCGATGACGCCGTTCACCTGCACCTGCATCAGCTTCGGGTCGTCCAGGGCGTCCGTCGGGATCTGCGTCGGGTTCTGGACCTCGAGGACGTCGCCGATCCCGCACGACCCGACGAAGGCGAGAACGCCGACGGCGGAGATCGCGAGCCACCACGTGTTCTTGCGTGTCATGTGCGCCTCCCCTAAAAGGTCACGCGGACCGACGCCGTCAGGCGCCGAGTCTGCGGAGTGGCCGCGTAGTCGAGCATTTGGAACGCGCTGGTGGGATCGAACTGCACTTCGGGATCCCCGCGGCCCTTGTATTTGGTCCAGATCGCCAGGTTGCGGCCTGCGAGCGTGACTGCCAACTGACTCCCCGGCCGGACGAACCGTACCCAGCGCTCCGGCAGCGTGTACGTCAGCGACACTTCGCGGAGCTTCACGAAATCGGCCCGCTGGATGTGGCTCTTCGTCTGCAGCGACCGCAGGGCAAGCACATCGGCGAACGAGACATCAGGATTGAGCGGCGTGCCGCCCGTATTGATGTCCCACGTGTTCAAATCGATGCGGCTGTTGATCGAGCAGATCGCGCACCACTGGTAAAAGTCCCCGCGGTAGTCGAGTTGCGTGAAGATCCGGAGCCCGCCGAGCAGCGTGAACGTGTTGGTGAGCGACACCTGGGTGGTCGGGCTCGAGGGGCCCATGTAAATGTCGTGGCAATCCCGTGCCTGATTCCAGGTGGGATCACGCGGCGCCCAGCGGCATCCGGTGATCACCGTCGCGTGGTACAGTGTCACGTCCGCGCTCGTGGGGTTGGGCACGATCGCGTTGGTGGCGTTATCACGGATCACCGGCTCGCCGGTGGCGTCCCGCTCGACGTCGGTCGCCCAGAAGGCGCCCAGCGGATACCCTTCGCGGTGCCGCTGCACGTCGGCAAACGCCCCGAACACGACTTCCGTCCTGGCGCCGTTGAATGACGCCAGGCGGTTGCGGTTGCCCGACAGCGAGAGCCGCGCGTCCCATGTGAACTTGGGGCCCTGGATCGGCGTCCCGGAAAGGAGCAGCTCGACGCCCAGGTTCGAGATGACCCCGATGTTCACGAGGTGGTTGCCGTTGAATCCCGTCGAGCGTGGATCGGGAATGCTGATCAGCCCGTCCACGGTCCGCTTGTTGTAGTACGTAAACTCGGCACCGGCGCGCCCGCGTAACAGCGACGCGTCGAATCCGAGCTCGAACTCGCGTCCGGTCTCGGCCTGGAGCTTCGGATTGCCGTACGCCGAGGGCTCGAGCGCATTCTGAAGCGCGTCGTTTGAGACGCTGCGGGCGGCCGAGTCGGCGCGGTCGGCCACGAACGGCTCGGGGGCGTTGCCCGCCTTGCCCCAGGCGAACCGCAGCTTCACCTGATCGGCCCATCCGAGGCTCAGGTTACGGAAGAACGGCTCGTCGGAAATGAGCCAGGCGACCGACGCCTTGGGATAAGTGACGAGCGAGAACTGCGATCCGAAGGCCGAGTTGTCGTCGACGCGCACGGCGCCGGTCACATACAACCGCTGCCTCCACCCAACTTGCTCCTGAACATAGATCCCGAGCGACGTTTGCCTCGAGAGCTCCTCGTCGGCCGTCCGCGTGGACGCCGCCGAGACGAGGTTCAGGTTGTCGGCGACGAGGCCCTGGCCGATCGCGAAGTAACCGCGGTAGTCCCGGGCGTTCAGCTGGAGTCCGGCCGACGAGACCGAGTTGATCTCGCGCGTGATGTCGCGGGTCACGGAGCCGGCATAGTCGAGCGTCCACCGATGGATAGTCGGGATCTCGTGCGTGATGGTCCCCGTCGCGGCGACGGTTCCCCACGGGGCCCGTCCCGTCGTGTCGATCCGCTCGAAGGTGGTCTCATCGTAGCTCTGGCGGTCCAGTCCCAGTGTGACGCGATTCCGGAACCAGGGGACGGGCATCCAGTTGCCCGTGACCCCGACGGTCATGCGCTCGAGACGGTTCTGATCGTCGAATTGGTTCGAGACATACGGGCTGAAGCCGAGGAACCCCGGTTCCCACGGATCGCGCGTGGCACGTGCCTTGCCGCGCATCGCGTTCCGATTGATGCTGTTCGACGCGTTGTTGTTGAGCGGCTGGCGCAAATGCGTCCGCGTGTATCCGAACTGCAGCGACACGTCTGTCGCCGCCGACAGCTGCATGTCGAAGTTGCCGCGCCCGCCGATCCGATTCGAGAAATTGTTCAAGAACACGCCGTCCTCGTCGTCGCGATTGAACGACAAGAAGTACCCCATGGCACCCGCGCCCCCGCGCGCCGAGAGATTCACGGACTTGGAGCTCCCCACGCGCAGCGCCGCCGGGTGGCGGAACATCGGATCGTCCTTGATGATGAACGTTCCATCCCCGACGTCGATGATGTCGGCCGCGGGAATGCCGGAGTAGAGCTGGGCATTGCCGGCCGAGTTCTTTCCCCACCACGTCAACGAATCGGGTGACAGATTGCCGGCGGCCACGCGACACCCGGGGAAATTGGCGTTGGTTTGTTGCGCGACGGTGCACCGCCAAAAGGTTGTGTTGGACCCGATGTTCCGTGTCCACTCGTTGTTCCCCATCTCGATACCCGCGGTCCACTGCACGCCGTCCCCGCCACGGCGTCCCTTCTTGGTGATGATCTGGATCACACCGTTCGCGGCGTCCGCGCCGTACAGTGTCGCGGCGGCGGGACCCTTGATCACCTCGATGCTCTCGATGTCGTCAGGGTCCAGGAAATCGAGCGCGGTGCCGCCTTGGAACGTGCTCGACCCCTCGACGACGCCGCTTTCGATCCGCACACCATCGACATAGAAGACCGGGGCGTACCCGCCGCTCAGCGAGCCGGCGCCGCGGATTCGGATGTTCGCGGAGGAGCCAGCCTGGCCGCTGTTAGACGCCAATGTCAGGCCCGGCACCCGTGCCGTGAGCACTTCGTTCACGTTCGAGATCGGTGCGTCCTTGAGCTCCTGGGCGACCTGGATCTGACCGACGGTGTTCCCCAGCGTCACCTTCTCCTGCGCGCCGGCCGTACCGGTGACCACAATCTCTTCGAGATTGACGGCCGCCGTCGTGAGCCGAAAATCGAGCTCCGCCACTTCACCAGCCGCGACCGTCACGCTGGTATCCATCCGCGCGTATCCGATGCCCGACGCCCGGATCGTGTGCGTCCCGACCGGAACTCCGCGGATCGTGTACTTCCCATCCTGTCCACTCGTGGCGGACAGGACGGTGCCCAGCACCTGCAGCCGCACACCGGCGACCGGCCGCTCGGTCCCGGCTCCAAACACCGTTCCCGCGACGGCGCCGGTCGCCTGCGCGAAGAGAGGCGCAGGTCCGGCGAACAGCAGGGCGACGACGACGCCCCGTTTTATCCAGCTGACATAGGATGCCATAGAGAAATGGCCCTCACGTATGAGAGTCCGGCTCGTGAACGAAGGAATCACACTTCCGGTGGCCGCGCCGTGCTGGCGCCGGGCCTACCGACTACATCGGCCGGGAATGATGATGTTGCGCTGAAGGTGGAGAACGCAGCGAACGGAAACGTGGTCCATGCTCCCTCCTTGTCCGGAGTCGAACGTCTCTGTTCCAAAGTGAAGGCCTGCACAGCCAACCCGCAAGGGAAGACACAAGACCCTTGCAAGAACGTTCGGGGGGGGCCTACCTTCCCCGCCCATGCTTTCTTTCCGTTGGATACTTGGGGGTCTCCCGACGCTTGTCCTGGTCCTCGCCGCCTGCGGCACCAACGAACCGGGGCCCGACCCCGGCCCAGGCCGCTTGATCTTCACCCGGGTGGGGAACGGCCTCGTGGACATCTATGCGATGGACGTCAACGGGGGCCACCTGGAGCAACTGACCACCAGCTTCGCCTTCGAGGACTGGGGCGCCTGGTCGCCGGACACGTTCAAGATCCTGTTCCAGTCCAATCGCATCCCAGACACGACCTACACGGCGCGGTTTCAGATCTACGTGATGAATTCGGACGGGAGCAGCGTCAGCCAACTCACCTTCCCTAACCCCGCCAGGGACAGCACCGGTCACGTCACGGACACCACCAGCAACTTCCATCCCGTGTGGTCGCCCGACGGCACGAAAATCGCCTTCGCCTCGACCCGCGACACCAATCCCGAGATCTACGTCATGGACCCGAACGGCTCCAACGTGGTGCGCCTCACGCATGACTCGGCCGCGGACGGGCAGCCCGCCTGGTCGCCGGACGGGACCAAGATCGCGTTCGCGACCGATCGCGACACGAACAACGAGATCTACGTCATGAACGCGAACGGCTCGGGGGCGCTGAACCTCACCAACAACCCAGGATCCGACCTCGCACCCTCCTGGTCGCCGGACGGGACGAAGATCGCGTTTCAATCCAATCGGGAAACCGATTACGCCGTGTGGGTGATGAACGACGACGGCTCCAGTCCCACGCGTCTGACCGATCCCGGCACGCCGGGCGGCGCCCCGAGCTGGTCCCCCGACGGCACGCGCATCGCCTACGAGCAGGGCGGCGATCTCTGGGTCATGAACGTCGACGGCTCGCGCAAGATTCGGATCACCAGTGGGTTCTGGTCCGACGGCCTGCCGCGGTGGCGGCCGATTCTGTAGGAATGCCTGGTGAGCAAGTCCAGAATGCGGAGGTGAGGGCTAGGCGCGCCACACAAGCGCGCTCGCGTGAAACGCGCCGGCGCACTCACCTCCCGCATTCTCAGACTACTTCTCAAACGCTCCCCTACTAAATCAAAACCGCCGCCGCGGGGCTCCGCGACGGCGGTTTGATTACACTCCGAAGATTCTACGGCCGCTTGTCCACCATGAAATTGATCTGCGGTGTCACAAAGTCGGGCGCGGTGTAGACCGGGGGATAGTTGCGATACACGACGGTCCCCGAGCCGGGAGTTGCCGGCGCGCCGACGATGCGATAGCGGAAGCGGAACCGCGTGAGCGCCGTGTCAGCGTTCGCGACCGTGGTATCCGCCGGCGCCGCGCAGCGGCGGTTATTCCCGGTAACGACATCGCCCGCACGTCCGGGACGGCAGATGAGCGTGTCGACAACCGACAAGATCTCCTGCCACCCGTTGTACTCGAGCTGCGTCGCGCCGGAAACCAGAATCACCGACCCCGCGGTGACGCCGGAGCTCCCGCCTGTCCCCGTCCGGGCGATCGTGCTGTCGGCACGCGCGGCGCCGCTGGACGACCGTCGATTGGTCAGGATCGTAATCGAACCCACCTGCACCGTGACGGTATCGCCACTCAGCGTGATCCGGCGTGACGCCTCAGCCACGGATGTATCGGTACGTTGTGACGTGGGCCGGGTCTGGGGCGCCATGCTCGTGGGGTCGGAGCGTCCAACGATCACGGCGGTCAGCACGGACCCGGAGACGCGCGACCCCGCGATCGCCGGCGTACCGGGGCTCGCCACGGTACCGGGTGGGATCGTCGTCTGCACGATCGCCGGATCGGTACTTCCGGGCGCCAGAAGCTCGGCCCGATAGCCACCGGTGTCGACGAAGACATAGGGCGACATGGCACCGTAGGCGAGCCCGGCAATCGTCGGTGCTCCCGCTGGCGTTCCGTTCCGCCCCGTGATGAAGATGTCGGGGGCGGCCGCGGTATCGGGGATCGCGCGCACCGAGCCGGCCATCGACGGCGCCAGATTCAGGAAGCGGATCGCGAATTGGCCCGCCGGCGGTGTGGGAGGCGCCAGTGTGGTGATCGTGGCGCGCGTGCCGCCGGCGCGGGCGCGTCCGCTGAGGTAGAAGAAATAGGGCTCGTCTTCGGTAAACGTGTAGGTCGTGTCGAGCAAGAACCGCTTTGCGATCGAATCCGCGGTGCTGCTCAGGAAGACCTTGATGTGCCGCGCGCCGGGTTCGAGGTTGATCGGGAACGGCTGCGCGGCCCGGAAGTCGGCGTCCATGAGGCTGGCGTTCGTGGCGATATCCACGACCCGCACGTCCAGCTGCATGGTGTCGGAAATGGCGTTGAGCCAGGTGATGGATGCGTACCGGGGCAGCGGTTCGGTGAAGGTTGCGTCCTTCTTGCAACCGAATGCGACGGCCACCACGCAGCAAGCGGCGGGATGTCGCCGGTACTGCCGCTCCCGCCGAACCCCAGCAGGTTGCGCCCGGCAATAATCGCGACGATGCCGCCGGCGACTGCCGTCGCGAGCAGCACCGTCCTGGAACGCGAGAACTGCTTTTCGTACGTCATCATCACATAGGTACGCGGCAGCGAGACGGTCTCTCCCGTCCATTTGCTGCGGGTGCCGCGAATATCCACGACATCCGACACGGCGAGCACCAAATCGTCGGAGCTGGCCTGCACCAGCTCCCCTTCGATCCGCATGGCATAGGGACCTACCTGACGGACCGACTGCATGCGTCCCTCGTCGCTGAGCAGGAGGGAGACGTTCGTGCCCGGAGCGGGCTGCAGCGTGGCGATCGGGGTGTACGTATAGCAGCCCGCCAGAACGGGCAACCATCCGATCGCCACAGCCAGCCCTCGGTAAAGGGCAACCCGGCGCATACTCAGTACACGCCGCCTGCGAACAGGCCGTAATTGCCGTTCGGAGCGCTCCCCGTGCCGCCTCCGCCCGAGGGATAGAACACCTCACGCCGCGTGTCCATTTCCTGATAGGGCACCGGCCAATAGAGCGCCGTCCCTTGCGGCAGGTCGCCCCAGCCGCGGCCAGCGAAATACCACATGCCGTACCCGGCGTACATCGTCTCCATGCGGTATTCCCACTTCAGCGCATCCCACAGAGTGCCGCACTTCGAGGCCTTGTACGGCCCCGCCGTCGCGGCCGCGTCGGGCACGCGCGGCACGCACGCACCGGCGCCCGGAATCTGCGACGTCGTGTCCGTCATCGCTCCCACAGTCGGCAGGCCACCGTTGGTGACCCGCGAGCTGTCGATCCGCGCCGTCGCCGCCGCAAAGTTGCCCTGACGCAGATACCCCTCTGCCGCGAGCAGTCGAATTTCGGCGCGGGTCATGACCGGATAGTTGCCGATCCGGCCGGCCACGAAGAACGACCGCGACCGGTAGAAATCGTACATCGAGATTTGCAGCGGTTGACCGGGTTGGTCCTCACCCGCCTGTCGGGCCCGGACATAGGGAAACCCGCTGAACGTCCGGAAACCCGACCGCAGCGTATCCGCGATCTGCGCGCCGCGCGATGCTCCTTGTGGAAACCGGCGATCGGCGGTGACCACGAGGAAGGGAGTACGGTTGGCGGGCGTGGTGGCGAGCCACGAATCGTACCCGCCCGATCCATCCGCCATCCCCATCCAGAACTGCGACATCTGATGCCAATTCGCGGGGCCTGTCGCGAAGGCCTGGGCGACCCAGATGACGTCCCATCCCGCGGTGGGGTTCATCGCGACGTTGAAGTCCGCGGTGATCCCGGCGTCCGCGTCGGCGATGATCGACGCCCAATCCGCCGCGGCGCGCTCCGCCGGCGTGCGCCCGATACTGGCGCGGAACCTGGCCCTGTAGGAGCGGATGAGGCGGAAGAACCCTGTGGTATCGAGCGGCTGGCCATTGATCCAGGTGGTGGGAAGCGGGAATCCCGTGGGCGCCGCACGCGCGATCGTGATCGCGGAATCGAGCTCTGTCAGCGCTCCTGCCATGACCGCCGTGTAGGACGACAGCGGCACGATCGCCTGCGGGTCGTCGTTCTCGCTGACGATGGCCGCCGAGTCATACGCGAGTGCGAGGTTCCCGAGTGCCACGCCCTGGACGAAGCGCGCGAAGGCACGCGCGCGCGCATCCTGCGCCGGAGAGCCCAGGGTGAGGACGTTGAGCCGCGCGATACCGATGACGGCCATGCGCGCCGCACGATGCAAGACCTGGAAGTCGCGATAGTTGCCGCCGCTGCCGGTGCTATTCCGCGTGTTCTCGATCGGTGTCCGCGGGATCGCGCCGCGGGGCCCCATCGCGAAGTTGGCGAGGGCGGACGTGTTCTCCATCCCCATGACCTGGAGCTGGGTCTGGAGGTCGTCGTTCGATCCGCCCAGGGTCGCGTTCTGAACCTGCGCGTAGGTCGATCCAATGAACGCTTCCACGTCCGCGGGCTTGCTCAGCGCGCGGTCGCGATCCGGATCGGTCATGTTCTCGACGACCAGCGTGTCCTTGCAGGCCAAGAAGGCGAGGGCCAGGACGCTGGCGGCGACAAAACGAAGCTTGGACATCGTTTACTCCTCCACAGAAAAAGGGCCACGTCCGCCCTCCTCCCCGCCGGGCAAAAGGCCCGGCGTGGAGGGGGGGACCCGTTTGTTAGAACGTCGAGCTCAATCCGATCGTGAAGGAGCGGAGGTTCGGGAACGTAAACGCGTCGACCGCGTTGATGGCCGCCGAAGCCGCGCCATTCAACTGCGTATTGGCGCCCGTGCCGCCCGACAGTCCGGTCTCAGGGTCGAATCCGCGATAACCTGTGATCGTAAACAGGTTGCGGCCCACGACGCTGATCTGCCAATCGCCGGAATGGGCAATCGGGCCGATGTGATACGAGACGAGCAGCTCGCGCAGCTTCGCGTAGCTCGCGTCCTCCACCGTGTAACTATTGGGGGCGAGCTGATCGTAGAACCCGCCGAGTCCCGTAAAGCCGTCGGCCGGCGACGTGCGCCAGTAATACCCGATCGGTTTGGCGTTCTCCACCGACTTGCCGACCTGATCCACGTCATCCGACAGGAAGTCCAGGTGTGCCCAATGGAAGCCCTCGTTCCAGATCTTCCGGCCGACGTCGGCGTCGACCAGCGCATAGAAGTTGAACCTTCTGAAGCGCACGTCCTGGGTCACGGCGAACCGGAAGTCGGGGAGGGCGTTACCCAATGCGACGTTCCGCGCTGCCCCGGTTGCATCCCGCAGCAGGACCGGCATGCCCCAGTTCAGCGTAACGCCCCACGGGCCGCCCGTGAGCTGGGTGTCCCACAGGTTGTCGCTAATGCCCATACCGGGGTTGTTGCCGCGGCCGACCCACACCAGGAGGCCTTCGTCGTTCCGCTGGAAGGAGCTGGTGGCGCCGCCGCAGTCGCTTGAGAACGGCGCGGGCAGCTCGGAGCAGTTCGTGATGAAGCGGTGGCCGTAGAACGTGCCGAGCCGCTCGCCGACGATCGCCTGGAAGATCGAGCCCGTGCCTTGGAGGTCGGCGCCGAAGTAGAACGGCGGGACGTCGAGCTGCGTGACCACGGAGCGGTTGCGGTCGTAGATTACGCGCGTCGACCACTGGAAGTCGCGCCGCTGCAGCAGCGGGATGTTGAGCGACATCTCCAGCGTCTTGTTCGTCAGCGTGCCGGCATTGAGCCACTGCCGCTGAAATCCCGTCGAGGCGGAAACGGGAACCGGCAGGATCTGCCGCTCGATTACCGCGTGCGCGTAGGTCACGTTGAACGCGTAGCGGTTCCACAGCTCGAGATCGCCGCCGAACTCGATCTCGCGGTGCAATTCGGGCTTCAGGTTGCGGTTGCCGAGCGTGACGAGCGAGAGGATACCACCCGTGCCCACGTTGAACGTCTCGTACTGGGCGTCGAAGCGCGGCGAGCCGCCCGCTGTCCCGTACGAGCCATGCAGCTTCAGCTCCGTGACCTGCGGGATGGACCACCACGGCTCCTGCGCGACGCGCCACGCCGCAGAGGCGCGGCCGAACGTCGCCCACCGGCTCGCGGGCCCGAAGAGGGAGCTGCCATCGCGCCGCACCAGGGCGTCCAAGATGTACCGGCCCTTATAATCGAAATTCATGCCGCCCAGCATGCCGATCTCGCGGATGCGCTGCTGGTCCGATGTCGTGGCGCGCGTGCTTTGGAGCGTGTTATCGAGCGCCGTCACGCCCTGGACGGACAACTGACTGCCCGTTGCGCGCTGTGTGTTGAAATCGCGCTGCTCGAACAGGTAGCGGAACGTATAGCGCGATTTGAGATCCGGCCCGAAGTCCCGCTTCAACGTCGCGTTGATGCTGCCGTTCAGTGCTTCGCGTCCGGTCGCCGAGCGGTCGATCGACCCGAGGTTGGCGCTGCTGGCCGTCGTGGTGCGGAAGCCCTTGTCGTTGATCTGCGCGGCCGTGGAGCGCCGCAGGTCGTAGCTGAAATTCGCGTCCATGGTGAACCAGCTCACCGGATTGTAGGACGCGGTGACGCCGCCGATGAAGCGGTTGGTCAAATCCTCGCGGAATGTCTGCTGCAGCGTCGAGAGCGGATTCTGGTTCTGTGATCCGCCGCCCTGCAGGTTGGGCCGGATGTAGAGACGCCCCAAGGTGTCGCTCTGCAGGATGTTCACGATGGCCGGAACGCGTGTCAGCCGGAAGAACGCGTTGCCGCCTTCCTCCTGATTGAGGCCATCCTGCGTGCTCCGCGTGTAGGACGTGCGGAATGCGAAATTCCAGTCGGTCCCAATCCCCTGATCGACGTTGATGCGGAACGAATTGCGCGTGAAGCCATTAAGGTAGCGAATCGCGCCTTCCTCGCGCCGGTTGGACGCGCTCGCGAAGAATCGGGTCGAGGTGCCGAACCGGCCGCTCATGTCGACACTGTTTTCCAGGAACGGCTTGGGTGTGACGAGTTGGTTGACGGCATTGTACGAGGTGCCCGGCCACGGCTGCACCTGGAAGCGCTGCCGCAGCGGCTGGCCGGAAATCGTCGAGCCCGGGTCAATCGGGAACCCCTTGGGATTGAGTGCGAAATCGCCCGGGAAGTTGTTGACGCGGGCCGCCTCGGTGGCGTAGTCGAACGTCCGCGCGCAGAAAGGCATGCCGGTCACCGCTTCGCAGAATTGCGTACCTGTCTGGTCGGTCGCGAGCGCATGGAAACGCGCCAGCCCGAAGTCCCGCTCGATGTTGCTTACGCCCGACTCGCTGCGAATGCCGAATTTGATCCCTTCGAGGCTGCGGCGCGCGGATTTCGTCGTGATGTTGATGACGCCATTCCCGGCGCGTGCGCCGTACAGCGATGCGCCCGCGGCTCCCTTCACCACCTCCACGTTCTCGATATCACTGGGATTCAAGTCGGACAGGTTGCCGTTGATGATGACGCCGTCGACGATGTACAGCGGGTCCTGGCCGCGGCCCGAGGCATTGATCGAGGTGGGACCGCGCAGCAACACCGCCGGCTGAGCGCCCGGACGGCCGCTGGCCGACACGATGTTCGCGCCGGGCACCTTGCCCTGGAGCTGTGTCAGGGGATTCGACGCGGGCACGGGCAGCTGCGACGCATCGACACGCGACACGGAGAACGGCACCTTCACCGCTTCGGTCGCTTCCTGCGTGCCGGTGACGACGATCGCCTCGAGGAGGTTGACGTCGTACCCGAGCGTCAGGTCAACCGCCTGCTCCCCGGGCGTCAGCGTGATCGCCTTGCTGTTGGGTTTGAAGCCGATCGCGCGAACGCGCAACACGACCGGTTGCCCGCGGACGCGCGCGCCCGGGACATTCAGCGTGTATTGTCCGGTCGCGCTGGTGACCACACCGAGGCGCAGCTCCTCGACGACAACGTTCGCGCCAGCAATCGGTTCACCACGATCGGAAGTGATGGTGCCACGGACCACGGCATCTTGCGCCCAGGCCGTGCTCGCGCCGGTAACCAACAGCGCCAGCGCCGCGCCCATGGCGAAGAGCAAGCCACGACGATTGTGGGGCATAGGGACATCCTCTCGTGAACTGGGAACCTGGTGGCAGGAAACAACAACGCGGCCGGATTCGGCAACGCGAATCCGCGCGGAAGATGCGCGACGCAACAGTCCGATGAGCGTGACGGTCATACCGCTCGGGAATCAGGTGACGGCCTGAAGGCCCTAAGACCCAACCTAGGGTCTCCCCGAGGTTATACGGCCCCATTGATAATCCTGTCAACCCCCCGTTTCCGGGTTGCATCCGGCCGGGGGCGCCCTATCATCTATTAACGGTCGCTCACGGCCCTAGGTCATGACATACATCGCCCACATACTCCCCCCGGTAGCGGCCTTGGGCCTCGGAATAGCCGCATCCCGAGGCGCCCCGGTCCAGGCACAAGGACACGCCGTGAGCCCGGCCCCCACCGGCGGAATCAGCGGGCAAGTCGTAAATCAGCAGTCGCGCGTCCCCGTGAGCGGGGCCAGAGTTAACCTGATCGGGACACGCCTGCGTACCGCTACCGATAGCGCCGGACGCTTCAGCCAGGCCAGCCTCGACGCCGGCACCTATATCCTCGAGGTTCGGGCCATCGGGTACGGGGTGACCTCGTGGGTGTTGCGCCTCTCCGATGGCCAGACGGTCGACTACGTGTTCGAGCTGGAACCCCTCGGGGTGGACCTCGAGCCCGTCATCGTGGAAGGCCGGCCTGGCTACTTCCAGCGCCGCATGCAGGAGTTCGAGGAGCGGCGCCGCGCCGGCCGCGGCATCTTCATCACGCACGAACAGATCCAGACCAGTCACGCGGCCACCATGGCGGACTTGCTCCGAGGCGTTCCGGGAGTGCGACTGAATTGCCGCTCGGGCGTGTGTAGCGCGCAAATGACGCGGACCGCCCATGGTGTCTGCGTCGCCGATTGGGTGGTGGACGGCATGCCGGCCTCCGTGTCGTCGACGCCGCATCTTCCTGTCGTGGGAATCGTCGCCGTGGAGATTTATCGCAGTCCTAACGAAGCGCCCGCCGAGTTCCTCAAGGCGGACTCCCAATGCGGAGTCATCGCCATCTGGACGAAGTCGGGCCCCTGACCACCCTCCGCTCCCCTCTCGTCCTCCTCGCCGCGGCGCTGCTGGTCTGCAGTGGCAGCGCGCAAAACGAGGATCCGCTCGCGGCCCGCTCCAAAGGCGCGGCCGGCGCGCCGGTCACCGTCTACGAGATGGCGGATTTCCAGTGCCCCGCGTGCCGGATGTTCGCCGTGACGGTGCTCCCCACGATCGAGCGGGAATACGTGCAGACCGGCAAGGTACGCTGGGTATTCATCAATCTGCCGCTGACGAGTATTCATCCCAACGCCGTTGCCGCGGCGGAAGTCGCGATGTGCGCGGCGCGGCAGGGACGCTTTTGGCCCACGCACGATGCGCTCTACCAGCAGCAGGACACGTGGGCCAAGCTCGCATCGCCGCGCAGCACGCTCGTGACGATCGCGCAGCGCGCCGGTGTCGACCGCGCGAAGCTGCTCGCCTGTCTCGACGAGGGCAGCGTACGCAAGGAAGTCGAGCTGGACGCGCAGCGTGCCGCGCGATCCGGGGCTCGCGCCACCCCTTCCTTCTATATAGAAGGCGGCCTGCTCGAAGGCGCGCCCTACACGCCCGACCCGATGCGGCGCTTGTTGGACTCGATTTACACCGTGCGCACGCGCGCATCCAAGTGAGCAAGCCCTCGTTCCTGTACCGGCTGAGCGTGAACGTCGCCACGCGGGCGGCGCCCCTCGTCGCGCGTTTCGACAAGAAAGTTGCGCGGGGGCTCGACGGGCGGCGCGGATTGGCCGCCCGTCTTGCCGCATGGGCCGCGACGCGGCGCGACACAAGGCGGCCGCTGGTGTGGATGCACGCACCATCGGTGGGGGAAGGACTCCAGGCGAAGCCGGTGCTCGAAACGCTGCGCGCCGAGCATCCGGACTGGCAGCTGGCGTTCACATTTTTCTCCCCGTCGGCCGAGCGGCTCGCGAAAAACCTGCCCGTCGACATCGCCGACTATCTGCCGCTCGACCGGCCGTCCGAAGTCTCGGCGGTCCTGGACGCGCTGCAACCGACCGCACTCGTCTTCAGCAAGCTCGACGTCTGGCCCGAGCTGACGCTCGCCGCCGCGCGCCGCGGCGTGAAACTCGGGTTGATCTCCGCTACCGTCGCGCCGAACAGCTCGCGGCTGCGTTGGCCGGCCAGGGTATGGTCCGCGCCGGCGTACCGCGCGCTGGAACGCATCGGCACGATCAGCGAAGAAGACGGCGAGCGCCTGGAGATCCTGGGTGCGCGCCCCGACGCCATCGCCGTCACCGGCGACACGCGCTACGACAGCGTGGCCGAGCGCGCCGCACGCCTGGACCGGACGCGGGAACCGCTCGCGCGACTCGCCACCACCGCGCCGGGCACGTTCACCATCGTCGCGGGCTCGACGTGGCCGTCCGATGAGGCGGTGCTCTTACCGGCGTTCGCGGATCTGCTGCACCAGCTACCGACGGCGCGGCTACTGCTCGCGCCGCACGAGCCCAATCCCGATCACCTCGCGGGGATCGCCGAGCGCTTGCGCCATTTGAAGCTGCCCCGCCCCGTCCGGTTGTCGCAGCTCGAGCATGCGAAGCCGGGGCCGGTGATCGTCGTCGATCGCGTCGGCATTCTGGCCGATCTCTATTCCCTCGGCGACACGGCGTACGTGGGCGGCGGCTTCCATCGCGCGGGGCTCCACTCGGTGCTCGAGCCGGCGGTGTTCGGCGTGCCGCTTATTTTCGGCCCGCATTGGCGGATGAGCCGTGATGCGGCGCTGTTGCTCGACCAGGGCGGCGCGGTCGCGATGCCCCCGCCCGGCGACGCGCGCCATCCCCTGCACTCGCAGTGGCTCGTCTGGCATCACGATCCGGAGGCGCGCACGAGGGTCGGCAAGGCCGCGAAGCAGGTGGTGGCCGACGGTCGCGGCGCCTCGGAACGCACGGCGGCACTCGTGTGGGGGCTCGTGGAGGGATGAGGCCGCTTCTTCTTCTCTGCGCCGCACTCATCGTCACGGCCGCATGCGGCTCACATCGACGTCGTGCCGCCACTGACTCGGGGCCCCCCGATGTGACGCTCCAGGTGACCAATCACAACTTCCTGGACGTAACGGTGTTCGTGCTGCACGACGGCCAGCGCCTGCGTATCGGCCTGGTGACGGGATCAACCACGCAATCGTTCGTGCTGCCGGGGCACATGGTGGCGCTGTCGCACGAGCTCGCATTGCTGGGAGACGCGGTGGGGAGCCCCGTCTTCGCGCGTACCGAGACGCTTATTGTGCGGCCGGGTCAGCGCATCGAATGGACGCTCGAGACCGATCTGCGCCGCTCGAGCGTCGGCGTGTATTGAGGCAGGTCAGCGCGGCTGCCCGCCGCCGCCCCCGCCGGCCGAGCCGATTCCCAGGTTGGTGAACGTCGTGATGGCGGTGAGGAAGGCCGCCACCGATCCGGCCGCGATCAGGAAGGTGCGCGATTTGGACAGATGGCGCTCGTTCATATGCGCCACGTATTCACGCCCCAGCGTCACCGTCTCCCCCTTCCACGACAACACCTGCCCGTGCCGTTGTTCCACCGATTCGACCGAGAGCGCGAGGGCCTGGTGGTCGGCTGTGACGAGGCGGCCGCGCAGATCGCCCACGTCAGGCCCCAGGTACGGCCAGAAGTGGGAGGTCCCGGAATCGGTGAGCATGACCTGGAGATAGGTCCCCGGTTGGGGTGCCGGCGCCTGCAGGGGTTGGTAGTAGTAACAGCCCGCGTTGAGGATCAGACTCCCCAACACTAGTCCACGAGCCCATCGCATACCTGTACCTCTTCTATGAATGAAGAGGCGGACCGCCGACGCATTGGCGGCCCGCCCGGCCTTTCAATCAGGTCCTGAGTTCACTGCACGTCTACGGACAAGCGGTCGGATCATTCCGATTCCGGAACCCGTTTGCGCCGAGCTGCGCGCTCGGCGCCGGGATGTTCGGATTCGTGTTCCGCTCGTTCGCGCCGTAATAGAACCGGCCCGGAACCTTGTCCCCGTACGCGGGGAGGGCGCCGTTCGCCGTCAGGTACGGCGTGAACGCCGGCAAGCACGTGCGCCTGTAGTCGTTCCAGACTTCGATGTTCTGGAATAGCGCGACGTACTTCTCGGTCATGATCGAGTCGAACAGCGCCGCGCCTGCTCCAGCCGTGGCACCTAGTCCCGCCGCCACGCGCTCGTTGTTCAAATGCGTCAGCGCCTGCGCGTCGTTCGCCGGCGTTCCCCGATTATACGCTTCGGCCAGGATCAGCTCGTTTTCCGCCCAGGAGACGAACGGCTGCCGGAACGTCGGCGAGTTGCGCGTGCCGTCGATCGCGGACACGGAGTCGGGATCGAGCGGCCCGATGTTTACGTCATCGCCGCCGTACCCGCCGACCCCATCGAGACTGAAGTACTCGGCTCGCCGCGGATCGTTGCGCGCATTCATCAGGTCCACCAGAAACTTCCCGGCGACCAGATCGCTGCCGAACGTCGTCTGCGAAAACTGGAACCATACGTTGCGTTCCGACGTCGCTTGGCCGTGGAACGCCGCGAAGTCGCCGGCCGAACTGCTGATGCCGAGCGTGGCTTGGGCGATCGCGTCGGCATACACCTGCGCCACCGTGCGTGCGCCCAGGAGCCCCGCACCGGCGGCCTCCACCGTATGCAGGAAGTAGCGCGCCTTCATCGTGTGCGCGACCTCGATCCACGGCGCGGGATCGCCGGCGAACACGAGATCGCGGTCTCCCGGGCCCGGGCCGGCGCCATTCAGATTCACGATGGCCCGGCTCAGCAGCACCTGAACGCTGTCGTACACGGCGAACTGGTTGTCGAGCGCTGGCGTGGCGGCATTCAAGGCCTGCGAGTAGGGAATGTCTCCCCACACATCGGCAGCGGTCCCGATGACGAGCGCCTCGTAAATCTGCGCGATGCCCAGGAACACGCTGTCGGGTGCCGCGGCGGCTGACGCCTCGATCTTCCGGATATCCGACAGGCCACCGCCCGTGTACACGGAGTTGAAGTCGAACGAGTGGCTGTTTTCGTCGATCACGTACTTCCCGAACTCCTCCACGAACCGGCCGCCGTTCCCCGTGCACTGCTGCATCCACATGCATGAGGTGAGCGCGACGCTGCTCTCCTGCTGGCCCCACGTCGTGGCCTGCACACCCATGAACAGCGCTTCGCGCGTGGCGGTGGTGGGATTGTTCGGATCGTTCGTCAGCCCTTCCCCGGTGAGGAAGGGGTTGCACGCGCCGATGACCAGACCGACGCTCGCCAGCGCGAGTGCGACAGGCAAAGACCGTTTCATGATCGCCTCCCGGCTAGCGGTTGAAGGTGAAGGAGATGTTGAACGAGCGCGTCTGCGGGTTATTGAAGTAATCAATCCCCGTGACGGGCGCGACGGCGCCGCCCAGGCTCGTCTCCGGGTCGTACCCGCTGTACTTCGTCCAGGTATACAGGTTGCGACCGGCGACCCGGATATCGACGCTGCTCACGCCCAGCGTGCGTGTGACCCACGGCGCGTCGAGCGTGTAGCTGACCGAGATCTCGCGCAGCTTCGTGTAGCCGCCGTCCTCGATGCACGGCTCGTCGACGCCCGTGAAGGGACACGGCGCGTCGCCGTCGCGATACCAGTTCTGACCGATCGTGACCGCGGTGCCGGCGCCCGGACCCACGACGGGACCGTCCCACCAGCCGCCCTGTCCGAACGTCTTCGTCGCGCCACGATCCTCGGTGTCTTTGTGCGTACCGTAGCTCCACAGCGCGCCTTTGGTGCCGTTCCAGATCTGGCCGCCGTGCCGGACATCGAGCAGCGCGGACACCTGGACCTTCTTGTAGCGGAATCCGCTCCGCAGGCTGCCCGTCCAACGCGGATTGGGATTCGCGATGACGCGCGGATCGGGATCGACCACCGGGAAGCCGCTCGCGTCGATGTACAACGCGCCGGGGGTCGCACCCGCGCAGGCGGCATCGAAGGCCGCGGAAGCTCCGGACGCACTGATCCCGCACCGCAAGAACCCGATGCTGCGGATCACGCCGAGCTCCTGGCCCACCATCGCGACGTTCGGCTCGAAGTCGCCGACCGTGACGAAGTTCGCGCCGCCCAGCGACACCACCATGCTGCGGTTACGCGCCCATTGCAGACCGAGCTCCCACCCGTAGTCCGGCCGCTGAATCGGTCGCATGTTGAGCGTCACCTCGAGGCCGCGATTGCGGAACGTCGCCGCATTGCTGGCCTGCAGCGTGAATCCCGTTCCCGCCGCCGACACCGGCGTCAACAGAATGACGTCCTCGGTCTTGGCGTTGTAGAACGTGAAGCTCAAGTCCGACTTGTCGCGGAACAGGCCGACGTCGAACCCGGTCTCGAATTCCTTGGTCCGCTCGGGACGCAGCGCCGTAGCGCCCTTGATCGTCCCCTGCACCAGGCCACCAAGCCCCGCTTGCGTGGGCGTTTCGCCGGTGCCCTGCGAGATGCCGGACACGATCGTGTTGGAGAGGAAGTTCGTGGACGTGAGATAGGGCTGCGGTTCCTGCCCCGCCTCCCCGTAGGCGACACGCAGCTTGCCGAACGTCAGCCACGGCCGCTCACCCGTGACCTTCGTGAACGTCCAGGCCAGGCTCCCCTTGGGGAACCAGCTGCGCCGGTTCTGGACGCCGAACGTGGAGGAACCGTCGTTCCGCAACGCCGCTGTCAGATACAGCTGATCGTACAGATCGAGCGTCGCCTGTCCGAAGTAGCCTTCGTTGTGAATGATCGTCTGCGCGTCGGACGGGATGTCACGCGACACCGTGTTCGACACTTTGAACGGCTTCGCCGTGATCAGCGTCCGGCCCACGTTGCCGAGCTGCCGGAAATTGCGGCTGTTCAGGTTCTGGCCGAGCGTCACGGTCCCGGCGATGTTCGGGTTCAGCTGGTATTTGGCCGTGGCCGACAGATTGTGATCGATCTGGTAGTTCACCAGCTTGCCCTCGATCACCCGTCCCGCAAAGCACACGTCGGAGGAAGAAATCGGGCAGCCCTCGAGCCGCTCGTCGTTCGAGTAGTCCGCGCCGAGCGTGTAGTTCACGCGCAGCCAGTCGGCGGCGGTGTACTCGGCGTTGATGTTCCCGAACACTCGTCCCACCTTCGAGCGATTCTGCTGCTCGTTGATGATGTAGAAGGGATTGTCGAAGCCGCGGTCGGCCACGATGTCCCCGGCACTGGGGTGCTGGAACCGATAGGTCCGATGCAGCCCAAACTGCGGATCCAGGTACGGCAGGTTGTTGAAGTTCGGCGGCGAGCGCAGCAAGCTCAGCTGAATGCCGTTTACGTTGTTGCCGCGCTGGATGAAGCTGCCCCGCGTGTCGGCGTACGACAGGTTCGCGCCGACTTTGAGATTGTCGGCGAGGCGGTGCGAGCCGCGGAAGCGAACCGTGTTCCGGGTATACTCGTCGTTACTGCCGACGATGATGCCGTTGTTGTAGTACTGCTCACCCGACAGATAGAACGTCGTGCGGTCGTTGCCGCCGGAGATGGTCAGATCGTTCTCAACGACCCGTCCGGTGGTGTACGCTTCGTTGGCATGGTCGAAGACCGGTGACCCCGGCGCGAGCGCGGGACCCCAGGAGCGCGAGCAGATGCTGCCCGAGCCCGGGTCATCGCAGTCGCCGCCCAGCGAGGTGTCGGGCGCGAAGCCGCTGATCCCCTCGCCGTACGTCGTCTGCAGCGGGTAGTGGTGGTTGATGTCGTCGAACGAGATCGACGACTTCAGCGAGAACCGCGTCGGACCGGCGTGCCCCGACTTCGTCGTGATGAGAATGACGCCCTGCCCGGCGCGCGCCCCGTAGATCGCGCCGGAAGCCGCGCCCTTGAGGATCTCCACCGACTCGATGTCGTTGGGATTCAGATCGCTGGCGCGGTTCTCATGCACCGTCCCGTCCGTCTGCCCGACGCCGAGATCGTCGTTCAGGTTGAAGTTGGAGGTCGAGAAGCTCGAGTTATCGAGCGGCACGCCGTCGACGACGAACAACGGCTGCCCGTTGCCCGACAACGTGCGGGTGCCGCGAATGCGGATGTACGATGAGGCGCCAGGGTCGCCGGACTGCTGCGTGACCTCGACGTTGGGCGCCTTGCCGGCGAGCGCCTGCACGATGTTGGACTCGTTGCTGCGCGCCACGAGGGCGGAGTCGACCGCGTTGCGCACGCTGCCGAGCTTCTGCGCCTCGGTCACGGTGCCGGCGCCCGTGATCACGATCTCGCCGAGCTGCAGCGGATTCGGAGCGAGCGTGAAGTCCTGCTCGACGATGCCGGCGCGCAGCGTGACCTGCACCGTGGAAGGCTTGTAACCCAGCCGCCGTGCGACGACGGTGAGTGTCTGGCCCGGGGTAGCGCGCGCGCCGGGGATCACGATCCCATAGCGGCCGTCATCCCGCGTGGTCGCCCCGAGACCGAGCGAAGGTACGACGACTTCGACGGACCCGATCGGCACGCCACTGGCGGTCACCCTACCACTGAGGGTGACGGGCTCCTGGGCGGCCAACGAGGCGACGCCGACGCTGGCACAGAGAATGGTTAGAACGGAGAGACGCATGAGTCCTCCAGTCAAAACGGGTGTCCGCTGCGGATTGGTCAACATGTTTCGATATAGCATGCGTGCTCGGGGATCGCTAGACCGAGCATGCCAGAATGGTGTTAGCGGGGGACGACGATGCCCTCGAAGGTCACCGATCGCGGACTTACCAGCCCCGCGGTGAGCGCGGTCACCAGGAGATCGCTCCACCGGGCGCGCACTTTGATGCGCAAGTTTGCGACCCGCGCGCCCGTGGCAACCTGTCCGGCGAGCACGCCTTCGGTGCTGGGACGGGACGCGGCCGTCAAACCCCAGAGCAAATACACGGGATGTTTCGTAACGCTGAAGGGCGTTCCCTGCGGTGGAGTCTGCGCAGCCTCGGCCATCGAAGTTGGGACGCCCAGATCGGTGGCGTCGAACGTCATGGCGCAGCCGCTCAGCGTGAGGGCCAAAGCGGCAAGGCCCGCGCGTGTGACAGGATGGATCACGAATCTCCCGGGGAGCAAAGGGGCGCGTCGCATGAACGCGGCGCGCCCCAAAGCTACTGCCTCTTACATCCCGATGGGAGCCTTGAGCGCGACGTGCGCGCCGATGCCGAAGATCCCACCCTTGACCCCACCGCCGAGATTCTCGGAGTCGTACGCGAGGTGGAGGCCCAGCATCCCGAATCCGACGTTGGCACCCAGCGTCCAACCAATGTTGGAAGGCGTGCCGCTGACGCCGGAGAACTTGTACCAGCGATTGTTCACCGCCAGAAAGGGCTCGATGCTCAATCCCGGCGTCGGCACGCTGACACTGACCGCGCCACCGAGGCCCAGTCGCGTCTGCGCCGAATCACCGTTGGCCGCCCCGGCGTGCGACGCGCCCACCTGTAGACTGATGGAGACGGGAATGAGGCTCCCGCCGATTACGCGAAATGCCGCCTGGCCGCCGACGGACGTATAGCTGTCGGGCGCGCCCTTCGGCTTCCACGACGCGATGCCGGCGGTGAGAGTGATGTTCGCGAGTCCGACCGAGCCGCGTGCACCGAACGCGGTCCCTTTGCCGAGATCGGAGTTGGGCATGGCGAGATCGCCGCTGAGCGTGATGCCGGTCCCGCCTTTGGGACTGCTCCAGTTCGGCATCCCTAGCTGCTGCGCCGCGAGCGGTGCAACCGTGAACGCGGCGGCAGCTAAACTTGCGAGCATGCGCTTCATCGATATCCTCCCCTAAAGAATGATCAGTGATCAGTGATCAATGATCATTGATCATTGATCATTGATCATTGGACATTGGTTTGGGCTAGTGCACCCACACGGCGCTAATTGACACACCCTCTAAATCGCCCAGTCCGGCGCTGATCCGCGCGTCAAAGCGCGGCGTCAGCCGAAAATCGGCGCCTAGGCCGAGCGCAAAGAAAAAGTCCGAGTTGCCGCTGCCGGCTACGAGAAACCCGGTCGGCTGCACGTACGGGACGATGCTGATCTTGGAATCCCTGGGATTGACGCGGCGTCCGAGCGACAGACCGACCGGCACGATCAGCGCCGAGCTGCCGCTGACGAACTGTCCGCCGATACCGAAGATCAACGCGCCGTCGAGGGGGAAGTCCTCGGTATGCGTGACGACACGCTCGCGCGCTTCCGCACCCACGAGGAGCACCGAATTGGCGCCGCCGCCCGGCGTGAAGATGCCACCGCGTACACCGATATCGAATTTTCCACTCGCCCACCGATAGGCGCCCTCGAACGCCGTGCCGCCGCCGTTGGGAAAGCTCAGCACCAACCCGATCTCCGAACGGCTGAACGCCCGATAGGGCGCGTTATAGCTCGGCATACCGGTCGCCTGTGCCGCCGCGTTGGAACCGAAGCCCGCGCTCGCAGCGATGATTAGATACGACATGCGAGACCAGCGCATGAAATGCTCCTCGAGACTTTGGTGCGAGGGGTTACCCGACCGACAGCGTGGCGTTCCGGAGTTCCGGAACGCCACGCTCATGGAGGGCGCAGCATGCTGCGCCCCTGCTACTAGTGCCAGAGTGAAATGCCGATCCGGCCGCCGATGGCGATATAGTCTGCCAAGAGGAACGGGGCGAGATTATCGTTCGATGAGACCCACTGGAACCCAAGTTCGTAGCGCCACGCGCCGCTTCCATACGGCTTCCGCCAACCGACTCCGGCTTCAAGCTTGACGGCAGTGCCGCTGGCGGTGCCGCTCGGATCACCCAGCACTAACCCGGCACCACCGGCGAAGAACATTCCGCGCCGATGCCCGCCGGTCGAGTTGGAGTAAAGCAAGTTGAGCTGAGGAGTAAGGACGTATCTCGTTTCCCCACCAACGGTATTGAAGTTGAAGCCGAGCCGCGGCTCCCACATGATTTTGCCAGACCGCGGCACGATGCCGAATCGAACATCAACTGGGGTGATGATCGCGATTCCGCCGTCAACGCCAGTCGTATTCGGGCTCACGTACGCTGCGCTGAGATCGACGCCCAGCTCGTGTTTCGCGCCGCCCATGCTCGGCGCCGCGGCGCGCCGCTGTGCCTGGGCCGCTGCGGGGAGCGACAGTGCGATTGCCGCCAAGACCATCCCGCTCAAGAGCTTCCGCATACAAAGGCCTCCAGTTGGGGTGGTAAAAACCGCCACATCGTTAAGAACCACATCACTTTCTGTCAACTGGTACCGGGCCAAAACGCCGATGGCCCGCCAGCTAGTACACTGACGGGCCATGGGGTTACAGCCGACCTGGTGATACGGCTCACGCCGCCGGAGGTCGCTTACTTCCCGAAGGTGAGGCCCACCGTGATCGGCAGGAACGTGGTCGAGCTACCGCTCGTGCTCACGCTCGTATAGCGCGTGCCGACGACGAGCCTGGTGCTGCCCGTGCCGAGCTTGAACGCGACAGCGGCACCACCGCCAAACCCGATCTTCGACTCGGAGACCGAGCCGCCGGTCGCGTCGATCTTCACGTTGTAGAAGCCGAGGCCAGCGTTCAGCAGGATGCGTGCGGGGGCGATGGCTGGATTCAACGCGTACACGACCGAGGCCATACCGCCGATGATCTTCGTGTGGCCAGCAACGGTTACAGCCTCATCGTGCGACGACTGCGAATATGACACGTCGCCACGGATACCAATCGGTTGGCCGGCGAGCCAGTAGGTTGCACCCACGCCACCGACGAAGCCCATCTTGTCAAACGTGTTGTAGTCGCCCATCGGCAGGAGCACGCCACCAGATATTCCGTAACGCAGGCTGCCGGCCTGTGCCATGGCGCGCTGCGCCATGACGGGGCGGGCTGCGACGACGCACAGCGCCGCCACGAGCAGTACGAGTCCGAACCGCTTCATAACCATCCCTCCGGGGGAAAAGGGGGTTTTACGGGTTTTGGGTACTTCCAAACAGGCACCACTGTTGGAAATTGCCCCCCAGAAGTCAAGCCTCGGCGGGTCCAGCCCGTCGTGCCACGATGCGCACAACGTTCGATGCCACTTGAAGAAAGCCCCCCATCACACTCAGCCGGGTCACGTTACCGCCCGTCTGGATCTTCACGATTCCCTGCCCCAGGAGGGTCATAAACGGGGCGTGGCGTGGGAGAATCCCTACGAACCCGTCATATGCCGGCGCCACCACGGCATCCGCTTCGCCGTCGAACACGGACCGTTCGGCCGAAATCACCGAAACGCGCATCAGGCGGAGGCCATTTTCTTCGCCTGCGCCACGACGTCGTCGATGCCCCCCTGCATATAAAACGCCTGCTCCGGGAGCTGGTCGAATTCCCCCGAAACGACGCGCTCGAACGACGCGATCGTGTCCTCCAGCTTCACGTATTTGCCCTCCAGGCCCGTGAACTGGGAGGCCACAAAGAAGGGCTGCGACAGGAAGCGCTGCACCCGGCGGGCGCGGCCGACGAGCAGCTTGTCCTCTTCCGACAGCTCGTCCATGCCCAGAATCGCGATGATGTCCTGGAGATCCTTGTAGCGCTGCAGAATGCGCTGCACTTCGACCGCCACCTTGTAGTGGCGCTCGCCCAGGTACTGCGCGTCGAGGATGCGGCTCGACGACGACAGCGGGTTTACGGCCGGATAGATGCCGAGCTCCACGATCGCACGGTCCAGCACCACGGTCGCGTCGAGGTGCGAGAAGGCCGTTGCCGGCGCGGGGTCGGTGAGATCGTCGGCGGGCACGTAGATCGCCTGCACCGACGTGATCGATCCCTTCTTGGTCGACGTGATGCGCTCTTGTAGCTCGCCCATCTCGGTCGCCAGCGTCGGCTGATAGCCGACGGCGGACGGCATTCTGCCGAGCAGCGCCGACACTTCCGATCCCGCCTGCGTGAAACGGAAAATGTTGTCGATGAAGACGAGCACGTCCTGGCCTTCGACGTCGCGGAAATATTCGGCGACCGTGAGACCCGTCAACCCGACGCGCAGTCGCGCCCCCGGCGGCTCGTTCATCTGGCCGTAGATCAGGGCCACGTTTTCGAGGATGTGCGCTTCTTTGAATTCGAGGTAGAGGTCATTGCCCTCGCGCGTCCGCTCGCCGACGCCGCAGAACACGGATTTGCCGCCGTGTGCTTTGGCGACGTTGTTGATCAGCTCCTGAATGACGACGGTCTTGCCGACGCCGGCGCCGCCGAACAGTCCGATCTTACCGCCCTTCACGAACGGGGCGATCAGGTCGATGACTTTGATGCCGGTCTCGAACACCTGCGTCTTCGGCTCGAGGTCGACGAATGCCGGAGAGCCGCGGTGAATCGGCCAGCGCTCGGCGTCTTTCGGAATCGGCGGGCCCTCGTCCACCGGCTCGCCGATGACATTGAGAATGCGCCCCAGGGCGGGCTTGCCGACCGGAACGGTGATCGGCTGACCCGTATCCACGACCTCCATGCCGCGCACGATGCCGTCGGTGGAGCTCATGGCGACGGCGCGGACCTGGTTGCGGCCGATGTGCTGCTCGACTTCCGCGACCAGTTGTCCGGAATCGACCTTCACCGTGACCGCGTTGTAGAGCTCGGGGAGCTGCTCGGGCTCGAACTCGACGTCGATGACTGGTCCAATGACTTGCACAATTTTGCCAACGCTACGCTTCTGTTCACTGGTCTTCGTTGCCATTTGATCTCCTGCCATCTGCCATCAGCCGTCTGCCATCAGCGGGCTTGCTGACGGCAGATGGCTGATGGCTATCCTTTGAGTGCTTCCGCTCCCCCGACAATCTCCGCAAGCTCTTGAGTGATTTGAGCCTGACGGGCTCGGTTAAACGTGCGCTGCAAGATGGTGAGCATGTCTTGGCCGGCGTCGGTCGCGTTTTTCATCGCCGTGCGCCGGGCACCGTGCTCGGCGGCCGCGGTCTCGACGAGCGCGCGGTACATCTGGTTCTGCACATACAAAGGAAGCAGCTGCTCCAGAATTCCCTCAGCAGACGGCTTGAGGATGTAATTGACCGCCGCCGTTGCTTTTTGACCGCCCGACCGCCGTTTGTCGGGCGGAGTAATCGGTAAGATGCGAAGCGTCGTCGGCGGCGTGGAGACTGCGCTGTTGAACTTGGCAAACACGACATCCACCGCGTCCAGATCCCCCTTCGAGAATCGCTCCATCAGCGGTTTTACGAGTTCGGCGGCGTGCTCCAGTGTGGGGCGATCGCCGATGTCGATACGCTGCGATGCAATGTTGCGCTTGGTGAACTTGAAGTAGCTGATGCCCTTCCTGCCGACGAGGTGCAGCTCGGTGTGGGCGTCCTGCCGCTCGAGCTCCTCGAGCCGCCGCCGCGCCTCGCGAATCAGGTTCGCATTGAACGCGCCGCACAGTCCGCGGTTCGAGGTGATCAACAGCAGCGCCGCCCGTCGCACCCCCGCGCCCCGTCCCGAGTGGCCCGGCTGGCGCAACAGCGGGAATCGCTCGGCGAGCTCGGGCGAGTAGAGCTCGCCGATCACCTCCGCCAGCGCCTGGGCGTAGGGGCGCGCGCCCACCACGCGGTCCTGGGCGCGCTTGAGCTTCGATGTGGACACGAGCTCCATCGTCTTCGTGATCTTGCGGGTGTTTTGCACCGAGCGGATTCGCCGCTTCAGCTCGCGGGGCTTTGCCATTACAGCGCCTTGTACTCCTCGATCGCTTTGCGCAGGCGGGCGCTCAGGTCGTCGGACAGCGCCTTCCGCGTCCGAACCTCGTCGACGATCTCGGGGTGCTGCGCGGCCATGAACTCGAGCAGCCCTTTCTCCCACTGCTTGATCTCGGGCACGTTCACGTCGTCGATCAAGCCGTTCGTGACCGCAAAGATCACGATCACCTGTATCTCGACGGGCATCGGCTGATACTGCGGCTGCTTCAGCACTTCCACGACGCGCGCGCCGCGCGCCAGCTGCCGCTGCGTCGCCGGGTCGAGCTCCGATCCGAACTGGGCGAACGCCTCGAGCTCGCGATATTGCGCGAGATCGAGCCGCAGCCGCCCGGCGACCTGCTTCATCGCCTTGATCTGCGCGTTACCACCGACGCGGCTCACGGAGATACCGGCGTTCACCGCGGGCCGCACGTTCGAGTAGAACAGGTCGGTCTCGAGAAAGATCTGACCGTCGGTGATCGAAATGACGTTCGTGGGGATGTAGGCCGAGACGTCGCCCGCCTGCGTCTCGATGATCGGCAGCGCCGTCAGCGACCCGCCGCCCATGTCGTCCGACAGTTTCGCGGCGCGTTCCAGGAGCCGGCTGTGGAGATAGAACACGTCCCCGGGGTACGCCTCGCGGCCGGGCGGGCGTCGCAGCACCAGCGACAGCTGCCGGTACGCCGCCGCCTGCTTGGACAAGTCGTCGTAGATGCAGAGTGTCGCCTTCTTCTCATCGTACATGAAGTACTCGGCCATCGTGCAGCCGCTGTAGGGCGCGATGTACAGCATCGGCGCCGGCTCCGACGCCGACGCGACGACGACGATGGTGTACGACATCGCGTCGTGCTCCTTGAGCCGTTCCACCACCGCCGCGACGGTCGAGTTCTTCTGGCCGATCGCGACGTATACGCAGATGACGCCTTGCCCCTTTTGATTGATGATCGTGTCGACCGCGATCGCGGTCTTCCCCGTTCCTCTGTCTCCGATGATCAGCTCGCGCTGGCCGCGGCCGATTGGAATCATCGAATCGATCGCCTTGATGCCGGTCTGGAGCGGCTCCTTCACCGGCTGGCGCTTGATGATGCCGGGGGCGACGATCTCCACTTTGCGGCTCTTGGTGGTATGAATCGGGCCCAGCCCGTCCACCGGCCGGCCCAGGGCGTCCACCACCCTTCCGACCAGCGCCGGGCCGACGGGCACCTCGAGCACGCGGGCGGTGCGGCGCACCTCGTCGCCCTCGCGCAGCGCGAGATAGTCGCCGAAAATCACCGCGCCGATGTTGTCTTCCTCGAGGTTCAGGGCGAGGCCGGTGATCTTCTCGCCGGTCGCCGAGACCGTGAATTCGAGCATCTCGCCCGCCATCGCGGACGTCAGCCCGTAGATTCGGGCGATGCCGTCCTTCACCTCCAGCACGGTGCCGACTTCGCGGACGTCGATATCCGCCAGGTCAGCGGCCTGGATCTCCTTGAGGAGCAGGTTCTTCAGCTCGCCTGGACGCAGGATGGAATCGGTGGCCATAGGTCGGGCCTAGGAGTTAGGGATTGGGACTGGGATTCAAGTTTGTGAAAAATATCACATGCAAACCGACTGGCAGCAACCGCACGGGCTGTTGGTAGGGGCGCAGCATGCTGCGCCCCTACATCCGAAACACATGCTGCGCTCTATACGCGTGACCTGGTCCTGCCTCTGAGAAATCTCGTCAAAACACCACGGGGGCCAAGCTCCCGCAACTCCACGGGCGTCGCTCCAGCGACGCGGCGCGCCGCCCCGGCCAGGTGACTCGGCGATGCGTAGCCGAGGATACGGACGACACCGCGAACGGTATACCCGGGGTTCCCGAGCAGGTCCGCCGCACACGCAGCGCGGGCCAGATCGATGACGCGCTTCAGGTTGGGTGCTCCTCCCGCGCCGAATTCCCGCGAGAGATGCTCGCGCGTCACGCGCAGCACCTGGGCGACGTGCCCCGTCTTGGTGGGCGTGCCTGCGCGCCGCAGGACCTCTTCCCACGCCGCCAGCTGCAGGCGATCAGTCAGCCGCAAGAGTCGCGGCGCATCGGCGAGCGCCAAGCGGCGCGCCACCTGAGCGGTTCGGGCGGCGATCCATTCACCCGCGACGGCGTTGTCCACGCCTTCTACTAGTACGCCGGTAAAACCGGCATCGCGGCACGAGGCAAGCAGCGCTCCATCGTCCGGACGCACGGCACAGAGCGCGTACATCGGAATCCGCGGGAAGCGCGCCGGGAGGCTCAAGCCTACGCTGTCGCAGTGGCGCACGTCGAGGACGACCGCATCGACGAGCCGCTGCGCCAGGAGGCGCTCCACCGCCTGGATAGTGCGGCACAGCCGCACGCTGCCGGCGCCGCGCGGATACCCGCGCTGCACGGCGCGCCGGGCGTCACGGCGGGGATGAAACACCGGAACTACGGGATAGCCCCCGTTCCGCCCGCTCACGTCTGCACCAGCGCCTGCTGCATCTCGGCCGCCTGTCGCAGGACGTCGCGCGCGTTGTCATAGCTCACGGTTTGTTGCGCCTCGTCGAACGGATGCCAAACACACGCAGTGATCCCCTCGGCTTCCTCAGGCACGGGGTCGCCGCGCCGCGATTCGAAGAGAAAGAAATGGCAGTACTTGTGAATCGTCTTGCCGCGGAAGCGGAAGTACCAATCGATCACTTTTATCGGGCCGTGGAGCACGAGCTCGTTGAGTCCGGTTTCCTCGCTCACCTCGCGCCGCGCCCCGTCGGCGGGCGGCTCGGCGGCTTCGAGGTGGCCCTTGGGAAATCCCCAATTCTTGTACGAGTCGCGAATCAACAAGAAGCGCACCTGGCCGTCCGGTCCACGACGGAAGACCACGCCGCCGGCGCTTGTTTCGCGCTGGGCGCGGGGCTGGGACTTGCGGCTCTTAGAGCGACGACGAGTCACAGAAAAATCAGCACCCCGTTGGGAGGAGACGCCAAAGACGCCAAGACGCCTGAGCGGTGAACAGCAACAAGGTGACAATCATGCGCTGCCTACTTCGTCCTGAAAACCACTCAGGCGTCTTGGCGTCTTGGCGCCTTCTAAAAACGGGGTGCTTGTCACTGTCAGTCTTAGAACACACTGAACGTGAAATACTTGCGTGGATTTGCCTGAATATCGGACAGCAATTGGCGGAGCTGAATCATGGTGAGCGTCGTCTCCCGATACAGCGCCGAATCGGCCACGAGGAGCCCCAGTGTGCCGCTGCGGTTCGAAACGCGCGACAGAATGGTGTCGGCGTTCTGCAGCACCCGCACGAGGCTCTCCTGATTCCGATTCGCCGCCGCCATGAGCTGGCGGAAGTCCTGCGACGCACTGCGCAGATCGGTGCTGGTGGCAGCGGTGTTATTAAGGATTGTGGCGAGCTGTCCCTGGTTCGTGGCGGTATCCACGCGCCCCAGGGTCGTGCGGAGATCGACCGCGGCGCGGGACAGCGCCTCCGACCCGTGCTGCAGGTTGGAGCCGACGTCGCCGATGATGTCGGCCTGCTCGTTGGTCACGCGCGCCAGGCGGTCGGCCACCTGACCGAAGTCGTGGATCGAGCGGCGGAGATCCATGACCGCCTGTGAATCGAAGGCGCTTTGCACGCGGGCCGCAACCGTTCCGATATCGGTCGCGATCCGGCTGGCCTGCGCCGTGAGCTGGCCGATGTCGGGGAGGGTCGCGCCGGGCCACTTCCCGCCGCCGACCGCCGCCGCTTCTTCCAACGCCTGGCGAATGTTGGGATCGACCGGTGGTGGCTCGCTGGAGATCAACGTGGCTGCCCATTCACCGAACAACGACGCCGAGGCGGCGATGACGGCGGGTTTCGCGGGCGGTGCGACGCCTGAGTAGATCTTGATGTCGGCCTCGACCCAGTTACCCGGCGCCAGGCGGATCGCTTCGATCCGGCCCACGCGCACGCCGCGCAACACCACGGGACTGCCGGCGCCCAGGCCGCCGACGGTCCGGAAGCGGGCCGTATACACCGCTTCGGTCTTGCCGAGGTGCGCGCCGGAGAGCCAGAGTGCGCCCCCGACGACCAGTGCCAGTGCGGCGATGACGACGAGGCCGACGGCGAACTCGTTTTCGCGCTTCACTCGGCGCGGCCCTCGATGAACTGACGCACGACCGGGTCCTCCGTCTGCTGAATCTCCGCCACGCTCCCAACCTGCCGGACCCGCCCCTCGTACAGCATCGCGATCCGGTCACCGACGGTGTAGGCGCTGCGCATGTCGTGCGTCACCACCACTCCCGTCACCCCGAGATGCTCACGCGTCCGGACCATCAGCCGATCGATCACCGCGGAGGTGACGGGGTCGAGGCCCGTGGTCGGCTCATCGTAGAGGATGTACCGCGGTCGCAGCGCGATCGCGCGGGCGATCCCCACGCGTTTGCGCATCCCCCCCGACAGCTCCGCCGGCATGCGCTCTCCGGTTCCCGACAGGTCGACCAGCGCCAGCGCTTCCTGCACTCGCTCCTCGATCTCTTCATCTTCGAGCCCGCGGCGCCGCAGCCCCAGCGCAAGATTGTCGGCGACGGTCATGGAGTCGAACAGCGCCGCGAACTGGAAGACGTAGCCAACGCCCTGGCGCAGCAGGGTCAGGCCGTGCCGATCGAGCGTGCTGACGGCCTGGCCGTCAACGATCACGTCGCCCGCATCCGGATGCAACAGGCCGACGATGTGCTTCAATGCCACGCTCTTGCCTGAGCCCGAATACCCGATGATCACCATCGTCTCGGCGTCCCGCACTTTGAGCGAGAAGCCTTGCAGCACCGGTTTCTCGCCGAACGCCTTCTGCAGGTCTTGAAACTCGATCACAGCAGGACCACGGCCCAAAACGCATCGAGCACCAGAATGAGGATCGCCGAGTAGACGACCGTGCGGGTGGTGCTGCGCCCGACGCCCTCCGCCCCGCCCCGCGTCGACAAACCTACGATGCAACCGACGAGCGCGATCGTGAAGCCGAAGCTCGCGCTCTTGAGCAGGCCAAACCAGACGTCTTTGAAGACATAAAACAGCTTGAGACCCTTGATGAAATCCTGCGTCGAAAGATTCAACAGGACGAGGCTCGTCAGCCACCCCGTGATGATACCGGTCGCTACGGCGAACGCGACGATCACGGGAAACATCAGCGTGCCGGCGAGGACGCGCGGGATGACGAGATAGCTCTGCGGATCGTACGCGAGCGTCTCGAGCGCGTCCACCTGCTCGGTCACTTTCATCGTCCCGAGCTCGGCGGCCATGCTGGCGCCCACGCGGCCCGCCAGCGCCAGCCCCGCCAGGACCGGGCCCAGCTCGAGCATCATGGTCTTGCCGACGAGCGTGCCGACGAAGTAGAGGGGGACGGCGCCGGTGAAGGTGTAGGAGGCTTGCAGGGCGAGGACGACGCCGGTGAAGGCGGCGATGAAGAGCGCGACCGGCAGCGAGTCCACGCCGACGCGGCGCATCTGGACGATGGTCCCCCGCGCCCAGACGCCGATGTCGGCAAGGGCACGCACCATGTCCATCACGAAGTGGCCGACCCGCCCGACCGCCTCGACAGCGGAGATTGAGCGGCGGCCTATGGCATGAATCACGGGGAGAAAAACTAGACCAAAAACAGTAGGGGCGCAGCATGCTGCGCCCCTACACCTGCACCACCACCGGTCTGTTAGGCGGCGAAACTGGCGAGGGCTTTGCCTACATCGCCATCGCGAAGCCGCTTCAGCGCGCGATCGCGCAGTTGCCGCACGCGCTCGCGAGTCACGCCGAGCATTCCCCCGATCTCTTCCAGCGTGTGCTCACGTCCGCCGTCCAGACCGAAGTACAGCCGCAGCACTTTGGCATCGCGGCGCTGCAGCGTGTTGAGTGCCTGCTCGATCTCGTCGGACAGGAAGCGATCCATCGCCTGATCTTCCGTGTCCGGCAGGTCCTCGGCGATGAAGCGCTCGATGAGCGAGCGATCACCGTCGGGATCGAGCGGGGCATCGAGCCGCACGTCGCCGGTGTTGAGCGCGGCGAGCGACTGCACGACCTCGAGCGACAGCTTCGTCGCGTCGGCGATCTCTTCCGGCGTCGGCTCTCGACGCAGCGTCTGCCGGAGATACTCGGCAGTGCGCACGATGCGGGACAAATCCGCGGTCCGATTCAGCGGCACGCGCACCGTGCGGCCCTGCCGCGCGAGTGCGGCGAGAATCGCCTGGCGAATCCACCACACGGCGTACGAGATGAACTTGACGCCCTGATCGGGATCGAACTTGCGCGCCGCCGTGAGCAGGCCGACGTTGCCCTCGCCGATGAGGTCGGTGAGCGGCAGGCCGCGGTTCTGATACTTCTTGGCGACGGAAATCACGAACCGCAGGTTGCGCTTCACGAGCTCCTGCATCGCCTCCTGATCGCCCGCGCGAACCTTCCGGGCGAGCGCGATCTCCTCCTTCTGCGTCAGCAGCGGAGTCTTGGAGACCTCGTGGAGGTACTGATCGAGGATGTCGCGCTCGTGCTCGTGATGGCCCAGACCCGTGAGCAGGCCGCGGCGCCGGCCACGGCGCTTCACGACGCGTCGCTCAGTCGTCGCGACGGTCGCCTTCGCCTTGGCCTTCGGAGCCGGAGCGGCTTTTGTCTTCTTACGAGTACGAGGCATTGGTTCGCCCTATATTGGGTGCTCTTTAGTACGCAGTGACAGCGGAAATGTTCATGGAACGAGCGTGAAATCGCTTGACACCGCCTGAACGCTCCGATAAGATGCCGTGTTCCCGCCGGGCGGTTTTGGGCGCGGGAATATAGCGGGGGCGTAGCTCAGTTGGGAGAGCGCGTGAATGGCATTCACGAGGTCAGGGGTTCGATCCCCCTCGCCTCCACTGCAAGGCTGGGCGACCGGGATCGGGGTTCGGAAACAGACGCACCGCGGTCAACCGTATACAGGTGACCGGCTTAAGGTTAGATTTTGGCGGCAACGCGGGAATAGCTCAGTTGGTAGAGCACAACCTTGCCAAGGTTGGGGTCGCGGGTTCGAGTCCCGTTTCCCGCTCTCCAAAAGCGGCATGCAGATCGAAAGACATCGACGCGGGGTGGAGCAGTCTGGTAGCTCGCCGGGCTCATAACCCGGAGGTCGTGGGTTCAAATCCCACCCCCGCTATTTCGGACGGACGGCCGGACGGACGGACTGACGGACTGAGCTTCACGGTGCAAGACAGTCCGACGGTCCAACTGACCGACCGTCCGTCGATTTTCGGGCGGTTAGCTCAGTTGGTTAGAGCGCCACGTTGACATCGTGGAGGTCACAAGTTCGAGTCTTGTACCGCCCATCCGCGCGCCCATAGCTCAACTGGATAGAGCGCTTGACTACGGATCAAGAGGTTGGGGGTTCAAGTCCTCCTGGGCGCATAGCCACAGATCACGCAGATTACGAACGGGCCTTGATCTGCGCAAATCCGTCAAGGATCTGTGTGATCTG
>WNFU01003729.1_pt1 | contig 33998 bp, 29 predicted proteins | sample 5400121 | NCBI WGS metagenome assembly WNFU01 (sample SAMN13153360, study PRJNA577476) | soil metagenome | isolation source: 100 cm soil or saprolite under grassland replicate 1 | place: USA:California | collected 2016-06-15
GAACTGAACGACGCTTCAGATCGATCTCACAGAAGGAATGCTTTAAAGGAGAATCAGTTCCATCACAGCAGAACGGACCTCTCTTGGAGTCTTGAGGTAAGCCGAAACTTAGGCTGCATAGCGGTCTCAATCTCTGCTACTTTATTTGGTGCCGCGCTTGATTACAGAAGCGACCTCGGCGACGCGCTTGCCCAGGTCACGAGCGTCTGCCAGTGTCCAGTTTTTTTTCAATAAGACAAAATCGATGGAACAAGTGAGTCGTTTTTGGTTATGGGACTCTCGTTTTGAGAATCCGTCGGTTGATGTTGAAAAGCGGCTTCCGTATTTGCCCCAGGATTAACGCGACGGCTCTGACCCTTGTCTGGACATCCCCCCTCGACGGACGGTTGACCGTCTTTTTGTTTTTCTGCCCAATAAGCTTTTCGTCGCTCTCGGGTCTTTCGCTTCATCTCTGCGAGCTCGGCTAACAGCAGGCTTTTGTTATTGCGCTGATGGACATGGGCCGGGGTGAAATTCATCAGTGACTGATGGGGCCGGGTGTGGTGGTAGCTTTCGATGTAACGACCCAGTTCTTCTCTTGCCGATATCTCATCGGGATAGTTTCCCACCAGATAGATTTCTTCCTGCTTCACCGTGCCGTAGAACCGTTCGGTCAGCGCATTGTCCGTCGGCCGTCTAACCCGAGCAAAGGACATCTCGGCTCCCAGACTCTCGAAGAATTCCTGAGTGATCCCCGAGGTATTGGGCGAGCCTCGATCCTCCCGGAGCTCGGGCTTTGTCTGACTGTGAATCGATATCCCTTGGCTCTTAAGCCCCGCCTGGTAGATCGCTTTGACATTTCCCGCATTGACCGTCGGCACCACATCCCAGGCTACGATCCAACGCGAAAAGAAATCGATCACCGTCAATAAGTACCATCGCAGTCCGCCCACCCGCAGCTTGGTCCAGTCGCATCCCCACATCAGATTTCTCTGCCAGACCTCGTAACGAGGATGCTTCCACGGCGCTGCCCGCCGTTCGTAGGGCTCGATCTGTCCTTGCCCTTTTAGATGCCCGTAGATCGCCGAGGCCGACAGATACACACCCCGCTGTTGCAGCACCCCCTGGATGTGCCGATGGCGGTACTGCGGGTATTGCTCTTTGACCGCTTCGATTTGTCCGCGTTCCTCGACCGTCAATTCATACCAGGTTGGCCGCTCTGCCTTCTTCTCCCCGTTTCCCTTCTTCCACCGATAGTAGCTCGACCGTGCCACTCCCACGCTGCTCAGCACTTCGCCAATCGATCGGCCCTGGCTCCGATGCGTCTCGACCAACTCCATCACCGCTTGCTTCTGAGTGGCCATTAGCCGTCCGCCTTCTCAATCCAAGTTCATCTCTTTTTTTATCTCGCTGATGAACAGGGCCTGGTTGAGCACGACTTCCTTGAGCTTGCGGTTCTCGGCTTCCAACCGTTTCATATTAGCCGACTTCAACGGCCGGCTATTTCTCAACGAGGCCCGCACTCCCACCTCCAACTGCCGCTTCCACTTGTGGTACAGCGATTGGGCTAGCTGATGCTTTGCCAATCCTTCTTTGATCGTCTTACAGCGCTCAATGTCTTTTAAAATCTCGAACTTCTGTTCCGGGGTAAATAACCGCCGCACCTTCTTCACCTCCTGTGCCTCTTCCATGTCGTTCCTTGCCTCCTCTGAACGACTCACTTCTTTACCCCATTTCTGTCTCATTAGTAAAAAAACAAGTCACAGTTCCTTGTCGTCAATGCCCGGCGAGGTGGGTCCCGTGCTTGCACTCGCGCTAAACCCACCGCCTCCGCTGACGACTATCATCTGGTTGAGAAGCATCGCCCCGACGATGGTGAGTATGGTGATTTCCTTCCCACTGGAGATCGACGCGCCGGTCGCAAACGCCCCTCCGACCTTGTTACCGATCCTGCGTTCTTGGGACAGGCGGAACTTGAGGTTCCAGTCGTCAAAGAATGTCTTCACCTCGCCTGACATGTTTCCGAAATAAACCGGCGATCCCACGATGACCGCGTCGGAGGACAACAGATCATCTGCTGCTACCTCGCCCACCCGCTTTAGAACGACGCTCGTACCTGAGACAGTCTTTGCCCCCTCGGCGACTCCCTGGGCCATCTTCTCGGTGTTCCCGGAAGCCGAATGGTAGACCACCAGCACCGTCACCGGCTGAGGGTCGGCTGCTTGAGTCGGACTGCCGCCGAGAAGCTGCCGCCAGCAATACGACACCCGCCTCTTTAAGGAACTCTCGCCCATCCATATGCGTCCTCCTGATGGGATTGTGGAGATCTGCCCTTATGTCATCGCCGCGATAACGTGTCAATGTGATTTTCAGGAAACGTGATTTTCAGGACGTAGGATGGAGTTGAACGACGCGTCAGTTCGATCTTACGTAGGACTGCTTCAAGGAGAATTCAATTTAATCGTGATGGTCGGGGCCAGAATTCAACGCTAGTGTACCTTTCAAGATTTCCCGCGATTGAAAATTGTTCTCTGAGCAACACCTGACTCACCGTCTTACTCGTTACTTGTTATGGTAAGCGGCTCGCCTTAAGATAATTAGGAATGAATACTGGCACCCCCAGCAAGGAAGAAGCCCGGCCATCTGAGCCGACGGTAAATTCCAATCAAACCGTTCCGCAGCCGTTGTGGTGGGCCTACGTGCTAGCGGTTGTCAGTACCTCGGCGACCATGATCCTACTTCTGAGTCTCGATGCCTGGACGCCCAACCGGCCAACGCTGATTCTTTTTGTGATTCCGATCATACTTAGTGCGTACAGCACATACTTCTTTTCGAGGCCGGCGGACGTCCTCTCCTATTTAATTTCATTCGATTTCGTCCAGTGGTTAACCTTGATCGTCGCGGGCATACTCATCAGTTTACTCAATGAGGCGCTGCATCGATCCCGTCTTCGCGCCGAGCTGAGCGAGAAGCTACGGCTTGCAGAGAACACCGCACGACTAGCGGACACTGAGCGGCACCTGAGCCTCGCACTTGATGACGTCACCAGGAGATCGAAGCATCTCGCCGTGCTTAATACGATTGGAGCTGCGGTCAGCCAATCTCTCGATTTAAGCGTTGTCGTTAAACAGGCGGTCGATAAGATCGCCGAAACGCTTGCCTTTGACGCGGTCTGGGTTTATGAACTCGAGCCCCGGACAAGAATGTTGCGAATGATTGCCTGTCATGGACTGAATGACCAGATGGCCAAAAGTATGGCAGAGCGCAGCATAGACAAAGGTATCAGTGCCCCCGTGCTAAAAACGGGCACGCGACTAGTCTTCGAAGATTTGCAAAATGATGCGCGTTATCAAGAACTGAGTCGGGCAGGTACGGTCGCGTCCCTTGGTTTCAAGGCGGGTGCCGCGTTTCCGATTCGGACCAAAGACAAAATCATTGGAACGCTGCATGTGACTAATCTTACAAAACGTCATTTTGCCTCGGAAGAACTACAGCTGCTCGAGTCCATCGCTCAGCAAGTCGGCGTGGCTTCGGATAACGCTAGATTATTTGGAGAACTCCGAGAGGCCAAAGAACGCGCAGAGTTGTCCGATCGTGCCAAGTCCGATTTCCTCGCTAATATGTCGCACGAGTTGCGCACCCCCTTAAACGCAATTATCGGCTTTTCTCAAATGCTCGTGGATGAGAAAGCTGGTCCTCTGAATCCGGACCAAAAGGAATTTCTAAGCGACATTTTGAAAAGCGGCGAGCATTTGCTCATGATTATTACCGACGTGCTTGATTTGGCTAAAGTTGCGAGCGGGAAGTTGGAACTGAAGCCGCAAAGTTTTTCGCTCCGGGAGGCAATTGCCGAGACATGCGGCATTGTTAAGCCGATGGCGGATGAGAGAAATGTTGCCATAAACGTTGACGCGCCCGTCGACAACGACATCGTCAGTTTGGATCCACTCAGGTTTAAGCAGGTTCTCTATAATCTGTTGTCGAACGCCATTAAGTATAACTACGATAATGGCAACGTCAAAGTTGCAGTCTCAGTGGACGTCGACGAAAAGCAGATTCGGTTACAAGTAACGGACACGGGTATAGGCATTAAAGAAGAGGATTTGCCGCGCATCTTTGACGATTTTATCCAACTCGATATTAGCACCACGAAAGTTCAACAAGGAACGGGGCTGGGTCTCTCGCTAACTAAAAAGATCCTCGAACAACAAAAAGGCTCAATTACCGCCGAGAGCGAAGTTGGCCACGGCAGCACGTTCACTGTCGTTCTTCCAGTAGCTGCAGAGCCATACGCAACAAGTTCATGAACATGCCGGTTGAGATGGGTTGATCACAAGAGGAATGTCAGTTCGCTGACTAGGTTCGTCAATGGCCGCACCTTCGGCCAGGCACTTCGCCGGCATGTAGCCGCTGGCCGTCTGAACGATAGGCTCGGGCCTGAGATCACGATTAGAGTGATTCGGCTTAAGTAGAAAGTTGGGCGTCAGTGTATCATCATCGATGATAGCAGAAGAGCCGGCCTCGCCGTACTTCCCTCCAATGGAGCAAGGCCTCCTCTTTTTTCCCTTTTGAAACGGTTAAAACTCCATCAGGTCTTTGGCGATGAGCACCTGCCCGGAAAAGTGTTTCTTCACCTCCTCGGCCCAGGGCGTGTAATCGTCAGTACCGACTCGTTGGGTCAGGTGCGTGAGCACCACGGTATTCGGTTCAGGCTTGATTGCCAGCTTGGCGCATCCGGGAGAAAACGTCACGAGGCCGGTAGATGTCCACGCGGTCCGCCCCGTAGGACATCAGCCCACCGGCATCTACAAATTCTTTGCTGCCGTACATCGACGGTCACCGGCTCTTTAACGCAAAGCCCGCGATCCGTTTTACGTTAGCACCTATTAGCGGGCCCGAGGGGTGCACATAGAGTCCATCCGGGCGCTGCTTATTCAGCGCAGCCAAAACCCTATCGAAGAGTCAACTTCAGTGCACGCGCCGCGACTGGGTGATCCTCTTTCACCTCGATCACTGGCTGGAGCGGATGCTGGCTCGTGGAGAACCGCGACACGGGCAACTTTGGGGACCTGCTTCTTTCAGCAGCTCCAGCCGCTTCCCGCCCAGCTCTCTGCCAAGGTTTGTAACCCCGGTGACGTTGCCGCCGGGACGGGGAAGGCTTTCAACTAAGCCTGCCTGGACAGGATCGAGCCCAGTGCCCGTCATAACGATGGGAATCGTCTTGGTCGCATTCTTCGCCGCTGGAATTATCCTGTTCCATCCTGCTACCACGATGATATCAATCCTGAGACGTACCAGATCGGCGGCAAGCTCAGGAAACCGATCGCTGTTCCCCTCCGCATATCGGTACTCGATGGCGATGTTCTGTCCTTCTATGTAGCCAAGCTCGCGCAGAGCCAGCCGAATTGCCTCGGAACGGGCGGACTCACGAGCTGGATCGATCCCCGATAGATACCCTATCCGGTGAACTTTCTTCGGCTGCTGTGCCTCCGCCATGACCGCAACAGCAAGCAGTACCACTACAAATAGGATTGATAAGACACGAGCTTTCTTCATTGCGCACACCATTCGTTATGTATCACGCGGGCGGTAATAGAGAAAAGTGAGATTTACGACGGAAGGTGAGTGTTAAAACCAATAGCCTAATTCACTGGGTGGTAAGATTGCTCTTGCTGCAGCCCAGCGTGCGGCATGACCAATGCTAAATTACTCTTTCTTAATTTGCTCAGCAGGGAACGATGCGACAGGCAAACTCATCGGATTTTGATATAGGAGTATTCAGTTCAAGGAGGGCCGGCGACGCAAGCCCGCGGTCGCTGCACTGGGCGGTTAGCCGGGCTAGCCGAAGACCACTGGTGGCACGCCCACAGTGCCACCCGCGGCCACTCCTCGCCCGCAAAGGGTTAGTCGTGCGCCCGGTAGAAGAAATACTCGGCGGTGTAAGGCACTCTCGTCACCTCGCCTGGGAAGTTCCCGGGATCGGTGGGGGCGTTCCCGCCCACGGTGTTCACCCGCTGGATGAACGTCACCTGGTGGAAAATACCAGGGCCCTCGTTGAATACCGCTCCCAGCAACAGCCAGGCGATGGCGTTGGGGTCCGGGGTGCAGCGGTCGAAGACCATGCCGACCACTTTGCTGCCGCTGACGCTCTCCCAGGTTGGACCGGCATAGTGGATGCCGATTTTACCCTCATCCCCAGTGTCGGCGAACAACACCGCCTCTGGCACCAGGAAGATCCAACTCGTGCCGTTCCAGCGGTAGATCTGCACGCCCTCGGCGTAGACATGAAAGGCGACCTTGGTCCCCGCGGGCACATGCAAGTTTTGGCAATTACCCAGGTCCGGGGCCCGATTATCATTGCTCGGGTCCGCCCCTGCAGGAGCGACGAGCGTGAGCAGGAGCAGTGCCAGGACCGCCAGCATCAAGTCGACGGAGTGCAAGCGGAACGCGTGTGTTGTTGTTGAACTGTTCATCATGACCCCCTTCTCTCCTAGCGGACAGCGGCAATGGGTTTGTTGCCGCCTAACGCCTCGTTCATACGATTCGATTAGGTGGATGGAGAATTCATTCATGTTGGCTCAACGAGGCACACAATCACATGCACGTAGCAACGACGCCAGCCGGTCTCATAACTCGCCGCATCTCTCTGACAGCCTGAGGCGCATCCGGGATAAAGCTAACGATCAAAGCCGAGAGACAGCTGTTGAACGCGGCATCTGGAAATGGAAGGTCTTGTGCATCCCCTACCTCGAATCTCACGCGAGGGTTCACGTTACGTGAGCGGGCGTACTCGATGAAACCTGTAGAGGCGTCGAGGCCGACAATTCTAGAGACATCTTTGTTTTCCGCCGCAGCAAAAGTCAGCGATCCTATGCCGCAGCCCACATCGAGCACCTCACCGTGAACACCGACAAATTCAACAAACAACGGAACCAAGAGTTTACTCTACCTTCCCATCCGCTGCTCGTACGCCTTTGCGTCTTCAAACATAGATATTCCTTTCGCCTGACGTGGTGATCCTTCCCTCGCTCTGAGTTAAAACCTCCGGTGAGGAAATATCGCCCACAGGCGAGAATCCGTCAAGCACTGTGAATTCGCGGGTGGAACTGCCAGCCCGGTGCAGGATTGAATTAAACGACGCTTCGAATCAATTTTGTTAGTGGTTCGCCGAGAGTGCCGCGTTACGATTTCAAGGTTGACTCGTCGCCACAAGGCTGCAGCGCGACTAAAAGTTTGGATGGCGGAGCCGGAATAACACGCCATGCCGGCTGCTGCGAGAAGGTTTCCGAGCAGCACAGCTGGCCAGGCCAGCTCATAAAGAACCGGCTCAGCAAAGACGAACGCTGTGCCGACAAACCCAAGTTCGAGAATTAGAAAAAGCAGCAAGAAAAAGGCGAGATGGGGTTCTTTCCAGTCCATAAGAGGAGATACGCCGCAATCTCGCCCAGCACCACAAAACCCAACGCATGGACTCATGTGTACATCAGGGTCAGCTTCAAAGAAAACTGCACTCCCTTAGTGGAGGAAAGAGCTTCTGGCCCGAGGAAGAGCCCGGTTCCCAGGACAGTGGGCGCGTAAAAAGGTAGGCCGCTGACTGTGTCGATAAATAGCAACCAAATGGCAATGACTGCCGCTCCAATGATACCAGCAATAAGGCCGTCCAAATAGCGCATAGCTCTGGTCGTCATTCTTCATCCCCTTTTCTGGCGTCGTTTCCCACACGGTCAGCATCTGAGAAAAGAAAAAGGCCAGCGCACCCTGCGATCCAAATCGCCGGAGCGGCGGGCCCTAAACCTCTCTTGTCATTTCCCCTCCAGGAAACGTTTTGCGTTCCTTCGGCGGCCTCGGATCACACTAGAAGCCTTCTCAATGATGGGGGGAGGCTTGTTACGTGGGCGAGCAATATCACATGGACAGAGTATTTTATTTTCAAGATTCAGTTTAACCACGTTTTGGCTCGTCCAGGGCGGTGTGAGTCCAACCGTGGCGCTCTGTCATCGATCACATCGAATTGAAGGAGAATTCAGTGCAATCAACTCGCTGTCCGGGTCCGCGACGATTTCACGGCATTATTCGAGCGCGGCTTCCGGGTCGACTACGATTTTTTGCGCGAGCGATCAAAAACTATCAACCGACCCTCCCCCTTGATCGTTTGTATTGTCTAGAGTTGAATACTCGAACCCCGCAGACTCACTACACGCATCTGAAGGACGACCTACTGGACGAGATGGTGAATCGCACACCACTTTACGAGCAGCCGCACTTCAAGGACATCCTCAAAGGCCGCGCCGCACAGCGCGACGGTATCTGGAATTACCAAAAGCGAGCGGCATCGCCGAACCAGTGATACCATTGTGAATCGAATTAGTAAGCGTGAGGCGAGAAAATCTAAAATGGTCCCAGCGCCCGCCTAAAGCCTCGCCGAAATATAGCTGACTGCGCTGTTGTACTGGCGATTGAGATCGGTGCGGAGAGCAAACACATCTTCCGCGGCGCATTTTTCGTAGCGGCAGGCCAGAGCCATGTCGATCGGCTTGAGGTCGAGGCCGAATGGTTTGACTTCATGGAGATATTCGACGGCGCGGTCATTGGAGTCAACTGCGAGGTTATCCCAGGTGTAGATCAGGCGCGCGGCGTAGAGGATCGCGCGGATGTAGGGCTTGCGATCTTTGGGTTCAAGACGCGTAAGGCTGCTGAACTCCGGCAATCTGGACTTCCAACTGCGCTCGATGTTTTCGCGCTGTTCGTGATGAATCTCGTCTTTGCTTGGACGGCGAAAAGTTGGCTTGATACCGCGCAGTAGTGGAACTCCATGATCAAGCAAGTCGAGCCGGTCGATCACCGGCAAACGGCCCCAACTAAATTCGGGATTGCTCCAAAATACGGAAAGCTTCTTACCATACTCGGCATCCAATGTTTTTGCTTCAGCGATGAGCGCGCTGATTGTCGCAAGCGGCTCGCTGCAATTCAGAAGCAAACCAAGGTCGATATCACTGTAAATATTGCTTAAGCCGCCGTGAGCGAGGCTCCCGAGCTTGTAAGCTTCAACCAAGTTCGGACCGAGCTGGGATTTGAAATGTTCGGCGACCCGACTAACAAAAGCCAACAATGCATCCATCACATCACCCTTGTCATCAACCACCAACGCCTATAACCCGAGCCTCTCGCTCGATGCAACCCGTCAGAGTTTTCCAGCCAAAGATTCCGTTTGGAATCTGGACAATCTCACAGCCTTGGAGTAAGGGGAAGCTAACTTCGACCGAAGAGTGAGAAAGGAGCGATAGTCATGGCTTCAACATTAATCACCGGTTTGGGCCTAGTAGGCACCTCCTACGCGCAGCACGCGGTCAAACGGGGTGAAACTGTCGTGTTTTATGATGTCGCGCCGCGAAAGGATTTTCTCGCCCACAAGCTCGGCAGTGCCAATGTCGTCGTCGTGCAGCGGGACGTGCGTGACTTGCCGGCGCTGATCGAGACTATTCAGAAACACAAGTGCGATACCGTGATCCACACTGCCGGCCTTATCGGCGGCAAAGTCGCCAATCCGATTTACTCCGGGCTGCAAATTAACGTGATGGGTACGATTAATGTTGCCGAGGCGGTAAGGCTCACCGGTGTAAAGCGGCTCGTGCAGATCAGCACCTTTGGCATCTACGATCGGCGCAAGGGAGAACCTAATCCGATCGATGAAGATTTTCGTCGCGGGCCAGGTGAAGCGTACGGCAACTCCAAAGTCGCCAAAGAGCTGATGGTCGAGGCCTACCAGCGTATGTTCGGTTTCGAGCTAATCGTCCTGCGGCTCGCGAACGTTTACGGCGTCGGTCACTTCGCAGGCGGCTCGGGCGGCGGGGAGATGATCCAGAACATGCTGCAGACCGGCATCAAAGGCGGAGTTGCAAAGATTCCGCAGGAATCTGCCCGCGACTTCGAATATGTTTATTACAAGGATCTCGGCCGTGCTCTCGACAAAGCGGTCACGACGTCGCTGAAGGAACCGGTTACCTTAAACATCGGCACCGGCGTCGTCATCAAGTTCGACGACTTAGTCGGCCTGGCGGAGAAACTCTTGCCGAAGCTCCAAGTTGAGATCATTCCGGGGACCAAGCCGCGATCGGCCAAGCAACCAATGGTTATCGAGAAAGCCAAACAAGTGTTGGGTTGGAGGCCGGATTTTGATATCGAAGCGGGCTTCAAAGACTATATCGAGGAGCTTAAGGCGCTCGGTTAACTGAGTAGAATTCACCGCAGTGACGCAAAGCACGCGCCCCCACCTCTTTCCTTCCCCGCACACGCGGGGAGGATGAAGGAGGGGGCGATCTTCGTGCCTCGTGGTGAATTTCTTTCTTTGCGTTCTTTACGGTCAGATTGCTATCAAAGCGTTAGCACGCCGCGTTTGCCGCTCTTGTGTGTTTTGTAGCGAACGGTTTCGCCGTCGGTCTCCAGAGTGATGGCGCCGTCTTCGTAGGTGCTGAGAACTTGCGCGCCGCTGCCTCGATAACGCCCGACAACTTCCTCCCGCTGGGGCTCGGACCGGCTCCGTGCTCCGGCCGAAAGCACCGCCAGTCTGGGTTGAACGGCGGCGATAAATTCGGCCGTACTTGCCGTGGCGCTGCCGTGACGCGGAATCTTTACAATCGTACTGCGCAGCTCATTGGGTTTCTGCGCCAATAACGTTTCATCGCGTTTATCGATATCGCTTGCGAATAAGTATCGGACCTTGCCGTACTCGAGCCGCACTACCACCGACGCATCGTCCGATTTATCGGCCGGCGGAAACAAGACGCAAAGCTTGACTTCGTCGATGATGCGGCACGGTTCCCCGTCACTCATCGGTACACGGGTGATTCTTGCTTTCTCCAGCGCATCTTCCAAATCATCAAAGCGACTCGTTTGGCCTTTCCCGGGTCCGCTCCAAAATTCTTGCGGTGAGAATTCGTTGACAATCGTCCGCATCCCGCCGTAATGGTCGATTCGTGAGTGACTTACTAGCAGGAAATCCACTCTGAGGATCTTCCGCGAACGAAGAAATGGCGCGACGATGCCATCGCCGGTATCGAATTCACCGCTAGCCATGCCGCCGGCGTCGATCAATAAGACCTTTGAACCCGGCAACTCTACCACGGCCGCATCCCCCTGGCCGACATTGAGATGGGTGATGCGCAATTCCTTACTGCGATGTCGCTGGTCCCACCAATATGCGCTATCTGCCGCGAGCAAAACAGCGGCGACCATCAGGACGATCACTACGCGCACTCTGTTGCGCAGAATGAAAAGGCAGAGGAGCAATCCGTAAAGACCCACGACCTCGATCATGTTCGGTGACGGCACGGCGACGTTGGCCAGCGGAAAGCGTGCAAGGCCATCGACCATCCATATAGTCAGCGATGTTAGTTTCTCCGCCGGTCCGGTAAGCAGAGAAGCGAATTCCGGTGCGGCGACGGCACTAAATCCGAGGAGTAGGCCCACCGGCACAACAACGAAACCCACCAGCGGAACGATTAACGGATTGGCAACAAATCCAACCAGAGATAAATGGCCGAAATAGTGGGCGATCAACGGTCCGGTACCGAGCGTCGCCAACAATGGCACAGCCAGGTGCATAGCCATTTGCCTGAGCCGATGCAGGATCCAACTTTTCTCCTGCGGCAGTTCGTCGCTTTTAGTCACAGCAAGCCAATCGTGAACCTTGCGCATGCCCCAGATGATGAACAGCACCGCGAGAAAAGATAGCTGGAAGGAAATATCAGCGATGACGCCGGGCCATACTAATGCGATAAGTAGGGCCGCCAATGTGAGACTGGCAAACACTTCTTCCTCGCGATCGAGCAACACGGCTAATTCATACACACCGATCATAATCGCCGAGCGCACGGTGGGAACCATCGCGCCGGCAAGCGCCGTGTAGAACAGCACCGCAAGGAAGGAAAAGAAAGTGGCGAGCTTAAGCAAATTCCAGCGCAATAATAGAAATGTGCTGAAGGAACAGCCGTAGCGAATCAAGACGAACACGACCAGCCCGAGCATGGCAACATGCAAGCCCGAAATCGACAGCACATGATTGACTCCGGCGGCGGTGAAGGCCGTGCGCATGTCTTTACTAATGGCGCCCATGTCGCCGACCACCAGCGCTTTGATCAATGCCCCATGGTCTTGAGAAAAGCTACGTTCGATGAAACGCCGAATCTCTCGCCGCAAATCTTCGATGAATGCCCGCAATCGCCCAGGCTCTCGCGCCAGCAGCTCGACTTCCTGGTCGTTATCAAGAAAGCCTGTTAGGTAAATTTCTCGCCGAGCCAAATAGGTAGCGTAGTTGAAGCCACCGGGATTGCCGCTGTCCTGCGGCACAAGAGGAACCACCCAAAACCGCACGCGGTCGCCGTAACGCCAATCGCGTCGCGTGGTGCGCAAGCCAACAAGGAGATCGCCGGTGATTTCCTCTGCGCCGGTTGGATGCCAGATCCGCTCGGCGCGCACTTGCCATCGGGTGCGGTTCGTCAGTCTCTCCGGTTCGTGTCGCAGCGTGCCTTCCAGATAGAGGCGGTCTCCTCTTGTCATGACTAAACGTAAATGATTCTCGGGAAATTCCGGAAAGAGCAGTTGCAGATGCCGCACATAGCCCACAGTGAACGCGAGCATGGCGAGAGTAATCAGGATCGCCCAACGGCGCCGGCGCCGTGAGACGACCAGCGAAAACGGTACTAACGAAACGAAGCCGGCGTGCGGCGGAATCGACCATGGCGCCGTGGCGGCCGCCTGGCCGAGGAGGAGACAAAGCGTCGGGGCGATCAACCAAGCCGAGGGATATAAACTCGTCGCAGCTTCATGCGGCTGTCGCCCCTGCGCCGACATAGTTTTTGTATTACTACGCCTGATGTTTGCAGTCTACGCAAAATTTGGCGTCCCAAGGTCCCGGATTGCACTGCGCTCCATCCGGGCTACGAAATAGGAGCGAAGCGGTGCGCTGAGCGCACCCTACAAAAAACCTTCGTGTCCTTGGTGTCTTCGTGCTGAAAGGTTCTCCTTTGGTTGCGGCCCTGCCGCGCTGGTTTATTGTTGTGGCGCGCTGCGCAAAGTTTGCAGAATGTCCTGGGCAATTTTCTCATTCATCGACGGCACCTGGAGCAATTCCTCGAGCGTCGCCTCCTCGATGCGTTTGACACTGCCGAAGGCGCGCAGGAGCGCCCGCTTTCGCACGCCGCCAACGCCGGGAATGCGGTCGAGAGCGGAAAAGAGCGTTTGTTTTGAACGAAGCTTTCGATGGTGCGTAATGGCGAAACGATGCGCTTCGTCGCGCACCCGCTGTAAAAGAAACAGCGCGTTGGAGTTGCGTTTGAGGATAACCGGATTGCTCTGTCCCGGCAAAAACACCCGTTCCTCGGATCGTTCGATCTCGCTGCTCCGCGCCGCGGCTTGCACGCGCATCTTTGCGAGCCCGACCGCTTCGACGCCTTCGATACCAATTTCAGCCATCGCCGTCAGTGCCATCGCCAGTTGTCCCTTGCCGCCATCGACGACGATCAGATCCGGCAGATCCGCTTCTTCCTTCCCGCGGGTGAAGCGTCGCTTGAGCATTTCCAGCATCATGGCGAAATCGTCGCCGCCGGAAGAAGCGTCGACCGTGCGAATGCGAAAATGCCGATAGAGGTTTTTGTCCGGCTCGCCGTCAATAAAACTAACCATCGAGCCCACGGCATGGGCCCCGTGAATCATCGAAATATCGAAACACTCGATGCGCTGCGGATAGCGCTTCAAGCGCAATTGGGCTTGCAACTCGCGCAGCATTTTCTCTCGGGCTTTTTCCTGGTCATGGCGTTCGGAAAAGCTTTGTTTGGCATTGTCTTGGGCCATCTGGAGCAGATGGCGCCTGTCGCCGCGCTGCGGGCAAAGAATCTCGACTTTCTTGTCTTTGCGTTCGCCTAGATACTCTTCGCGGGCCTCGCGATCCTCTAGAGAGACCGGCAAAAGAATCTCGTCGGGGATGAATCTGTGGCCCTGATAGAATTGAGTTAGCAGCGAGCCGCCGATTTCTTCATCGGGAAATTCGAGATCCTCCAACGAGTAGGACAAATTATCCGTCAATTTCCCCTGGCGCACGAGCAAAACCTGCACTTCGATAAAGCCGCCTTCGCGGTAAAGACCGAATATATCCTGGTCGGCGCCCCAGTGAGCAACCATCCGTTGCTTCTCCAGGGTCTTATCTATCGCTTGAATCTGATCCCGAATCCGCGCCGCTGTCTCGTACTCCAACGCGTCCGACTTCTCCTGCATGCGTTTTTTTAGCTCATCAATGAGTTGCTGCTGCTTGCCGTCGATAAACAGCATCGCCTGCCGAACCTGCTCGCGATAGACCTCCTCGGACACGGGGAGAACGCAGGGAGCCATGCAACGTTTGATCTGGTACTGCAAGCATGGTCGGCTGCGGTTTCGAAAGTTATGATCGGTGCAGTTGCGCAGTTGAAAGTGTTTCTCGATAATATCGATGGTTTCCCGTGCGGCGACCGCCGAAGAGAAAGGACCGAAATAGCGATTGCCGTCCTTGACGATCTTCCGAGTCGCGAGGATCCGCGGCCAGGGGTGTTGAGTAGTGACTTTGATGCTCAGATAACTCTTGTCGTCTTTGAGCCGGATGTTGTAGCGCGGCTTGTATTGCTTGATCAGATTATTTTCGAGAATCAGCGCTTCTTTGTCGTTGCTGGTGACCAGCGTTTCAATATCTTCGACGCGCCGCACCAAAAACTGAATTTGCGATCGCTCGTCCGGACAATTGAAATAGCCGCGAACGCGGCCGCGCAAATCCTTGGCCTTACCGACGTAGATAACCTTGCCGCCCCTGTCCCGCATCAGATAGACGCCCGGGCGGGAAGGCAAATTAGCTAATTTATCCTGTATCAAACCCATCGAGTGTACCGGCAATATTAATGATAACACATGATCGACGACAAAACGCCCCGATTGCGACGCGCCATGAGCCTACCAAGGAACACCTTTTCAGCGAAATCGTGCTAGTGTCCTGACCCAGAAGTTGAAACCTAATTCCATCGTCATTCCGGGCAAGCTGGCAACAACTAGCGCGACCCGGAATCCAAGATTTTCAAAGACTTCTGGATTTTCACCGGCATGACGGCAAATACCGGATGACTTATGCAACGTATTTTAGTTACACGACACTAGATTATTCGGGAATCTTTGGCTGTCGACAGTTCGACACGCGTGTCAACGCTCACGCATCGGCGCTGTCTTTCGACGCCGGTTCGCGTAGCGCCAATTCTTGAGCCTGCAGTGCGTGAATCCGATCTCGCAACTCCGCCGCGATTTCAAACTCCAGTTGCTGGGCAGCTTCCTTCATTTCCTTTTGTAGCCTGCGAATCATCCGCGGCAACTCAGCCGCGCCGTACTTGGCTGATTTTTCGGCTGCCACGGGAATGTCCACGTAGTCCGCATCGTAGATCTTCACCAGCGGCGAACCCAAGGCTTTGATTATCGATTGCGGCGTGATCCCATGCTTTCGATTAAAGGTCCCCTGCAAACGGCGGCGCCGCTCGGTTTCATCGATCGCCCGCTTCATCGAGTCGGTCATGGCATCGGCGTAAAGAATAACGGTGCCGTAAACATTGCGAGCCGCCCTGCCGATGGTCTGAATCAGCGATCTGTCCGAACGTAGAAAACCTTCCTTGTCAGCGTCGAGAATTGCCACCAGCGAGACCTCGGGCAAATCCAATCCTTCCCGCAGTAGGTTGATGCCGACCAGCACATCGAATTGTCCCATGCGTAATTGGCGAATGATCTCGACTCGTTCAATGGTCTCGATGTCGGAATGAAGGTAGCGCACTTTCACGTTCAAATCCTGATAATACTCCGTCAAGTCCTCTGCCATTCGCTTGGTCAATGTGGTAACCAGCACTCGTTCCTTGCGCTCCACACGCTTGCGGATCTCGTCCAGCAAATCATCCACTTGGCTGCGCGCCGGCCGGACGATGATGGCGGGGTCCATCAATCCGGTCGGTCGAATGAGCTGCTCAACGACGTTACCTTCGCTCCTTCCTAGCTCGTAGTGTGCCGGCGTTGCCGACACGTAAACGGTTTCATTCATCATCGATTCGAACTCGTCGAAATTGAGCGGCCGATTGTCGAGCGCAGAGGGCAGACGAAAACCGTATTCGACTAAAGTTTGCTTGCGTGAACGGTCACCGCGATACATGCCGCCGACCTGCGGTACCGTGACGTGGCTCTCATCGATGAAGAGCAAAAAATCACTCGGAAAATAACTGAGCAGCGTCGGGGGCGGTTCGCCCGGCTGTCGTCCGGTCAAGTGGCGTGAATAGTTCTCAATGCCTGGACAAAAACCCATCTCCTCTAGAAGCTCCAAGTCGTACAGTGTTCTTTGCTCAAGGCGCTGCGCTTCCAACAGTTTACGTTCGTCGCGCAGCTCCTTGAGCCGTTCTTTGAGCTCCTGCCGAATGCCGAGAACCGCCTGTTTCATGCGATCTTCGCCGGTTACGTAATGACTCGCCGGATAGATCGTTGCCTTGTCGACCCGCCGAAGCATCTTTCCCCGGATCGGATCGATTTCGCTGATCGATTCGATAGTCTCGTCGAAGAACTCGATCCGCAAAGCCGAACGGTCTTCGTAGGCGGGAAACACTTCGACGATGTCACCACGCACGCGAAAAGTGCCGCGGTGAAAATCATAGTCGCTGCGCTGGTATTGGATATCCACCAGCTTGCGCAGCATTTGGTCGCGATTAATGATCGTACCCTCTTCGAGGTAGACCATCATTTCAAAATAGGCTTCCGGCGAACCGAGCCCGTAAATGCACGACACGCTGGCGACGATGAGCGTATCGCGCCGTTCGAGCAGCGCCTTGGTCGCCGAATGGCGCAGCTTGTCGATCTCATCGTTGATCGACGCATCCTTCTCTATATAGGTATCCGTCGACGGCACGTAAGCTTCCGGTTGGTAATAATCATAATAACTGACGAAGTAACGAACGGCATTTTCCGGAAACAAATCACGAAACTCGTTATACAGTTGTGCGGCCAACGTCTTGTTGGGCGCGATCACGAGCGCGGGCTTGTTGACCTTGGCAATAACGTTCGCCATCGTGAACGTCTTGCCCGAACCGGTCACGCCGAGGAGAACCTGATGCCGTCGGCTGGCTTCCAGGCCCTTGACCAGTTTTTCGATAGCCTGAGGCTGATCTCCTTGCGGATTAAAATCGGCGACTAGCTGAAATTGTCCCGTGTCTCGATCACGAATCATCTCGATGGTCTCAAAGCGCTCCCCTGGCGGGCCGGGATTCAACATGCGTCGGATCAAAGCAGCCAGCACTTTCCCCTCTCCACAACGTCTTCGTGGGGGAGAGGGCAAGGGTGAGGGGACGTTCCAGTGCGTATGGCTTTAACACGCCCAAACTTTTATTTTCGCTGACTCGCATACAACTTATCGATATAGCCGCTCTTATCGATTTCTGACAAAGGTCCGGAATCGATGAAATCGCCGGGCTTGTATTTGGCGAATTTGGCATCGCCCTCGGCGAGATGCGTAATCACCGCTTGAACCGCGCTATCGACGGCATAAGGCTTGGATGGAATATCAGCGCCGTAGTTCCATGACACTTCCAGCGCCTCGCGATCCTTAGTGCCGAGAAATTTGCCGAGGATCCGATACGTCTCTTCGCGGCGAGTCTTAAAGTGATGAATGCCTCGAACTATCGCGCGCATGGTCCGATAGACCAGGTTGGGATAGCTCTTCACCACCGATCGCCGCGTGGTAAAGGTCGAGCCTTGATATTCAATCTTGAGGTCCGCAAGATTCACCAAGAAATTCATGCCCGCCTTGCGCGCAAATAGAGTCGCGGGCGGCGACAGCATGGTCGCTGTCACCCTGCGCGCTTCCAGAGCAATCCACATCGCATCGTTGCTTCCCAAGTAAAGAAATTTGACGTCTTTATCGGGATTCAACCGGAGGTGCTGCAGCGCTGACCTCGCGTTCTTCTCGTATGCGTCTCCCGGCCTTTGCAGACCGATGACCGCGCCAATCAACTCTTTGGCGCTGCGGATTTCCGGATGGCTCACCAGGGTCATGCTGGCATAACGCGTCAACCCGCCGAGCATAACGACGTCCGGCGTCCGCACCACGACTGGAATCATTAGAAACGCGGACATGGTCGCAAAATCCGTATCGCCCGAAAGTAAAGCCATCGGTGATACCGCACCGGATGTACGAACGACTTCCACTTGTAGTCCTTCGTCGCGGAAAAAGCCGGCTTCCTGCGCCAAAAACGGAAGAGAGTGAGTTACCGCACGCGCCGCATAGCCGATGCGAATCTTATCCTTTTCCGCTTTCCCTTGAGCGGCCGCTCCCGTGGTGAATAAAAGGAGAAAACCAAAAGAGAATATCTCCAGAAAACCCCAATTAAACTTCACGGTGAAGCCTCCGGCGATGCAAACCTGACGGGAATTCATGCTAGTGTGGCCAAGCATAACAAGCCAAATCCAACGGAGCAACGACGAATCTCGGGCCTCTCGGCGAGACTAATCACGTGAGATTTGAAAGGTTGAAAGCAAAAGCCGCCGCACTGAAGCGGGAAGTCTTCGCTCTGTATCTCGCTGCCCGCGATCCGCGCACGCCGTGGTATGCCAAAGTCTTTGTCGTATGCATTGTCGCGTACGCGCTGAGCCCAATCGATCTGATTCCAGACCCAATTCCGATTATTGGTTATCTCGATGACCTGCTGCTACTTCCCCTCGGAATTTACCTTGCTCTTAGAATGATACCGCCAGAGGTCTTGACAGAATGTCGGGCGAAAGCGGCATCCACGAGGGACAAGTTGCCACGCAATTGGTGGGCGGGCGTGGTGATTGTTCTATTATGGCTAGCTACTCTGATGCTGGCGGGATTCTTTGTGATCCGATTTTTTCTCGGCAACGAAAAATCAGACGCGCGATTGGGCTATTAGAATGATAAGTGAAAATTTTGATTTAGCGACCGTTGGGCTTCGAGATTCTTGCCAAGCCTTCCGGGCTGACACTAACTAATCGACCCGGCTGACTGAACATGATTTTCGCGACTGTCGGCGAGATCTCCTTGCCGAACAGGCAAAAGCGCTTGCCACTTTGATATTGGCCGTTGGCCCACTTGGCAAACTCAACCGCTGTAGGCGTGTGGCCAATATCGGCCGCGCACCGGCGCACGATGAAGCCGAGCATCATTTTAGATTCCCCACTCTTTATGCTACGCACGTCTGCCATCAGGTGAATCTATAAAAGATATCCATCCGGGTTGCAAGAAACGCTTGGACCATTTCCCCACACCGTTCGCTTTTCTTGCCATCAAATTTGTCCGGTGGATCAAAACAAATAGGAGATACGCGCCAGAATCAAAAAAGCGAGCCAATCATCGTTAGCTCGCTTTTTTTACCCAATGGCGTCAAACAACTGTTAATCGGTCATATGCGTCGTCGCCTTCAGGTGCTTATCGACCGTGGTGTAGCCTTTCCACTGGTCGACGAGCCAGTAGCGCACGCCGAACTCGAAACGGAGTTCTTTCATGTCCCGGTCGTAGGGATTGAAATGCTGGTGATGCATCATGCCTGGAGGCACATGAACCGCATCGCCTTGATTCCAGTCATATCGCTGGCCGCCGATTTCGGAGTATCCGTCGCCTTCGAGCGCGTAGAGATACGCCTCCGGATGGGCGTGGCTGTGGCTCTTGGTATGCGCTAGATCGACGAAGATCGAACTGATCGCCACGCCGGTTGCCTTGAAGCCATTCTGTTTGCCGCTGCGACCCATGAGAAAATAAGTGGCGCCGTGCTTTGATTCATCGGATTTTTCCTGCTGGTTCTGATGCATCGAAATGCGCCGTCCATCCTCGGGCCAGTTCTGCGATTCCTCTTTTGGCAACGCCGCCAATACTTTAGCATCGTTTTCCCCGCATTCCTCGAGCTGCTCGATCTTGCCCATGTATACGTCGGCTTCCAGATGCCAGGCTAAGCCGGATAGGTAACCGACGGGCGCTTTGCCGGAATTGAACAGCTGGTGCGTCGAACGATAGGGAATATGAAAAATCGTGCCGGGAAAAAAATCGTAGCGTTTGTCGTCGAGGATCATGAACCCTTCGCCGCTTTCGACGTAGATGGCTTCCTCGCCGTGCAAGTGCTTTCCCGTATGCCAACCGACGGGGATGTCGGCTCGCATGAGACAGCTGCCTCCGGTGGGAAAACCTGTTTCAGGAGCAATCATCAAGGCGGCCTTGTGATCCTGCGGCGTGCGCACCCATTTAAGATCTTTTCCGCGCGCCACGCGCGGCGCTTCGTCGACTATCTTTTGATTGCTTTTCGACCGTTCTAACCACGCGGTGTAAAAATCGCTCATTGTGCCTCCAAGCTTTTGAAATCTATTTCGTTGCCGAAAAACTATCGGACGGGCTCAATCTTGTCAAATCAACCTCTCGATCGACCGATCCATTTGCAGTTACATGGGGTAATTGCTACCACTCGGATTCATTCGGTCAGCAACGATGAAAAAGGCTTCTTTGGCTCTTCTGGGCGTTTTTTGCATTCTTCTTGCTGTCATTGCCGTCCGAACGCTGAACTTTACTTCCCGTCAAATCAATACTCCACCGATCCAGCAAATCAGCCTCAGCCGCGATGCCGTCTCGCGGCTGTCAGAGGCAATTCAATATCGGACCATCACCAATCAGGCGAGCGCCGGATTCGAGAGCGGCGAGATGCAACGCTTTCAGGATTTTCTCACCAAATCTTTTCCACGAGTTCACGAACTCCTACTGAAAGAAACAATCGGTGGGCATAGTCTGCTCTACAGTTGGAAAGGCAAAGACGAGCGGCTGAAACCGGTATTACTGATGGCCCACATGGACGTGGTACCCGTGGACCCAGCAACTGAATCCTCGTGGCATCACCCACCCTTTTCCGGGCACGTGGCCGACGGCTACATTTGGGGTCGGGGCACGATGGATGACAAAGGCAGTGTCTTGGCCATTCTCGAAGCCGCTGAAAATTTGCTAGCGAGCGGATTCGAGCCCCAACGGACCCTTTATCTCGCCTTTGGACATGACGAAGAAGTCGGCGGAAATAACGGTGCGGCGAACATCGCGGCGGCGCTCCGCTCTCGTGGAGTCGAATTGGAATTCGTGCTGGACGAGGGCCTGAATATCCTCAGCGGAATTATTTCCGGCGTCTCGTCGCCGGTCGCGCTGATCGGGATTGCCGAAAAAGGCTATTTAACTCTGCGCTTAACGACAGAAACTCCTGGAGGTCATAGTTCCATGCCGCCCCCCGACACCGCGATCGGGGTCATGAGCCGCGCGTTGCACAAACTGAGCGCCTCGCCCTTTTCTTCCCGGCTCGATGGTCCCACGCGCCGGATGCTCGAATTCATTGGACCGGAGATGGCTTGGTCGAAACGATTGGTACTGGCCAACCTCTGGCTCTTCAATCCGCTCGTCAGAAGACAATTGGCGGCGTCGCCGCTCACCAATGCCGCGATCCGCACCACTCTGGCGCCAACGATTATCAGCGCGGGCGTCCAGGAGAACGTTTTGCCGACTAGAGCTGCCGCGGTGATCAATCTGCGTCTATTGCCCGGCGACACCATCCCCAGCGCCATCGAGCACGTGCGCAAAGCAATCGATGATCCGAAGGTGCAATTAACTCCCCTGCCTGTCCGCATGGAACCTTCAAGCGTATCCGATATCGAATCACCGAGCTTTACCTTGCTCCATCGCACGATCCGACAAACCGCTCCCGAAGCGATCGTCGCGCCTTCGCTACTGGTCGCCGCAACCGATTCGAGGCACTATTCGGCCTTGACGAGAAACATCTATCGCTTTCTACCGATCACGCTCCGGCCGGAAGATACGAAACGTTACCATGGGATTGACGAGAGAATTTCCATACAGGATTACGATCGCTGCGTGCGCTTTTACACGCAACTCATCCGCAACAGCCAACAATGAGGAACCACTGACTCATTTAGCATACAGCGATTTGATAAAACCGCTCTCGTCCAGCTCCTTGATGAAGCGGTTGTCCATGAAGTCTTGAGCCTTCACGTTCGGCGTCTGCGGGTTGCGCTGCCGGACAAAGTCGATTACCGCCTGTAAACCTTTCTCACTGACGTAGGGCGTGCGCGGGATCACACGACCCACGTAGTAGTCGTAACTCGCGTTGAGAATTTCCTGGTCCGCCGTACGCATGTATTTGCTGAGGACTTTCAGCGTGACTTCCCGGTGGGTTTGGGCATACTGAATCGCTGCGACAAAGCCTTTGACGAATTTACCGACCATTTCAGGATTCTCTTTGATGCGCGTGCGTGTAGTGATCATCGACGCCGCCTCATAGGGAACGTTGGCTTGGGATAAATCCAGCAAAGAGTGAAAGCCCAGTTTTTGCGCCGCGACGTAGCCACCAATGGTCACCACCGTGGCATCGGCGACTCCCTGGGTCATCGCGGATAACCGTTCGGTGTCGGTGCCCATGCTGATGAGGCTAACGTCTTTTTCGCTGAGTCCTAGTTCGAGCACTGATGAGCTTGCCCCGAATGCGCCAAAGTGAGCATCCTTGGTGGCCAGCGCGTTGATCGCGATGGTGCTGCCGCGAAAAAACCGACGTCGACGTCGAGTCCATACTGGCGATACAGCCCGGCTTCCCGCGCTACCCAAAACGGTGTCAGGTTCGGACCCGTCGAGCCGAAGGCCAGGACCGCACGCTCGAGCTTTTGCGCATGAAGCGGGAGAGCGACTGAACAAACCGACAAAACGACGCCGATCCGAAAGGGTATCCATTTCATCTCCGCTTCCCTCGACCGATCGATATCAAACTCCGTTACTCCGTAACATTCTTGAGTCTCGCACCGAGAAATACATAGCCGACGATCACCAAGACGAGCGCGCCCACCGCTATGGCGAAAGGCGCGCCGGTCCACTCGGCAATAAATCCGGCCTGCATGCCGCCTAACTCGCGCAAGCCACCGCCCGTCAGCCCGTAGAAACCGGAGACGCGGCCGCGGAAAGCTTCTTCGACGCGCAATTGGATCGACGTATTCAGCAGAGTCTCGAAAACCGTGCTCAAGGCCCCGACCATAACCAACAAGCCGAATGCCAGCCGCGAATCGCCGCTCACGGCAAACGCGAATAAGCATGCCGAAAAAAGGACCAGGATCACCACCATGCGACCTCGTTTAGCTTCCACTCGCCCCAGGCTTGCCAGGGTAAAAGATCCGATGATGGTTCCGAGGCCTGGGCCAGCCGAGATAAAACCGAAACCCGAAGCGCCAAGGCGCAAAACATCTTTAGCGAACACCGGCAGCATTGTAATGTAGGATCGGCCGAAAATATTAAAAATCGCTGAAACCCAAAGGAAGGTCGCAATGATCTTTTCCCGCCGCACGTAACCGAAGGCGTCAGCCAGGCTTTGAATCACGCTCGATCGGGTCTGATCGTGGTTTAGAGCGGGCACATGCATGCGCAGCAACGCCCCGATCACCGCCAGATAACTGACGACGTTGACATAAAAACAACCACCGATGCCGATGTAGGGAACCGCTACGCCGACCAGGCTTGGACCCAGCAACCCCGCGCCATTCCATGTCACTGCGTTCAATGCAAGCGCATTCACCAGATCCTCGCGCTTGACCAATTGCGGGAGCAGCGCCTGGCGTACGGGTTGTTCAAATGCCCAGCTCGTCGAGGTGATTGCGCCGAGGACGAAGATATGCCAGACGCGGATCGAATGGGTGGATACCAGCACCGCCAAACCGAGAGCGGTTAGAGCCGAAATCCATTGAATGGCAAGCATCACCTTCCGTCGATCGATCCGATCGGACATGATGCCGCCGAGGATAAAAAAACTCACCAGCATCACCATCCGCAACGAGCTGAAGAGGCCAAGATAGAACGGCGAAGAAGTCAATTCGAAGAGCAACCACCCCTGCGCGATGCCCTGCATCCACGAACCGACGTTGGAAACAAAATAACTGGACCAGAACCAAAAATAGTCAGGATAACGGAGCGCGCGAAACGCCCCCGAGGTTTGAAATCTTGCCAACCTTCAGCTCATTTCTAATCCACTCATCGTCGGTACTTTTGACGTAGCCTCAAAGTCGCGCCGATGAACGACTAACGCGCCTTACATCGCCGACTCTTTGTCTCGTCCCGTTTGACGAGGCACGCTCAACTCAAGATGCCCTTTCGCCGCAAGAATTCTCGCGCGACCTCGCCCGGCTGACGCTTTTCACCGTCTACGGCGTAATTGAGTTTTCTCATCTCATCGACCGTCAGAATTCCTCCAAGCTGCTGCAGCACGCTACGAACCTCAGGATGCTTTTGCAGCGTCGCTTGCCGCGCCACCGGCACGGCATCATAGGGCGGAAAGTAATGACGATTGTCTTCGAGTTGAAACAATCCGTAGCGAGAAATCAAACCATCGGTCGAGTTGCCGGCAATCAGATCGACCTGCTTTTCGGCCAGCGCCCGGTAGGTAAGGGACAGATCCATCTCCCTAATTTCCTGGAAATGAAAACCGTAGGTTTGAGCGAAACCAGGATAACCGTCCGACCTGGACATGAAATCTTGACCGAAGCCGGCGCGCCACTGGGCTGAGATCTTGGACGCATCAGTAATGGTTTTTAAGCGCAGCCTTTTCGCATCATCTCCGCGCACCAGGATGGCGAAGGTGTTGTTGAAACCGAGCGGCTCGGTCCATTCCAGTTTGAATCGATCGGCGTAATCGGCCTTGACGCGACGGTAAACCTCTTGCGGATCGGTCACGGGTCGGCTCTTTAGAATAGCGAGCAGAGCCGTGCCGGTGTATTCGACGTAGAGATCGAGCTCGCCGGCCACCAGCGCCTCGTGGGCAAGGTTTCCACCGAGATCGAAACGGCGAATGACTTGCAAACCGGTTTTTCCTTCGATGGCCTGCGCAAGAATCTCGCCCAAAATGACTTGCTCCGTGAAGTCTTTGGAGCCAACCGCGATACGCCCCGCCGGTCCACGAAGGAAAAAACTGACGACGCCAAAAATAAGCAACAGCGACACCGCGCCGGACCAGAGCAATTTCTTCGAACGCCACTGGATCGCGCCACCGAATTGAATCGCCCGCTCGACGTATCCGAGCAGCAAATCGGCGGCCACGGCGATTAATGCCGCCGGCACTGCGCCGGCCAAAATCAGCACGTTGTCGTTGGCCCTGAGACCGCGAAAAATATAGCGCCCCAAACCGCCGGCATCGATGGCCGCGGCGATGGTCGCGGTGCCGACGCAAATGACGGTGGCGACGCGCACTCCGGCAATGATCACGCCGAGCGCGAGGGGCAGCTCGACCTGAAACAGCAACTGCCGGTCGGTCATGCCCATACCGCGCCCGGCATCGCGAATGGCGGGATCGACGTTGCTGATTCCGATAAAGGTGTTTCGAATGATCGGTAGCAGCGCGTATAGCACCAGCGCGACGATGGCCGTACGAGCGCCAATGCCGCCGAGAATCTTTACGTGAAACAGGTAGACGTTCAGCGGAATCAAAAAACCGAACAGCGCGAGACTCGGCACCGTCTGCATGATGTTGGCGAAGCCGAGGACCGGTTTGCTGAGCGCCGGCTTGCGTGTCATGAAAGCATTGCGCGAACGCGCGCGCTTCAGGATGGTGGGACTGAATCAATTCCGCTGGCGGGCCTAGCAAGATCATTTCGCCGTCTTTGAGCAGGGCGATGCGGGTCGCCAGGACGAAAGCCTCGGCGATATCGTGGGTGACAAAAACCATGGTTTTGCCGAGCTCTTGCTGCAGCGATTTGAACTCCTGCTGGATTTCCCGCCGGGTGATCGGATCGAGCGCACCGAACGGCTCATCGAGCAAAATGACCGGCGGGTCGGCAGCGAGCGCCCGAGCGACGCCGACGCGCTGGCGCTGGCCGCCGGAAAGCTCCCGCGGATAGCGCCGCGCGAAACGATCGGCATCGAGTCCGACCATCGTCAGCAATGCTCCGGCGCGGGCTTGAATCCGATCCGCGTTCCATCCCTCGAGGCGCGGCACCACACCGATATTTTCTTCAACCGTGAGATGGGGAAATAAGCCGACCTCTTGAATGACGTAGCCGATGCGTCGACGCAGTCGAATCGGGTCCCACTCAATCGTCGGCTTCCCGTCAACCCGGACTTCGCCCGAAGTGGGATCGATCAGCCGGTTGATCAGCTTCATCGTCGTCGTCTTGCCAGAACCGCTGCGACCAAGCAGCACCAAAGTCTCGCCGTTGTTCACTTGGAGATTGAGATTTGCCAGGAGCTTCCTGCCGTCCGCTAGTGCAAAACTGACATCGCGAAACTCGATGGTTGTCTGGCCGTTGGTCATAGCGAAAATTCTCTATCCTGGTCGCATCCTCAAGGCTTTTCTTTTATAGTCTCTTAAGTCATGACACAAGAAAAAGCTGCGCCATTCTTTACCGCCGACCAGCAGCCGCGATGGCGGAACAATCAACCGGGAATCTGGTCGTTGAACGGCGCGGATCTCGATTCGCTTCCGACGTTGTCCATCCTGACGACGCTATGGGACCAGCCGCGATGGCTGGAAGCCTATCATTTGTATGATCAGCGGGGGTCCGAGCTCTTCGAGCAGATTTGTGACTTACCCGAGTACTATCTTACCCGGACGGAGAACGCGATCCTGGAAACCTACGCCAGCGAAATCATTGCCAATGCGCCGGTTCGCTGCGTTGCCGAGCTCGGCGCCGGATACAGTAAGAAAACGGTTCATCTATTGACGGAACAGATGCGCCAACGCGGAGGCGGCATCTTTGCGCCTATCGACGTGAGCCTCGCCGGTCTGATGGCTTCCCGTGACGCTGTTCGGGTTGGATTCCCGGAAATAGAATTTCACGGTTTGCACGCGCGCTACGAGAATGGTTTTACGGCGATTGACAAAGATCTGCCGACCTTATTCGTCTTTCTCGGCAGCACCATCGGCAACTTCAATCACACCGACTTTCCGCGTTTCTTTCGCGCCTTATCAGCGGCCATGGGCCCTCATGATTTTCTTTTGCTCGGCGCCGACCGAGTCAAGTCAGTAAAGATCCTGGAAGACGCTTACAACGACAGCCGCGGCGTGACCGCGGAATTTATCCTGAACGTGTTCGGCAACATCAACCGGCTGCTCCAGAGCAACTTTGACCGCGGCAAAATGCGCTATCACTCGTGGTTCAATCCTGAATGGCAGCAAATCGAGATGTACGCCATCGCCACCGAGCGGCAAGAGATTCGTTTCCCGACCGTAGACGCCTCTTTTCAGTGGCAAAGAAATGAAAAAATCCTGGTGGAGATCAGCCGTAAATTCGATCCCATCCGCCTGCAAGAGCAGTTGCGATTTTTCAACCTATTACCAGTCAAACACTTCACCGATCCGAACCAGTGGTTTTCCGTCCTGCTTTTTAAAAAAGCGGTCTAAGTCCTTCGGATGCTTCCCGCCGGCGCGGCGTGAGGTAAATCCTGAAGCGCAACCGGGCCACGTAATTGGTGCAGTGAAGCAGTAAAGTAGTCGCCGTGAAAGCGACCGGATTCTGCGTCAAATGCGTTGGGCAAATGGATCCACGGAATGGCCGGGTTCACGTGATGTATCCCGTGCAAATTGAAATTGAGCAACAGTTTCGCGATTGGCCGTGTGAGCCGAAGATTTTTTGCATAGAAGATATCGCTCACAGGCGTTTCGTAGTGATAGACGTTATCGAGAAAAGAAATGAGAAATCCGCGCGCCAGCAACGTCGCCAGAAGCAGCGGCCAGTTCTCGCCGTAACACGCGAACGAAAGCGTGAGCCACGAAACGGTTAGCACGCCATCGAAGCGAATCTCGCGTAGCGCCTCATCGCCTAACCAGTTCTGCATCAAGATCGCGCTGACGCTTTCCGGCCGCAGCAGCTTGTCTTTGAATCGTCTGATCCAACCCTTCGGCAAAAAGAACAACAGCGGGCTAATCACTTCCACCAGGTACAATCCGTACAAGATTTGAAAGTAGTATCCCGGAGCGGCGGATGCTTTCGAGTTTCGGTTGCGATCATAATATTCGGTTCCCTCGACCGGCAGCCGATTCAATTTATGATGGAGGAGATGGCTTAACCGCAAGATGCGAAACGGCGAGCCGAACAGAATTCCAAGAAAGCGACCGAAGCCAGCGTTGACCCGGCGGTTGGGATGAAATAGATCGTGAATCGCTTCGTGGATCAGGCTCCAAAACGGGTTGGTCAGGAGCGCCAACGGCAGCAGCGTCCAGGCCCAGCCCGGCGCCGCCGGTAAGAGCCACACGGGCAGGATAAAAAATTGATATAGGTTAAGCGCGATATACAAACACGCCAGGGTGAAATTAACCGCGGTGGGAATGCCCCCACCGCGATGCACCGAAGTGATCGATTCCTGTCGCGCGGTCAAAACTGAATCCTCAGACTTTGATTTAACGGTGACAAACTCAACAGCACCACGAGTCCGAAGCCGGCGATGACGACTCCCGACACCCGATGCACCCACCCGAGGAACCTAAGATCGAACTTTTCCCGAAAGGTTGTCAAACCGATAAATATCGCGAGCCACCACAGCGCCGACCCGATAAAGACTCCAAGCGTGAGCACCCCCGCGGCGAAATAGTGGCCGTGCAAGCTCGGCACATGCCAACCTGCATAGATCGCCACAAAAGAAAGAATCGTCACCGGGTTGGAAAAAGTCAGAAAGAAAGTCGTCACGTAAGCACCCAACAATCCGTTGATCGTGCTGACGGGAAGCTTTTCGGCCGGCTTGGTCTGATAAATTCGGTAACCCAAAATACAAAGGAAGATACCGCCGACCAGGCGCAGCAGGATTTGATGCTCGAGAAAGAATCCTGAAACCAACGAGATGCCAAGGGCGGCAATGCCGGCGGCTAGGGCATCGGCTGTCGCCACCCCCAACCCGGAAAAAAGTCCGCAGACCGGCCCCATCATCAAAGCTCGGTTGATGCACAGCAGTCCGAGCGGACCCACCGGAACGGCGACCACCAAACCCATCAGCATGCCTTCGATCAAATGATAAATCGGCATTCGCGGTATCGATAAACGAAAGCAAACTAGCGCGCGCAACGAAAGCCGATGTTGTGGTGACCTCCGCGCGGATTGCGCGACACGTGACGTCCGCGCTGCGTTACCGTCAATTCCTCGGCACTTGAATCCTGGCCGCCTCCTCTTGTGCCTCGCACCCGATCTTGTGTCAAGTCTTCGCGCCCGTCGGATGGATCATACGGGTACGGCTGATACGCGCTGGTCACCCACTCCCAACCATTGCCCGCCATATCGAGCGTGCCGTACGGGCTCGCGCCTTTGAGAAAACTTCCCACGTCGCGGAAATCGTTCCACCCCGACTTGAAATGGGCGCGTGAGGCATCCGGCGGCTCGTTTCCCCAGGGATATTTGCGTCCATCCGTTCCACGCGCCGCCTTTTCCCACTCCGCTTCCGTCGGTAAGCGCTTGCCTGTCCACGCGCAGTAAGCTGCGGCACCGAACCATGACGCTTCCACAACTGGGCGATTTTCATGGCCGGCATCGGCCACCCACTGGCTCTCGCGGCGATGGATGCGGGCGTCGTTGTCGTCGATGTCGTAATACTTCGCTCCACGAGTTCCTTGCGGCCCCACCGCGTTGAGAAACCGCGCGAATTGGCTGTTAGTCACTTGGTTTCGATCGATCAAGAACTCGCCCAAATTGACTTTATGCTGTGGACGCTCATCTTCCGGCCCATCGCTACGGCCCATGATGAAAATACCGGCCGGGATCCGAATCATGCCGTCGACCACTTGCGGTTCGGCGGCGCCGGAAATGCCGGCGAACAGCGACGATAAAGCGAACAGCATCATGCGACGGCAGATTGCAGCGGAAATCGGAGCGATCATCTGGAAAGTGTGCTTGCTGTAGAAGATCCTACGCAATGCCGAAGGCATTGGCAAGGAAACTTGTGAGTGCCGGCGCGCTGTGACAAATTGCCAATCCATGACGGAGCACGGAATTTTTCAACGGCGCGGTATCGTCGAAGGGTTCTTCGGGCCGCTTTGGAGCATGGCGCATCGCCGGCGACTTTTTGAATTTGGCGCGGCTCGCGGGATGAATACTTATCTTTACGCCCCTAAGGATGATCCTTACCACCGCAAGCGCTGGCGTGTTGCCTATCCTCGGCGCCAGTGGCGCGAGCTTTTGCCTTTGATTCATCACGCGCAGAGAAACAATATTGACTTTGTCTACGGCTTTCATCCCGGCGAAGGACTGTGTTTTTCTGACCGTGAACCGGTCGAGATTTTGCTACGTAAAGCACGCCGATTTTACCAATCAGGCGTAAGAACATTCGCGGTGCTGTTCGACGACATTCCTTCGCGGCTTACACACGAGCGTGATCAGCGAATTTTCAAAAACAGTCTGGCGCGCGCCCAAGGCAGCTGGCTGGCGGAGATCAATGCCCGTCAACCCACGTCATGGACCGAAGTGGAATGGTGGATTTGTCCCTCCTATTATAGTGAAGATCCGCTGCTGGAGCGAGTTTTCGGCGCCTTTGAGGAAAACTTTTTGGAAACTCTCGCCGCGCATCTGCCGCTAGGTGTCGCCTGCTTTTGGACCGGCCCCTCGGTGGTCTCCAAAAAAATCACGCTGACCCATGCGCGGCAGATCGGTCAAAAGATTCAGCGCCCGCTGCTTCTTTGGGATAACTATCCGGTCAACGATCTTACGATGAGCGACGAACTCCATATCGGGCCGCTCCAAGGCCGCGATCTAAGGCTACCGGAGATCGTTTACGGCTATCTCAACAATCCGCTGTTGCAAGAGGAGCTGAGCTTCTTGCCGCTGGCGACTTGTTTCGATTACGCCGCCGCGCCGCGAGCGTACGCATCGGAACGCAGCTGGAATCGGGCCGTGAAGGAGCGATTCGGCGCCAATGCATTGCCGTATTGGCGCGCCATTCGGCGCTTCGCCGAAGCCAGCCGACCGGCCAAAGCTTCTATAAGAGCACTACAATTGACCCGGCGCGAGAGTCCTCGTCTCGCCGCCGCACTTGGCTACATCGACACCCATCGACGGGAGAAGTGGGCCAAGGAGCTCGCACCATGGAGTACCGCAATCCGACAGACTTTGCATCACGCAGCGCACGGTGATTGATTGTCATGGTCGAACTTTTGAGCTAGATACAAACACAAATCAGAGGAGGAGTATTGCCATGACCTATCAAGATAAATTCGTCGAAGTCGATGGACTGAAGCTTCGTTATATCGAAGAAGGTTCAGGGCCATCGCTGCTGTTTCTACACGGCGCGTCGCTCGGGAGCTCGGCGGACGTGTTTGTGCGCAATCTCGGCCCTTTTGCCAAGGCGGGATTTCGCGCGGTTTCGTTTGACCTTCCCGGTTTTGGCCTCTCCGACATACCCGCCAAGCAAAGCGTGGTGCAGCAACGCAATTCCATCCCGAAATTCATCGATGCCGCGGGCCTGGGCAAGACCGCGCTGATCGCGCATTCACGCTCGGGCGGCTTTGCGATTCAGCTGGCATTGGAAGACCCCAGCCGGTATTCGCACGTCATCATTCTTGGTACCGGCTCGCTGCTGCCGCTGCAGACCGAAGCACAGGTCGGCAAGTACGAAGCGGTACAGGCGCGCGTCGACGAGGAGATGGCGCAAAAGGAACCGACGCTGGAGGATGCCCGCAAACTCCTGCAGGCGGACACCTTCAACCATGCCTTGATCTCGGAGGAAGACGTGGCCATGCGCCACGGTCGCATGGTCGGCCGCAATTTCATTGCGCACCAGGAACGCCAGAGTCACGACGCCCCCGCGGGCGCCGCGCCGGCCAAGCCGTTATGGGAGAAGCTCACCGACCTGAAGCTGCCGCTATTGATGATATTCGGCCGCGAAGACCGTGCACACGCCGGCGAACGCGCCGAGTTGCTTAAAAAAATGCAACCACAGATCAACCTCCACATTGTGAATGGCTGCAAGCACATGGTGCATTGGGATGCCTTCGACGACCTGATGCGCCTGGGCGTGCCGTTTTTGAAGAGCTAGCGAGCCGCCTGGGAGAAAAGGGTCAGGATCAGAGAACAGAACATGGTCAGGTTGCCGACGATGATCTCCAGCGCAAGCGCCGGTCCCCTCCCCACCATGGGCGTGCGCCAATTGATCGCAACCATGCGCGAGTTTCGCGCGCGTTTGCTCGGGCTCGTCGCGGATCTCGACGATCAGCAAATGATCGGGCCACGGCTGGCGATAGTGAACCCGCCGCTCTGGGAAATCGGCCATGTGGCGTGGACACAGGAGTTTTGGGTATTGCGTCATCTGCGCAACGAAATATCGCTGATCGAGAACGGTGATCGGCTCTACAACTCCACCGACGTCGCCCACGACACCCGATGGGAGCTTTTACTGCCTAGCCGAGAATCTACCCTGCGCTACATGAATGAAGTGTTGGATCGTTGCGTCGCGAGCATCGAAAGTTCGTCCGAACTCTCGGCAGACGAATTCTATTTCTACTGGCTGACAACTTTCCACGAAGGAATGCACGCCGAAGCGCTCGCCTACACGCGCCAAACACTGGGATATCCGCCGCCACACTTCACCAGAGAGGCACCAGAGGGCCCAATCGCTGGCGCGGCCCGGCCTGGCGACGTCGAAATTCCCGGTGGCAAGTTTATGATCGGCGCCAGCGAACACTTTCCCTTCGTTTTCGACAACGAAAAGTGGGTTCACGCCGTTCAAATCAAGCCCTTCCGGATTGCGCGTACGCCGGTCACCAACGGCGAATTTCTCGCCTTCGTCGAGGCCGGCGGCTATCGTAATTCCCAATACTGGAGCACCGAGGGTTGGCATTGGCTCGAAACCGGCGGCGCGCCTGAATTGGAAAAATCGTTTTCCAAGTTTTTCAACAAGAACATTGATGAGAAGTCGGAACTCGCAGGTCTTAGCGCAAGGCTCGATCATCCGATCTATTGGCGCCGTGAAGCCAACGGCCGTTGGGCACAGCGCGTCTTCGATCAATATGTGTCGCTCAACGAAAACATGCCAGTGGTCCACGTCAGCTGGTATGAAGCCGAAGCCTATTGCAACTGGGCAAACCGTCGACTTCCGACCGAAGTTGAGTGGGAAGTCGCCGCGTCGGCAGAACTGGCGGCGAGCGGCGAGTTAAGCGAGCGGCGTCGCTATTTTCCTTGGGGCGATGAGCCGCCGACACCGCAGCATGCCAATCTCGATTGGCGCAACGCGGGCCCGGTTGGAGTCGGCGCTTACCCGGGCGGCGATAGCGCCTTTGGGTGCCGGCAGATGATCGGCAATGTCTGGGAATGGACGGCCGATGAATTTCAAGCCTATCCAGGATTTACCGTGGATCCCTACAAGGAATACTCAAAGCCTTGGTTTGGCACACACAAGGTTTTGCGCGGCGGTTGCTGGGCGACTTCGTCGCTGCTCATACGCAATACGTGGAGAAATTTTTACACGCCTGACCGGCGCGACGTTTGGGCCGGATTTCGCACCTGCGCTAAATAATCGCCAGCATGAAAATCCAACTCGTCACGCCGGCGCCGTTAACCCTCAACAACGGCAACAAAATTACCGCCCAGCGCTGGGCGGGCATGCTGAAGAAGCTCGGTCATCGGGTGAAAGTCACTCAGAATTACGATGCCGAATCGTGCGACGTTCTCATTGCTCTGCACGCCCGGCGTAGCTCCGACTCCATTCAACGGTTTCACAAACGTCACCCTGAGCTGGCGCTGATCGTCGTGCTCACCGGCACGGATCTGTACCGTGATATTCGCCGTGATCGAAAAGCTAAACAATCGCTTGAGCTCGCAACGCGCCTGGTGGTGCTGCAACAAATGGCTTTGTCTGAATTACCCAAGCGATTGCACGCCAAAACTCGAGTCATTTATCAATCCGCTGAACCCTTGAGAGTTAGATTCGCGAACATTAGCACAAACTTTAAAGTCTGTGTCATCGGCCACCTGCGCGAGGAAAAAGATCCGTTGCG
>WNFU01001394.1_pt1 | contig 33954 bp, 34 predicted proteins | sample 5400121 | NCBI WGS metagenome assembly WNFU01 (sample SAMN13153360, study PRJNA577476) | soil metagenome | isolation source: 100 cm soil or saprolite under grassland replicate 1 | place: USA:California | collected 2016-06-15
CTGTGGATCCCGGAGGGGCGCCGAAGCAAGGACGCCATGGCCCACTCGGCGATCCTGCTGGGGGCGTCCGAGCGGCTGGTCGTGGCGACCGGCATCGCCAGCATCTGGGCTCGGGACCCCGTGGCGATGGCGACCGGGGCGGGCACGCTCGACGACGCGTTCCCGGACCGGTTCCTGCTGGGCATGGGGGTGAGCCACCGACCCAACGTGGAGGTACGCGGCGTGCACACGTACGCGCGGCCGTACGGCCGGATGCGGAGCTACCTGGAGGCCATGGACGAAACCCGATACCCGGGCGGGCGGGATCGCGACCGGCCGCCGCGAGTCCTGGCCGCGCTGGGCCCGAGGATGCTACGGCTCGCGGCGGAGCGGGCCGAGGGCGCACATCCCTACTTCGTCCCCGTAGAGCACACGCGCCGGGCCCGCGAGATCCTGGGCCCCGACCCGATCCTGGCTCCCGAACAGGCTGTCACGCTGGAGTCCGACCCGGAGACCGCCCGCGCCATCGCCCGCGCGCACACGGAGGAATACCTGAACCTGGAGAACTACGCGAACAACCTCCGCCGGCTGGGGTGGGCGGACGAGGACATGCGGGAGGGCGGGTCGGATCGGCTCGTCGATGCCGTCGTGGCCTGGGGAGGGCCGGACGCGATCCGGGCACGCGTGCACGAGCACCTGGACGCCGGCGCCGACCACGTGTCGGTCCAGGTCCTGGTCGACGGACCGAGCCGCATCCCGGTCCAGGAGCTCCGCGAGCTGGCGCCCGTGCTTCTGGGAACGTGAGCTCGGGCGGCGCCGGGTGAGCGTCGAGATCGACCTCTCCGGCCGCGCCGCGATCGTGACCGGCGCGGCCGTAGGGATCGGGCGGGCCACCGCCGAGGTCCTGGCGGCGGCGGGCGCCCACGTGGTGGTCGCGGACATCGACGAGGCGGCCGCCGTGGAAGCCGCGCGGTCCATCCAGGGCGCGGTGGCCACCCCCGCCGACGTGCGCGATCCGGCGAGCGCCGCCGCCGCCGTTCGGGCGGCCCGTGACGCCTTCGGCCCCGTCCACATCCTGGTGAACAACGCCGCCGTGTGGACGGTGAAGCCCTTCGACGAGATGGGCCTGGAGGACTACCGGCGTGACCTCGACGTTGCGCTCGTCGGCACCATGGTCATGAGCCGGGCCGTCCTGGACGGCATGCGCGACACCGGATACGGCCGGATCGTGAACCTGGCCTCGGACGCCGGACGCATCGGCGAACCGCTCATCACGGCCTACTCGGCGGCCAAGGCCGGCGTCATCGGGTTCACCAAGGCGCTGGCGAAGGAGGTCGGCCCGCACGGCATCACCGTGAACGCCGTCGCCCCGGGGACCACGAAGACGCCGGGATCGCAGGGGCTCATCGACCGGTGGGGCGGGGAGGAGCGCCTGGCCCGGGCCTACCCGCTCCGCCGCCTCGGCGAGCCGATCGACCAGGCCAACGCCATCCTGTTCCTGTGCTCGGACCTGGCCTCGTGGATCACCGGCCAGGTCCTCGGCGTCGACGGCGGGTACGCCACCGTGGGCTGATCCTGGCCCCGCCCCGATCCGTCCGGGTTGGCTTCCTACCAGGTGATGGCCGGCAGGCCAGGGTCGGCGCGCTCGGTGTACCGGCCGTTGCCGAGCCGGAACAGGTCGAACTGGTCGAGCTTCCGGATGTAGTCCGTGGAGAACACGCCGGCGAACTCAGGCTGGTCGAGGCGCGCATGTTCCACGAGGTCGTTCGGGACGTAGGAGCCCACGTTGTTCCCGTACCTGTATTCGGACAGGAACCCGGCGATGTCGTCGAGCGTCACGCCGCCGTCCCACAGCGCGCGATGGTCGATGTAGACCTCGGACGGCCGGACGTCTTCCACGAGCGGCCACACCGAACGGCCGAACGCGTGGTTGATGTCGTCGGCCAGCTGGATCGGGTCGAGCCGGACGCCACCGGCCACGTCGACCAGGGGGCACTGGCCGTGGTCCGCCGTCACGAACAGGACGAACTCGCCGGGCAGGAACCGCTGTTCCAGCGCCGAGACCAGCCGACCCAGCTCCCGGTCCACGGCCTGGAGCGCGATCTTCTCCTGGATCGACAGCATGTTGTACACGTGCCCGGTGTAGTCGGGCATCTTGAAGTTGATGTACAGGAGGTCGGTCGCGTCGTGCCCGCCGACGTCCTCGTTCTCCAGGGCCGCCGCGATCACGTCGCCCATGTAGCGCACGATGGGCGGAGCACAGCACACCTTCCGCCCGAGGGCGCGGTCGAGCTCGGCGCCGCGCTCCGGTCCGAAGTACCTCCGGAGGTACGAGGACAGCTGCTCCCGCTGCGGCGACCCGTCGGGAAGCCGGTACAGGTCGGCGTTCTGCGACCGCCAGTCCTTCGTGTGGTCCTCGTCGTAGAACACGGCGACGGGCTGCTTCCCGAGTGGCCGGCCGCCGCCCCGCCCGATCATCCCGAGGTGCCAGATCTGGTATCCGATCTCGCCGATCCAGGCCCTGTTCCCGGTGTGCTCGCTCCACGCGTCGGCCAGCGTCGGCAGCAGGATGAACGAGGGGTCGGCGTGCCCCGGCTCGCCGTACGCCTTCACGATGTGGCCGTTCCGGCGCACGCTGTGGCCGGACACGCCGTGGCCGTTGGGGAACGCGCCCGTCCCGATCGTCGCGTGGGCACACGCGGTGACCGAGGGGAACGACCCCATGATCGCGTCCCGGTACACGACCGACTTGGCCATGAGCGCGCGGAGGTTCGGCCACGCCGTCGGCCAGTGCGAGAGCACGTTCCACCCGCCGCCGTCGATCACGAACGTCACGATCAGCTTGGGCCTCACTGCGTTCGCCGGAAGCCCGGGAAGCGGCCGGCCGTCTCGGGGCTCGAACCCGTCGAACCCCATGAGCTGCGCTGCCGACGGGGCCAGGTCGGCCAGCGTCACCCGTTCCGTCCGATCGCCGCGCCGCAGCACGCCCGGCGCGTACACGACGATGGGGACGCGCTGCGTATACCCCCACGACAGTGCGTGGCTGCTTCGCGGGTCCTTGGGCTCCAGCTTCAGCGACTCGAAGGAATAGTTCGACGTGTTGAACGGCGCCAGCACGAGCTGGAGCTCGCCGGAGCTGCCGGGGAAGTGCCCCCGTCGCACCAGCTCCATGCTCTCGGCGCCCACCCGCCGGGCCATCGCGTCGATCGCGCGTGAAGGGTCCGGACGGGCCAGCCGCTCCACGACCCGGCCGATCCCCGAGCCGGCGGCGACGACGCCGAGCCCCGCCGCCCCCGCACCGAGCAGGAAGGTCCGGCGCGACAGGTCCGTCTCGCGCGCGGTGCTGCGCCACGCCATCAGCGACACCGCCGCCAGCAGCACGATCCCGATGGCCAGGGCGAGCACCACGCTGCCGGCGAAGGCGACGGCGAACGCGACCGCCGCCAGCAGGACGGCCGTCAGCAGCTTGAGCGCGAGGGGAGAGGGCTTTCCGAAACGCACTGCGAATCCCATTGTCGCAGCCGCAACCGTGATACGTCTGAAGGTCCGGGCCTCAGACCGACTCGAGCGGGAATATTTCGACGACGCGAGCAGCCGTTCGGGCCAACCTCGCGTCCACCGTGAGGAGCGGACAGCTCAGGCCTTCCGCGAGCGCCACATACTCCGCGTCATAGGTTCGTGCCCAGCCCAGGCGGACCGAGAGCCGGTACGCCTCGACCGCCGTCTCGGCCGCCGGCCGGATGTCGATGAGCGCCTCGGCGAGGTCTGCCAACGCCTGTTCCGAGTGCGAGTCCTCGATGTCACGTCTCCAGGCCAGCTGCCGGAGCGCCGACGTCGTCTCGGACCACAGGAGCGAGGGACCGACTGCGTCATGTGGTTCGAGCCGGGAAAGCGCGCGGCGAAGCGCGAGGTGGACGACGGCGCTGGCGTCAACGACGAGCATGCCCGCCTAGTGCTCGGACCGTTGGCTGCGAAGGATCGCGACGATGCTGGGGAGCGGGCGGCCGGTGACGGGCTCGCCCCAGGACCTCGGAATGGGAAGTTCTTCCTCCGCGAGCACCACCTCGAGGTCCGCTTCTTCGATGACGTGCTGAGTACCGACCTTTCGGGCCGGAAGCTTCCCGGACCGAATCCAGCGCCTGATGGTCTCGGGATCCCGTTCGGCCTTCAGGGCCGCCTCGGGGACGGTCAACATAGGCGTAGTATACAACGCCTATACCTTCCCCGAACGCGTCTGCCGCCGCCGGTCAGGCCCGCTTGCGGGGAGGATCGAAAAACGGGAGGTCGGCGACGGTCGCCGCGGCCCGGCCCCGCCTGGCCTCGACGGTCCACTCGATCTCCAGGCGCGTCCCCGGTTCGGCCCTCCCGGTCTCGACCTGGGCCAGGGCGATGTTCTTCTTCAGGACGGGGCTCCACGTGCCGCTGGTGGCCCGGCCCACCTGCCGGCCCCCGGCGAACACGGGGACGTGCGTTCGCCATGCGGCGCCCTCGAACGACGGGAACAGGCCCTGGGCCTCGTACAGCCGCTCCACCCCGGTCCAGTCGACCTCGAGGCCAACGAGGCGCCGGGGCGGCCCGCCCCCGGCGTGCTCGCGCGCCAGCGCGCGGCGGCCCACGAACGGCCCGGGCTTCTCCAGGTTCACCAGCCGGCCCAGGCCGATCTCCGATGGCGAGTAGGCCTGCTCCGGGATGACCGCGAGGCGGGAGGTCGTGTAGTCGACCTCCAGCAGGATCAGCCCGGCCTCCAGGCGCACGACGTCGAGCGCCTGGAGCCCGGCGGGGCGCAGGCCGAACGCCACACCCACGTCCATGAGGTGGTCCCACGCCCGGACGGCGTCGGCCGCATCGATCCACAGCTCGTAGCCGAGGTCGCCCGTGTAGCCGGTCCGGGTGACGTACAGCGAGACGTCCCGGATCGTGGCGGGCCGCCCCCGGAAGTACCGGAGGTCGGCGAACGACTCCCCGGTCGCGGACTCGAGCACGTCGCGCGACAAGGGACCCTGGAGCGCGAGCGCCGCGGTCGTCTCCGTGACGTCCTCGCTCTGGACGTCCAGCCCGGCGGCGTTCATGCGGAGCCATCGGAGGGTGGGATCGGCCGCCGTCCACCGGTAGGTAGTCTGGCCCAGACGAGTGATCGTCCCGTCGTCGACGACCTTCCCGTCCTCGTCGCACCAGCACGTGTAGTACACCTGTCCCACGGCGAGCTTGGTGGCGTCACGGACGATGACCCGGTCCACGAGCCGCTCGGCGTCGGGCCCGGAGACGAGGTACTTGTACAGCGGCGAGACGTCGATGAGCGCGGCGGCCACCCGGATGGCGTTGTACTCGATGTCGTGGTGGTCGGCGTAGGACAGCGCCGACCAGTACCCCGCCCACTCCCGCCACTGCATCTTGCGGTTGAGCGGCGCCGTGCGCTCGTGGAACGCGGTTCCGATGCTCACGGGCGGAGATTGTCGCAGGTGGTCAGGGATGGATGCCGAACGCGGCGAGCTTCCCGGGCGCGTTCGGGATGACCTCGTCGAGCGCATCCAACAGGTCGGCCGGGGTCGCGATGCCGTAGGCGTCTCGCGCCACGTACAGGCGCAGCGCGCAGTCGACCAGCGCCGGGGAGCCCAGCGAGTCCAGGGCCTGGACCCCCCGGAAGTACACGCCGACCGTGTAGTCGTCGGGGTGGAGGTCCCAGAACGTCATGGAGGACCCGACGTGGTCCTCGGCCACGCCGTGGACCTCCTGCTCGTGGATGAACGGCAGGAACCCGTCGACCTGGGCGGCGCTCCACGTGGCGAGGGCCTCGTCGAGCCACGGGTCCCGGGCCTGGTCGTTTCCCACCAGCGAGTAGAACCACTGGTGGCTGAGCTCGTGGGTGGTCACCCGGTCGATGCCCTGAAACCCCTCGAACACCATGTTGGGGTACTCGATGCCGCTGCGGCCGAGCGGCTTCACCAGCGCGAGGGAGAAGGATTTCCAGGGGTAGGGGCCGTAGCGGAACGCGATGTTCGCCAGTTCCTCGTCGACCCGTTCGAGCAGGGCCTTGGGGGAGAAGCCGAGGAGGCGGCGCTCCACGCCCACGGTCACCTGCACGGGATCGGGGATGTACAGCGTGTTGGTGCCCATCTTGAAGTCACCGATCGCGATGGCGAAGTCGCGCACGGCCGTGGCCGTCCAGTGGTCCGGGCCGTCGCGGTCGCCAGTGGCGAGGACGTCGAGCCCTTTCGGGAGGTGGATGGTGACGTCGAAGTCGGCGACCGGAGCCGTGGACGCCTCCGCGAGAGTGGTCGTCGGTGGGTCGAGCGCCCAGCCGGATCCCGGGACCCACGGGAGGATCGGAAAGAACGACCCGAGGAGCACGGTGCTCCCGTCGTGGCTGAGTCTGTCCAGGACCGCGCCGGGGAGCTTCAGCGTGAACGGCATGGAGGCGGTGAGGCTTCCGCCCGCGGCCACCGGCCGTGCCAGGAGCACCTCCAGCGTGGTGGGATCGGCGAAGCGGCTGCTCAGCACCACCTCGGGCTGCAGCTCGACCCGTCCCACGGTGAGGTGGGCTCCCTCGGCCGCCTGCGGCGGCGCGTTCGGCCACAGCCGGAACACGAGGTGGTCGGTGGGGAGGTCCGGGGTGAACGTGACCCCCATCTTCCCGTGCAGGATGCCGCGGGCGACGTCGACGTGGACCCCCAGCGAGTAGCGCGGACGATCGGCCCGGGGCTCGGCGTACTGCGGCGGATCGGGGCATCGCGCCGCCGTCCCAATCCCGGTGCCCGTTCCGCCGGAGACGGCCGAAGACGGCGAGTGCGACCGGGGCGGCCCGGGCGGGCCCGACCCGCCCGTGCAGGCGGCCAGCACGACGGCGACCGCCGCCGCGGCGAGCCCCCTCCCCCCTCTCACGCCCGAACGTACGGGCGCACCGCTGCTGGCGGATTGCCCGGAGGGGTCCGGTAGCATGCGGCTCACCATGCCGGAACGCCATGACGCCGTCGTCATCGGCGGCGGCCATAACGGGCTGACCACGGCGGCGTATCTGGCCCGGGCCGGCCTGCGGACGCTGGTCCTCGAGCGCCGCCACGTCCTGGGCGGGGCCGCGGTCACCGAGGAGGTCCACGCCGGGTTCCGGTTCAGCGTGGCCTCCTACGTGGTCAGCCTGCTTCGCCCGGAGATCGTGCGCGAGCTCGAGCTGCCGAAGCACGGCCTGGAGATCCTGCCGCTCGACGGGACGTTCACGCCGCTCGACGACGACTACCTGTGGCGGGTGAACGACCATGGGCGGACCATGCGCGAGATCCGGCGATGGTCGCGGACCGACGCCGAGGCCTACGAGGAGTACGGCCATCTCATGGTCCAGATGGCCCGGTTCGTGAAGCCCATCCTGTCAACGGTGCCGCCGGACCCCGCCGGCGTCGATCCGCGCGGATGGCTCCCGCTGCTGGGCCTGGCCCGGCGGTTCGCCCGCCTGCCGCAGCGGCACCAGGCCGTCTTCGTCCAGCTCATGACCATGAGCGCGGCGGACTTCCTGGGGCAGTGGTTCGAGACCGACCCACTGGTGGCCACCATGTCGGCCTCCGGCATCATCGGGACCTTCCAGGGCATCCGATCGCCGGGGACCGCCTACGTGCTGCTCCACCACTACATGGGGGAGATCGACGGCGCGTTCCGCGCGTGGGGGATCCCGAAGGGCGGCACCGGCGGCATCAGCGAGGCCATCGCGTCGGCGGCCCGGGCGGCGGGCGCCGAGATCCGTTGCAGGGCAGGCGTTTCGCGGATCATCACGCGGGGCGATCGGGCCACCGGCGTCGTCCTGGAGTCCGGCGAGGAGATCGCCGCCCGCGCGGTGCTGTCGAGCGTCGACGTCCGCCGCACCATGATCGACTTCCTGGAACCGGGAACGCTCGCGCCGGCGTTCGAAGACGACGTCCGGCGCTTCCGGTTCCGGGGGTCGTCCGGCAAGGTGAACCTGGCCCTGGACGCCCTGCCGTCGTTCACGTGCCTGCCGGGCCCGGGCGAGCACCTCCGCGGCGCCATCAGCTTCTCGCCGTCCATCGAGTACATGGAGCGGGCCTACGACGACGCGAAGTACGGGCGGTTCTCGGAGCGGCCCTACATCGACATGGTCATCCCGACGCTGGTGGACCCGTCGATGGCGCCGCCGGGAAAGCACGTCATGAGCTGCTTCGTCCAGTACGCGCCGTACGCGCTGGCCGACGGGAAGACCTGGGACGACCAGCGGGAGGCGTTCGGCGACGCGGTGGTCGACACCATCGCGGAGCGGGCTCCGAACATCCGCGACCTCGTCCTGCACCGGCAGGTGCTCACGCCGCTCGACCTCGAGCGGGACTTCGGCCTGTCGGAGGGGAACATCTTCCAGGGCGAGCTGTCGCTGGAGCAGCTGTTCTGGGGGCGGCCGGTCCCCGGTTGGGCCAGGTTCCGGACGCCGGTCCGGGACCTGTGGCTGTGCGGCTCCGCGGTGCACCCGGGCGGCGGGATCATGGGCGCGCCCGGCCGGAGCGCCGCGCTCGAGCTGATCCGGACCCGCCGGGGTGGAGCGGCCTAGGTGCCGGCGGCCCGCTACGACGCCGTCGTCGTCGGCGCCGGGCACAACGGGCTGGTGTGCGGCGCGTACCTGGCGCGGGCCGGCCTGCGGACGCTGATCCTGGAGCGGCGGGAGGAGGCCGGGGGGGCGCTCGCGCTCGCCGAGACGGTGGGACGCCTCCGCCGCTCCGTGGTGCGGGACCTCCGGTTGAAACCCCACGGCCTCCAGCTCGTGCGGCCCGAGGTCCGGGTGTTCGCCCCGCAGCCGGACGGCTCCGCGGTGACGCTGTGGGCGGACCCGCTCAGGACCGCCCGGGACCTGGCGTCACGGTCGCGGCACGACGCCGACGCCTACGTGGAGTTCGACCGCAAGGTCCGGACCCTGGCCAGCTTCCTGGCCCATCTCGCGGTGGCCACGCCGCCCGACCTGACGAGCCCGTCGGTCGCCGACGCCCTGACCGGGCTGAAGCTCGGCCGCGCGCTCCGCGGCCTGGGGAGCTCCCGGGCCATCCGGGAGGTCCTGCGGGTCCTGCCGATGTCCATCGCCGACTTCGTGGTGGAGGCCTTCGAGTCCGATGCCGTGCGGGCGGCCATCGCCTCGCGCGGCGTCCGGTACGCCGCCATGGGGCCGCGCTCCGCCGGGACGGCGGCGTGGCTGCTCATGGACTCCGCCGGCTCGGACGGGGGAGCGGCCGGCGAGACCACGTACGCGAAAGGAGGGCCCCGCGCCCTGGCGGACGCACTGGTGGCGGCGGCGCGGTCGGCTGGGGCCGAGGTCCGGTGTGGGGCCGAGGTCCGGGCCGTCACGACGGACGGGGGGCGGGTGAGGGGCGTGGTGCTGGCGTCGGGCGAGGAGGTTCCCGCGCCGGTCGCCGTCTCCGGGCTCGACCCGAAGCGCACGCTTCTGGGGTTGCTGGACCCGGTGGAGGTCGGCCCCACACTCGTGTGGCGCGCCGGGAACCTCCGGCTGCCCGGCGTCGTGGGCCACGTCGAGCTCGAGCTCGATCGCGCGCCCCAGTTCCCGGCCGCGGGGGGCGATCCGGCGGGGCCGGCGGGGAGGATCGTGATCGCGCCGGGGATCGACGACCTGGAGCGGGCCTTCGACGATTCGAAGTACGGCCGGGTCTCCGAAGCCCCGTATCTGGAAGCCACGGTGCCCACGCTCGCCGATCCCGGTCGCCGGCCGGACGGCCATCACCTGATGCGGGTCCTGGTCCAGTACGCGCCCTACCACCTTCGCGGGAGCACGTGGCACGACCCCGGGGCGGGGGATTCCCTCGGCGACCTGGTGCTGGCCGCGCTCGAGCCCCACGCCCCCGGGATCACCGCGTCGGTGACCGAGCGGCGGGTCACGACGCCGCTCGACCTGGAGCGCGACTACGGGCTCACCGAAGGCCATCCGCTGCACGGCGAGCCCGGCCTCGACCAGTTCTTCGCGTGGCGCCCGCTGCTGGGGCACGCCCGATACCGCGTGGCGGTTCCCGGGCTGTACCTGTGCGGCTCCGGCGCGCATCCGGGGGGCGGCATCACCGGCGGCCCCGGCGCGAACGCGGCCCGCGAGATCCTGGCCGACCGCAGAAGGGCCGGGAAGCGACACGCGTGACGTGATCCCACCGGTACGGTGAGGGCATCGGCCGGCCGATGCTGTTGGGGATGCCGCTGCAACCCGCACACGCCGACGTCACGTCGTCCAACGTGGCCCAGTACACCCCGTGGGACTTCGAACTATTCCGGGCCGAGTCCGTCATCTTCGACCTGTTCCTTCGCCCCGGCATGCGAGTCCTCGACCTCGGCTGCGGAAACGGGAGGGTGGCTCGCCGCCTGGCGTCGCGCGCTGTCCGCGTGCTGGCCTGCGACCTGAACCTCGCGGCCCTGGCCGAGTTTCGCGGCGGCCTCGACGGCGGGCCGGGGGCTGCGCTCTTCGCCGGCGACGCGCGGTCCCTTCCCCTGCCCGACGCCTCCCTCGACGCGGTGGTGTTCGCCTACAACGGGCTGGACATGATGGGCTCGCCGGCGGAACGGGCGAGCGCGCTGGCCGAGGTCGGGCGCGTGCTCAGGCCGGGCGGGACCTTCGTGGCCTCGTCGCACAACCCGATCGGCACGATCCTCTCCCCACGGGCCCTGCGGTCCCGGGAGCTGTGGCGGTTCCGGCTGCGCTACGTCCGGGCCCGGGCGTTCCTCCGGCCCACGTTCGACGACGTGGGGGGTGGGCGGATCCACCAGGCCCGTCCCGGCGCGTTCATCCGGCAGGTCCGGGTGCATGCGGGCCTGGAGCCGGCGGGGGTGTGGGCGACGCGCTCCGGGATCCGGGGACGGGTTGTGGCCGCCCTGTTCTCGGCGTGGCCGACCTACGTGTTCAGGAAGCCGAAGGCGCCGGGTCGACCCATCCGAAGTGGGCGGTCCGGACCCGGTCCCTGACCTCCTGCGGCAGGAAGCTCGCCTCCAGCGCGTTTCGGGTCACCGCGGCGAGATCGGCCTCGTCGAACCCGAGGACGCCGCGCGCCACCTCCAGCTCGTGCGTGAGGTCGATCCCGAACAGCCCCGGATCGTCCGTGTTCAGCGTCACCCGGACCCCCTCGCGCAGCAGGCGGCGGGCCGGGTGCTCCGCCAGGGCGGGGACGGCCATGGTCCGCTCGTTCGACGTCGGGCACATCTCGAGGGTGACGCGGCGGTCTCGCGCCACCGCGACCACGCCAGGGTCGGCCGCCACGCTGACCCCGTGCCCGAGCCGCTCGACCCCCAGGACCTCGATGGCCTCCCGCGGGTACGAGGGCGGGCCCGCCTCGCCGTAGTGCGCCGTCAGGTGCAGGCCGGCCTCGCGGAGCGGGGACAGGACGTCGGCGAACATGGCCGGCGGCCAGGCCACCTCGTCGTCGGCGAGGTCGAATCCGACCAGCCCTTCCCGGTTCCGAAGGGCGAACTCCACCGTCCGCCGGGCCGATTCCATGCCGTAGGAGCGGCTGGCGATGGCGATGAACCCCACCTCGACGTCGTGGACCTCCCGGGCCCGCGCCGCCCCCGCGAGGATGGCCCCGAACGCCTCGTCCCAGTCCAGGCCCGCGGACCGGCACAGGAAATCGGGCGAGAACCGAAGCTCCGCCAGCCGCACGTTGTCCGCCGCGAGGTCCTCGACGGCCTCGGACGCGACGCGCTCCACCGCGTCGAGGCTTCGAAACGCTTCCTGGGCCACCCGGAAGTAGGCGAGCACCTCCGCCAGGGAACCCATGGGCCGAAGCACCTGCGCCACGGGCGCCAGCTCCTCGGGCGTCGTCTCCGCCAGCGGCGTCCCCGCTTCCCGGTACAGCTCGATGATCGTGCCCGGGCGCACGGCCCCCTCCAGGTGGCGGTGGAGGTCCACCTTGGACGAGGCACGGAGGTCCATGGGCCACATTCTGAGTCGTCGGTGGCGATCAGATGTCGGGGTGATTCAACCCCGTTCCATGGGGACCGGCGGGGTTCTGGTCCCGGCCAATCGAGAGATCACGATGATCGCCGCCCCGACGGTGGTCGCGGCCGCCACCAGCGCGAAGCCGGGGAGTGCCGACGTCGAGCCCTGGAGCAACACGCCCGCTCCGACGAACCCCAGGGGTCCGGTGGCCGACATCACGGTGGTCGCCGACGCCATCACCCGCGCCCGAAGATGCCGCGGCGTCCGGAGGGTGAGCGCGGCGAAGAACCTCGGGAAGAACAGCCCGGTACAAACACCGACCGCTGCGACCGAGAGCACCACGCCCCACGCCGGCACGGGTGCGAGCAACGGCCAGGTCGCCGCGGCCATCGCCACCACGGCGAATCGCGCTGTACGGTCGCCGGCCGACCGCGCCCGCGAGGAGATCAGGCCGCCGGTCACGCTCCCGGCGCCGTAGGAGGCCAGGAACCAGCCGGCCAGGCGGGCGGTCCCGTGGAACCGGCGGCGCGCGACGACCGGCAGCGTCGCCATGAGCGCCGTCCACCCGATCTCGAAGACCGCCACCCCGACAACGGTTCCAAGGAGGAACCTGTCACGACGCAGGAACCGCAACCCCTCCAGGGCCCCCCGCCGGCCCTCCTCCCCGGCCGGCGTGGCGGTCCGCGGCACGAACGAGGCCACCAGCACGAACGCCACGAGGTACGACCCGGCGTCGATCATCAGGGTGGCCGTCGGCCCCAGGAGGGCGACCAGGAGCCCGCCGGCCGCCGGACCGATGAAGCTCGCGGTCTCGTTCACCGAGCCCAGCAGGCCCCCGACCCGCGTCAGCCGCACCTCGTCCTCCCCCACCAGGCCGGTCAGCACGAGGAGCTGCGACGACTGGTACGCGGGGAAGAAGGCGCCGATCGCCAACCCCACCGCCGCGATGACCGGGAACGACAGCACGCCCGCCCAGTGCAGGGCCGGGATGAGTGCAACGAGCGGCGCGCGGATGAGATCGCTCGCGAGCATGGTTCGGCGCGGCCCGAGCGAGCTCGCCGCCCGGCCGCTCGGTATCCCGAACAGTGTCATCCCGGCGAACTCGGCCGCCATCACGACGCTCATCCGGACGGGAGACCCCGTCGTCACCAGCACGAACCAGGGCAGCGCGACCGCGGCGATCTCCGAACCGGTGGTCGAGACGACCTCGGCCAGGAAGAGCGCGGCGAGTGGACGGGGCATCCTGGCCGTGCGGTTCACGACGGCCGAGTGTATTCCCGGGTGGACCTTCAACTCAGGCGAGGCCAGGCACGCGGCCCGATCCGGATTCGCCGCCACCTGGCGCCTCCCCGTAGCATCGGCCGAGATGCCGAGCCTGCTCGAGGGAAAGCGGCTGCTGGTGACCGGGGTGCTCACCCCCCAGAGCATCGCCTTCGCCGCCGCCGACACCGCCCAGCGCGAGGGAGCCGAGGTCGTGCTGACCTCCTTCGGGAAGGCCATGGGGCTGACCGAGAAGAGCGCGAAGCGGCTCCCCACCTCCGCCGACGTCCTGGAGATGGACGCGAACGACCAGGCGCAGATCCAGGCCGTGGCCGACGAGATGGGCCGGCGGTGGGGGAGGCTCGACGGCTTCCTGCACGCCATCGCGTTCGCCCCTCAGGACGCGCTGGGCGGGAACTTCCTGTCCGCGCCGTGGGAGAGCGCACAGGTCGCGTTCCGCACCAGCGCGTTCTCGCTGAAGGCGCTGGCCGAGGGGTTCCTGCCGCTCATGGGAGGAGGCGGCGCCATCGTCAGCCTGGACTTCGACGCCTCCGTCGCGTGGCCCATCTACGACTGGATGGGCGTGAGCAAGGCGGCGCTCGAGTCGATCACCCGGTATCTGGCCAGGGACCTCGGGCCGCACGGGATCCGGGTGAACTGCGTGTCCGCGGGGCCGCTTCGAACCATGGCCGCGAAGAGCATCCCCGGGTTCGGCCGGCTGGCCGGCGCGTGGTCCCGGCGGGCGCCGCTTCCCTGGGACACGTCCGACCCCATGCCGGTGGCGAAGGCGGTGGCGTTCCTGCTCTCCGACTGGTCGGCCGGGATCACCGGCGAGATCCTCCACGTGGACGGGGGCTTCCACGCCATGGGCACCGACCTGGTGCCGGCGCGGGAGGACGAGCCAGGGGACGCGTGACGGACACCGGGGTGGCCCCGCTCCGTCAGTGGGCGGGCACGGCCAGGCGGTCGATCTCGAACCACACCACCGTGTCGGCATTTCGCACGATGCCCCAGCGGCTCGCCACCTGGCCGACCAGGTACAGCCCCCACCCCGAGTCCTGGTAGATGTTGGGGGTGACCTCGCCCGGCTCGAATCCGGGTCCCGGGTCCGAGACCTCCACGCGCACCGTCCGCGGCCGCACCTCCACGCGGAGGCCGATCCAGGCTTCCGACCCCAGTCCCGCGTGGCGGATGCTGTTGGTCACCAGCTCGCTGACCAACAGCCGGATGTCCTCCAGCACGTGTAGGGGGAGCTGCCCCGACAGCCGGTTCAGGGCGTGGCGGGCCCTTCCCGGCGAGTCGGGCGTCGAGGGCAGCTGGACCTCAATCGCCGTCATCCGTCCGCCCCTTCGGCCCCGATGGACTCGGGATCGTCCACGAACTCCAGGCGCTGGTCCAGCAGCGCGATGCGGAACACGCGGTGGACCGGGGGCGGGCCGGGGATGACGACGAGGCGCCGCCCGTCCCGCCGGGCCCGGGCGTCCGCGGAAAGCACCGAGCGGAGCCCCGTGGAATCGATGAAGGTGAGCTCCCGAAGGTCGAGCACGACGACCGGCGGCCCCTTCCGCTCCAGGGTGGCCAGCTCCCGCTCGACGTCCGGCGCCGAGCCCAGGTCCAGCTCGCCCCGCAGGCTGACCCACGAGCGGTCGCCGTCGGTACGGACGCCGACCTCCATCTCGTTCACCACCCCACCCGCAGCCGCTCGTTCATGACGTCACACGGGCCACCAGCACGGCCATGTCGTCGCGCCGGCTCTTGCGGATGCGGCGGCCAAGCTCCCGCTTGACGTGCTCCACGATGCCCGCGGCGTCCTCGCCCGCGGCCCCGGCGAGCAAGTCGGTGAGGTCCTGCTCGCCCCCCACCGCGGCCGAGGGCGCGACGTCGGTGATGCCGTCCGTGTACAGGATGAGGGCATCCCCGGGCCCCAGGTCGACCTGGTGGTCGACCAGCACGGGGTCCTCGAACAGGCCCAGCAGCGTGCCCGGGGCCCCGGTCGCCTCGATCGTCCCGTCGGCACGGAGCACCGCCGGGAGGGGATGGCCGCCGCAGCACACCGTGAGCCGGGCGCCCCTTTCGTTCGTTCGCAGCCGCACGTAGCACACGGTGATGAACCTGCCGTCCGTGCTCTGGTTGCGAACGGCCTCGGACAGCATCCCGAGGATGCGGCTGGGGCGGCGCTCCTGCATGGCCGCGGCCCGCAGCGTGTAGCGCGCCAGCCCCATGACGGACGCCGCGAGCGGCCCCTTGCCGCAGACGTCCCCGATGACCAGGCCCCAGCTCCCGTCCCCGCCCTCGAAGACGTCGTAGAAGTCGCCACCGACCTCGTTCCCGGCGCCGGCGGGAAGGTAGAGCGACGCCAGCTCCATCCCGGGGACGGCGGGGAGCTCCGGCGGCAGGAGGCTCTGCTGGAGGGTGCGGGCGATGCTGTCTCGCTCGTGGTAGAGCCGGGCGTTCTCGATGGCCTGCGCCGCGCGGCGGGCGAGCTCCTCCGCCAGCTCGAGGTCCTCCGAACCGTACGACCGTCCGGAATCCGCCCACACGAGCGTCAGCGCGCCGAGGGTCCTCCCTCCTGCCTTCAGGGGGAGGATCACGAGCGACTGGAGCCCCAGGCTTCGGACGATGTCACGGACCTTCGGGTCCGGGACGGCGTCGATCATCTCGTCGGTGATCGTGGGATAGAGCTCGGGCTTGCCCGTGCGGATGACCGCCGGGACGCCGGTGGGGTCCTCCAGCTTCGGCGGCAGTCGGCGCCGCAGCCGCCGTGCCCACTTCACCTTGGTGGGGTCCACGTGGGCCACCGCCAGCTGCTTGATGGCCCCGGAATCCTCGAGCATGTCGATGCTGCACCAGTCGGCCAGGCGAGGAACGGTGAGGCGTGTCACCTTGGCCAGGGTCCTGGTGTAGTCGAGCGAGGAGGACAGCACGCGGCTCGCCTCCGCCAGGAACGCCACCCGGTCGCCCGCGCGTTCCGCCTCGGCCCGGGCTTCCCGTTCGGCCTGGTACAGGCGGGCCCGCTCGACTGCCTGCGCCGCCTGCCGGGCCAGGGCGGCCATGAAGATCCGGTCGGCCTCGTCGAACAGCCGGGGCTGGCCGAAGCTGAAGGTGAGGCCCCCCACCGGCCGGCTGTCCAGGAACATGGGCAGGCAGGCCACCGCGTGGTCCACCTCGTCGGGACTGGGTTCGCCGAGTGCCGGATACCGCTGCGTCCGGTCCGCCAGCGTTTCCAGGAAGACCGGGGCGCCGGTGCGGACCGCCTCAGAAAGCGGGTACGGCGCGTCCAGTGGGAACGACTGCCACCGTTCCCCGAAGTCCGACGGGTACCCCTCGGTGTGGACGATCTCGAGCGACCGGCCGTCCTCGGACAGGACCGTCATGAGGCCGGCCCGCGCTCCGAGGGCCGAAACCCCGCGCCCCACCACGATCGACGCCACCTCCGCCGGGGCCAGGGCCCCCGACAGCGTCGTGCTCACGGTGTGGAGCAGGGCGGTCCGCGTGGCGGCGAGCTCGGCCGATCGCCGGGCCCGCCGCTCCGCCTCGTAGAGCCGAGCGTTGTCGACCGCCAGCCCGGCGTCCCGCGCCAGGTCGGCGACGAGGGCCAGGTCGGCGTCCGTGTACCGGCGCCCGGACTCCGCGCTGATGAACGACATGGCGCCGAGGGTGCGGCCCCGCGCCGACATCGGGACGCACATCCACGACCGCACGCCGATCAGCCGGTTCAGCTCGGCCAGCCCATCGGGATCGTCGACGTCAGCCGCCAGCACCTCCGGGGTCGCGTCCGGGACCAGGACGGGCTGCCCGCTGCGCAACACCGCGGGGACGCCCTCGTCCGCCTCCCGGTTCAGCGTGAATCGGGTCCGGATGCTCCGGGCGATGTCCTCCTTCGCCGGGTCCACATGCGCGAGATCGAGCCGGCGGATGTAGCCGTCGTCCTCGACGACGTAGACGATGCACCAGTCCGCCAGCTCGGGGACGGCCAGACGAGCGATCCGCGACAGCGTCGTTTCGTAGTCGAGCGAGCCCGTCAGGACCTTGCCGGCCTCCACCAGGAACTGCTGCCGCCGCTCGACCCACTTGCGCTCCGTGACGTCCCGGGCGATCGTCGACGCGCCGACGAGGGTCCCGTCCGCCGCCCGGATCGGCGACACGGTGATCTCGACGTCGAGCATGACGCCGTCCTTGCGCACCCGCCGGGTCTCGTGGCGGACGACCCGCTCTCCCCTCCGAATCTGCGCCATGATCTCCGGGACGTCGTTCGGGTATCCGGGCGGCACCAGGGTCGACACGTTCCTGCCCACCATCTCCTCGGCCGTGTAGCCGTACAGGCGCTCCGCGGCCACGTTCCAGGTGCGGATGACCCCGTCGAGGTCCTTGCCGAAGATCGCGTCGTTCGAGGTCTGGACGATCGACGCCAGCATGGCCCGGTCCCGCTCCGCCGTGAGCCGGTCGGTGACGTCGCGGATGTAGGCCTCGAACAGCGGCGGGCCCGGCAGGTCCACTCGGGTCACCGCGAGCTCGATCGGGAACTCGCTCCCGTCCGCCCGGATCGCCGGGAACTCGATTCGCGTTCCCACGGCCGGGCCTTCTCCCGTCTCGAGGTACCGGGTCAGGCCCTTCCGGTGCCGGGCCCGCAGGCGGGGCGGAACCAGGACATCGGCCACCTCCTTGCCGAGCACGTCGTCCCTGGCGTGCCCGAACATGGCCTCGGCGGCGGGGTTGAACTCCGTGATCAGCCCGTGGTGGTCCATGGCCACCACGGCGTCCATGGCCGACTCCAGCATGGCGCCCTTGCGGGCCTCGCTCTCCCGGAGCGCCGCCTCGGCCTGCTTGCGGTCGATGAACTGGCCGATCTGGCTTCCCACCGCCGTCATCAGGTCCAGCAGGTCCTGGTCCGGCTCCTGGATCTCGTGGCTGAAGAACTCGATGACCCCGACGACCTGCAAGCCCACCAGGATCGGGAACCCGAAGGCGCCGTGCAGCCCGACCTGGGTCGCCGCCGCGGCTCTCGGGAAGTTCGTGTCCACGGTCACGTCCGGGATCCACTGGGCCGCACCTTGCTCCCACACCCGCCCGGGGAGCCCGACCCCCGGGGACAACTCCGTCGTGCGGGTCATGCGCTCGAACTCGGCCACGTCCGACGACGGGTCGGACCACAGATCCGCCAGCCGCAGGGTCGTGCCCTGTGGGGGCACCTCCCAGATCGCGCCGACCACCCAGCCCAGGGCCTCGCACACGGCGCGGACGATGCCCGGAGCCGCGCCGGCGAACGACTCGGCCGCCGCGAGGACCGCCGTGACCGCGTACTGGGCCTGGAGCCTGCGTTCCGTACGCCAGCGCTCCGTGATGTCCTGGGCCACGCCGACGGCCCCCATGGGCAGTCCTGCGGCGTCCAGCAGCGGCGAGATCCGCACCCCCGCGAGGATCCGGGTGCCGTCCCTGCGCCGGACGGGAAACTGTCCCTCGAACGCCTCGCCCCCCCGGAGGCGGTCGAGGACGCCGAGGCCGTTCCCGTTGTCTCGCTGGGCAACCAGGAGGTCGTCGACGGGACGGCCGACGGCCTCGTCGCGCGGCCATCCGAAGAGGTCCTCCGCCCTGCGGTTCCAGTAGGTGATCGTGCCGGCCGTGTCCGTGACGAACACGGAGACCTCGAGCTGGTCGAGCAGATGAGCCTCGAACGGCGGGTGCAGCTCGATGTCGCCAGGCAAGACGTCGGTCATGGGCGCGGGGTCACATTAGTTCAATTGTGCCGAGTCGTCTCAAACTGCTCGGCCGTGGGGCGCGTATCCTCGCGGTCGTGCGCGACGAGGTTCGGCTGACCACATACAGCCACGGCGCCGGTTGAGCGTGCAAGCTCGGTCCTTCTGACCTGGCCCAGGTCCTGGGCCACCTTGGGACCCCGGCGACGCCGGAGGAGGTGCTGGTCTCCCTGGAGACCCGCGACGATGCCGCCGTCTACCGCCTGCCCGACGGGCGGGCCCTGGTGCAGACGGTGGACTTCTTCACGCCCATCGTCGACGACCCCTACGACTGGGGGCGCATCGCGGCGGCGAACGCGTTCAGCGACGTCTACGCCATGGGCGGGACGCCCGTGCTCGCGCTGAACCTGGTGGCCTGGCCGGTGGAGGAGCTCCCCCTGGAGTTGCTGGCGCGAGTGCTGGAGGGCGGGTCGGCGGTGGCGGCCGAGGCCGGCGTTGCCATCGTCGGCGGCCACTCCATCACCGACCACGAGCCGAAGTACGGCATGGCCGTCACGGGGTTCGTGGACGTGGACCGCGTGGTCCGAAACTCCACCGCGCCGGCTGGCGCCGGCCTGTTCCTGACCAAGCCGCTCGGCACGGGAATCATCAGTACCGCGATCAAGCGGGAGCGGGCCACGGCCGAGCAGACGGCGCAGGCCGTGGAGGTCATGACGCGCCTGAACGCGCCCGCCGCGGAGGCCATGGTGGAGGCGGGTGCGGACGCCGCGACCGATGTCACCGGGTTCGGCCTCCTCGGCCACCTGCACTCCATGCTGCGGGAGTCCGGGGTGGCGGCCACCGTCGATGCGGCGTCGGTCCCCCTGCTTCCCTCCGTGCTCGAGCTGGCCGGGGAGGGGGTCGTCCCGGGGGGGACCCGGCGGAACCACGAGTACCTCGGCGAGTTCGTGACCTGGGGCGACCTGGAGGAACCGGAGCAGCTGGTGCTGGCGGACGCCCAGACCTCCGGCGGGCTGCTGGTCGCCGCCCGGGACGAGGACCGCCTGCGCGATGCGTTCCGGCGCCGCGGAATACCGCTTCATCGCATCGGCGTTACGGCAGACGGCATGGGCGGGCGGATTCGCGTCGAGGGCCGGATCGGCTGACAGGTCGTCGCGGGGTCCGGCGAATCCGACCTCATTGCTAGAATTCGGGGGGACACCGTGATCGAGCTCGAGCGCAGGTTCCATGACGAGATCGTCCGGCAGGCCGTGGGGGAGTACCCGAACGAGGCCTGCGGCCTGATCGCGGCCAAGGAGGGGATCCCCGTCCGTGTGTACCCGATGCGCAATGCGGACGCGAGTCCCGTCACGTACCGTTTCGATACGAAAGAGCAGCTCAAGGTCACGGATGAGATCGAGGAGGCGGGGGAGGAGCTCTATGCGATCTATCACTCCCATACGCACTCGGAGGCGTTCCCCTCGGCCACGGACATCCGCAAGGCTCACTTCCAGGGGGAAGGGGACGACGAGCTGGTGGCGTGGTTTCCGGACGTGCGGTACCTGATCCTCTCGCTCCAGGATCGGGATCGGCCGGTCCTCCGAGGCTTTCAGTTCCAGCACGGCGAACCAGTCGAAGAGGAAGTGAGGATCGGATGACCCGCACGTTCAACGAGGAGGAAGTGGTCCGCTACGCGCGCCACATCATCCTGCCGCTCATCGGCGGGGAGGGGCAGCGCAAGCTCCTGGAGGCCAAGGTCCTGTGCGTGGGGGCCGGGGGCCTGGGGTCGCCGATCGCCATGTACCTCGCCGCGGCGGGCGTGGGGACCATCGGGATCGTGGACTTCGACCGGGTGGACCTCACGAACCTCCAGCGCCAGATCATCCACGGGACCGAGGACGTGGGTCGCCCCAAGGTCGAGTCCGCCGCGGACACCCTCCGGTCCCTGAACCCCGGCGTCGACGTCCGCCCCCACGACACCGCGCTGTCCTCCGCGAACGCCTTCGAGATCATCGAGCCGTACGACATCGTCATCGACGGCTCGGACAACTTCCCGGTGCGTTACCTGGTGAACGACGCGACGCAGATGCTCGGGAAGCCGCTGGTGTACGGCTCGATCTACCAGTTCGAGGGCCAGGCCACGGTGTTCCTGCCGGGGAAGGACAGCCCGTGCTACCGGTGCCTGTTCCCGCAGCCGCCCCCGGCGGGCTCCGTGCCGAACTGCGCGGAGGCCGGCGTGTTCGGCGTGCTGCCCGGCATCGTGGGGTGCATCCAGGCCACCGAGGCCATCAAGCTCATCACCGCGATCGGGAACCCACTGGTGGGGCGCCTGCTGATCTTCGACGCGCTCGACATGGACTTCCAGACCGTGAAGATCCGGTGGGACCCCGAGTGCCCGGTGTGCGGGAAGGAGCCCACCGTGACCGAGCTCATCGACTACGAGCAGTTCTGCGGGCTCGCGCCGGGCGAGGCGCCGCCCGAGGCCGAGCACGGCGTCGCGACGGGGGTGGCCTCGTGAGCGTTCGCGTGAAGCTGCCGACGATCCTTCGCAAACACACGGGTGGAGAGGGCCTGGTCGAGGGGCAGGGCTCGACCCTGCGCGAGGTCCTGGCCGACCTGGAGGCCCGCTACCCGGGCCTGACGAGGGCAGTGGTGTCCGAGGGCGGCGGCCTCCATCGCTTCGTCAACGTGTACGTGAACAACGAGGACGTCCGCTACCTGGGCTCCCTCGAGACCGAGATCACCGAAGGCGACACGGTCAGCATCCTCCCCGCCGTCGCCGGCGGCTAAGCCCCGCGCGGCGAGCCCCCCGCCGCATCTCGCCGGTGAGGCGGCGGCCTCCGCTGACATCGAGGCCGGTCGCGTGGAGCGGTTCGAGTCCGATGACGAGTTCCTCGCGGCTCTCGACGAGTAGAGGGCGTTGCCCACATACGACCTCGCAGATCAGTTCAGACGCGACCTGGCAGCGCTGACGCCAGAACAGCGCGACGCGTTCAAGAAGGCGGTCGCCAAGTTCATCCAGGACCCGCGGTCTGGCAGGTTCCGCAGGGGCCTCAGGGTGAAGGGCGTGAGGGGCGCTCCCGGGATCTTCGAGATGACCTGGGCCAATGATGGAAGGGCGACCTTCGAGTACGGTCGGTCCCTTCGGGAGGGCGAGCCTCATGTCATCTGGCGCCGCGTGGACACGCACGCGATCGTCGGGAATCCCTAGCGCCGAAGCGGACGCGCTGTCTGGCCTGTTGGATCGAAGAGGTCGATCACCGATGGAAGTGATTCGGGACGCGCGGCCGGAGGAGCTCGAGGACGTGGCGCGGCTGTCCGTGGCGGCCTACCGCGAGTTCGCGCCGGCGGTCGGGGACGACACGTGGGCGCGCATGGAACGAAACCTCTCGCGCTTCGGCGGGGATTCTCCCGACGCCGTGACCGTCGTCGCCGAGCTGGACGGCCGGCTGGTCGGAACGGTGGAGTACCTCCGCCCGGGCGGGAAGCGGCAGGGATTGGTCCAGGCGGTTCCCGAGGCGGAGGCGTGCATCGGACGCCTCGGGGTTGACCCGGGGTATCGGGGCCGGGGCATCGGCCGGGCCCTGACCGAGGAGTGCATCCGCCGGGCCCGCGCCGACGGGGCCACGACCATCGGCCTGGCCACCCGCGACGCGATGGTCGCCGCCCGGTCCATGTACGAGTCCATGGGCTTTCGTTACGTCCGGACCGCTGAGCGCGGCGGTTCCATCTATCTGACCTACCTTCTCGACCTCTGAACAGTTCCGGGCCTCACTCCCCCGGGCGGCGGGCCGTGGCGATGAGGTGCGGTCCGAGACCCATCACTTCGGGGACTCGTTCCAGCGCCCTCGCCGCCTCGAGGACGACCGCCCGGCCCACCGGGTCGGCCAGCCGGTCCTCCAGGTCGGGGAGCGCGAACGCGAGGCCCTCCACCGCGACCAGGTCGAGCAGCTCCAGGCCGGCGTGGCGGATCTCCGATCGAAGCTGGCCTGGACGGTGGCAGTACCCGGTGAAGGAGCCCGGGAAGATGGGAGCGGCACGAGGTCCCGGTGGAGGACCCGATACCCGGCCTCGGCGAGCCACACCGAGTACCGGCCGGGCCCGCCCCCCACGTCGGCCACGACCGCCGGCGGCGGGGGCAGATGGCGGCCGACGATCTCCTTCGTCCGCTCCAGCTCGACCTGACCGAACGGGCTGTCCAGCCGGTCGCGCTCGGAGCCAAGCAGGTAGTGCTCGAGGACGTCGTCTCCGTCGTCCCGCCGCTTCATGCGCGCATTGTCGCCGGTTCGGTGGGACGGGTCCCGTCCCCTGGGATAATCGGGATCCGTGCGCGCGAACGACATCCTGGACGCCATCGGCAACACCCCCCTCGTCGGCGTTCCCAGGCTCAGCCCGAAGCCGTCCGTTCGGCTGTGGGCGAAGCTGGAGGGGGCCAACCCGACCGGCTCGCTGAAGGACCGCATCGCCAAGAAGATGATCGAGCAGGCCGAGGCGGATGGCTCCCTCACGCCCGACCGGATCATCCTGGAGCCGACCTCGGGGAACACCGGGATCTCGCTGGCCCTGGTGGCGCGGCGGAAGGGCTACCGCATCACGGTGGTCATCCCCGACAACGCGAGCGAGGAACGGATCCGCCTGCTCGAGCTGTTCGGCGCCGAGATCGTGTTCTCTCCGGCGGACCAGGGCACGAACGGCTCCATCGAGGTGGCCCGGGCCATGGCTCGCGACGACCGGTACTTCATGCCGTTCCAGTACGGCAACCCGGCCAACCCCCAGGCCCACTACGAGGGGACCGGCGAGGAGATCGTCCGCGACCTCCCCGAGGTCACCCATTTCGTGGCCGGCCTCGGCACCGGGGGGACGCTCATGGGTGTGGGCATGCGACTCCGCGAGCACAACCCGGACGTGAGGATCGTCGCCGCCGAGCCCGAGCTGGGAGAGCTCGTCTACGGGCTGCGTTCCCTGGACGCCGGGTTCATCCCGCCGATCTTCGACGAGCGCATCCTGGACCGGAAGTTCCTGGTGGCGTCCCACGACGCGCTCCGGGCCACGCGCGAGCTGACCGAGACGGAGGGCATCTTCGCCGGTATATCCTCCGGCGCCGTGATCCACGTGGCCAGGCGAATCGCGCGGGACATCGACGCCGGGGACATCGTGTGCCTGCTGGCCGACGGCGGCTGGAAGTACCTGTCCACCGACGCCTGGGCCGCGGAGATCGAGCAAGCCGAGAAGCGTGTGGAGGAAGCGCTGTGGTGGTGAGTACTCACAAGTTCCGTGGGGCGCGGCTTGACCCCGCCCCACCCCTGACGGCCGGGGACGAGCCCCGGCCTACGGGAGGAAGCGCGTGAGCGACGACCGGCCCATCGGCGTGTTCGACTCCGGCAGCGGCGGGCTGACGGTCGCCCGGGCCGTCCTGGACTCGCTGCCGGGGGAGCCCCTCCTGTACGTGGGGGACACGGCCCGGTTCCCGTACGGTCCCCGGCCCCTCGAGGAGATCCGGGGCTATGCCCTCGAGATCGCCGGCTACCTCATCGGCCGGAACGTGAAGATGCTCGTGGTCGCGTGCAACTCGATCGAGGTGGCGGCCATCGAGGAGGTCACCGCGGCGGCCGGCCTTCCCGTGATCGGCGTGATCGACCCCGGGGTCCGCGCCGCCGTCCGGGCCACGCACAACGGGCGGGTCGGCCTCATCGGGACCGAGGCCACCGTCGCGAGCGGCGCGTACGAACGCGCGGTCGCCCGGACCGGGCACGACATCCGGCTGTTCTCCGAGGCCTGCCCCGCGTTCGTCGACTACGTCGAGCGCGGCGACACGGCCAGCGCCGAGCTGTTCGGGATCGCCCGCGACTACCTGGCGCCGCTCCAGGCCGCCGGCGTCGACACGCTCATCCTGGGGTGCACGCACTACCCCCTGCTGTCCGGCCTCATCTCCTACGTGATGGGTCCGGACGTCCGGCTGATCTCCTCCGCGGAGGAGACGGCCAAGGACGTGTTCGCGACCCTGCTCCGGGAAGGGCTCCGCAACGAGGACCCCCGGCCGGCGAACCACGAGTTCGTGTGCACGGGCGACCCGGCCCTGTTCCGCCGCATCGCGGAGGTGTTCCTGGGCCCCTCCATCCCCGAAGTCCGCACCGCCGTGCCCGGGGGATTCCAGGCCACAGCGGAGGTCATCGGGTGGAGCTGACCGTCCTGGGGTCCTCCGCGGCGTGGCCCGGGCCGGGGCTCGCCACGAGCGGGTACCTACTCCAGGAGGACGGGTTCCGCGCGGTCCTGGACTTCGGGACGGGCGTGCTGTCGAACCTCCAGCGCTTCATCCCGCACGAGCAACTCGACGCCGTGATCATCACGCACTCGCACATCGACCACTGCATCGACCTGTACCCGCTGTACATGGCGCGGCTGTTCCACGACGAGCCACTCCCGCCGCTGCCCCTGTACGCGCCACCCGGCGTCTTCGAGCGGGTCGCCGCGCTGGAGGACGAGGAGGGCGCCCGGCAGATGCGGTCGCTGTTCGACGTCCACGAGGTGGAACCGGGGTCCGGGTTCGAGGCCGGACCGCTCCGTGTCTCCACGCGGCTCCTTCCCCACTGGGTGCCGAACGCGGGCCTTCGGATCGAAGCCGGCGGGCGCGTGCTCGTGTACACCGGGGACACGGGTCCGAGCGAGGAGGTGGAGGCGCTGGCCCGCGGCGCCGACGTCCTGGTGGCCGAGGCCAGCTGGCAGGACAGCCAGGCCGAGGGCCGGCCCCCGTATCACCTCACGGCGACGCAGGCCGCGACGCACGCGGCCCGGGCCGAGGTGGGGCGGCTCGTGCTGTCGCACTTCTGGCCCGGCCACGACCGCGACGCGTCCCGGGCCGAGGCCGCCGAAGCGTTCCCCGGCGATATCGTCGTCGCGAACGAGGACCTCCGGGTGGAGGTGGCGGGCTGACGGCGACCCGCGCCGACGGCCGCGGCCCCACCGACCTCCGGCCGGTGAAGCTCGACCTCGGCTACCTGGAATGGGCGGAGGGATCGGTTCTCATGGAGATGGGGAAGACGCGCGTGCTCGCCGCCGCCTCCTACGAGCCCAGGGTCCCCCGGTTCCTCCATGGAACGGGGAAGGGGTGGGTCTCGGCCGAGTACTCGATGCTCCCGCGGGCCACGGAGGTCCGGACCCCACGGGAGGTGCAGCAGGGCCGCCCGTCCGGCCGGACCCAGGAGATCCAGCGGCTGATCGGGCGGTCCCTCCGCGCCGTGACCGCCCTGGACAAGCTGGGGGAGGTCACCATCTGGGTGGACTGCGACGTCCTCCAGGCCGACGGCGGAACCCGAACGGCATCCATCACCGCCGGCTACATCGCGCTGGCCCTGGCCGTCCGGAAGCTTCGCGAACGGGAGCTGCTGCTCGACGACCCGCTGGTGGACCACGTGGCCGCCGTCAGCGCCGGGCTGGTCGACGGCGAGGCCCTCCTGGACCTGTGCTACGAGGAGGACGCCCGGGCGGAGGTCGACTTCAACGTGGTCATGACGGGCTCGGGCACGCTGGTGGAGATCCAGGGAACGGCGGAGGGGCAGCCGTTCAGCCGGGTCCAGCTCGACCAGATGGTGGACCTGGCGGAGAAGGGGATCGGCGAGCTCGTCGAGATCCAGCGCCGCGCGCTGGCCTGACCAGGTGCCCTTCCCCGACGTCGTCGCCATCGCCTCGCGAAACCCCGGGAAGATCCGCGAGATCCGCTCGGTGTGCGCGGCGTGGCCGGTCCGGTGGCTGACCGCCGAGGACGCCCCCCACCCGTGGCCGGAGGTCGAGGAGACCGGCGCCACGTACCTCGAGAACGCGCGGCTGAAGGCTCGCGCCGTGGCGGCGGCGCTCGGCGTTCCGGGCCTAGCCGACGACTCGGGCATCGAGGTCGACGGGCTGGATGGAGCCCCGGGCCCGCGGTCGGCCCGGTTCGCCGGCGAGGATGCCACCGACCGCGAGAACCTCGACCGGCTCGTCGACGCCGTGGCCGGGCTCCCGCCGAACCGGCGCTCGGCGCGCTATCGGTGCGTGGCCGTCCTAGCCTGGCCGGACGGCCGGGAGCTCTCCGGCGAGGGAACGTGCGAGGGGACGCTCGTCGACGAGCCCCGGGGAACCGGCGGATTCGGCTACGACCCCATCTTCGTTCCCGCCGGGATGACGCGAACGATGGCCGAGCTGTCGGCGGAGGAGAAGGACCGCATCAGCCACCGCGGGAAGGCCCTCCGGGCCCTGGAAGCGAGGCTTCGGGGACCGTGACCCTGCCGCGCCCGATCCGTGGCAGGATGCCGCCGTGAGCGCCCCAGACGCCGAGCAGCTGCGCACGGTCACCGTCTTCTCCACCTGCACGCCCGAACAGCTCACACGCCTGATCGAGGTGGCCACCGAGGCCGAGCACCGGCCAGGAGAGCTATTGACCGAGGAGAACGTCATGGGCCACCGCTTCCACCTGCTCGTCGAGGGCCGGGCCGACGTCGAGCGCGGCGGCACGCCCATCGGCACCGTGGGGGCCGGCGAGTTCGTGGGGGAGGTCGGCCTCCTGGGTGGGGGAGCGGCCACCGCGACCGTCCGGGCGGTGGCGCCGATCCGGTGCCTGGAGATCCGGCGCGAACGGTTCTGGGAGTTGCTCGAGGAGGAGCCCGCCATCGCGCTTCGCATCCTGGAGGTCGTCACCAGGCGACTCGTCCGCGAGGCCCGCGTGGGCCCGACGGCCAACCTCCCGGAGCAGGCCGGCTAGAAAGGGCCGGGACGGGCCAGGACTGCGGACCGGTCCCTCACTCCTCGTCGATGACCGAGACGTTCTCCAGCTTCTCGACGGGGATGAGCTCGAGAATGCGCTTCACCAGCGACCCGGGGGACACCAGGATCAGGTCGCCGCGCCCCTCGAGGCCCCGGGCCGTGCGCACGAGCACCTGGATGCCTGTCGAGTCCATGAACGCGAGGCCGGCCAGGTCGAGCGTGAGGTCGCCGCCGTCCTGGATCTCTGGCTCGATGGCCGTCGACAGCGACTCGACGTTGGACGCGTCGAGCTCCCCGATCAGGCGGAACCCGCGCGGATCCTCGGTCTTCTCGATCTTGAGCAGCATCACAGGCGCCCCCGGAACGGGCGCCATGATACGCCCCACCGTCCGGCCGGGCGGGCCGCGGACCCCTTGCCCTGCTTGGTGGGGAGCGCTGCGGGTAAGGTGTCGCGCATGGAATCCGGGGACCCCTCGGCGCACGGCTCGGTGACGGTCGGCGTCGCTTGCGAGACCTTCCCGGGGGAGCGACGAGTCGCGGTGGTGCCGGCAGTCCTGCCGGCGCTCGCGAAGGGCGGCGTCGAGGTCGTGATCGAGTCCGGGGCCGGCGAGCGGGCCGGTTTTCCCGACGCTGCGTACCGGGAGCAGGGCGCCACCGTCGTCTCGGACCGGGAGACGGCCCTCGGTCCCGACGTCGTCCTCCAGGTGCGCACGCTGGGCGCGAATCCGGAGAAGGGCAGGTCCGACCTGGACCTCTTTCGGTCCGGACAGGTCGTCATCGGCATGGCCGCGCCCCTCACCGCGGGGGCGGCGGCCCGTGACCTCGCCGGCCGGGGAGTGACGCTGTTCGCCATGGAGCTCATGCCCCGCATCAGCCGGGCCCAGGGCATGGACGTGCTGTCCTCCCAGGCCACCGTGGCCGGGTACAAGGCCGTGCTGCTAGCGGCGGGGGCCCTTCCGAAGATGTTCCCCATGCTGACCACGGCGGCCGGGACCGTGGCCCCCGCTCGCGTGCTCGTGATCGGCGCCGGCGTGGCGGGGCTCCAGGCCATCGCCACGGCCCGCCGCCTGGGCGCCGTCGTGGAGGCGTACGACGTCCGCCCCGCGGTGAAGGAACAGGTCGAGAGCCTCGGTGCGAAGTTCGTGGAGCTGCCGCTCGAGGCGGGGGAGTCGGAGGACCGCAGCGGCTACGCGAAGGCCATGGACGAGGAGTTCTACCGCAAGCAGCGCGAGACCATGACGCGCGTGGTCCGGGCCTCCGACGTCGTCATCACCACGGCGCTGGTGCCCGGGGTCAAGGCCCCCGTGCTCGTGCCTGCCGAGGCGGTCGAGGGGATGGCGCCCGGTTCCGTGATCGTCGACCTGGCCGCGGAGCAGGGCGGCAACTGCGAGCTGACGAAGCCCGACGAGACGGTCGAGGTCAACGGGGTCCGGATCATGGGCCCCACGAACCTGCCGTCGGCCGTCGCCTTCCACGCCAGCCAGATGTACGCGAAGAACGTCTCGTCGTTCGTCCTCCATCTGGTGGGGGAGGGGGGCCTCCGGCTGAACGTCGAGGACGAGATCGTCCGCGAGACGATGGTGACGCGCGACGGCGAGGTGGTCCATCCCCGGGTCCGCCAGGCCCTCGGCCTGGAGCCCCTGCCGGAACCCGAACCGCAGGAGCGGCAGGAGCAGCGGAAGCAGGAGCAAGAGCAGGGAGCGACGTCGTGACCTCGACGATCGAGGTCGGCCTGTACGTGTTCGTCCTGGCGACCTTCCTCGGCTACGAGGTCATCAAGCGCGTGCCATCGCTGCTGCACACGCCGCTCATGTCGCTCACGAACGCGATCTCCGGCATCTCGCTCGTGGGGTCGCTGATCCTGGCGGGGGGGCGGCGCAGCACGCTCAGCACGATCCTCGGCACGATCGCCGTCACCGCCTCGACCATCAACGTCGTCGGCGGGTTCCTCATCACGGACCGCATGCTGCGGATGTTCCGCCGCCGCGAGCCCCGTCGGCCGCCCGCCCCCGCGGCGGAGCCGTCGCCGCCCGAGCCCCAGCCGTGAACGAGCACGTCATCCAGTTCATCTACCTGGCCTCGGGGGCCTCGTTCATCCTCGCGCTGAAGTGGATGAGCGCACCGACCACCGCCCGGCGCGGCGTGTGGATCGGCGAGACCGGGATGCTGCTGGCGATCATCGGGACGCTGCTCCGCGCCGAGATCGTCGACTACACGTGGATCGTCATCGCGCTGTTCATCGGCTCGGCCATCGGCATCCCCATGGCGTTCTTCATGCCGATGACCGCGATGCCCCAGCGGATCGCGCTCTCGCACGCGTTCGGCGCGCTGGCCGCCGCGCTGGTGGGGACCTCGGAGTTCTACCTGCACTCGCCGCACATCCAGAAGTTCACGATGGCGGCCCTGGGGATCGAGGTGGTCCTGGGCTTCCTGACCTTCACCGGCAGCCTCATGGCGTTCGGCAAGCTCCAGGAGGTGCTGCCGCAGCGCCCCATCGTGTATCGGGGCCAGAACTACATCAACCTCGGGATCCTGGGCGTGGCCGTCGCGCTCGTGGTGGTGCTCGTCGTCGATCCCGGGCACAAGGAGCTCTTCCCGGTGATGGCCGCCCTCGCGCTGGCCTTCGGGGTCCTGCTGATCATCCCGATCGGCGGCGCCGACATGCCGACGGTGATCTCGCTGCTGAACTCCTACGCCGGCCTGTCCGGCGCGGCCATGGGGTTCGTCCTCGACAACAAGGTGCTCATCATCGCGGGGGCCCTGGACGGCTCGTCGGGGTTCCTGCTCTCGCTCATCATGTCGCGGGCCATGAACCGGTCGTTCCGCAACGTGCTGTTCGGGGCGTTCGGCCAGCTCCAGGTGAAGGCCGCGGGCCAGGCGGAGGATCGCCCCGTCCGCAGCGGTACCGCCGAGGAGGCCGCGATGATCCTGGACGCCGCACGCCTCGTGATCATCGTGCCCGGGTACGGGCTCGCGGTGGCCCAGGCCCAGCACAAGGTCAAGGACCTCGCCGACGCGCTCCTGCGCCGGGGCGTGGACGTCCGCTTCGCCATCCATCCCGTGGCCGGCCGGATGCCCGGGCACATGAACGTGCTCCTGGCGGACGCCGACGTCCCGTACGACATGCTCTACGAGATGGACGCGATCAACCCCGACTTCGCCCAGGCCGACGTGGCCCTCATCGTCGGCGCGAACGACGTCACGAACCCGGCGGCCCGCACGCAGGAGGGGAGCCCCATCTACGGGATGCCCATCCTGAACGTGGACCAGGCCCAGACGGTGATGGTGGTCAAGCGCAGCATGGCCCCCGGCTTCGCCGGAATCGACAACGAGCTGTACTACATGGACAAGACCATGATGCTCTTCGGCGACGCCCGCGCCATGGTCACCGAGCTGGTCAGCGAGGTCTCGAAGATCGCCGCAGGCGTGTAGGGCCTAGCCCCCCGCCAGTCGCTCCAGGATCACAACCGGGATGTCCCGGGGGGTCTTCGACTGGTACCGGTCGTAGTCCGGCCAGATCGAAGCCATCGACCGCCACAGCCTGGGCTTGTCCTCGACGCCGGCGGTCACGGCCCGGGCCGGGAATCTGTCGGGCCCGACCTGGACCTCGACCTCCGGGTTCTCGGTGAGGTTGAGGTACCAGGATGGATGCCTGGCCGCGCCGCCCACCGACGCCACGACCAGGTACCGATCGCCGTCACGCCCGTAGATCAGCGCGGTGCGCCGCAGCCGCCCGGTCTGGCGTCCGCGCGTTGTGAGCAGGAGCGTCGACACGCCACGCCACCGATGCCCTTTCTCCCCGTCGCTCTCGACGTACTCGCGGATGTGCCGAGCCACCCACCCCGTCGGGCTGTCGAAGACCTCTTCCTTCGCCGCCATCGTCTCCACCTTCGCCGGCATGCCGTCCCACTCGCGCGTGAGTATGGAACGGACGCGGGGGCACGTTCATCCTTTCGTAAGGAGGCGGGGAGCACACTGTCGTGGCGCGCCACCGAAAGGAGCTCACGATGCGTTCGACGTGGCGATCCACCTTCCCGATCGTGCTCCTCACGTTCACGCTCGCCGTCACGGGCAGGGCGACCGCGGGCGTGGTCGGGCTGCCGGCCTGGGACGTCGTCCAGACCCCTGACACCGGGACCGAGGCCAGCGAGTTCCGCGGGGTCCAGGTCCTCTCCTCGAGCGAGGTATGGGCGGTCGGGCGACGAGGGAACAGCACGCTGACCGAGCGGTGGGACGGGTCGTCCTTCTCGATCGTGCCGAGCCCGAACGCGGCGAACCGGAAGAACGTGCTCGAGGACGTCGACGGCACCGGTTCGACCGACCTGTGGGCGGTCGGCCACGCGGACTCCATCGACTTCGTCGGAAGCCGGACGTTCATCCTCCACTGGAACGGATCAGCCTGGAGCCGTGTCCCGTCCCCCAATCGCGGGGTGAGCACCGACCAGAACGTCCTCACCGGTGTAGCCGCGATCACTCCCACCGATGCCTGGGCGGTGGGTTTCTTCCAGACGACCGACCCGACGAAGGCCGCAGCGCTCACCTACCACTGGAACGGGACGGCGTGGATGTCCGTCCCCAACCCCTGTGCCCCGTTTCTTCGGGACGTGTTCGCGCTGTCCTCGACGAACGTGTGGGCGGTGGGAGGCGCGGTGTCCTGCCGCTGGAACGGAAGCAGCTGGAAGCGCATCCCCATCGCTCCCCCAATCACCGACGTCTCGGTGGATCTTCAGGACGTGTCAGGTACGGCATCCAACGACCTGTGGGCCGTGGGGATCGGGTCCTCGTCCTGCGGCGAGGGACAGGTCTGTTACTCCGGGGTCATCGAGCACTGGAACGGGACCGCATGGATGTTCGTGGGAGGGGGACCGGTCCTCTACGGCGTCCACGCGCTCGCCGCGAGCGACGTTTACGCGGTGGGGCAAGGGATCGGGCCAGCGGTCCTGCACTACGACGGCTCGGGGTGGAGCAACGTGCCGCAGCCGTGGCCGCCACCCCCCGGCCAGCTCTTCACCGTCGACGCCGTCTCGGCGAGCACCCTGTGGGCGATCGGGATCATCCCCGGAAACCCGTCCACGACCTTCGCCGAGCGTGCGCCATCGCCCACCTCCGGCGCGGTCGTCGGCGACACCGGGGTGAGCTTTGCCACGGTGTCCTGGTTCGGACCGGAGTCGAGCTCGGTCCAGACCGACCCGTCCGGTCAGTACCAGGCGGGGGGCCTCACCGCAGGCCAGTACACGTTCACGGCGACGGAGCCCGGATGCACCCCGGCGTCGAAGCAGGTCACCGTGGTGGCCGGCACCACGATCTCGGTCCCGCTGCCGATCAAGTGCTGAACGGGCCGCCGCCCGCGGCTCGTGGGCAGCGTGCGAAGCGGAGGTGCGAGAGGGGGGACTCGAACCCCCACGCCCTTTCGGGCACCGGATCCTAAGTCCGGCCCGTCTGCCAGTTCCGGCACTCTCGCCTGTGCAAAACCGCAGGCAGGAGTATATGGCGGAGCGCCGAGCGAGCCGAAGACCGGCGTCGATCGGTTGATGCACTTTGCTGTTCGCTAGCGCATACGCTAGCATAGCCTGATGTGGCGAGGGATCGGCGGCGGGCTCCGCTCGAGGGACTCGAGCAGAACCCCAAGGCCGTCCGTCCGGAGGTGCTGGAGCGATGCCCGCGAGTCTTTGGGTACGCGCTGAAACGGCAGACGGGATCCCACCGTATCTATGGAAAGCCCGGTGCCTACCCGCTCTCGGTCCCGTTCCGACGGCCGCACATCAAGCAGGCATATGTCGAGCATGTGATCGTCCGGCTGCGGGGGGAGCTCGGTGAGAAAGGAGGCGAGAGTGGCGATGGGGGAGACTGAACCAACCGCATACAGCGCCGAGGTGCTGGAACTTGCCCGCCAGCCCTGGGACATCGAGCTCAAGCCCTATCCCGACGGGGGGTACTTCGCTCGGGTCATCGAGCTGCCGGGGTGCATGACCGAGGCCGATTCCGGTGCGGAGGCACTCGAGGCGCTGGAGGATGCCCGGGCGGCCTGGATCGCCGTCGCTCTGGACCAGGGGCTCAAGATCCCCACGCCGGCGGCTGCGGGCGACTACTCGGGGAAGATCTTCGTCAGGGCCAGCCCCCAGCTCCACAGGATGGTGGCGGAGACAGCGGCTCGCCATGGCGTTTCGATGTCCCAGTGGGTATCCGAAGTGCTGGCCAGGGAGGTCGGTGCGTCCAGCCATCCGGAAAGGGCGGACGTCGCGGATCTCATGGAGGCCCTGCGCGCCGGCGTCGAGTCGGGGGGAACGGCAGAGCCAAAGGCGTCAAAGGGAAAGCGGAAGGCTGCGGCGGGCTAACGCCGGCATCTCGCGGTGGCTTCCTGCCACTCAGGCCGGCCCGGCGCGGTCTTCGATCTCCCACGTG